>Ga0134128_10004035_pt1 | contig 17993 bp, 17 predicted proteins | sample KB31754_FD_96462 | JGI IMG/M metagenome (GOLD analysis project Ga0134128, IMG submission 96462) | Terrestrial soil microbial communities with excess Nitrogen fertilizer from Kellogg Biological Station, Michigan, USA - KB3-175-4 | ecosystem: Environmental > Terrestrial > Soil > Unclassified ... | reverse complement strand
CGTGTACGGCGTCGAGGCGGAGGGCATCGACGTGCGCGTCCTCCAGCCAGAAACGGGCGTTTTGCAGAAAGAAGCTTCGAACCCCATCCGACCAGGCATCGTCAAAGTTTAGTGCGCGGCCCCAGGGGGTATTGTATCTGTCGCTAAAATAAGGACCGTATTCATTGAGATAGTTGCCTTCGGGCCCCAGATGATTGTAGACGACGTCGACGATCACGGACATACCGATCGCGTGGGCGGCGTTGACCAGGCGTTGGAATCCGGCGAGACCACCATAGCTATGCTGGACGGCATAGGGATAGACGCCGTCGTAGCCCCAGCCCCGGCTGCCGGGAAATTGCGCCAGCGGCATCAGCTCGATGGTGTTGATCCCGAGTTCATGGAGGTAGTCGAGTTTTTGGCGGATGCCTTCGAAATCGTGGGTGGGCGAGAAAGCGCCGGTATGAAGTTCGTAGATGATGCGGTTGCTAAGGGGAAGACCTTTCCAGCCAAGGTCGTTCCAGTGAAAGGCATTTATGTCTACGACTTCGGAAGGCGCATGCACGCCATCGGGTTGGCTAAGCGAGGCGGGATCGGGCAGGGTCGGGGAGGCGTTGTCGAGTCGAAAGCCATAGCGGGTTCCGGGCCCAAGGGGAAGCGTTGCCCGCCAGTAGCCGGCCGCGTCCTTTTCCATGGGATGAAGCTTTTCTTGCGGCGTAGCCAGGACAAGGTCTATTTTTTTTCGGAGGGGCGCCCAAAGGGCGAACTCTGTTTCCCGACCGTTGTACCACGCCCCGGGTTTTGGTAAACTTGTAATCACGGAATATAAGAACGAAAAACGGGTGCCATGGGGTATGAGAAAAAAATTCCCCAAAAGGTCATTTGTCTTTCTTTTTGAAGAAGCCGCGAAGCAGCCAACTGTGCTGGATGGCTTCCAGGTCATCGCTGAGTTCCTGGCTGCTCACACGTAAATTTTTCAACGTGCGCTGGAGATTGTCGGCGGCGTCCTCGTCGTGGAGGAGCAGGCCGATGGGTGCGTTCTTATCGTTGAGCCCTGCGCCGGCCGTCTGTAGCGAATTGCTGAAGGCCTGGACCCTTGCGGCGGCATCATCGAGCCGGGTCACGGCGCCCCGCAGGTGACTGAAGACGGTGGTATCGGTGGCGAGCGTATTGGCGAGGCCGCCGGGTTGTCGCAATTGCTGCGAGAACGCCCGGAGATTGGCGATCATGGCCTCGCTGCCGGCGGTGGCGTTGCGCAGGTTGTCGAGAGAGCCTTTGAGCCGGTCCGCTATCGCAGGATCATTGATCAGCTGACCAAGCGTTCCCTGACTCTCCGTGAGGCGTTTGCTGATGGTCTTGAGGTTGCCGGTGATCTCGAGGAGATTGTTGTTGCTTTTCTCGAGGGTGGACATGAGTTCTTCGGTTCCGGCGAGGTGTTCGCTCGGGAGGCTGTCGTTATTTTCTACCATCGGTGAGGCATCGCTACCGCCGTCGATGACAATGATCTTGTTGCCAATGAGCCCATCCGTGCTGATGCGACATTTGGAGTCTTTACGGATATGGGGTTGTGCTTGTTTGTCGATGCTCAGCGTGACGGCTACCTGCGAGTTGCCGGAGAAGGCGATGGATTTGACGGTACCCACCTTGATGCCCGAGAGCCAGATATTGTTGCCGGTTTGGAGACCCTGGACGTTATCGAAGAGGATATGAAGATGGATGGATTTGACAAAGGCTTTGTGCTGGCCGCCGACGACGAAGACAGCGGCGATCAGGATGGCGACGCCGATGGTGATGAAGAGGCCCACGGCCATACGTTTACTAACGTTTATTACACTCATGCCTTGGTGATAAAATTATAGTTATAAAAATCTTGTACCCTTGTGTCGTCCGAAGGGAAGACCTCGTCGAAGCTACCCTGGCGAATGAACTTTCCGTCGGCCAGCATCACAATGCGGTCGCCGGTAAAACGGGCGCAAGTGAGGTCGTGGGTGATGATCACCGCGCCGCTGTTGTAGCGTTTTTGCACTTTGTTGATCAGAGCGTTGATCTCTTCGCTGGTCACCGGGTCCAGTCCGGCCGTGGGTTCATCATAGAGCATGATGTCGGGGTGCAGGATCAGGGTGCGGGCAATGCCTATACGCTTCTTTTGGCCGCCGGACAATTCGGAAGGCATCTGGTTGATGGTCTGGGAGAGGCCCACGTCGCCCAGGACCTGGGCGACGGCTTCGTCGATCTCTTTGCGGGTAAGGTTTCGTTTGTTGCGGACAAGGGGGAATTCGAGGTTGGCGCGGACGTTCATGCCGTCGTAAAGGGCCGAGCTCTGAAAGGAAAAGCCGATCTTGCTGCGCAGTTGTTGCAGCGTGCGGGTGTCCAGTTTGTCGACATCGCAGCCCAACACCCGGACGGTCCCGCGGTCGGGTAACAGAAGGCCGACGATGATCTTGATCAGCACGGATTTGCCGCTGCCGCTGCGTCCCAGGACGACCAGGTTCTCGCCTTTAAAAACGTCCAGGTCCACGCCTTTGAGGACGGCGATGTCGCCAAAGGATTTATGTACTTCCCGAAGCGAGATCACGGCATTGCCGCGGTCGATGGTCACGGTGGGTTTTTTGAAGGCCGTCTGGGTGGTTTCCGTTGCCATATTTTAATGTAAATAACTATTAACCAACTGTACTATAAGCATCTCTTCAATAAAAATTAGAAACATCGAAACCACCACGGAGGTATTGGCGGCACGGCCCACGCCCACGGTGCCGTGATCGGCGTAGTAGCCATTGAAGCAACCGGCGAAGCCGATGGTGAAGCCATACACGGCCGATTTGAACACCAGGACGCCGATGTCGACAAAGGAAATGCGGACGAAGGCAGCCTGGAAAAAGGTGGTGAAGCTGGTTTCTTCGTGGAGATGGACATTGACGTAAGCGCCGAGCATGCCTACCAGGCCCATGTAGGCGGCAAGAACGGGCAGGATGCAGGTCGTAGCGAGGATACGGCTGACTACCAGGAATTTAAAGGGGTTAGTGGAAGATACTTCCATGGCTTCGATCTGTTCGGTGACCTTCATCGATCCCAGTTCGGCACCGATATGCGACCCGACCTTACCCGCGACAATGAGAGCGGTCACCAGGGGGGCCAGGGCCCGGATGATGGCGATGGCCATGAGCGAAGGCAGCCACGAGGTCGCGCCGAATTCGGCCAGCGAAGAACGGGATTGTTTGGTGAAGACCATACCGGTGATGAAGCCGGTGAGCGAGATAATGGAGAGGGAGCGGATCCCTACGTCAAAGAACTGGTTGATGATCTCTTTGTATTCGTAGGGCGGCAGGAAGGCTTCCTTATAGAAGCGCAACAGGAACTCGTAGATATCGTACATCCGTAGTAGAAATGCCTTCATCACCTTTAGGGGGCGAATTTGGTGCCAGCGCAACAGGGCCTTCCCGCGGGGCCTATTTTCCCCAGCTTGTTTATTAAAAAAAAGTTAACATTTCCCAATCCATACCTATCATTTTGTCGTACATCGACTACACTGTTATAGTTCTTCATAGGCAGTTAGGTTTGGTAATCACGGGGATTCCTCTCCGTGATTTTTTATTTGAGTTTAAAAAGAGGGAATTTTTCCCAAAAAGAGATAATCGGTTCCGAAATGGGAGCCGATTTCCATTAGGCACGAGAATATCCCATTATAAGACAATCGGTTATCTTCTGGTACGCGGGTTGGATCATATTAAGCAAATCCGTTGTTATGAAAGCTCAAACCCTCAACCCCGCTAAAGCCAGCTTACTTCTGGCAATCCTGTTTGGCACTGTGACGCTGCTGCACGCGGGCCCCGTATACCGCTCCACCAAGACCATCAATAAAAATATTGCCGCCAAGCGCGCCGAAATGCGGATGGTCCTCGCTACCGCCACCGCCGCTTATTTCGATATGGATCTGGAAGACTCCGGTTTGAGCCGTCAGGCTTTTCAGAACGCGTGGATCGGTTACTACAACCTCAAGAAGAGGGGGATGCTGAAAAAGACCAATGTGCTCACGATCTGTGATTTCAGCCAGAGCTCGAGCAATCAGCGGATGTATGTGATCGATGTGCGGAACCACCGGGTGCTGTACCGCACCTTTGTAGCGCATGGCATCAATTCGGGTAATGAATACGCCACTGCTTTCTCCAATAAAATGGAATCCTGCAAAAGCAGTCTTGGTTTTTATATCACGTCAGGTACGTATACCGGTGTCAATGGTTACTCGCTGCGCATCGAAGGTGTCGACAAAGGCTTTAATGACAATGCGCGCAAAAGGGCGATCGTGATCCATGGCGCCAATTATGTAAGCATGCGGGTAGTGCATAAGTATGGCATGATGGGTACGACGTTTGGCTGCCCGGCCATCCCCACGGAGATGACGACGCAGATCATCCCCGTAGTGAAGAACGGTTCGTGTTTCTTTATCTACTACCCGTCCAAAAAGTACCTGGCACAAAGCACCGTGTTGAATAGCTAGACATAAGAGTAAATTTGCGAAAGCGCTCCTCGTGGAGCGCTTTTTTATTTTTACATTTGAGTATGTCGTTCACCATACCCACGCCGTTAACGCCGGCGCCCGCGGCCATGCGCTCCAGGGCTGCCGAAGGCAGGGGCGCGATCCCCGTGTATATCTATGCCGTGTCGCTGGCGGCGTTGCTGACCATGGTCGGGGTGCTGTGGGATATCTCCTGGCACCGAACGATCGGCAGGGACAAGTTCCTGTCGCCGCCGCATATCCTGATCTATCTGGGGGCTATTTTCGCCGGCCTGTTCTCGGGGTTGCAGGTCTTGTACAATTCTTTTTTCCGCAAGGCGGTTTCGCAGGCCACCGCGATCCGCGTCTGGGGCGTTTTTTACAGCTCGCTCGGCAGCCTTTTTTGTATCTGGGGCGCCATTGCGATGCTCACTTCGGCGCCTTTCGATAACTGGTGGCATAGCGCGTACGGGTTGGATGTAAAGATCCTCAGCCCGCCGCATACGCTGCTGGCGATGGGTATGATCTTCCTGCAGTTCGGCGCGTGTGTGAGCATCTGCAAAGATCTCAACACGGGTGTCGGAAATCGTACGATCCTGCAGACGTTGTTCGTGATCGGCGCATGCAGCCTCCTGTGTATGGTCTACACCCTGTTCACGGATTTTCTGCATATCCGGGGCGAACGCAATGGCCCATTTTATATCATTGCGGCCGTCATCAGCCTGTTCCTGTTGCCGGCCTTTGGGATAGCCCTGCGGATGCGCTGGGGGATGACGGCGGTTGCGGCGGGTTATTTCCTGCTGGTCGCTTGTTCGAACTGGATCCTGCAGCTGTTCCCTGCCGAGCCCAAACTGGGACCTATCCTCACGCATCTCACGCATTTTCAGCCGGCGCAATTCCCGGCGCTGGTGGTTATCCCCGCAATGGCCATGGACCTGGTGTTGCAACGGTCAAAGCCGGGCGATTGGACAAAGGCCTTTTTGGTGAGCCTTTGTTTTGTCGTGGGTTTGGCGGCGGTGCAATATCCGTTGAGCGGGTTCCTGCTGGAGTCGCCGGGGGCGCGGAACTGGTTCTTTGGTGCACAGACCTGGTATTATGGAGCTCCGCCGGATGCACCGTTCCGCTATGAGTTCCGGCCGGGCGAGATCGCGTCTTTGCCGCGGTTCGCTATGGGGCTTGCGATCGCCGTTGCGCTGGGAACGCTTTGTGCCCGGGTTAGTATTCGCTGGGGCCAGTGGATGTTAAAAATTCAACGTTAATCTTTCGTTTATGCGGTCCTCACTTTTCGCCCTGCTGCTCTTGCTGGTGGGGTTCAGCCATCCTTCCTTTGCCCATGTGGGCAGTCCCGATGTGGCCCTGGAAGGGACGGCGGGTCCTTACCGGCTGCTGGTGAGTGTCAAGCCGCCGGATGTGATCCCGGGGACGGCGCAGGTGACCGTCTATCTGCTCAATGGCGGCGGGGTTACGGTGACGGCGCAGCCGATCTATTTCTATTCCGGTCGTACGGGGGCGCCTTCGGCGGACGCGTTGCAGCCGGTGGCGGGGCAGCCCGGACAGTACAAGGGAATCGTTTGGTTGATGACCGATGGCTCTTCGGGCATTCTGCTGCATGTGAACGGCCCGTTGGGTAGCGGCGAGATCGTGGCGCCGGTGATGGCGGTCTCGACGGCGCAGAAGAAATTGCCGGCGGGAACGGGTTATGTGTTGATCGGGTTGGGGGTGCTGTTGTTTGGGTTGATGCTGACGATCATCGGCACCAGCGTGGCGGATGGGTTGATGCCTCGCGGTGAAGAGCTGACTGCGTCGCGGCGCCGCGCCAAACGCATCGCCATCGTAGTTGCCGCGCTTTTCTCCACCGGTCTCGTTTATGGAGGTAATCTTTGGTGGCAGACCTGGGCCGGCCGGTACCGGCGGTTCATGTACCGGCCGATGCATGCGAGTTATGTGTTGCGGCAGGATAGTGGTGCGAACGATCTGACCATTCATATCGATGTCGGGCATACCCGAAGCGGGGACCTCTCTTATGTCGTACCCGACCATGGAAAGCTGATGCATCTTTTTATCGTCCGCATTCCGACCATGGATGCCTTTGCGCATCTGCATCCGGTACGGCTGGACTCCGCCAACTTTCGGACGGAGCTGCCGCCCCTGCCCAGGGGCCGTTATCTGGCGTTTGCCGACATCGTAAACATCTCCGGTTTTGCCGAGACCTTAAAGGATACGTTCGAGATCGGGCAGAATCTAACCGATAGGCTGCATTCCCTCGATCCCGATGACGCGTATGCCTTTGCGCTGCCCAATGATCTTGTCGACAATCCGTTTCGGGGGGATGCGCAGGCGATCGTCTGCGGTACTGCGGGTAAGGGCGCGGGGATGAAGGATGGGTCTTCTATGATGATGGAGGGTAGTGGCTCGTTGGAAGCCGGTACGCTTTATGATCTGCATTTCGCGGTCTATGATGCCCAGGGCAAACCGGCTGCGCTGGAGCCTTATCTGGGAATGATGGCGCATGCAGCGATCATCAAAGACGACGGCAGCACTTATGTGCATCTGCATCCCGTGGGTACCTTTTCTGTTGCGGCGCAGGAGGGTTTGCAGCAGCGGATGGAGCAACCCGGGTCCCGGTACCGGATGCCGGATGCCCGAACGTTCAGCGATAGTGTGGGCAGGGTGGTAGCACGGTTGCGGGCGATGCCCGTGGCGGAACGCGAGGCGACGCTGATACGCCAGATGGGGATGGACACTTCCATGCAAATGAAAAATATGGTAAGCTTCCCCTATACTTTTCCGCAGCCGGGGACCTACCGTATCTGGGTCGAGGTACGGCGGAACGGGCAGGTGCTCACGGCGGCGTTTGACCGGACCGTGAAATAACCTTGTTCGCCACCACCTGTTGCAGGACCTGTTCGCGGTAGTTCCGGCTCATGGGAATGCGATGCGATTGAATAAATATCTCGTTGCCTTCGATGCTTTCGATCTTATCGACAGAGACGATATAGGATTTGTGTACGCGGATAAACTTCCGGTTGTCGAGATTTTCCTCCAGATTTTTCAGATAGAGGAGGGTTACGAACTTTCCCTTCGCGGTGTAGATGGTGATATAGTTCTGCATGCCTTCGATGTAGAGGATCTGATCGAAATGGATCTTCTCGTACTTGCTGCCGCAGCGGATAAAGAAATAATCGGCCGCGGGGTCGGCTGAGGCTGCGGGATTCGCGTTTGATGCGGCGGGGTCGGTCTTGCCGCCATCGGCGCCGTTTCTCGCGGCGGGGTCGGTTGGCCGGTTGAGCATGAGGTGGTAGTCGCTGGCCTTTTTGACCGACTTGAAGAACCGGTCGAAGGTGATGGGTTTGAGCAGGTAATCCAGCACGTTCAGCTGGAAGCCTTCTAGCGCATAGGTGGGATAGGCCGTGGTGATAACGACGATGGGTGGTTGCTGGACGGCCTTTAAGAAGTCCAGTCCGTTCATCTTGGGCATCTGGATATCCAGAAAGATCAGATCGATGCGATGCTGGTTCATGAGCTTGATCAGCTCGAGCGGGTTCTCGCAGATAGCCACGAGGTGCAGGAAATCGATCTCGCGGACATAGCTGGCCAATCCTTCCCGGGCCAGGGGCTCATCGTCGATGATTACGCAGTTGATCATACTATCGTGGTTTGTAGCCGCACCTCGAAGGTGACGCCATCGTTTTTGATATCGAGCGCATATTGTTCCGGATAAAGCAGGTCCAGCCGGCGTTGCACGTTCCTGAGACCGACGCCGCCATAGCGGATGATGTCGCCCGACGTCGCATAGGGGGCGATGCTGTTAGCGATCGAGAAATCGAGCAGCCTTTCCGTCGTCGTGAGTGAAATATTGATCCAGTTAGGCTGGTCGGCATGCCGCGATACGTGTTTGAAGGCATTCTCCACAAAGGTCATGAGCATGAACGGGGCGATCATCGATCCTTCGCCGTCCTGTCGCCGGATGTCCAGGGAGACCTGCTGGTTGTTGTTCTGACGCAGTCTTTCGAGACCGATAAAATTCTCGAGGTAGTTGATCTCCTGGCTCAGGGAAATGCGCTCGTCGGTGCATTCGTACAATTGGTAACGCAGTAGCTCGGAGAATTTCGCGAGGGAGGCTGCGGCGACATCGGGATTCTTGTGGATCAGGAAAAAGATCGAGTTGATGGTGTTGAACAGAAAATGCGGATTGAACTGGTAACGGAGGAAATTGAGCTCGGTCTCCAGCTTTTCTTTTTCCAACGCCTGTTGGTGGCGTTTGCTCCGGATCCAGTTATTGGTGAGCTTGATGCTCATGGCCAGGGTGATGGCGGCGAGCGTCGCGGCGAGGGCGCCGCTGAAAAAGGTCCACCAGCAGGCTTTGTCATAATTGGCGCCCCAAAACTTAGCCACATTCATATCTGCCATGGCCGCGGCAACATAATAGCCGGGCACGATCAACGAGGTCGCGACCACCGAAGTCAGCAGGAGCAGCGCCGTATATAGAACGAACCGGCCTTTTTCCAGATAGCGGGGAATAAGGAAATAAAGATTGAAATACACCGCCAATGCTTCACCGAAGACATAGAAGAGGAATTTGACGGTCAGGGGCGGATAGGTCAGGTCATGATAGACCCTGATGGGATTGCCGAGCGCCACCACCCACATGAGATAATTGTATCCCAGCCAAAAGGGGATGTGATAGAGCCGGTAGCGGACCAACCAATGTCGTCTCGGCGGAGCGGGTGTCATCCTACTAAGTTACCTCTATTTTACCTGCGATTTCCGGATACTATATGAGTGAACGCAAATACCTGACGAGTTGCATCCCTGCGTCGACAACCGGTTTTACGCACCTGAATTTTAAGGAATTGTCGCCATTACGGTAATTGGTCAATTATCTGTTGCGGGTCGTCATATGCTTTTTTTCAGCCCTCGTAACCGGACTAATTTTCGGGTATGAGATTACTCGTTTTGCTTTTTTCGCTGATCCTGGCCGGAAGCGCTGCGGGTCAGATCACCGGGACATTACGCACACCCGCGGGACAGCCGGTGGCTTTTGCGAATGTGGTCCTGCTGCGCTCTTTGGATTCCGCAACAGTGCGAACGACGATGACCGATTCGCTGGGCCGCTATAGTCTTGCGCAGGTGGCTCCCGGAAGCTATTTCCTACGGTCCAGCAGTATCGGCTACCGGGCATGGCATTCGCCGGTGTTCGGACTGGATAGTGTCAGGGACATGGGCGTCGCAGTGATGCCGGAAGAAAAGCAACAGTTGGGCACGGTCGTCGTTCAGGGGCGGCCACGGCCGGTAGAGCAGACCATCGAAGGGACGATCGTTCATGCGGAAAGCAGCATTCTTACCAAGGGCAGCTCGATGCTCGACGTGCTGGAGCGCAGTCCGGGGGTACAGGTAGATCAGCACAACAACACCATCACCCTCGATGGCAAGAATGGGGTAACGGTGATGATCAATGGAAAGACCCTGCAATTGCCGGAGGACGAGGTCGTCAATATGCTGGCCAGTATGCCGGCGGACAACCTGGACCGGCTCGAGCTGCTGACGACGCCCCCGGCGAAATATGACGCCAGCGGCAATGCGGGCATGATCAACATCGTGCTGAAGAAGGGGCGTGCGCCCGGGACCAATGGTTCGTTCACGCTCGGGGGTGGATGGGGCGGCATCGGGGAAAAGGGAAATGCGAGCGTCAATATCGATCATAACACGGGAAAAACGAGCTGGTACGGTTCCTATGCTTATACACACGACAAGACCGGCAGCGATTTTCATGCCTATGGATCGCAGATCGTCGCCCCGCTCGGCGGGCCGGATGACTGGATCTACCGGAGCGCCTACCGCCATACGGACAATAACCATAGTGCTACGGCGGGGCTCGAGGCCCGGCCGGGTCGTGGTCTTACCGTGGGGGGAAGCGTGACATACAATTTCAGCAGCACCTCCGGGTTTGGGCATAACGTGACCATTTATACGCTGCCGCCGGACAGCGTGCTGTCCTACGACGGGATCGGCTATGGGTATAGCCATTGGAACAATGCGATCCTATCCCTTGATGCCGAGAAAACGGGACATAGAGGCGGGAAGCTGGGGGTGGCGGCGGACTGGATCGACTACGCCAACAACCGGCCGACGCATGTCGAGGGAAGTTTTTTGACTGCGCATGGCGAGGCGGTAAGCACAAACACCGACAGCCTGTTCTCGCCGGCCCAATTGGGATTTTCCACGACGCGTATCCGGGTAGGAGTGGGGAAGATCGATTATACCAGGTCATTCGGTGACCGGTGGCGGTTCGAAGCCGGAGTGAAGGGGACGTATACCACCAGCTCCAGCAGTTCCGGCATAGAAAGCCTGATCAACGGCAGCTGGGTCCCGAGTCTTGGGAGCGTAGATGCCATCGCCATGCACGAGGGGATCGGCGCGGGTTACACCTCAGTGCATGCCGTTTTAACGCCGCGGACCACGCTCGATCTCGGGGTGCGGTATGAATATTCGCGGACGCGCCTAACCGATGCGGGGGATGGGCAGGTGATCGACGACCGCAAGCTCGGGGTGTTCTTTCCCAATGTTTTGCTGTCGGAGAAGCTTAGCGATCATTCGCAGCTGCAGTTGTCCTATAGCAAACGGATCACACGGCCGTCGTACAAGGATCTATCTTCCTATATCGTTTACAACGATCCGTTGAGTGTGCTTTCCGGCAACCCATTGCTGAAACCCACGATCACCAATAATTTGAAATTGGGCTATACTGACGAGGGTTATGCGTTCTCGGTATTGTTGAGCCGGGACGACGACCCGATCATCGGCTGGGCGATAACGGCTCAGCCCGGCAGTCAGCTGATCTATATCCGGCCGGAGAATCTCGCGTTCCAAAATTATCTGACGTTCGAAGCAAACCTGCCTTTTAAAGTAGCTCCCTGGTGGGAGATGAGCTATGATCTCATCGGCGGCTGGCGGCGCTTCAGGATCGACTATCTGCTGGTGTCTGCGGGGAAGACCTATTGGGCCTTTACGATGAATTTCCGGGAGACCTTCAGGCTGCCGGCGGCGTTTACCGCCGAGGTCTCGGGTTTTTACAACGGACCGGATTATTATGGGCCTTTCCGAAATGAAGGATATGGTTCGGTGAATGTCGGGCTAAAAAAACAGCTGCGGGGTAATCGCGGCAGCCTGCAATTCAGCGCCACTGATGTGCTGGGATCGATGAATGTCGTGAGCAAGGTCGGGATGGTTGGTGTCGATGCTTTTTACAGCCGGTCTTATATGAGCTGGAATGCGGAGTCGCGGCGGTTTCCCATCTTAAAGCTGACGTATAGCCGGAGTTTTGGGTCGGGTCAGAAAACCCACCATGAGGAGGGCAGTTCCGGTGAGGAGCGGGCGCGGATAAAATAATGTATCTTGGGACGTAACTTGCAGGTATGGCTTTTCTCGAATATCTACCGGCGCCGGCATGGCGGGCGCATATCGCGGCCTATTGGGTACGCAGGGCCGGGGCAGGGCCCGCGGGCAGACGGGTCTATGCGGATGGCTGCGCCGATGTGTTCTGCAATGCGGGAACCGGCATGGCGTATTATCATCCCATGGCGGGGCAGGATGTCGTGATCCCTTTGGAACCCGGCGGTTTGTACCTCGGCGGGACAATGACGGCCTATGGGGTGGTGCGCGTCGAGTCCGGTTGTCTGTTCACCGGCATTCGTTTCCGGCCGGGCGGCTTTTATGCGTTGTTCGGACAAACCATGGAGCCGGCGGTCGATACGGTGCTGGAATTCCCTGAGGAAGGTTTACGTCTGGCGATGCAAGGCGAAGAGGGGCTGGCGTCGCGGCTGGATCGCTGGTTCGACTCACGGCCAGAGCCTCGTGTGGGGCGCTATGATTTTAGTGCGCTGCGTGCGCTGGTCGATTCTTCAGGCGGGCAGGTATCGGTGGAGGCCTTGGCAAAGGAAGCGCATGTGAGCAACCGGACCCTCGAACGCATCTTCAAGGAAAACGTGGGTATCCGGCCCAAGGAATTTTTGCGGATCGCCCGATTCCAGGAAGTGCTGAAGCGGTTGCGACAAGCGGCTAATAAGGAAGTGCCGGCGATGGGCGATCGGCGGGGGATGCCGGCGGTCTCGGAAGAAAGCTTGTTACGCGTAGCCTATGAGCTGGGCTATTACGATCATGCGCATCTTACCAATGAGTTCAAAAAATATGCGGGCATACTCCCCAGCCAATTGTCGCATTTTTACAAAACGGGTATAGCCGGCGGCAGGTACTTTTGATGCCAAAAAAATGGCTGTTTTACTCGTAACAGGGCTGATCGCCGGTATCCTCGATGCCGGTGCGGCCTTAGGCTTTTTTCTGGCCCGGGGTAATCGGAGACCGGGGATGCTTTTTCAATACATTGCCAGCGCCGTCTATGGTCCTGCCGCTTTTCAGAGAGGCCGCCGCATGGCGATCCTGGGTTTGTTCCTTCATTTTTGTGTAGCGTTGTGCTGGGTGGGGCTTTATTTTGCCGTGTGGCCCAGGGTGGCCGGCTGGGGTGGCGGAGTGCTTGTCGATGCGGTGGTGTATGGCGTGTTTGTCTGGTGCATGATGAATCTCGTGGTCGTGCCGCTTTCGAAGGCGGTGCCGCGGCCATTGACGCCCGCGTTCGTGCTTGTCAATATGCTGATATTGATCGTTACCATTGGGCTGCCGTGCGCCTATGCGGCGCGCCATTTTGGGTAGCGGAGGCAGTGCGATGCCGGTCCGGGGTGTGGGCACGTCAGATCTGCGAATAGTCCGTGGGCGTGAGAAAGGTACGGGTGATGCGGGTGATCAGGCGGGCGTCCGAATATTCGTCCATGCCTTTGAGCCGTTGCCAGTCCGGATCGCTGCCGAAGGTTTTCCAGCGTGCGTCGTGATCGTCCATGTTATCGAAGCATAACATATAGATCAGGTTGGGCTGCCGTTCGCCGATGACGGTCTCGCCAAAGAATACCGGTCGCGCGCCGATGCGCTTAAAGATGTCGATCTCGCCGGCGTCGTTGAACATGGTGATCTTTTTCTGTCCCGCCGACTCGGATGGGCTTTCGTAACAACGGAGCTCGAAAAGCCGTTGTTTTTTTTCGGGGACTTCGATCGCCGGCATGTGCCGGAAGGCATGGAGGAGGAAGCTGTCGATCCGTTCATAGGCCGGACTCGTTGCCGGCGCCTGGAGATAGGGCGCTGCCGCCATAGTGTAAGTGCTATCGGCCGCCAGCCTGGCCTCGAGGGCGGCGAAGGTCTTGAGATCGGGGTAGGGGATCAGCATGAAGAGGCGGGCCGTTCCCTGGGTCTGCGTTTCGTTGAATACGCCGATGGGATGATGTCCGGCGCGGTTGAGTGCGGGCAGAAAGGCCTGCCGGAGCCAGGTCTCGGTGAGTTGTTGCTGTGCATCGTTTGAAAAATGCCACGTACGCAGTTCATACCAGTAACGGTGATCGTTCAATGGTTCCATATGCTCAAATATACGTCATTCATTGGGGCTTGTAAACGAGCACCGTGATGCCGCAGGGATAGACCCGGGCGGAGACGGCGGAAAGCAACAGCATATCGTCCATTTGGGTAAAGACGGAAACACCTTTGCCGAGGATGGCCGGGTTGACGATGAAATGGTATTCATCGATGAGACCGGTCCTGATCAGCGCACCCGCAAAGGTAGCTCCGCCATAGGCAATGAGGTCTTTACCGGGCAGTTGTTTCAAGCGGGCCACTTCCGTGGCCAGGTCTGCGGTGGTCGTGGTGGTATTATCCCATCTCGAGACCCGTTCTTTCCGGCTGAAGACATGTTTATGAGCAGCCACGACGTTGGCGGCAAAGCCGGACTGTGAGTTGTCCTTTTCCCCGGCGATGCGGGTCCAATGATCGATATAGCCGCCGTCGGCCATATCCCAGCCCAGGAGGATCGTGTCGTTGGAAGCGGTCACTGCCGTGAAATAATCCCGGAGCTCCTGGTCCCAGACCCAGGGGCCGGTGTAGGGCCAGATCATCCAGTTCATCCCTTGTTTTTTAGCGGATATATAAAGATCGAGCGAGACCTGCATCTGTAATTTTAGCTTGCGCATAGGCGTGTTTTATACTGATAAAGGTAAATGGTGCGTTATATCTGGGCAGGGTGGGAAAGCGACATTGTAATGGGGTGTTTTTGCCAGTAAAAAGGGTTACCTTTGATATGGCCAGCCAGATTTGATGATTGCCCTTCGGGCTAGCCGCCTCCAGCGGCTTAGTAAAAATGACGAATCGTATGGATGTCATTCACAATAAGGATTTAGGGACTAAACAGAAAGCGCTTGCCATCAATCTTGATCCACAAATTTATGGCTCATTCGCCGAGATTGGGGCGGGGCAGGACGTCGCGGCCAATTTCTTCAAAGCAGGCGCCTCCTCGGGGACGATCGCCAAGACGATGTCGGCCTATGACATGACGTTCTCCGATGCCATCTATGGCGTATCGAAAGGCCGGCGGTATGTGAGCGAAGCCCGGCTGATCTCGATGCTCGAAAAGGAATATGGTTTGCTCATCGAGCGGCTGGCCGAGAGCCGGGGCGATAAAACCACCTTTTTTGCTTTTGGCGACACGATGGCGGCCCTCAACTATTACAAGACCAATGAAGGGCATGGCTGGATGGGGGTCCGGTTCCAGCTGGAGCCGAATGGCGCCTTCAACGACGTTGTGATCCATGTCAAATTGCGCGATAACGACAGCGTGCTGCAACAGCAGGCGGTGGGCACCCTGGGGGTGAATTTGATCTACGCCTGTTTTTATTACCATACCGTTCCGACCGTATTTTTGCAATCGCTTGCGGACAACCTTTCCAAGGATTCGTTTCAGATCGATATGATCCGGTTCGAGGGGCCCGATTTCAGCAAGGTCGACAACCGGCTGATGAGTCTGCATCTCGTGAAATTCGGGTTTTCGGATGCCGCCCTTTTTGGTCCCGACGGCAAGAATCTCCAGCCGTCCGAGATACTGCACAAGAAACATATCGTCGTGGTGCGCGGTCGTTTCCGGCCGGTGATCAACGTGCATATGGACATGCTGCATACGGGCGTGAAACAGTTCCTGCAAGAGTCCGATGTAGAGAAGGACCTTGTCGAGGTAGTCATGGAACTTACGCTGCAGGCGCTAAAAGAGCGAAATGCCGATGCTTCGGCCGAGATCGACGAAAAGGATTTCCTCGAGCGCGTGGATATCCTTTGTGCGCTGGGACAAAAGGTACTGATCTCCGATTTCCACGAATATTATAAACTCGTTTCCTATCTCTCCAAGATCACGCCGTTGAAGATGGGCGTGGTCATGGGTTATCCCAACCTGGAATATATTTTTTCCGAGGAACACTACAAGGATCTCTCGGGCGGTATCCTCGAATCCTTCGCCACGCTGTTCAGCCGGAACGTGAAACTGTTCATCTATCCCACTTTGCGGAACGGCGTCATTATGAATTGCCTCCGGTTCAATCTGCCGCCGCATCTCATCGACCTGTTCCGCTACCTGATCGCCAACAACAAGATCGAGGATATCCGGCATTATGAAGAACGCAATCTGCAGGTCTCGACGGACAAGGTGCTGGACATGATCAAAGCCGGCACGGAAGGCTGGGAGGATTACGTACCCGCAGAGGTGGCGACGATCATCAAGGACCGGTGTCTGTTCGGCTATCATTGTGAAGTCAAGCAGGCCCTATGACGCCGGCCGAACTTCCGCAGCTCCGGCAATTTGATACCACCATTCGGCAATGGATCGATATGCTCGGGGATTATACCCTGGAGATGCTGCACCGGCCGCCCCGCCCGGGGTCCTGGACGTTGGGTCAGGTGTATATCCATATCATAGACGATACCGGCTGGTTTGTAGGCCAGATGAAGGAAGCCTTGCTTAGCCGGGTTGATGCGGACAAGACCATGCATCCCGATGCGCGGGCGATGTTCGACCGGAATGGTTTTCCCGATCTACAGATCGAAGGACCTGCCACCAATACCTATATCCCGCAACCTCAAAGCAAGGAAGAGTTGGCGCGGCAGCTGATGGAAATCAAAACGACTGTGGATGCCCTGTTCCGCGATTTTGATCCGGCGGTGTCGACGGGGAAGACGCGCCATCCGGGGCTGCATTTTTTTAGTCCGCTGGAGTGGCTGCAGTTTGCCGAGATGCATATGCGGCATCATCTGCGGCAGAAGCGGCGCATCGATGAAGCGCTGTCCGGCGGAGTCGAAGGCGCCTGATGCGGCTGACGCGACTGTTGCGGCTGACACCCGAAGCCGGGTGGATGTGGGTTAGCCCACCCGCGCGAGCCGGAGCAGGATGGGGAAATGGCCGGGTAGCAAACCGGCTTCGCCCCAGGCCGTTTTGAGCCGGGGCTCGACGAGGCGGACGGGGTTCTCGCCTTTTTCTTTTTGATAATGTTTGACGGCCGACCAGGTTTCGATATAGCCTATGAGGTGATCGAAGGACCATTGCACGTCGATGGTAAAGGCAGGGGCTGGCAGATCGGCATATGGAAATGGGATGGTTTGGTAGTTCTCGTCGATATAGCGCCGTTCTTTGTCCCAATAAGGACCGACGACTTTGCGATAGAAGTCCGCGATGACTGCGTCGACTGCAGCGTTGAACCGGGGGAGATTGTAGCCGATGACGGCCAGGATGCCGCCGGGTTTGAGAGTCCGGTGAGCTTCGGCATAGAAGGCGTCGAAATCGAACCAGTGGATGGCCTGTGCGACGGTGAGGAGGTCGAAGTAATGATCCGGAAAATCGGTTTTTTCCGCTGGCTGCAGGGAATAGTGGATATTGGGCAGACGGACGGCCTTATCGAGCTGTTGCCGGCTGATATCGGTGGCCTGTACATTTTGAAATACGGATGCCAGCCGTTGGGCGATCTGGCCGTTGCCGGTTCCGCAATCCCAGGCGGACGCTTTGGACGGTGAAAGGCTAAACAGGTGATCGAAGAGGGCTTCGGGATAGGTCGGCCGGAACTGCGCATATTTATCGGCCTGGGTAGAGAAATTGTCTTTCATCCTATGCTTATCTTTAGAACGGCTAAATATACGACTTACCTATGATCAGGCGCGGGGCGCTTGTACCAAATTGTTCGAACTTGAAAAAGCCTTGTGCGGGTCATCCTCGTTCGTTTCCCGAAATTTAAGGGTAAACACTTGACCATGGATAATTGGATCAAAGCCGGACGATTGTTCTTTGCCCTCATGATCGTGGGGCTCGCGGGCCAGCAGCTTCACGACGGGTATTTCAGACCCGTACTGGTACCTTCTTATGCTACTCATTTTCCCGGGGAGATCGTGTTGGTCTATCTGCAAAGCGCCCTTTTGATCGTGGCAGCTGTGGGCATCGTCCTTAACAGGCAGGGCCGGACGCTTGCCCTGGGGCTGGCGGGGCTTTTCTTCGCCCTTTTGCTGTTCTGTCATATTCCCTATGAAGCGTTTGTCGATCCCGCCGGAAAAAGCATCGGGTGATGGAACAACGCGCTGAAGGAATCGGCGATAGCGGGCGGGGCGCTGATCGTCGCAGGTT
>Ga0134128_10004034_pt1 | contig 17995 bp, 18 predicted proteins | sample KB31754_FD_96462 | JGI IMG/M metagenome (GOLD analysis project Ga0134128, IMG submission 96462) | Terrestrial soil microbial communities with excess Nitrogen fertilizer from Kellogg Biological Station, Michigan, USA - KB3-175-4 | ecosystem: Environmental > Terrestrial > Soil > Unclassified ... | reverse complement strand
GACGTCAAGTTGCTATTACCTGTGGACCATATCGCTGCTGACAAATTCGATGTCAGCGCCAGGCCGCAGACGATCAGTGCCGGGCAGGCCATCCCCGACAATTTAATGGGCCTCGATATTGGCCCTGAAAGCTCTGAACAATTCTCCGAAGAGATTTCGCGTGCCGCAACCATCGTTTGGAATGGCCCCATGGGTGTGTTTGAAATGGCTCCATTTGCCAAGGGCACATTCAAGATTGCCCATGCGGTGGCCGATAACCCCGGAGCGGTCTCGATCGTGGGCGGCGGGGATTCGGTTGCCGCGGTAAAGGCTGCCGGCGTCGCGGAGAAAATTTCGCACATTTCTACCGGCGGAGGCGCTTCGCTCGAATTTCTGGAAGGAAAGAAATTGCCCGGGGTGGAAGCCCTCACCGACGCACGCTGACGGTCCGGTATTTGGCGGGCCGATTGCACCTTTCACCAAATGATTTTCTTCGACATTGATGGCACCCTGATCGATCATGCCAGCGCTTCCGCCGCGGCCAGCCTCACGTTTTTTGATCACTTTTGCGGCGCTATTCCTTTTACCCGCGAAGAGTTTCCCGTGCGATATGAAGAGATCCTCAACAGGCACTTTGACCGTTTCTGCCGGGGAGAAATTTCGATCTGGCAGCAGCGCCGCGAGCGCATGCGGGACATATTCGCCGCGCCCGAGTTGTCCGACACTGATGCCGACTCGCGTTATCAGATATTCATCCGCGATTACGAATCTCAAACCCGCGCCTTTAGTGACGCAGCGCCGTGTTTGCAAAAGCTCGCGGGGCAAAAGCTCGGAATAATTTCCAACGGAGCCCGCGAGCAGCAGATCGGAAAGCTGCATCGCGCAGGCTTGCTGGAGCATTTTTCTGTGATGGTTTTGTCAGAGGATGTGGGTCTCGGCAAGCCGGCGCCGAGCATTTTCTTGGAAGCCTGCCGGCGGGCGGGTCAAAATCCATCGCAATGCGCACACGTCGGGGACAACGTCGAAGCCGATGTGATTCCCAGCCGTGCCATGGGAATGCGCGGGGTTTGCCTGGATCGAAGCGGCAGGTTGACCCTCGATGCGCCGGTAATCACAAGTCTGTCGGAACTTTCTGAAGTTCTGCACTAACCCATCAATCGAGGTCCAAAAAGGAGCGCCGTCGAATGCCCCGTAAGAAACTAATCGCAGCCAACTGGAAGATGTACAAGAGCCCGGAACAGACGGAGCAGTTTTTCAACGGCTTCCTGCCACTGGTTCATGGTCACGACCGGGACGAGATCGTGGTCTGTCCTCCTTACGTCGATCTACATGCGGCCCTCAGTTCCACAAAAGGCTCGCAAGTTGCAATTGGCGCTCAGGATGTCTTTTGGAAGGACGACGGCGCTTTCACTGGTGAGATTTCTCCGGCCATGCTGGTTGCTGTCGGATGTACTCACGTCATCATCGGGCACTCGGAGCGGCGGCAGTATTTTGGCGAGACCGACGATTCCGTGAATCTAAAGCTGAAAGCCGCGCTCGAGCACGGACTGACTCCGATTGTTTGTGTCGGCGAGGTGCTCGAAGAGCGCGAGGCGGGCCTGACTGAAGACATATTGCGTCGGCAATGCCTGCGCGCTTTCAATACCATTTCAGGGAAGAAAGCTGCCAAGTTGGTTATCGCTTACGAGCCCGTCTGGGCTATCGGAACTGGCAAGACCGCTACTCCACAGATGGCTTCGGATGCTCACGTGTTGATCCGCGGCGAAGCGGCCAAGGCCTTCGGGCAGGAGTTCGCCGATGGATTGCGGATTCTCTACGGTGGCTCGGTAAAGCCGGAAAATGCCACCGCATTAATGTCCGAAGACGAGATTGATGGTGCGCTGGTCGGCGGCGCAAGTCTCGATCCCAAATCGTTTGCTGCGATTGTCAAGTATTGAAAAGCCGTCGCAGTCACAGGTTCTTCGCGTACTCGAAAAGTGGCATTCCGAAGAAGTCAACTTCTTTCCCTGTGGCTGCGTATCCATTGAGCTCGTAGAAGCTGATAGCGTGGAGCAGAGGCGCTGTCGTATCCAAAGTGACTCTCCTGCAGTTCTGGGCCCGCAGTTGACCTTCAGCGTGGTACAGAAGGCGCTTTGCAATCCCGCGTCCTTGCCAATCAGGCCGCACGGCCATTCCACGCAAGTGGCCTTCTCCCGCTATAGCGATATTGAACGCGAGTGTGCCAACGACATTCTCGTCTGGCTCCGTTACCGCAACCAGCACACACATTTCCCGCAGGCGGACATTTAAGGCTTGGGAGCTCAAGACAGTATCTTCGTAGGCCTGCGGCGTATAGCTGCTTTGATAACACTCAAACGCTGAACTCAAACACTCGGTGATGCCCCGACCGTCTGCAACGGTCGCGTTACGAATCGAGATCAGAGTCATTTCCCGCAAGGCGATGCGCACTCATCTGAGCCAGTCTTCCAGTTCCGACCCGCGTGCTGTCTTCTCGTCGCGGTATTTAACGATCACTGGTGTGTAGAGCGAAATTCCCCAACTTGCCGCCTGGCCTTTCTTAACCGCCCTCGATCCGGGAACGACTACCGCGCCTTCCGGCACTTCGAGAGGCGACTGATCGCTTCCACGATAAACTTCGTCGCGAACAAGATCATAGAGCGGCGTAGATCGCGTTAAGATCGTGCCCGCTCCCAGAACCGCGCGCGTTCGAACCAACGTGCCCTCATAGACGCCACAGTTGCCTCCGACCAGCACGTCATCCTCGATAATTACCGGTGAAGCGTTCACCGGCTCCAACACCCCGCCAACTTGGGCAGATGCACTCAAGTGGACGCGCTTGCCTAGCTGCGCACACGAACCGACCAGCGCGTGAGAGTCAATCATCGTGCCTTCATCCACATACGCTCCCGCATTAATAAACATGGGCGGCATGCATATCACTGACGGTGCCACGTAAGCTCCTAGCCGCACCGACGACCCCCCGGGCACGACTCGAACCCGGTCTTCAATGGTGAACTTACGCGCGGGGAAGGTGTCCTTATCCACAAAAGAAAGGCACTCGCCACTGCCCATTGACGAAAGCTGCCCTATTCGAAATCCAAGCAAAATGCCTTGCTTGACCCACACATTTACTACCCAGTCGCCGTCAATTTTGTCAGCCGCCCGAATTTCTCCTCGGCTGAGTGCGTTTCTGAATTCGAGGAATGTAGAACGCGCGTGGGCGTCATCTTCTATGTTGCCGGAAGAAGCCAGGCGTTCGATTTCGGTCTGCAAGGGAGACATGGAAGCAAAAGTATAGCTGAGCGACACGGGCCCGATTGAATTGGTCGCCCCCGCGGCTCGAAGATCATTTCCAAAAATATTGGATCAAATCTTGAAAAACTCGGCCATCTTCGTCCAGTATTGCAGCATCACAACTCAGCTTTGGGAGGGAGTTGCTCCAGCATTGGCCATGTTTAAGGAACTGTTGTCTTCTACGAAAGCTGTTTACTCGCCGGTGGAACCCGTCTCGCCGTCGCCGGAGAATCGAACCGCAATCGCTACTCTCGGTACAATCTCAAGAACTCATGGCGTCAATGGGGAGGCCTATCCGGTGGCGGATTTTGTCGGACGCTGTTTCCTGCGTTTGTGCTTCTGGTTCGATTTCTGCACTTCCTGGACCCGGAGATATGGTCCGCCTGCATTTACTGCGACTGCTAAGGCTCACCCTGTACAGGTCAGCACGCCGCCTAAAATGATGGCGGCCACGGTCTTAGAGGTGGGGTCCGCGAGCGCAACCAGGCACAGGACGGAATCCTAAATACACCTGCATTCGCTGCGAATTAAAACGCTCGGCAACGTCTGAGTGATCTGGCGGGCTTCTGCGAGGCTAGGGTAAGGTCCGTGCCAGCGAGCATGATTGGTCGAATGTCCGGCAGGCCGCGCTTTTCCAGCATTGCATTGCCCGCAGTTCGCCCGGTGCAATACCGCTTTATGCGGTCCGGCCGCCCAATTCTCGTACACAAAAAAGCTTGCTGCGTCAGATGGCGTGGCGGTTGGCTTCGAGATCAAGCCAATCTCAGCCGCCAGCTTTTGCAGCTTGGAGCGGGTGTCGCGCCGGACGGGAACCATGGGAAGGCGGTAAGCTTCTTCAACTCGTCCCATCATCGCCAGCACGGCCTTCACCGGCATAGGGCTGGATTCGATGAAGTTGGCCTGCATCAGAGGCAGGTATTTACGGAAAATCTGCCGAGCCGCATCCCACTCGTTGTTCAGGGCCGCCCGCGTCATCTCAGCCATTTCGCGCGGAATTTCGTTAGAAGCGACTGATATCACGCCCGCGCCTCCAATTGCGATCACCGGCAGGGTCATCGCATCGTCACCGGAAAAAACAGAAAAGCCCGGTCGGGCCAGGTTGCAGATTTCTGCAATCTGAGTGAGGTTGCCGCTGGCCTCCTTCACTCCGACAATGTTCGGAATCTCGTCCAGCCGCGATATTGTGACCGGTTCAATGTTCGCTGCCGTGCGCCCCGGAACGTTGTAAAGAATGATCGGCTTGCTCGCTGCTTCTGCGATCGCTTTGAAATGCTGGTACTGACCTTCCTGCGTGGGCTTGTTGTAGTACGGCGATGCCGTCAGGATCGCATCCACTCCGGGGCGACTCGCCAATTCCTTCGCTTTCTCGACCGCGTCATGCGTGGAATTTGACGTAGCCCCTGCAACGATCGCAACACGTCCCGCGGCAACTTCGATCGTGAGGTCGATAACCCGCAGCCACTCATGGTGTGAGAGGGTCGGAGTTTCGCCTGTAGTCCCGCACGGAACCAGGAAATCTATGCCGGATTCAATTTGCCAGGCGACTAGGTTCCGCAGCGATTGCTCGTCGAGAGACCCGTCCTGGTGAAACGGGGTGATAAGAGCGGTGCCGCATCCGCGAACTTGCATGTGAATAAGATAACGCGAACTGGTGAGTTCCGAAAATGGGCCGACTAAATATCCCGCCAGATGTCCCGAAATTCGAAGAATCCGCGTTTGCCGTTGATCCATTCAGCGGCGCGTACCGCACCTTCGGCGAAGCCTCGACGCGACTTGGCGTCATGGCAGAGATAAATGGAGTCTGCGGGCGAGTCGAATACGAGTTCGTGCATGCCTACGACATCCCCTTCGCGAAAAGACGTGATCTCGATTTCCGTCTTGTTGCCTGCTTGTAGAATTTGCTGCATGGTCGCCGCCGTGCCCGAGGGAGCATCCTTCTTGTGCGCGTGGTGTCGCTCATAAATGTGTCCGCTGTAGCCGTGCTGAATCGCGGGGGCGGATGCGCGTACCAGCTCAAAAAACAGGTTCACTCCTATCGAGAAATTGGGGCCGTAGACGAATCCGGTGTTGTTCTTTTCGACTTGCGTGCGTACGGTCGAAAGCTCTTCGTACCAGCCCGTAGTCCCCACAACCATATTTTTTCCCGCGGACACGCAGGCGCCGATATTTGCGAGCACGCAGTGGGGGGCGGTGAAATCGATGACAACATCGATGGGTGCCAGCAAATCCGAAGTCAGGGCAGAGGCGCCAGGGTTTTCGGTTGCGCGCAAAACCTTGGCGTTATGGCCGCGATCATGGGCGATCTCCGGAACCAGCGACCCGGTTTTTCCTGAGCCAAGAACAAGCACTCGCATTCTGAGCCTAGTGTATCGGTTTTCGAAAACTCAAGCGTTGCAGTGCAGATAGAAAAATCTTTACGCGAAGATCTCGGGATCCAGTTCGGCGAAGAACGCGTTGTGCAGCCGCTGCACAACGCTGGGCACCTGATCTTCGTCAATCACAAAAGTCAAGTTGATCTCCGATGCGCCCTGCGAAATCATTCGAATCTTCACGTCGCCAAGTTCTCCGAAGACGTGTGCGGCTATGCCGGGAATTTCACGCAGGTTCTCGCCGACCAGACAAACGATGGCTTTGCGGCCTTCGTACTTCACGTCTGCGAGTTCTTCAAGATCGGCGGCCAGCGCAGGGATGGATTCGTTGGAATCGACCGTCAATGAAACGCTCACTTCAGAGGTCGAAACCACATCAACGGCAATACGATGCCGGTCGAACGCATCGAAGATGGATTTCAAAAATCCATGCGCCAGAAGCATGCGGGGAGCGGCGACATCGACGATTGTGATTCGTTTTTTCGCGGCAATGGCCTTGAAGAAATTCTTGCAATGCGGCGCGCGGGCGACGATCCGAGTGCCCTCACAACCGGGATTGCGCGAGTTCAAAATGTATACCGGGATATTTTTCTGGATCGCGGGAAGGACCGTTGCCGGGTGCAAAACTTTGGCGCCAAAGTATGCCAGTTCCGCGGCTTCATCGAAACTGATGGTCTTGATGCGGCGTGCGTCAGAACAGAGGTTTGGATCGGTGGTCATCATTCCGTCCACGTCGGTCCAGATTTCGATTCGCTCCGCGCCCAGTCCGGCGCCGACGATCGCCGCAGAGAAATCCGATCCGCCCCTCCCGATGGTGGTGGTGATTCCCGTGCGGGTCGAACCGATGAAGCCACCCATCACGGGCACACGCCCATTTTCCACCAATGGCTGGATCAGTTTCGCCAGCTTTGCATTTGTTTCCTCAAACAACGGTGCGGCGCGGGTAAACGCGTCGTCAGTGACGATGCAATCACGAGAGTCAACCAAACTGGCTTCGATCCCATGCGCAGACATGGCTGCCGCCACCAGTTTGCTCGAGAGTACCTCGCCAAAAGATGCGACGTGGTCCGTAGTGCGCGGGGTCAGTTCACCTACGGCGGAGATGCCGCGCAGCAGCTCTTCTAACTCTTCAAATTCGGTGCCGAGATCGCTGTGAAATTGCGTGAACAGCGCGGTCCCGAGCAATTCTCCCGCAGTATTGTAGTGGCGCTCGCGGAGTTCACGGGCAAGAGTGAGAGCGGTCTTCCGGTCGCCGGAGCCCGCGGCGCGACCCATTTTCAGCAATTGATCGGTGACCTTCGCCATGGCGCTGACCACAACCACTGGACGCTGCGGCAGCCGGCCACGAACAATTTCGCAGACCCGCAGGATTGCATTGGCGTCACCAACCGAAGTGCCGCCGAATTTCATGACGACTGAGGCTTTGGCCATTAGCTGTTAACTCTTAGCTGAATCGGAAGTGGCTAAAGGCTAAGAGCTAAGAGCTAAGAGCGCAGGATTAATCCAGATATCCCTGCACCTTCAGTAGTTCGGCGTTGAGGAGCGCGGCGCCGGCAGCTCCGCGAATGGTGTTGTGCGAGAGAACCGTAAATTTCCAATCGAGAACCCCGCAAGGGCGAAGCCGTCCCACTGTTGTCGTCATGCCACGCCCAAACTCGACGTCCAAGCGCGGCTGTGGACGGTCGGAGGAATCCAGGTAGCGTACTGGAATTTCGGGTGCGCTGGGCAGCTTTTCCAGTTGAGGCACGCTGCGGAACGCGCTCCAGGTCTCCAGAATCTCTGCTTTTCCCGCGCTCTTCTTCAACTTGATTGAGATCGCCTCGGTGTGGCCGTCCTCAACCGCAACCCGATTGCAATGCGCGCTCATCTTGAATGGGGCAGAGATGATGCCGGACCCATTCAATTTGCCCAACAGCTTCAACGTCTCCTCTTCCATCTTTTCTTCTTCTTTCGGGATGTAAGGAATAACGTTGCCCAGAATGTCGAGCGATGCAACCCCGGGATATCCTGCGCCGCTTACTGCTTGCATAGTCACGGCCATGACAGTTTCGATGCCAAAGCGGTGATGGAGGGGAGCCAATGCAATGACCAGTCCGATCGCCGAACAGTTGGGATTTGTAACAACAAACCCGCCGTTCTTGCGATACCACGACTGGCACTCGATCAACTTGATGTGATCGGGATTTACTTCAGGAATGACCAGAGGAACGTCCTTCACCATGCGCAAAGCGCTGGAATTAGTGATCACAGCGCGGCCAGCCTCCGCGAAGCGAGGCTCCATTTCGGCTGCGACAGAAGCATCCAGCGCGGCGAAGATTACTTTGGGAGCGCCATCAGGATTTGCGGGTGAAAGCCGCATTTTTGCAACGTTTGCCGGAATTGGCGTCTTCAGTTTCCAGCGTGCGGCGTCCGCGTACTCCCGGCCTTCAGATCGGTCGGAAGCGGCGAGCCAGGCTACTTCGAACCAGGGATGGTGCTCGAGCATCTGGATAAAACGCTGCCCAACGACGCCGGTGGCGCCCAGGATTCCTACAGGAATTTTGGCTGACATAAAGGGATTGATGAAATTCTACAACAGAGGCGGGGGCTGTGTTGCGCGGACACTCGGACACTCGTGACCACCTGAGAGCGACCATTCTCAGGGACGAGGAGAAGACTCCGACAGGAAAGAATATTCGTTCAGCGGCCCGAAGCGTTTCTTCTCGGCATACATCCGCCAGCGCCGCCATACGATGCGGATGCTGGCCATGACCGGGATGGAAAGATAAACTCCCAGCACTCCGGCGATCTCGGCTCCAGCGAGTACGCCGAAGATCGCTGCCAGCGGGTGCAATTCCATGCTCTTCCCCATAATGCGGGGCGAGACTACGTAGTCCTGGACCAGTCTCCAGATGATCAGAAAAATTCCCACAATCAGCCAATACTCGTACCCGTTGAGCAATGCAACTCCGATGATCAGAAAGGATGCAACCAGCGGTCCGACTACTGGAATGAACTCGAGAATGCCACCGGCGGTCCCCAGCATAAGCGCGTACGGCACGTGCATGATCAACCCCAGAAACGATGCGTAGGCGAGCCACGAGAGCGCGGCTAACGTCAACTGGGCACGAATAAATTGCGCCAGCATGAGATTCATGTCATTGATGACGCCCTGTAGAAACTCGCGCTGCGGCTTGCTATGAACAAATGAAAGCGCGACTTGACTGAACACACGCCCGTCCTTCAGAAAGAACCCGGCTAGAATCGGAATGAGCACCAGAATCCAGGACTCCTGCGCTGCTTCTGCCACGCGCAAACCCACGCGCTGGGCCACTTTGAGCAAATCGCCCGTATGCGCTTTGAGGAACGCGCTCAACTGATCGCGAGTGTTTTTGGTCAGTCCGTGTTCGATGCCGATGTCCTGGACAATTTGCCCGCTGTTTATTCTTTCCACCAGCGAGGGCATCGACTCCGTAAGCTTTTGGACTTCATGGCCAATTCGCGGGCCAATAAAGAAGAACAAAGTGCCAAGCAGCAGCACGATCAGCAGGTAGATCACCGTGATGGCCGCGGCCCGGCTGCGAGCAAATTTCTCTACCCGCGAAACGGCGGGATCGACCAGATACGCAAAGAAGACCGCGAAAAGAAAGGCGATCAAGGTTCGGCGAGCAACATAGAGAAAAGCAAAGCCGACCGCAAACACCAGGACGGTGAATAGAATTCGGGTCGTGCGTGAGTCAATCAGCGCCATGGCTCTACGCCGCTCAGGCGTTTGGGACGAGAAGCATTCTCAACCCCGCAAATCCTTGAGGATCAATCGCGGACGATCTCCGTGCCGCCATCGTTCAGTAGTCGCACCAGCTTGAACTGATCGTCAAGCCAAAACGCCCAATCGCCGGTTTCGCCCTTCAGTAAAAATCGGCTGAGATCGCGTTGACTGGACCGAATGTTGACCTTATCGCGTCCGGTGAATTCGATGCTCACTGACATCGAGCTGCGCTCGTGCGGATTCAACGTCCCAAACTGAACTTTTTGGTTGATAGGACATTGTACGGGCCCTTGCTGATGTTTGCAGGCGGTTGCCAGATATTTCCACGCCAGAACTTCACGCTGCACAAAAACATAGTCATCAAGGATCGCGGTTGAAGCCGGTAACAGGAAATTCTGGTCGTGCGGCTTGGAGTTTGGCGTGTCGCTGAACTGCTCAATCAGAAAGCTCTCGTCGGGAGTGACCGAAGCCACCGTCTTCCCGGGACTCAATTCCTTCCATTCGTAACTGCGCAGATCGCCGGAGGGCGTGAGTTGCAGCAGAGATGATTGCTCGGCATTCTGCTCACCTTGGGCCGATTTGAATTGCGAAGAAACCATACTACCTTGAGAGCTCTGCTTGATGGAGAAGGTCTCAGTGGCGACCCGCTGGCCTCCTGTGAACACGCCGAAAGTACCCGAGTCCACCAGCGTGGCTGATTCCTCTTTTGCCTTGTCCTTCGACCACGCGCAGGACAGCATAACGACCAGGTACAGAGCCGCAGTGCCCGCGAATCTCACCGAAACAAGCTTCACTCGGACGCTCCCGAAATCGGGACCAGTTTGAGCCCCGATATGATCTCTTCAACAATCGAAGGAATATCTCTGCCGCCCGTGAAAATCTTCAGCGTCGAGTTTCCATAAGACGCACGCCGCGCTTCATACAGTTCCCGGAACCGATTTAAGTCGCGCCTCAAAGGTCGAACCACGCCGGGCTGCTCGCAGCGCCGAAACAGCTCTTCAACCGGCGCATCAAGAAAAACAATGGCGATCTCTGTCGATGCCAGAAGGTGACGATTCTCTCCGCGGGTAGTTGCGCCGCCACCGAGAGCCAAGACCGACGGTCTTTCTTGCAACGACTCCAGCGCCTCTCTTAGCGACTCTTGCTCGATCTGGCGGAAGACTGGCTCCCCAGCAAGCTGAAATATCTGTTCAATCGTGCGTCCATCCCTGCGTTCAATCAGCCGATCGAGATCGGTGAACGCCCATCCCAGGCGAGCCGCCAGAGCCTGGCCTACCGTGGTCTTACCTGCGCCCATGAAACCGACGAGCGCTATTCCCGAGACGGGCCGCGACGAAAGCGGCAGCACGGTTTCCTCAGTCATTTGTGGCAAATAGGGGACCGCCGAAGACTAATTTTGACGTTTCTTGAGGTGGATTTTACCACTGAAGGAGACGAGCTTTACCGCAGATGCAGCCTTGCCCATGGTGCCTATCAGGGCACTCCCGCCTTTGCTGTAGATGGAACTGTGTTTCGGTTCGAGGGAGAAGTCGCTTTCGACTCGGCCTTGATTCGAGCGGGCAAATACGTCTATGGAAGCATACGCCGGAGCGATCGCTTCAATGTCACCGGTGTGGCTGGTGAAGTCATATTCGCCTTCGCCGCCGAAGTCGCCGCTGTATTGGATCTTGCCGCTGTTGGAATTGACGTTCACCAGCGGGCCGGATACTCCGATCAAAACCACATCTCCACCCATCGACATGACTTCCACATGCCCGCCGCGAACATTCGTGAGGTTTACCGGGCCGTTCAGGGTCTTAACGTGAACGTGACCGCCGGCACAATCGACCACTTCCATTGTGGCATTGCTGCCTTCCATCGCTAGATCGCCACGCAACTTCTCGGCGTGGATCCGCCCATTATCGGAATGGAGAGTGAGATTGGCTTCTGCTGGAACCTGCACTTCGTATTCAACGACACCGCTGTTCTGGTCGGCGCCGGCGAGAAGATGGGAGACAAGTTCGATGCGATTGTGACTCTGGCTCTGTTCCAGTTCAACCTTGTCGGAATGGAGAATGGCGGTAACGAGTACCTCGTGGGCTGCGCCTGCCCTGACGACGACAGGGCCATAGGGGTTTTCGATGGTGATCATGGGATGCTTGCCGACCTTGAAGTGCAGGTCTTTGCGGACGTCGCCGGCTGCATATGCGACTCCGGCCAAGGCCAAAACCATTACAAACTGCGCGGCACTTCTTCGGCTAGACATTTGCCTTCTCCCCACAACATTACTGGCCACTGCTCCGGTCCACCGCCAAGTCATAAAGCATCTGCTTTTGTGCGTACGCGTTAATCAACATCTGCTGGGTGTAAATGTCGTTCGGGTCATCCTTGATGGACTGCTCGGCGTCCCGGATAAAAGAATTTGCGTCCTCAAGATCCGCGCGGTATCTCGCTCGCTGCGCGGGAATACGCGTTGCCACTGAATTCAGCACAACCTGATCTTCGCGGGAAACAGGCGTTATGACCACAGCTGGCGCGGGAGCTTGCTTTGCAATGGGCTCGTGGTCACCAGCGTTAAATGGGTGAAAAAGCTTGAGTCCGGCAACCATGACGAGGGCAGCCGCAACAGGCACCAGCCAGGCAGTGCGCCACCTCGACCAGAAATTATTGGTTTTAGCCGGGATAAACTCTGGTGACCGAATGAGTCCCTCTTCGCGAAGGCGGGATTCGAGCACATCCCACACCGCAGGTCGCGGCTCTTCTGAAGCGATCAACAGCTTGGCTTGGGAAGAAATGCTATTCAGATCGGCAAGCAGATTCGAACAGGACGGACAGGAGGCTAAATGCGCGTGCTCTTCCGGAGTTTGCCCACCCTCCAGGAACTCAGGCAAAACGCGCTCAAACTCTAGGCAATTCATACAGCCTCTCTCCCCGATTTCAGCCTGTGCCGCGCTTGGCTCCTCATCTTTTTCCGGCCTTTTCGGCTCTGCCTGTCCGGAGGAGCTCACGCAATTTGATACGTGCCTTATGCAACTGCGACTTACTGTTTCCGATCGAGCACCCCACTAACTCAGCGATCTCGTTGTGCTCGTAGCCCTCGACATCGTGCAGTACAAAGATCGTACGATAACCAGGAGGTAGTTCGTCAACCGCTCTTTGCAGCCGCAACCTGTCAATCGAGCCTGCCAGACGCTCATCGGGAGCGCCGGGCTCTTTTTTGATTGAGCCCTCCTCGTCGCCTTCCGTGGCGTCATCGAGTGGAACCACCGGAAGGCCCTTCTTCCGCAGTTGCATCAGGACGACGTTTACCGCCATTCGATGCAACCAGGTCGAAAAGGCGGACTCCCCGCGAAACGTGCCGATCTTGCGGAACAGCTGCAAGAACGCTTCCTGGGTGAGGTCTTCCGCCGAAGCCGTGTTGCCGGTCATTCGCAAACACAGCGAATACACACGCCGCTTATGCAGGTCATAAAGCGCTTTGAAAGCTGCTTCATTGCCCAGCTTCGCCTGCTCTATTGCCTCAGCTTCGGTGAGCTTGTCGCCCTGTAGTCGTTTCGCGCCCGTCAAGTTGCCTTTTAGCGGCCGCACTCAGTCTGATGCGGCGTAAACCTCTAATCGTTGTACTGTTTGCGGCGGCTTTGAAGATGTCGGAGTTACCCTGGTTCGCCGCCCAAAGGGTAGAAATACTGCTGGTCGAAGCCCCTCTGGCAGTCCGACCTATTTGATTCATCGCCGGAATCCCGAGTGGCAAGGAAATTCATACTTGCCATTTTTTCATGATACCCCCGCCATTAGCCGCTTCGTAGGCTTGACCAGAAGAGCCAGAATGACCGCGGCGAGAATGGGTACGAGGGCACTCATTCCGAACAGTTTCTCCAGCGGCATCGATTCGAACAAGGAGCCGGCCTTCCCCGCCAGCCAGTCGCCGATGCTGATGGAGAGGAACCAAACTCCCATCACGAACCCCATCGCGCCCACCGGAGCCAATTTGGTCATGGCACTAAGCCCAACCGGACTCAGGCAAAGTTCCCCAACTACGCTTAAAAAGTATGCCGCGTTCAGCCAATGAGGGGAAACATTCATCCCGCTAGCGGCCGGAATCAGCACCAGGAAGCTGAGGCCTACGAACAAAAGACCAAAGGAAAATTTCGCCGGGCTGGAGGGCTCCCGTTTTCCCAGCCGCACCCATAGCCAGGCATATAGGGGCGCCAGGATGAGCACAAACAGCGGCTGAATATTCTGAAACCAGCTTGCCGGGTAGGTTGCCTGGAGGATGGATGCCGGCACCAGATGGTGAAGAAATCCGGGCAGCAACGCCGAAAACGAACGATTGGTATTGCGTTTCGCAAAGAGGTTTAGCGACGAACCTGCCTGCTCGTACGCGGCCCAGAAAATCGCCGAGGCGATGAACAACACCAGAATCGCGGCTGCTCGCTTCCGCTCTTCGGTGGAACGTCCTTTGCCGAAGATCATCCATGCAAATACCGTGCAAGCGATGCCTAGTAAAACCCAGCCCAGTCCATCGGAGATCGATTCCGCGGTCAGCTGGATACTTCCACTCGAGGCCAGAAATGCTAGCAAGGCTAGGACCGCCAGTAACCCGACCACGCCAATGAAGCCTTTGCGTTTCTGCGCGCGATCGCGGACCGCATCACCAGACGATGCAGGATGCCGTCCTGCACTGCCGAGATACTTGTTCGTGAGCAGATACTGGACGACGCCGATCAGCATGCCGATTCCTGACGTCGCAAACCCGAGCCGCCAATTTACCTTTTCCCCTACCCAGCCCACGATCAAAGGAGAGAACGCTCCGATGTTGATACCCATGTAAAAGATCGAGAAGCCCGCGTCTCGCCGTTTGTCGCCAGGCGAATATAGTTGCCCGACGATAGTGCTTACGTTGGGTTTAAGCAGGCCGGTGCCGATCATCAATAGAGCCAGTCCGCCGTAAAACGCGATGATGCTGGGCGAAGCCAGGGAAAAATTTCCGGCGGAGATGAAAACCCCGCCAAGAAGAACCGCACCTTGCTGCCCGATGAGTCGGTCTGCTATCCAACCCCCGGGCAGACTCAACAGGTACACCATAGCCGTATAGAAGCCATAAAGAGACCCGGCTTTCATCACCGAAAATCCCAGCCCACCGCCAGAAGTTGCGGCCGTCATGTAGAGAATGAGGAGAGCGCGCGTGCCGTAGTAGCTGTAGCGCTCCCACATCTCGGTGAAGAACAGCGTGGCTAAGCCACGGGGATGGCCAAAGAATCGAGTGTCGTAATCGGAAGGCGCTTTAAGGACGACGGGTTCTGCCATAGAGAGAGTTCAATCGTTCCGTGGAAGATAGCAGACATGGCGCCGTTCTGCACCTTGCAAATATGGCCGGTCAACATTTCCGTTTGTCCCGATTACAAGGGTGCTAGAACTCGCGGCACCTTAATCGAGCTTCGCATTACAAGGAAAATAGACTTATCGCGAAAGGGATATTTTCAACGGGAGAACTCCATATGCGGCTCAAATGCCTTTTAGTTGTCGGACTGCTTGCCACCTTGGCTTACGCCAAAGGACCCAAGCATTATCAGAGCGGGAAGCTGGTTAAGATGCAGTCCGTAAAATGCGGGACTGATGCCAAGGATGCCAAGAGCCTGGCTGGCGAGATGTTAGGTACCGATTCATCGCACATGAAAACTCACGAGCTTCTTTGCCAGGAATACATGCTCGCAACCAGCACCGTGACCTACACTATCCGTCCCAAAGAGGAGAAACATCCTGCACTTCTGCCGATCGGCAACTTGGCGCAGTTCAGGCTGGACAAAGACAAACTCTTACTGCGGGTTGAAGACTATGACGACAAAGAGCGCGAATATGAAGTGATCGCGATGACTCCTCAGGACGAGTCGGCGCCCGCAAATAATGCGGCGGCCGCTTCATCCGACAAAGTTTCGGGGCCAAAATTAGCCGAGCGGTAGTCAGATTAGTCGCCATGAACAAAAGGCGCAGGAGCTTGGTTCCTGCGCTTTTTTCATCTTCAGCTTTAAGTTTTAGATCCTGTCCATTCGCTTCCACGACTTCGATACATTGAAAATCTTAGGGGTTAACAGGCAAGTCCGGAACCCAACCAACACCAGAGCCTCTGCATCCAAACCGACACCTGCAGTCCTGTCGGATGCTGGCAATCAGTGCGCGCAGGTTGCAAGAGATTCTGAGGAGGATGACTCTATGAAACGCATTATCTGGTTGACGGCCCTAAGCGCCTTGCTCGCTGCACCGTCATGGCTGATGGCCCAGGAAGGGCGTGGTGATTACGATCATGCCACTGTTGGGATTTTCGCGGACTATTTCCGCTTTGCTCCCACTTCCAACCACACTACCAATTTTATTGGTTTCGGCGCGCGCGCCGGATTCAATGTGAGCCACTACGTTCAACTTGAAGGCGAAATGAACTATGACTTTGAGCGGAACTTCACCAGCACCTTCAACAACGGCGTGAGTACGTCATTTACGACTACCAGAGTGCGCCCACTGACTGGCCTGTTCGGCCCCAAGTTTTCAACCCCTGGGCCATTCAAGTTTTTTGTGACCGGCAAGGTCGGTTTCATCAATTTCACAACCTCCGGCGCTGCTGTGACTCCGGGAACCGTTGGCAACGCGATCAGTGGAGTTGGTGGTGGCGGTACTCACTTCGCGATGTATCCAGGTGCGGGCTTTGAAGGCTTTTGGGGGCCATTCGGGCTTCGACTCGAAGCTGGCGACGAGGTGTACCTGAACAACGGAACCTATAACAATCTCCGAGTCACCTTTGGACCCCAATTGAGGTTCTAAATAAGCTCACTTTTTCTCGAGCAGCCCGAGAGGGCTGCTTTTCTTTTGTTAGAGGTTTGTCCCTAACGCAAATCAACCTGAATTTGCCGCTTGTCACAATTCACGAGAAGCACACGCGGTGTCCCGATGGAGAGATCTGCGTCGATTTTTTCGGTCTGATCATAGTCGCTGCCCGGCGCTACTATGCGCACCTGAAAGGTGTGTTTTCCGGGTGCAAATTCCAGATTCGCCACCTGGTTCATTTCCAGTGCGCGAAAGACCGGATGTCGCTGGTTATCGCCATGCAGCTCTTGGTCAAGGACAAGATTGTCGTCAATCCAAATAGAAGCCTTGCCCTGGCTGAAATGATGGAGAATCTCGACACGAACCTTGGCGTTTTTCGCTATCGCGGATGTAGAAGCCTGTATGGCGGTTGCGGTCGCCCGAAGAGCAGTGCGGGTTATATGTGCAGAGACTTTCGGAATAATGATTTTCTGCACCAGTGGAGCTTGAGGGATTGAGATGGGAGGAGGTGCAACCGCGTCCGCCTCTCGCATGACTCGCGTCAATTGCCATCCTGCCAGAGCCCCTGCAGTTAACAACACGATCAATGTCGCCTGCCAGACGAAAGTCGAGGAAATTTGGCTGCCCATGCTTTCCTGAGTGGCAACTCCATGGCGGGAGATGCGACCCGAAAAATTGCCGGTGTCCTCGAGGGATGAGCTGTTCTGCACAAATGCTCGGATGTCCGCCGCCATCTCGCTGCCACTCTGATAACGATCTCGCGGATCCTTAGCGATCGCTCGGGAGACGATCCGATCCAGTTCAGGCTGCAGGCCCGCCTGAAAGCTGGTTACCGGGACCGGCTCTACGTTCATGACCTTGAAGCAAACAGTCTCGGCCGTATTTCCCTGGAAGGGGCGAAAACCGGTCAGCATGCTGTAGAGCATCACGCCCAATGAAAACAAATCGGAACGCGCATCTGGAACGTCGCCGCTCAGCTGTTCCGGGGCCATATAAGCCGGGCTGCCGAAGATCTTCCCTGTATTGGTAACGAGACTCTGATTGAACCGGGCGACGCCGAAGTCGGCGACCTTAGCATGACCATCGTCCGTAATCAGAATGTTTGCCGGTTTAATATCCCCATGAATCACTCCCTGCGAATGGGCATACGCAAGGGCTTCCGCTATCTCCAGCGCAAAATGCAGAGCATTTTCTGCGGGAAGTTTCCCGCCGGCTTCTCGCAGGACCTTACTAAGCGGCTCGCCGCCAACATATTCCATGACCAGGAATGGCTCGCGGGATTCGGCGTCTTCTGCGGCATCGAAGATGGCAACAATCCCCGGATGCGAAAGGCGTCCGGCAGCACGCGCTTCCTGCAAAAAGCGATCGCGATATTCTAGTTCGTCGGTGGAGTCCTGACCGGCCAGTGAAATAGTTTTGATGGCAACATCCCGGTCGATTTTTGGATCGCGGGCACGGTACACAACTCCCATAGCGCCGCGGCCAATTTCGCCCTCGACGCAGTATCGCCCCAGGAATTCGTGTGGCTGGATTTTCACAAGATGTAAAATCTTATGATTTTCCGAAGCGACAGTCAGTAGGGAAGCGTGCATTGCTCTGTTACGCCCGTAATAAGGGGCCGCAGGGAAGCATGCAGATCCTTATTACGCTCGTAATAAAAATGTGGCCCGAAGCCTACGGTTCTCTCCTGCGCAATTCGATCTTGCCCTGCTTTGGGGGTAATTCGAACGGAAATTCGACGATCACGTTCTCGACCGGTAACCGCAGGATGAACTGCTCTGGGCGACGCCAGGGGCCGATCCACTTGTTG
>Ga0134128_10004032_pt1 | contig 17999 bp, 15 predicted proteins | sample KB31754_FD_96462 | JGI IMG/M metagenome (GOLD analysis project Ga0134128, IMG submission 96462) | Terrestrial soil microbial communities with excess Nitrogen fertilizer from Kellogg Biological Station, Michigan, USA - KB3-175-4 | ecosystem: Environmental > Terrestrial > Soil > Unclassified ... | reverse complement strand
TGGAAGTCTGCATTCACAAGAAGCACGTTGTCGCTGTCAAAACCGAGATCAACATGAAGCAGATTCCTGAGTGTTCCCAGAAAGAGCCCGGCGCCGATCAGCAGGATGAGTGACAGCGCCACCTGAGCGGCTATCAGCGCTTTACCTGAATTGAACCGCGTGGAGCCCAGAACGGAGCTTCGCTCGTTCTCCTTAAGCGCCTGGTTCAAACCGCCGCGAGTCGCTCTTAGCGCAGGCAGAAGACCGAAAAGTAACGCCGTCAGAACCGCCGTTCCAATCGTGAAGGCGAGCAAACGAAGGTCGGGTGAAAGATTGATCTCCACTGCCTGACCGGTTGCGGAAATCAACCGGACTAATACTTGGCCTCCCCACAGCGCGAAAACAGAGCCTATGGCTGTTCCGAACGATGAAAGCAAGAAGCTCTCCGTCAACAACTGGCGGATTACGCGCAAGCGGCTGGCGCCCATCGCGATTCGCACGGAAAGCTCGCGCCGCCGCGCCGTTGCACGGGCCATCAGCAGATTGGCAATATTAGCGCAGCCGATCAGAAGCACCAGTCCGACGGCGCCCATGAGCGTGAGAAGCGCTGTCCCGTATTGGGTTCTGATTTCCGAAAGCCCCGTACTGGCCGGCTTCAAATAAAATGAGCTCTTCAGGTAGTCCTTCTGAGCGTCAACCCGCCAATTTAGTGGGATCGTAGACTGAAAAAGCGCCGGCGCGACTACCCGAAGCCGGCTTTGTGCTTGCCGCTCTGTTTCGCCGGGAGCCAGTCGTCCCAATATGTTCAGCCACCAGGTGCTTCGGTTATCCAAAGCGCTTCGATCCGTGTGCAGTATCGGTTCGCACGCGATGGGGATAGCGACATCATAGCTTGTACCCACATCCAGGCCGGTAAACCAGGGCGGCGTTATACCGACAATTTCAAACTGATGCCGGTCAGCGTATGGTTTTCCCAATAACATTCGAATCGTCGGGAAAGTTCCGCTTCCAGAAACGGTAACTGATCACCGCAACAGGCGCCGTGCCGCGGCGATCTTCGTGCGCGGTGAATACACGTCCCCTTAGAGGAGCCACGCCCAGAACCTTAAAGAACTCGCCGCTTACCCATAACCCCTGTACGAAATGACTTTCGCCGCCGCCGGCCAGATCGAACCGGCCGCGACTGTAGGCCAGAGTTCCTGAAAATGCATGCTGATGGTCACGCAGATATTCCCAGATCGGATTGGTTAGTTCACGGCCAACCTCATGAGAGTCGACCCACACGAGCCTCGCTGGATCTTCCACCGGCAATGACCGAAGCATAACCGCATTGACAATGTTGAAAATCGCAATGTTTGCTCCAACGCCGAGCGCTAGCGAGAGCACAGCCGTCGCGGTAAAAGCGCGATTAGCCGCCAGGGTTCGAATCCCATAATGCAAATCCTGAATAATGCTTTCGAGCCAGCCGAGCATATCCACCTCTCGCGTCTTTTCCTTCTGGCGCAGGTGGCTGCCGAATTGCTGCCGCGCGCGCGACCGGGCTTCCCATTCGCTCATGCCGCCTTCGACGAGTTCGTCAATACGCTCCGCAACGTGAAAGGCCAGCTCGTCGTCGAGTTGCCGGTCAAGAGCGTCGCGGCGGAAAAGATTGCGGAATCTGTGATGCCATGCCATATTTTGCTGTCTCCTGCTTACGCGTGACGGAGTACCCGCGCGACCCCCTTGGTCAGGCGCTCCCAGTTTTGTCTCTCCTCGGCAAGCTGCTTTTTTCCAGCAGCGGTCAACGAGTACATGCGAGCCTTCCTTCCTTTCTCCGTGAGGCCCCATTGCGCCTCAACCAGCCCCTCCTGCTCCATGCGATGCAGGGCCGGGTATAGCGAGCCCTCTTCCACTCGCAGCAACTCGGCGGAGACACGCTGAATATGCGCGGTCAATGCGTACCCATGAAGTGCCCCCTGTGCCTCGAGCGTGCGCAGCACCAGTAAGGTGAGAGTTCCTTGAAGGATGTCGTTCTTTTGCTTGCTCATACCTAGCTAGCCTAGCTCAGAATACCTAGCTAGCATGGCTTTGTCAAACCAGTTTTCCCCAAAAAGAGTCTGCCCGTGAACGCCAGAGCGCGTTCGCTCTCCTGGTATTTTTGGTTCAGATGCCTCGCTATGCAGCTATCGACATCGGCAGTAACTCCGTACGGATGATGGCTGCCGAAGTGAGACCCGGAACAACGAAAATTCTGGCGCAGGATCGCCAGGTGACGCGGATCGGCGAAAGCGTATTTCGCGAAGGGCGCGTCAGCGCGGAGGCCCTCAATTTCCTTTGCGTCACGCTTCAGCGCATGGCCGCCGTTTACGAAAAGCTCGACGTAGTCGGCATTCGTGCTGTCGCGACCAGCGCGGTGCGTGACGCCGGCAACCAGGCCGAGTTTTTGAAAAGAGTGACTGCCGCTCTCGGCACGCCAGTGGAGATCGTCTCGGGACAGGAGGAAGCCCGGCTGATCCACCTGGGTGTCGAGGCGCGGTGGCCACGTCCCAAAGAGCGTAGGCTGATTGTTGACATCGGCGGCGGAAGTGGTGAACTGATCGTCAGCCAGAATGGAGAGCTGATCGATTCCACTTCGCGCCCGCTAGGCGCGGTGCGCTTGACGGAGTTGTTCCTGACCGTGGACCCTCCTTCGGAGCAAGCGCTCAGCCGGCTCGATCAGTACATCAATGAAAAACTCGCGGCATTCGTCAAGCGGCATGGATCGGAGAAGTTCGACCGCGTTGTTGCAACGTCGTCGACAGCTGCCGCGCTTGTCTGCGCCGTAAACCGTATACCGCGTGCGCGGCGCGACACAGCCGACCGCGTTCGCGCCAGCACCGCCCAGATCCGCCGGTTTTTCGAGTTCCTTATCAAAGAAGATGTAAACGAACGGCGGCGATGGATCGGCATTGGACCTCGCCGCGCGGAGATCATTGTGGCCGGAGCGGCGGTGTTCCTGCGCATATTACAAGCCATTCAACATCGCTCCATGTATTACTCCGCCGCTGGTGTGCGTGATGGAATTATCGCGGATCTGGCCGGCCGCCGCGTTGGTCGCGAACTCTCGCTGCTTTCACGCGAGCAGCGCCAGGTGGTGGAGGCAATGACAAAACGGTATGGAGTCGCCATCCGGCATGCGCGCCAGGTGGCATCGCTCGCGCACAGCCTGTTCGAAACCATGCAGCCGCTGCATCGTCAGCCGCCCGCGTCCGGAAAACTGCTGGAAGCCGCGGCCTACCTCCACGACATCGGTCACTTTATCAGTGATACGAGTCATCACAAACACTCGGCCTATCTGGTCGCGAACTCCGATCTCCCGGGCTTTACGGCTAAAGAGCGGCTCATCGTTGCGGCAGTGTGCCGTTTTCACCGTAAGTCCATGCCGCAAGCGCGACATTCGCAATTCCAGGCGCTCGATGCCGAAGCCAAGCGTACGGTTCTCTATCTTTCGCCGCTGCTTCGGCTGGCCGATGCTCTCGATCGCAGCCACGAGCAGAAGGTCCGGAACGTGACCGTATCGTTCAAAAACGGTTCGGTCAGCCTGCAAGTCGAGGCGGATGTAAACGCGGATTTGGAGATTTGGGCTGCAAGTCAAGCCAGCGCCGCATTTCGCGAGGTGTATGCGCGACCGCTCTCCATTCAGCGCGCGTGGCAATAGGTGAAGTATGGATGCGCGCCTGGCACAGCTTCCACTCTCCGCCTACGCCCGCGAGCAATTGTCGGCTCGGCTGATTCGCCTCGAAGACGAGTGGGTTCGTTGCGCAAAGCATACCGCTGCGGATTCAGTACACGATCTTCGCGTGGCGATTCGCCGCTTTGGCGAACCACTCAGACTATTCAAAGGTCTGTTTAGAAAGCAACAGCGCAAACAGGTCCGTGCTGAACTGAGGCTAAACATGTCGCTCGCCGGGCGGGCACGTGACGCCGACATCGCACGCGACAGCTTTGCGCGAGCGGATATTGAACTTTCGCCTGAGCTCGCGCTGCACTTGTCGAATGAGAGGGCGATCGCGGAATCCGCTCTCCGCGCTTCACTAGCTGCGGGTCTTGGCAGCGGGTTCGGCGAGCGGTGGCGAGAGACGCTCGGGCTGAATGGCGAATCGTCATGGCCTCCGGAAGGGGCGTTGAGTACGAACTCAACAGCGCCCAACTGCAAGCGATCCAATCTTTGGCTCGAAACAGAGACGGCAGCCGCGAATGCCCGGCATATGTTGCCGGCGCTGCTTGAACAATTCTGCAAAGCCGGAGAACGGCTGGCGCGCGGCGGTTTCGATCCTGTGTCGCTGCACGCTCTAAGGCTCGAAGGGAAGCATCTCCGCTACGCCTTGGAATTGTTCCGTCCGATTTACGGGCGCCGCATGGATGACTTAATCGCTGCTTTCAAAGACACACAAACGCGCCTGGGGGATATCAGCGATGCGACCGCGACGACGGCGTGGCTGAAAAATCAGGACATCCATCGCACGCCGGAAGCGCAGCAATTACAAGTCTTTCTGCATCAAAGGGCACGGAAGCTGTCCGCACAATTCGTGGAATACTGGCGGGATCACTGGGGCTTGCCCGCCTTCCGCCAGCAATGGGTCCATTATCTCGCGCGTTACGCCGGACAAGCGCCCACCAACGCGGTGAAGCGGCCCCAACCCGCTGCCTCTTCTATTGAAGCGGCCGTTCCCGGCCCGGACGAACAGACTTCCGAGCAGGACCGCATTACTAGCGAAGGGTCACCGTCAACGATCTGACGGCGTACTGGGACTCAGAGCCCTGCATTGGTCGTGGTTATGCCATCGCGGCAATCTTGTCCCATGCAGTCGAAATATCGCGCAACGGCGTGTCATGGCCGTATTCGGGACTCATGAAGCCGCGGTAACCGGTCTTCACAAGCGCCGCCATTACTGCTTTCCAATCGACGCTGCCTTCAAGGAGGGGAACAAATTGCCCCGCTCGAAAGCCATTCAGCTTGTAGTCCTTCAAATGTACGCGATGGATGCGGCTGCCGAGTGTGTTGATCCAATCCTCCGGGAAACCGTACTGCAGGATGTTGCCCACGTCGAAATGAACCGCAATATGCTTGGTATGAAACTGATCGATAAAGCGGCGCATATCGAGCGGGCTGGTCAGGAAGCGATTCCAGACTTCCTCGAAATTCATGTAGACGCCCGCCTTTTCGGCGTCCGGAATGACCTTCGGCAGTTCCGCCGAGACGCGCTCCCATGTGACCTCGTAACCATACTTCATGGTGGATCCCCAGCCCACCTCGCCGGGCACAACCAGCAGCGAATCCGTTCCCAGGAGGGTCGCCATCTTAATCCCGCGCCGCAACCCGGCGACTCCTTTGGCGCGCACCTTGGGATCGGCGGCATTCAACGGCGTGTCGGCGATGGCGCCGGAAACCCAGACATTGATAATTGCGATGCCGTTCTTCTCGGCAGCCTCGCGCAGCCGTTTCAAATCGTCATCGGGCGTTTCCAGCTTCACCTGACCGCCAAGCGAAATTTCGACGCCTTCGAAGCCTAGGGATTTGGCTTCCGCAAAACAATCGGCGAGGGGTTTGCCTTTCGCGAAACTCCCCATTGTGATGCCCTTCCGGAATCGCTTGGAATCTGTCTGGGCCAAGCTCAACCCACTTGTCAGCACTGGCGCAAGCGCCGCCTTCGAAAATTCTCTTCTGTTCACCCGTCTCCTTTTCCGTAGGGACAGAGCCCCACCATCCGTGACTCTCCATCATATTATTTCGGCTTATTCGGCGTCCGAAATTTGGCGCGACAATGCCGTTGCCCGAACGGACGCGCCCCATTTGGGCTCTGGAAATGGGACCGTTCATGGTAGCTAATGATCAAGAGCGAGGCAAAATTATTTAAATCTGGGGGCACGGAAGCGCCCCGGATTGCTTGGGAGAACCCGGGAGATAAATACGGCCAGCAGCGGCGAACGGGCAGCCGCTCTCCATGCGCGAGAAGGACGGCGCGAACGATCGCAGCATCATGTTGTCGGTTAACCTGACAGCAATCAAGCGAACGCCGATTGCGAAACCTACCGCTTCACAAATAGCAATAGCGCAAACAGCACGATCCACAAGCCGTCCAGGTAGTGCCAGAACAACGCCACGGCGTTCGCGAGAACACGCGTGTTCATCTGCCAGCGCGGTCCGCTTGCGGGCTCGCGCGTCCGGTATAGCAACGCGAATAATCCCGCGAGGCCGACAATAATGTGGATGCCATGCATACCGGAAAACAGGAAAAAAAAGGAAGAATGCGGATTGCTCGCGACCAATTGGCCGGCCGCTAGTATCTGCCACCACGCGAGTAGCTGCCCTAACAGGAACAGCAGGCCCAGGGCGGTTGTCAGCATCATCCAGCGAAAGAACCCGCGCTGATCGTCGCCGATCAGCCGCCGGTGGCCGACCTCATAGGTGATGCTGCTGCCAATCAGCACGGCCGTGTCGAGCCACAGGATTGGCGGAAGGATGATGTGGCGCCAGTTCATCGGCACGCGCGAACGCAGAACAAAGACCACCGCCAGGGCAGAGAACGTAACGGTAACGAAGGCGAGCGTCGCGATCACTGCGATCCGGTAGAGGCCATTTAGGTCGCGCTCTCGCTTTTGGGAGACCGGGTCGGCTGTTTGTGGCACTTGAATTCTCTTAATTTTCCGCCGCCGCTCGATTTGTGGTACTCGTGAGTGATGCTGCGGCGGACATTCGTTTCTATTGTCTCTCTACTCGTTTTTTGCGGGGCGGCGCCTTTGGCCGCTTGGGCGCGTGACGCGAAGCTGGCGGGAGCGTTCCGCCAGCCAGAACAAAACGGATGGATTTATGTGCATCTGGAGGGCAAACCCGCCGCCGTGGGCTATCAGCACGGTTACCTGCTCGCCACGGAAATTGAAGACAACAAGCGAGCCATCGAATTAAGCACGACGCATGAAACCGGCAAAACGTGGGATGAATTGCGCGCCATCTCGAAAAAGATCTTCTGGCCCGGCATACCCACTGAATACAGACAGGAGCTGACCGGTATTGCCGACGGATTGCACGCGCGCGGAGGCAAACTCGATGTAATCGATCTTGTGACGATGAATGCTTACATGGAGTTTGACTATTATCTAAACAGTCTGAAGCGCCGCAAGGACCACCAACCCGCCGATGTGACGGCCGAGCACTGCAGCGCATTCATCGCGACCGGCAACTACACAAAGGACGGCAAGATCGTGATCGGCCACAATAATTGGACCGATTACCTCACGGGCACTCGCTGGAACGTCATTTTCGATATCGCGCCCTCCGAAGGACATCGCATTCTGATGGACGGAATGCCGGGTCTGATTCACAGCGCCGACGATTTCGGCATCAACGACGCGGGCATGATGATCACCGAGACTACAATCTCCAGCTTCCATGGCTTCAACGAGCACGGCATTCCCGAGTTCGTGCGCGCCAGAAAGGCCATGCAGTATTCGGAATCGATCGACGATTTCGCACGGTACATGGAAACCGGCAATAACGGCGGATACGCAAATACGTGGCTGATCGGCGACCGCAAAACGAATGAGATCGGCCGGCTGGAGCTAGGGCTCAAAAACGTGACGCTGACACGAAGCAGGGACGGTTACTTTGCTGGATCCAATTTCCCCATCAATCCGAAATTGATCAAGGAAGAAACCGATTATCCGGCCGACGACCCGAACGCGCCCAATAACTGCCGCCACCGCCGCTGGGACCAGCTCATGGCGCAGTATAAGGGCAGGATCGATGTCAATGCCGCCGAGAAGTTCGAGACCGACCACTACGATGTGATTACGCATGAAATCGATCCGAACGAGCGCACGCTCTGCGGCCACATTGACCGGTCCAGCCGCGGCATGCCGGGCTGGCAGCCGCCCTATTCCCCCGCCGGCGTCGCAAACGCCAAAGTGAGCGATAGCGCCATGGCGGAACGCATGTCCTTCATCGCGGGCGCGGGACATCCGTGCGGAGTAGAGTTTCACGCGGCCGCGCATCTGAAGCAACATCCCGAGTTTGCCTGGGAGGCGCCGCTGCTGCACGACATGAAGGCAAACCCGTGGACCGTATTCCAGAAGGCCGGCGATGTGAAGACCGCGGTAGCGGAGGCGGCGAACTGAATTTAACCAATCAACACGCGGAGCGGCGAATCGGTTCCGCCGTCGATTACGGTCACATTGTTGCTTTCATAATTGGTGACATAAATTCGGTTTCGGGCGGTGTTCACGTGCGCGCGGTTCCCGAATCGGACGAGGTTGTGAAGATCTATTGGGCGGCGCGGACACCATCATGTGCGTGGGCGAGGCGCTTATTGCGGATCTGGCAGCCCTTTGTGTGGAGCACGGCAGACCGGCAAAGTGAACCCGTTCTGATTCCCAGCGGAACGACACGAAAAGAGAGGAGCCGGTGGCTCCCCTCTTTTCAAACCATTTAATTTAAACGCTTACCAACGATTGTTATTTCGACGTTGGCCACCACCGCCACCATTGCCGCCACCAAATCCACGTTCGGTTTTCGGACGGGCTTCGTTGACGTTCAGCGCCCTTCCATCGAGATCCCGGCCATTCAATTCCGCGATGGCGCGATCCGCCTCTGCATTGGCGCTCATCTCGACAAATCCGAAGCCCCTCGCCTGACCGGTATCACGGTCGGTAATCAGGTTTACGCGTTCGACGGTTCCGTACGCTTCGAATAGAGATCGAACCGCAGCTTCGGTAGCTCCGAAGTTGAGGTTCCCTACAAAAATATTCTTCATTTACTATTTCCTCTTAATTTACAAGTTGACAAATCGGCGGGCAGGATCGGATGAGGGATGGAGGGTGGGCCAGACTAATGCGAAGATGCCAAAATCGTTTTGACTTCTTTACTGTAGCACCGGAAAGCGCCAGAGTACAGCAAATAATTCGACAGCGCGATGGGTGAGCAAGGCCACATGCCGCGGCCCGGCGCCGCCTTCAGGTGTGCATCTGCTGTAAGGAGCCAATTTGGGCATGGCGTTCGGTAATCGGGACTGGCTCCGCGCCAGCGCATGGGAACTCGGGATTACCAAGCCGGAGTCCGCGAAGCATCGAGAACGAAACAAGTCCTGCCTTTGCCGTGATTCCAGAATTGCCTCGCAACACCCGGATCGGGCTCTTCGGCGCCTGAGAAAGTGGCGCAGAGTTCATAGCTGGTATCCGATTTGACGTGATATTCGTATGAGGCATTTGTTTCCGGATCGACCACCCGCGAGAAGCTGATCCCGTTGCCTTCCAGTGCGACCAACGAAGGCGGCAGAGGCGAAAACGACTTATCCGATTCCGCGCGTTTATGCCACGACCGGACCGCGTAAGCGATCCCTCGCAGATCCTGTACCCGCCTCTGATCGGCTTCCATGTGGCGCTGCGCGGATGGTGTGCCGGCCACTCCGATGCCCACGCAGAAGCTGGCAATCACGACGGCGGCGGCGCCTATTCCAAATTTCAGGCTGCGACTCTTTGCGTGGGCGAAATTCGTGTTCCGGTCCCAACGCAGGGAACTCAGGTAGTAGACGAATATCACGCCGCAGATCAACATCACGGTCAAAGCTTTCAATAGGAAGCGCGAGGTTAGTTCGCCGGTTAAGAAGTAATCGAGAAACCAGATCAGATCGCAAATCATTGCGCCCGCCGTCAGCAGGAGCGCGATATAAGTGAGCCATTTGCGCACGCCGGACTGCAATCGCTCGGGACGGTCCTGCGCTTCGCGCAGAATGGCACGCATAACCAACAGGAAGATGGGAAAAGCAACCGCGACGCTGGCCATTTGCCAGGTAACCGCATTTCGTAAATTGTAGACGTGATTGCGAGCGACAGGGTCGGGGAACCAGCGGTCGATGAATCGAAACAACATGGAGCCAAGCGAACCACTCCACGTGGCTAATGTTGCGAACGACAGCAGATAGAGAAAGGCGTCGCGGGACGATTCGCCGCCCGCGGTGCGTTCGGGAACGGCAACGCCGGTGACTCGCTCCCAATAACTGCCGAGAGCAGCGTAGATATCGTCTTGCGGCCAACCCCGACGCGCCAAAAACGAAGCCAGAAATTCGTCCGAAGCCCCTTTCGCTTTACTTGCTTCTACAAATTCCAGAAGCTTGATAGTGTCTTCGCGTTGCATAATGCTCCTTCCCGACGCAGTGAGATGAAATCCAATGGCCCTCGAGATTTACAATGCGGTCAATCACTTTTGAACGACGACCAGAAAGCTGCCCCAACTATTAAGCACAGCCCATGCATAGCTATGTACGTTTTACTGTACATCCCCAATCCGTCGCATGATGGGCAATTCCGCTAACCTGCTGGTTAGAAGCGGCAGCGAATAGTTCAGGATTCACTGGTATATATGAACTGCAGCCGGCACTCACGATGACAATCTTCCTTTTAGTCATTCTCATTGGCGCTCTCTCCGCCGGCTGGTTCGGCTTGCGCAAGAGATTGCGGCGATTGGAAGAACAAGCCGCGCGGCTCACCGCTCGAGTTTTTGAGCTAGAGAACAATAGGGCTGCCGCGGGAATCGCCAAAAAGGAAGCGGCGAGGACACCAACAGGGCCGGCTTTCCAGGAAGAGGGTGCGCCGGCCATTGCCGATGTGGCGGAACCTGCTAAGCCGCCGGAAGCACAACCGGGGTTCGCGGCAAACGATGCCGGCGTGCGGACCATCGCTCCTCCACCGAGCCTTGGCGAGCGCTTTCGGAAATACTTCGGCAACGAGGAATGGGAAGCTCTGGTGGGTGGAAGCCTGCTCAACAAAATCGGAGCCCTGGTGCTCGTGATTGGAATTGCGCTTTTCCTCGGCTATTCATTCACCCACATGACCGCCGCGGGCCGCGCTTTCACCTCGCTTGGCGTGAGCCTATGTTTGTTGATCGGCGGAGTCTTTCTTGAACGTAGACAGACGTATCGGATTTTCGCCCGGGGGTTGATCGGGGCTGGATGGGCTGCTCTTTATGTCACCGCGTATGCGATATATACCGTCCCGGCGGCGCGTCTGATCGATAATCCGTATGCCGGCTCGCTTGTGCTCCTTCTGGTTGCGGCCGGCATGATCGGATATTCTCTTCGCTATCGTGTCCAGGCCATCACGGCGGTAGCGTATTTCGCGGCTTTCGCCGCGCTGAGCGTGACACCGTCATCGTCCTTTGCTCTGCTTAGCCTGGTTCCCTTAAGCGCCTCTCTCTTGTATCTGGCCTACCGATTCAATTGGAATGCAATGGCCACATTCGGCGTAGTTGCGACCTACGCGGCCAGCATCTGGCGCGGTAGTTCCGGGGCCTCTTTATTTGCGGCCGAGTCGCTCTTGCTCGTTTACTGGCTGCTCTTCGAAGCATTCGATCTGATTCGAGTCCGGAGACACGGAACGGGCTGGGGAGTGGAGTTCGTGTTCCCGCTAAATGCGATTGGCTTCCTCGGGCTGTCCTATCAAACGTGGTCCAGTGCCGATCCTGGTCGCATTTGGCAGGCCTGCGCGTTCGCGGCAGCGCTCTATCTGGCCAGCGCAATCGTCCGCGGCTTTCTTTGCTCCAAATCCAGCTTTCCGGCGACTGACGATTTTGTAACTCGTATGAAGGCGGGCAGCTACGAAGCATCTGTAACACTCGCTGCCGGTTTGGCTGGGCTGGCGATAGCGAGTCGCGTGGTTGGCGTATGGCTCAGCGCCGGATTCGCGATTGAGGCTGAAATTCTATATCTCGCGGGTGTATTCCTGGACCTCGCTCTCCTTCGATGGTTGGGAGGCATCGGCTTCTTCTTCTCCCTGGTACGGATGATCATTCACGATGTGAGCTCGGATCAGGTTTTCTCAGTAGCCGAGGCGAAATTCATTTACACGTGGACGCCTGCCGCGCTCTTCCACGCGATTCTCTTTTACATAAACCGGTTATTACGCAAGCCAAACGTTATCTATTCCTCCTTAGCGGCTACTCTCATTGCCGGCGTTCTCGCCCGGGAATTGCCGGGACGTTTCGTAGGGACCGGATGGCTCGTGTTTGCGGCGATCCTCTTTGAGATCGGCGCTCGCAGATTTCGTAGCGAGTTTAGATTTCAAGCCTATGTGCTGGCGATCGGCGGCATCCTCATCGGCATCTCTTTCCACGTTCTAAGAGCCTGGATGCATCCATGGATTCCGCTCGCCTGTGCGCTCCTTCTGGTCTACGCGCTGATCCTGCGTCTTCGGATCGCTCCGGCGCTGCCGAATACAGAACAGAAGTGGTTTAATATAGCCGCCGGAGTCGCAATCACCGCATTAGCGTTGCTGCTAGTTTGGCGCTTAGCTCCGGAACATTATAAGGGAGTTTTTTCTTTTATCCTGGCGCTGATTCTATTTGAGCTAGGTACACAACGGCTGCCGGCTATCCTTGCCAGCTTCTCATATATCGCAGCCGCTATCGCTTCAATTTTGGTGATTGGCGAGGGGTCTGCACATGTCTTAAAGCCCACTCCGGACTACGTTTGGATTTCCTACGCGGGCGCCGCACTTTGCCTTTACTTCTTTTCCGAACGGGCCGGAAAAAACCAGCGGCTAGTTCAAGTATTGGCATCGAGCGCCGCTGTCCTATTTACGCTTTGCGCGTTATGGATTCTGCTTCCCGACGTTGCAGTGGCTCCTGCGTGGGCTGCGCTCGCCGTTGCGCTTTTTGCGCTGGGTTTACACCGGAACCTGCCGCACGAGCGATGGCAAAGCTATCTGGTGATGGTAGCCGCCGTGTTGAGCGCGTGGTACGTGAATTTTCGCGCAGAGGCAGGAGTCGTAGTGTTCGCCTGCTACTTCGCGCAATTTCTCTCGTCCCAAGGGGAGGAACATCGTTCTATTAAGAGATGTTCGAGGGTTTTCTGGTCGCTGCTAGGAACTATTTCGCTGACAGCGCTGCTCTGGCGGCAATTTCCAGGTGGCCTTCTGACGACCGCATGGGGCATTGAAGGGCTGACACTCCTTATCACCGGTTTTCCGTTGCGGGAACGCGTTCTGCGCCTGGAAGGGTTGACGATACTGCTCATTTGTATTTTCAAGCTCTTCCTATACGATCTTCGAAACCTGGAGACGATTTACCGGATTCTATCCTTTGTTGCACTCGGTCTTATTCTCCTGGGAGTGTCGTCGATTTATACGCGATTCCGCGAGCGTGTGAAACGGTATCTATACCCATTCAGGCGAGTGCACGCGCCATAAACGTCTCTTTGGAACCGCTACCATGAAAATGAAAGGCGCTTCCGGATGCCGGATCTTAAACTCACTGTGAATGGGATCGAAGCAACGGTCTTGGCCGACCCTTCAACCTCACTGCTTTCGGTATTGCGTAAGCACTTTCATCTGACGGGCGCCAAATATGCGTGTGGCGAAGGGCAATGCGGCGCCTGCACGGTAATGGTTGGCGGCGAAGCTGTCCGGTCCTGCGTGTTTCCGATCCACAATGTGGGCCAGAAGTACGTAGAGACCATTGAAGGGCTTGCAAACAGTGCTCATCTTCACCCGATACAACAGGCATTTCTGGACGCCTCCGCCTTCCAGTGCGGCTTCTGCACACCGGGAATGATTATGGCGTCGGTTGCACTGCTCGACCGGAATCCGGCGCCGAGCGTCGAGGAGATCCGGGCGGGACTTGCAGGAAACGTGTGCCGGTGCGGAACTTATTCGCGGATCGTCAAAGCCGTTCAATCGGCAGCGAAAGCAGGCAGAAATGCCTGAAGAAGCAGGCGGCGGTTACGAACACCAACTCCAGCGACTTGAATTTGGTGACGACATTACTCGGCGTGAAGCAGCCAAGCGGCTGCAAGCGGGCATTTTGTTTCTGTTTACGGTTCGGATAGGTGAAGGCCAAGAGACTACGAATCCAATGCCGCTGCTCTCATCCCGCTTGCACGTGGGTGAAGACGGCGCCATCACGGTATTGACGGGCAAAATCGAATGCGGCCAAGGTATTCGAACAACTCTGACGCAAGCGGCGGCTGAAGAACTTCATATTGCGCCCGCGCGCGTGCGGTTGATTATGGGCGACACTGCCCTCGTGCCCGATGATGGGGGAACCTGGGGCAGCTTGACGACGCCGCAGACCGTACCTGTTATCCGGCAGGCGTGCGCTTCTCTGCGTGAATATCTTTGCCGGTATGCCGCTCAGCAATGGAAGATGGATGCCGGCGAAATCCATGTTTCGAATGGACGCATTCGACACACGGACGGACGCACACTCAGCTATCGAGACCTGATCGATAACAAAGCATTCGGCGCGGCTTCGATCGCCGGTGCTCGATTAATGCCCGCATCCGAGTGGGCAGCTTGTGGAACTCCGATGCCTGCCGTCCATGGGCCGGCAATTGTCCGAGGCGCGCTCAAGTATTCGTCCGATCTGCAATTCGACGGAATGCTCCATGGATACGTTATCCGGCCCCCCAACTACCGCTGCCGGCTACTTTCTTATGACGCGTCGAAAGCGGCCCGGATTCCGGGAGTGAAAATTGTCCGTCAGGATGATTTTCTCGGTGTGGTTGCGCCGAACGAGCAAGCCGCAGCAGCGGCAGCGCATACGATTGAGGCCCACTGGAGCAACGAGCAACTGGGTAACCCGGACACTTTGTTTTCCGACTTGAAGCGCAATTCGAAGCCTCCGGATGCGAAAGCGGGCGGCCGGTATCCAGCTCTGATCGAAGCCGGGTCCGTGGACCAGGGAATCTCTCGCGCCGCTCATCGTCACAAAGCAAGCTATCAAATCTGGTACATCGCGCACGTGCCGCTCGAGGCACGAGCGGCGATCGCCGAATGGCGCGGCGACTGGCTTACCGTTCATTGCGGCACGCAAGCTCCGTTCCCAGTGCGGGATGAAATTGCGAAGGCTTTTCAGCTTCCACCGGAGCACGTGCGCGTTGTCGTCTCGGACACGGGTTCGGGTTACGGCGGTAAGCACAATTCGGAATGTGAACTGGAAGCGGCGAGGCTTGCACGCAACGCGGGCAAACCGGTGCGCCTGGCCTGGTCGAGAGAAGACGAGTTTGAACGATCGTATTGCCGTCCGGCTGCCTTGATGGAAGTGGAAAGCGGCTTCGATTCGGAGGGTAAGGTCCACGCTTGGGACTTTCACAATTACAACGGCGGAGCCGCTTCGCTCACTCCTCCTTATCGAATTGGGAACGTGCGCGCTGCGTATCACGCATCGATTTCGCCGTTGCGGCAGGGCTCCTATCGTTCGCTCGCGGCGGTGGGCAATACGTTTGCGCGTGAAAGCCATATGGACGAAATTGCGGCGGAACTAAAACTGGATCCACTCGAGTTCCGTTTACGCAACATAGAAGAACGGCGGCTGCGCACGGTTCTCGAGCGCGCGGCGGAGCGGTTTGGATGGGGCCGGGTTCGCAGTGGAAATGGAGTTGGTTACGGACTGGCGTGCAATCTGGAGAAGGGCGGGCATCTAGCCCTGCTGACAGAGCTTGAAATGGACGGCGCGCAAGTGCGGTTGAGGAGGATGGTCGCCGCTTTCGACGCAGGCGCCATCCTCAATCCCGACATCCTGAGTAATCAGGTGGAAGGCGCAATTGTTCAGGGCATCGGAGGAGCGCTGTTTGAACAATTGAAATTCGACAGCAACCGCATTACGAACGGCCGCCTGTCCGAATACCGCGTGCCCCGATTCACCGATACACCCGAAATCGACGTGATCCTTGTCGACCGCCGCGATATGCCGTCCGCCGGCGCCGGAGAATCGCCGATTACCGCGACAGCTCCATCGATCGCTTCGGCCATTTACGCGGCCAGCGGCAAACGAATCCGGCAATTGCCGATGCTGCCGGCATTTGAGAACTAAAGAAGCGAACAGCTATCAATTCACGCCGGGTAGCAACTCTTCAGAAGAGAACGGCGATGCCGGCAGGCCGGCGCTGTTGTACAGATTCACTATCGGGACATCCTTCCAGCCATAACGAACGTACTTGGGCTGCATCACGCCCGGACTTGACACTATGACACTATCGCCATCGAGCTTTGCCGTCGCCGGCTGATATTTTCGGTCGGCGCCGGCTACTTCAAACCCCTCTGGAGCGCCGCCGCCTTTCGCCGTCAGACCTTCCGCATGATCGAACCACACCTGCATATCGTGCCCATTTCTGCCGGCGTGCCGGAACAATGGTCCGGAGAATTCAACCTTCTCGCCATAAGCGATAGAGCGGGCCGCTAAAGCAAGCCGCTCCCCAACCGACTGTTTGTCCGCGGGATGAATATTCGTTGGGTTGCCAATATCGATTGTCACCGCCATACCGGTGTTCGCCAGCGACAAAGTTCTGCGTTGCGCATCACGCACGGTTGGCCACAAATCGGCCGGCGAAGCTTTGAAATTCGCTATTTGCACGAATAAAAACGGGAAATTGCCTTCCTGCCAGTGCCGCCGCCAGTCCGTGATCATGGCGCCAAACACTTTGTCGTAAATCGGCGCTCGCTCTGCGCCCGCATTCGACTCTCCTTGATACCAAATGGCGCCTTTGATGCCAAACCCAATCGCCGGCGCGACCATGCCGTTGTAGAGCGCGGCCGGTCCCCACGATGCAGGCACGGGACGCCACGCGTGTACGGGCTTGGGCTCATGCGCCCTCTCGGCTGCTTCGTCGGCGCGCTTGTCGGCCGCCCGCGCCAGCTCCGCGTCGGTCTGCTCGTCCATCATCTCGCCCCAGGCGGAAAACACGGGCATCAGCGAGGCGTCCGCCGTCAGCCCCTGAAAGCTGGTCCAGGCCTCGGCCGGCGTCCCGCCCCATGTAGAATCAATGAGCCCAACCGTTACGTTTTCTTTCTCTGAAATCGCCCTGCCAAAGAAATACGCGACGGCAGAGAAGTCAGCCGCGGTCTCCGGCGTACACATAGTCCAAGTATCCTGGTAATCGCTTAGCGGAAAATCCGACGCCCTTGTCCGAATGCGCAGCAGACGGAGCTTAGGCTGGTTGGCGTTCTGAATCTCCACCGCGCTGTTCTGGATGGGGGCGCCGGAAAAGCCCTTCAGCGGCATTTCCATGTTCGATTGGCCCGAAGCAAACCAAACATCGCCGATCATGACATCTTCAATCGTTAGATCATTTGAGCCTTTCACATCTATCGTGAACGGCCCACCTGCAGGATGAGCCAGGAGATACAAACTCCATTTGCCAAGCTTGTCCGCCACTGACTGGGCGCTCTGCCCGTCGAGCGTAATGGTCACATTCTCATCAGGATCTGCCCATCCCCAGAAGTGCATGGGCCGATCTCTCTGCAGCACCATGTGGCTGCTCAAAATCTTGGGGAGGCGTACTTCCGCGCTGGCTCCGAAGACGCACCACAACGTTACGGCTATCAAGGTCACAATTTTCTTCATCGTGCCCGATAATATCGCGGCGCCCTTTCAGGAGTTCGCCGGTCGAGGCATGCCTCGATCAATAGCCTATAGCTTGGTTGTGCCCGGATAATAGCCCTTGCGGGCCTGAACGACGAGACCTTTTTTGTCGACAGTCAGGTCGATTCTGCGAAAGTTGCTTTCACTGGTGGAGTTATCGGAGACGTAGCCAATGCTGTACTGATTGCGGAGTTCTTCTTCAATTGCCGTATAAATATCGCCGACGGATTTCCTTTTAGAGACCTCGAAGTAGCCGCCACCAGTCTCCCTGGCGATCTGCTTCAAAATCTTCTTACCATCGGGACGCTCCATGCCTCTACCGCGGCGGCCTTCTCCTCCCGGCCATCCACCACCGCCTCCGGGCCAACCGCCGCCGCCGCGACGGCCCATCCCCGGACCGCCAAAGCCGCGATGAAATGATGACTGTTCCTCATCGGCGACGCGCATGGCATAGGCCATTGTTTCGGCCCGGTTCGCGGCGGATATGGACTCTTCGAGGGAGACCTTACTGGCATTGTCCTCGCCGTCAGTGAGCATGATAAGAGCTTTGCGACCGGACTGCGTTTTCATGATGTCGTCAGAAGCCAGGTAAATGGCGTCGTAGAAGGCAGTGCCACCTCCACGATGGCCGCCGCCTCCACCGGGCCAGCCGCCG
>Ga0134128_10004031_pt1 | contig 17999 bp, 16 predicted proteins | sample KB31754_FD_96462 | JGI IMG/M metagenome (GOLD analysis project Ga0134128, IMG submission 96462) | Terrestrial soil microbial communities with excess Nitrogen fertilizer from Kellogg Biological Station, Michigan, USA - KB3-175-4 | ecosystem: Environmental > Terrestrial > Soil > Unclassified ... | reverse complement strand
AGCGGATGCTTCATCAACGAATATTTATGTGCTCGCCGCGGGGGGGCGCAACACCCGTCCGCGCGGCCATGAACCATAACACGGCTCCGATGGCTACGGCGATCGGGACGATCAGCACTGCGGTTCCGAGTGACGACAGATCCGAGAGCTTGCCGATCAACCAGGGTGAGAGCACGTCACCCAAGAGATGAATGGTAAATATGCTGAGCGCGACCGCCGAAGCGCGCTCCACCGGGCTCACGAGGTTGACGATCGCCGTGTTGATGGGACCCGTGGACATGAAAAGCAACAGCTCGGCAACGATCAGCGCGGGATAGAAAATGGAGGGCGAGGCCGCGGCGAGCGCGACGGCAGCCGCCGGGACCGCAAGCAGCGTGGCCCAGCCCGACATCCATAGGTACGCTTGGCGAGAGAACTTGAGCCAGTAGTCCCCCAGCCAGCCCCCTACGAAGGTACCGACGAAGCCGGTGACGACGACGATCGCGCCGAAACCTGCGGAGGCCTGTGCAGCCGAGATCCCCCGCGCCCTCTCGAGAAAGGTCGGCATCCAGTACGCGAGGCCTCCGAGCGCGAATGTGTAGGCCGCATACCCGAGCACAGTGAGCATGTACGGGCGCTGCCGGATGAGGCGAAGATAAACCGCCCAGGAACCGGGCTGCGGCGCTCCGTGAGCGACGGCGCGTGTATCGGAACCCCCTTCGTCTTTCGCTCCGCGCGGCGGGTCGGGGAGCCTGAGGATCCAGACCGCCAGCAACACCCCAGGGACTCCAGCGACATAAAAGGCCACGTGCCAATCGAATCGCTGGCGAACGACTCCACCGACGATGTAGCCGAGCGCCGCACCCACCGGGATGGCCATGTTGAAGATGGCGAAAGCGCGCCCCCGCGTGCGCTTATCGAAGAAGTCGGCGAGCAGCGATGGCGCAATCGTGCCATAGGCTGCCTCACCGATTCCGACCAGAGCGCGGGCGCCCAGGAGCTGCAGGTAATTGCGGGCAAGTCCCGAGAGGCCGGTGGCGAGACTCCAGAGAAAAACGCCGATCGCAATCGGCTTCGGGCGCGAGCCGCGGTCGCCGAGCCGGCCGAAGATGGGTGCGGCAATGAGATAAACGATGAGGAAGCCGCTCATCAGGCTGCCGAGCTCGGAATCCGTGAGCCGCATCGGCGACTGCTTGAGATCCGGCAGCAGCGCGGCGACGACGTAGCGGTCGAGGTAGTTGAGCAGGTTGATGCCGGCGAGAATGGAGAGTGCGAGCAGCGAAAGCTTTCGAGTCCCGCTCCCGGGCTCATACCCGTCTTTGCGCATGCCGGTAAGACGATATCAGGCCGAGCGGATCTTCAGCCGCTCGAGGTGCTGGCGGACCGCATCGCGGTAGCCTTCGCTGCTCGTCACCGTGGCGCCTCCCGACAGCACCAGGATGAAATCGCCCCGCGGTGTGCGGCTGATCTCCCGTACATGATTGATGTTCACCAGGCAGGAGCGGCTGATGCGCAGCATGGGCTGCGACTGTAGTGTCTTTTCGGCCTGCTGCAAAGTGCTCCGTGTGTGAAAGGTATCGCGGCCGATGGTGAGCCTGACGTAGTTGCGGTCGGCCTCGACCATCTCGATCTGATTCACATCGAGCATGTGCATGCGGCTGCCGAGCTCGGCGAGCACACGCGGCCGCTCACCCGCCGGCTGCGCCGCCGCGCGCTCGATCCGCTCCAGAACCTCGGTGAGGACCTCCTGCCGCTGCGCTGCGCTCTGCGCCTCCCGGCGCTGCCGCACCCGCGCGAGGGTGCGGCGAAAACGCTCGTCATCGAACGGCTTCAGCAGGTAATCGACCGCGCTCACATCGAAAGCATCGAGCGCGTAGTGGTCGTACGCAGTGACGAAAACGATGAGCGGCAGATTCTTCGAGTCGAGCGCGCGGGCGAGCGCGACGCCATCCAGTGAGTCCATCTGGATATCGAGGAAGAGCAGGTGCGGCGGCCGGGCCCGGATGGCCTCGAGGGCCGCACGGCTGTCACCATACTCACCGATCACCTCGAGGTCGGGCTCGCGGGCGCAGGACTCCCGCAAGGTGCGCCGTCCGGCGAGCTCATCATCGACGATGACCACCTCGAGCATCAGGCGGTCTCCGCCGGCACGGCCGTGGTGCCGTCCATGACATCGTTGAGGAGCGGCAGCAGTATCTCAGAGACCCACTGGTGCTCACCCTCCGGTCCGGCGGTGAACACCGCCCGCTCCCCGAATTGAATGGCCAGCCGGTCGCGCACGTTCCGCAGGCCGATGCCGTTCTCCCGCGGCACCCGCCCGGCTGCCATCGTGTTGATGACCCGCAGGATGAGCGTGCCGCGTTCCGTGCTCGCCGTGACCCGCACGCTGACCGGCCCCTGGTGACCGGCAAGCCCATGGACGATCGCATTCTCGATGAGCGGCTGCAGGATGAGGCTCGGCACCCAAGCGGAGGGCAACTCCGCGGCCGGCGGAACCTCGATGGACAGCCGATCGGCGAAGCGCCGCTGCTGCAGCTGCAGGTACAGGCGCACGAACTGCATCTCATCGGCGAGCCGCGAATATTCCTTCTCGCCGGCATTGAGGAGGCGCCGCAGCAGATCCCCCAACTGTACGATCATGGTGCGCGCGGCGGCCGGATCCCACTCGATCTCACCGCGGATGGTATGGAGGAGGTTGAACAGCGAATGCGGCGAGAGCTGCATGCGCAGCGATGCCAGGTGGGCTGCGGTGAGCGCCCGCTCGAGAGCGGCGGAGCGGATCTGCGAGTCGCGCAGCCGGCGATAGAAATCGAAGCCGCTCACCAGCGCGAGCGCAAACCCGTAGGTCAGGAGAAAAGTCGTGGCGCTCGCCAGCACGATCGGCAGAGTATCCAGGCCAAAACCGGCGGCGTTCATGTCCATGCCGCCCATGCCCATATGATGATGATGCTCGGACGGATCGTCGATCAACAATTGACCGATCCAGAGCGCAGGCGTCGCCGACACTGCAAACAGTCCGCCGATCAGCACCTGCAGCGGCACGCGCCGCAACGGCTGCCAGCCGATGCGCTGCGATGCCCAGATGCCGGCGAGCAGGAACGGATAGAGAATGAGATGTTGCAGCAGGCGCGCCGTCCAGGGTGCGAAGAAATGCGTGAGGTGCATCTCCGTGAGGCTCGCCTGCGTCAGGCTCGCATAGAGCACGTTCGAGACCGCCACATAAGCCCAGAATGCGGTGACGATCAGGAGCGGCGGACGGATGCGCGAGACCATACGCATAGACTACGCCACGGGAAGCGCCGAGGAGCGAGAACCCGTATTTTCCGGGACGAAGGCAGCGCAGGCGGGGACGAATCCGTGAGGCATCGGGGCAAGGCCGTGGAGGAGCAGCGCAATTTGCGCGGTCGGCCGGCCATGGCGCTCCGGGAAGCCTCCTGACAACCCGTGCCAGACCCGTCGGTGGCGGGGACCGACACGTTGGCAGCCGCCTTCCGGTGTCCGTCACGGCGGTGTCTCATATGCGCGTCGAAACAAACGCAGCCAACACTCAACTGGAGACACTCGTCATGAGCCGCTTCGCACCGCCTGTCCGCCTCCGCGCACGCACCTTCACCGCCCTCGCCGCCCTCTCGACGGCGGCACTGCTCGGATCCCCCGCAGTCGCTTCGGCAGCGCAGCCGTCCGATGAGATCCTGCAGACGGCCGTTTACTACAACGCGCTCGATCTCTCGAGCGAGCAGGGGACTCAGGCGCTCTATCAGCGCCTCGTGAGCGCCGCGCGCGCGGTCTGCCCCGGATACGACTCGCGCGACCTGGCGGCCTACGCCGACAGCAGAGCGTGTCAGCGCGCAGCGGTCGCGCGCGCCGTCGTGCAGATTGGTGATGCCCGGCTCGCATCCGTACAGGCCCATGCCAAAGCCCGGCGCGGCTGACAGACCTCCACCCGTCGCACCACCCCGCCCGTCACGGAGAGACGGCGGGGCTGCGTGCAGGCTGGGACCTGATTTCAGTCCGGCGGCAGGCGATCCGGCGGCTCGCCGCGGTCGCATTTACGGCAGTCGAGCACGGTGCCCCGCATGCGCTCACGGCCCTCTGGAGTCGTGACCCAGGGCCGGCTGATCCACGGTGGTCGGTGACGCACATGCTGATTGTGCCCGCAGTCGAGCTCTGCCACCCAATGGCTCTCCTCGTCGCGGTGATAGCCGGTGATCCTGCGATGCATCGGGCGAGGCTATCATTCCCTTCCCGGGCTCGGTACATTGCCGCCGATGGAGATCTTCAAGGAGTTCCGCATCGAGGCGGCACACCGGCTGCCCAACGTTGCGCCCGGCCACAAATGCGCGCGGCTGCATGGCCACTCCTTTCGGGTGTCCGTCCATGTTGCCGGCCCTATCGACCGGCAACTCGGCTGGGTGTGTGACTTTGCCGAGCTCTCGGCGGCCTTCGCGCCGGTGCACGAGGAGCTCGATCACCGCTATCTCAACGAGATACCGGGCCTCGACAACCCGACGAGCGAGCGGCTCGCGATGTGGCTGTGGGACCGCCTCGCGCCGCATCTGCCGGCGTTGAACCGCATCGTCATTCACGAGACCTGCACCAGCGGCTGTGAGTATCGCGGGCCGGCGGCATCCGCACCGTGAGCCATGCTAGGCTTGGCCGCCCGCAGGCGTCCCGCGACCCTCCATGAAAGCGCGCGCAAGCCTTGCCTCATCGCTCGCTACTGCCGTAGCGGCTCTCGCCATGTCGGCGGGCTTCATTCCGACAGCGGCCGCCGCCGACTGCGACGGGGTCTCCTTCCCCGAGCATATTCAGTGGAGCGGCGGGACGTTGACGCTCAACGGGCTCGGTCTGCGCAAGGCGACTGTCTTCAGCATCAAGGTTTACGTGGGTGCGCTCTACCTTGCGCATCCGACCCGGGACGCGCAAACGATCCTGAGCTCGAGGGAGGCCGCCGAGATCGATCTGGACTTCGTCTTTCGTGTGAGCGCGAGCCAGCTCCGCAGTGCCTGGAAGGAAGGCTTCGAGAAGAGCGCGGGCACACAACTGACACAGCTCCAGAGCCGAATCGCCCAGCTCAACGGTTGGATGACGGGCGTCAAGTCCGGCCAGCGCATGACATTCCTGCGCATCCCAGGAGTCGGCATCCGGTACGCGCTCGACGGCAAAGTGCAGGGAACGATCGCCGGCGATGATTTCGCCCGCGCGTTCCTTGCCATCTGGCTCGGACCCTCGCCCCCGAACGCGGAGCTGCGCACGGGGCTTCTCGGCGGCGCATGCACGTAGCCGCGCCGTTGGCTGGAGTCCAAGGGCACCCTCCCCGCTGCACGACGCTCGCCGCGAGCAGCAGCCGGAGCGGGCAATTGCGCATCGATTGGGACCTCAGAAATGTGCGCCCGCCAACTCCACCATTCTCACGATCACGAGTCCACCTGCAATCACGAGGTAACCCCGCAGAGCCAGCATCGAGAGACGGGTGAGCGGCGTGATCTGCGCCGGCCCCAGGCCGCTCAGCGCCGGCATGCGCCAAGCGTCCCGCAGCCGCGCATCGATGCGCCAGCCCGGTGAGCGCAGCGTCTTCATGAAAACCGGCACCGCGGCAATGAGCCCCATCACCGCGCCACCGCCGAGGATGGCGAGCATGGCGCCCGAGCTGAGGCCCGGAAAGAGGACCGCGGCGGTCAGGATCACGGAGAGAAGGAGCAATACGCCGATCACCGTGCCGGTGAAGAGGTTCAGCCACGGGCCGTTCACCCAGGGGCCGAGCACCTCCTCGTCGTTGCAGAGGAGGAGCAGGAACACGGTCGCACTCGGCAGCAGCACACCGGCCAAGGTCTGTACCGCGTTGGTCAGCAGGCCGAGCGGCGTACCCGGGGTCAGAACGAGTGCCGCGGCGAGCGCGATCAGTCCACCATAGACGGCGTAGAAGGTCTTGGCCTCCTTCGGACGATGATGCAGTGAGTGGCGAAGCGACAGCACGTCGCCGATGGCATATGCGGTCGACAGCGACACGGACATGGCGCCAATCACGCTGGCATCGATGAGGGCAACTGCGAAGCACACACCGGCAGCATGTCCGACGTACCTGCCGAGACCTGCGGCCACCGCGCCGGCGTCCTGGAACGCACCGAGCTCCGCATGCCCGGCGAACGTCGCCGCCGTGAAGCCGATCATGGCGACGGCACCCAGTACGACGAGCGCGATCCCGAGGCAGAGATCGATCCGCTCGTAGCGGATGAAACGCGGCGTGATCCGCTTGTCGATGACGTAGCTCTGCTGGAAGAAGAGCTGCCAGGGCGCGACCGTCGTGCCGACGATCGCGATGATGAGCAGCATGATCTCGCTCAGCTTGCCCTGCGGCACGTGCGGCACCACCAGATCGTGGGCCATCTGTCCCACCGGCGGATGCACCCAGAGGAGCACCGGAACGAGCAGCAGGCTGCCGAGCACGAGCAGCAGTGAGAAGCGCTCGAAGCGCCGGAAGTCACCGGTGCCGGCCGCCGCCACGACGACCACCGCTGCGGCGAGCACGCCGAGCGGCCGCGAGACCCCGAGGTAGGAAAGCGCGAGGCTGATGCCGATGAACTCCGTGACGATGGTGAGCGCGTTGAGGAGAAAGAGATCGGCGACACTGAAGGCACCCCAAAACTTGCCGTAGCGCTTGAGGATGAGCCGGGCATGCCCGACCCGCGTCACTGCCCCGAGGCGCAGCACCATTTCCTGATTCACGTACAGGACGGGCACCAGCAAGAGCAGCGTCCACAACAGCGTGGTGCCGTAGTTCTGCCCGGCCTGCGCATAAGTGCCGAATGCGCCGGCGTCATTGTCGCCAACCATGACGATGAGCCCGGGGCCCAGAATGGCGAGCAGGGTCCGAAGCCGCGCACCCCAGCCGGCACGCGGTCCGACATCGTGGCGGCGAATGGTGCCGAAAGCGCCGTGGATGTCCCCGGTGTGGGCATCATCCAGAACGCCATCGGCGACCGCAGTGACAGCGTCAGAGTAAGACATGAGCGAATCCTCGAAAAACATGCTTCGCGGTGCGGCCCCGCAGCCGACCGAGTGGTGGCAGGCGTGCGGGAGCGCCGTGTCGGGAGCGCTTCATGGAGATGCGGGAAGCCAGCTCTGGCTTCCGTTGCCGCGACCCGGTTGGGCCGTACGGCATGCACCGTCCCGCATCAGATGGCGGGACGGCGTGGAGGCGGTTTTTTTGAGGACCGCGGCCCTATGACGTCTCGCCTGTCAGATGGCGATGAAGCGACTACTAGGGCTTGGGTCCATACGATTTCCGGTGACTGAGCTGGGCGCGGATTCTTTTGTCTCATGCCGCGAATGTCAAGAGGTCAATACACAAATGTGCCCGGTCCCCGTCAGGTCACATCAGGCGGCGCGGGTGTTGGCTTCGGCGGCGGCTCGCTCGAGGGTGAGCTTGCGGCGGCATGCCGCGCGCTCGCGCGCTCCGCTTCCTGCGGCGTCGATGCCACCTCCCGTGTATCGATCGATGCGAGATTGATGACACTCGGGTCATCGCGCAGCTTCACGAAGAGCTGCCCGTCCTTCGGATGCGGCACCGGCAATGCGTACCCCGGGAAACCGTCCGGAACCTGTACGGGATGTCCGAAGTCCGGCTCAGTGGAGATCGAGTCGACCAGGTAGAGACCGCTGCCCGAGAGCTTGCATGCCAGCTCCGGCGTCGCCGGACACACGAGCTCGCGCAGCTTCGGCAAACGGACCAGGGTCGCGAGCGGCTGCCAGTCGCCGGTCACGCCGCCGTCCACCACGCGAAACTGCAAAGGACCGAATGCCGAGGCGCCGAACGCTCGGGCAGGATCCAGGGTCACGATCGCGACGGAGCGGTCCTCGAGCGTGATGCCGCCATTTGCGAGGCTGAGCGTCGTGGAGTAGGCGCCGTCCGCAGTGCCTATCTCTATCGTCTCTTCGCGATCAAAGGAGGCGGGCGACTTCGCACGGACGGAGAACGTCAGGCGCGCACGCTGCGGCAGCTCGTCATCGTTCGCGAGTTGAATGTGGCTACCCGTGTCCGAGGAGGCGGGTTGTACGCTCTTGCCGATGAGGGTGACGCTTGGCCGGGGTGCGGCAACGATGCCTTCCAGGTCGAGCACCCGCCCGTCCTTCAACCTGACTCTTGCGAGCCCTGCATCGCCCGGCTTCAGTGCCTGCGCCGCCGGCACGTCCTGCGCGGTCATGGTGAGCTGGTCCGTTCCCTGACTACTCGCCAGCGCACCCGGCACGAAAGCGACACCCGCGAGCGCGAGTCCCGCGACCTCATCGAGGCGGCTGCCGGTGAGCACTCCCTGGCTGTCGCCGGCGTGCAGCATGAAGCTCTCGAGATGCGCAGCCTCGGAAAACGCCCGCAGCGGCACCGTCTGCGCCGGGCTCGCGCCGTACTGCTTGACGAGCAGGGTGAGCTCCCCCGGCTTTGCGGCCTGCAGCGGCAGCTTCACCTCCACTTCGTTGGGGTGCAGGGGCTTCCATTCGGCCGCGAGCTCCTTGCCCGCCGGATCGCGCACCATGATGCGGTCGATGCAGCTCACGCTGCTCGCCTGCAGATGAATGGTGTCCTCACGACCGACGATCGCCGCGCTCTCGTCGGCAGCCAGTTGCCAGGACTCCGCGCGCGCGTTGACGAGATGGAATGCAGGTCCCTCGAAGGGCTCGAACCCCCAGTATCCCTTCAGCGCTCCGCTGACGGTGTTGCCGAGAGTCGTGGTGCCGACGCCCGAAGTGTCGACCACGAAGCCGCCCTGCTCCGCGTCCGCTTTGGCCGGCAGGTCGATCGTCTTGCCGTCGCTGCCCGTGAGACTCAGGCGCATGTCGTGCGCGTAGCCTGTCGAGAATACGAGAGGCGCGCCCTCCACTGGCAGCACGAGCGAGCTCCGGCGCGCGCAGTAGATTTCCTTCGGGTCTACCGCATGCAGCGGCGGCGGTTGCGGCGGCTCGATGGCCGGCAGCGCGGTGACGAGCACGGACTTCGGATCATGGAAGGATGGCGGGGTGTTGAGGGTGAGCGCGAGCACCTCGCCGCGTTGCGTAGCGAGCGCGGGAATGTACTGGTAATGCGCAGTCGTGAAGGAGCCGAAGATGCGCGCGATATCGAGTATGGAGGCCAGATAGGGACTGTAATACCCATAGCTCAACTGCGGCGTGTAGCTCGCCTCCATCGCCAGATCGCTCGCCGGTCCCGAGGTCAGCGCCTCGACGATGGAGGTGCTGTGGCCATCATTGAGGATCAGCGACTCCTGGCCCTGCATGAGGCAGGAAGCCTGCAGCTCCGGAATGCGGTCGAGGCAGGCCGCTTTCACCTTGATCGCGAGGCTCCTTCCCAGAAGCGGCGCCAGCTCCTTCAAGCTGCCGGGCGCACGCTCCTCGATGGAATGAATCGTGCGCAGGTACCGGTCGAGCCGCGAGCCGTCGAGCGTCGCCTGGTTGAGATCCTGAGAGGTGCGCACGAAGGCACCCGGACGCCCCTGCACGGCGTTGATCAGCGTCTTCAGATCTCCGCCCGCCTGCGGAGCGAGGAAGATCAGAACCTGCTCCGCACCATCGGGCACGGTGATTTTGATGCCGTCCCGGGCGCAGCTCTTCTTCCAGGTCTCACAGGCGTGAAACCAGTCTCGCGGCGGCGGGTTGGTGGCGCCGCGCAGGAAGCCGATGACGAGCAGGTAGTGCTGCGACTGGGTCGCCGGCAGGTCGGCTCGGATCCACAGGCGATCGCCGGTGGCGAGGTTCGGCACTTGAGCGACCGGCAGCGTCTCCTGTCCGCGGCCCACCGTCACCTGTAGATCCGGTCCGATGAGATCGAACGGTGCGACCCCCTCGGCCAGCGCGGCCAGTGGGCACAGGAGAAGAGCGAGCGCAATCAGGCGAAGCAGTTGCATCGGTCTATATTACGGCTGCGGGCGCTCGACAAACCGGTCGATCTCGGCAGTTCCGCCGCTCAACGGGCAGCCGCACATGTCCCCGATTGACGACATCACCCGCTCGAGATCGGGTCTTCCGCGTGGCATGCGGATCATCGCTTCGGGCTTCGCCGAGCCGTGATCGGCAGATGACCGCCATCGTGGCTCAGAGCCGGACCGTGCATTGCCGCGGTGACCAACAGCCAGATGATGGCGAGGCTGCCCGCAAAAAAGAATACTCCGGCGACGCCGGCCGCCTGATGCACCCAGCCGCCGAGGATGCCGCCGGCGAAGATGCCGAGGAACTGCGAGCTCGAGTAGATTCCCGTCGCCGTGCCCGTCGAGCCCGCCGGAGCGGTCTTGGTGACGAGTGAGGGCAGGCTCGCCTCCATGACGTTGAAGCCGGAGAAGAACAGGACCAGTGCACCCAGCAGGACGTAAGTATCCCTGCCTCCGACGGCCAACATGAACTGACTCACCGCCATGGCTGCCACCGAGCCGACCAACACGCCCTTCAGCCGCCGATAGCGCTCCGCTACGATGATGGCCGGCGCCATCACGGCGACCGACACCAACAATATCGGCAGATACACCCGCCACTGCTCACTGCTGCTCACGGCGAGCGTGCCGCGCAGGAGCGCCGGCACGACGAGAAAGCTTGCGGTGAGCATCGCGTGCAGCGCGAAGATGCCGAAATTCAGGCGCAGCAGGTCAGGGTTGCGCAGGCTCGCGCCGAGCAGCCCCGGAACGGTCTTCATCCGTCGCTGAGCCTGCAGGCGCGGCGGCGCGGGAACCACGAAGAGCGTGATCGCGATGCCGGCGAGCGCGAGCAGCGCCATCAGCCAGAAAATGCCGGCGACACCGATCCAACCCGCAATGGCCGGCCCGGTCACGATCGCGAGCAGGAAGGAGAAACCGATACTCACCCCGACGAGCGCCATGGCCTTGGTTCGGCTCTTCTCCGCCGTGAGGTCGGCGACGAGAGCGAGAACCACCGAGCCCACTGCGCCGGCACCCTGGAGCAGCCGTCCGAGGATCATTCCACCGATGCTGGTTGCGCCCGCGGCGACCACACTGCCGATCCCGAAGGCGATGAGCCCGAGAACGATCATCGTCTTTCGGCCGATGCGATCGGAGAGCATTCCGAAAGGGATCTGCAGCAGGCCTTGACTCAGGCCATAGATGCCGAGCGCGATTCCGATCCGGTAGGGCGTGGCGCCGGTGAGATGGCGGGCGAAGGCGGCGAACACCGGGTACACCATGAAAAGGCCCAGCATCCGCACGGAGAACACCGCCGCCAGGGACGCCGCGGCGCGCAGCTCGTGCTTTTCCATATCGCCCGCGAGCTTACTTCGTCAGTACCGGTTTGGCCACGCGCAGAGCCGCTGCCGCGCGCTCAGCCTGCCTCTCGTGACCGAGCATGCGCGCGAGCACGACCAGAAATACGACGCCGATGACGAAGGCGCCGGGGATCCAGATGACGAGGCCGCCGAGCTGTTGGTCCGACACGGGCGAGATAGGCAGGAAACGCCCGCAGATCTGATACACGGTGTAAAGGTCGTGCGTGGAGAGGCTGAGTACGGCGCCGACCAGCATCATCGGCAGCATGACGACGCCGAGCATCAGCACGCGCCAGCGCGGCTTCAGATGCGCGAGCGGCCAGGGCCGCGGGTCGAGGACGAGCCACCAGAACGGCAGATCGCAGAGCACGACGCTCCAGTTCATCGTCCTGTAGAGCCAGTCGCTGAGCATCACATCGAAGTGCACCGCGGGCCACAGCCACAGCAGCAGGCTCGCGATGTACATGAGCGTGGCGGTGAAGGGATCGAGCAGGATGTGGGCGGGCACGCGCAGCATTTTCTTGACAGCCCCGAGCCTGCGACGCAGCGCTGGCGGCAACCCACAGGCGAGCGCCGCGCCGGGCCCTGTCGCCACGAGCAGCGCGGGCCCGACGTCATGAAGCACGAGATGCTGAATCCTGTGCACGAAGAACATGTGGCTCGCGTAGTAGTCCCAGCGGGTCTGCAGCGCGGCATAGACGAGTAAGAGCCCGAGACCAAAGACGAAGCGCTGGCCTGCCGATGCCGGCGGATCGGTACGGGCAGCGCCTCTCACATAAAGTATCGCCACGACTGCGACGGTGGCGAGGACGGTCGGCGAGACCTCCCAGGGGAGGAGCAGCGACAGAAGAAAAGACAAGGAAGGCGCCGGCATGGGGGATGAGAGTTTACCTGAGCCACTCGTTGCCCGCCGCCGCTCGGCCCCTTAGACTGAATTTCGGCGAAGCGAGGAGCGCTCTCATGCAAGGCTCACTCTTCCGGTTCTACGTACACGAAAATCACCGCCACCACGGTCGTCTCGTCTGGGAATGGCTGCTCGAGCAAGGGAGCGCGCTCGGCATCCGCGGCGGCTCGGCGTTCAAAGCCATGGCGGGATTTGGCCGCCACCATGTATTGCACGAGGCTCGCTTCGTCGAGCTTGCCGGGACCCTCACCGTCGAGGTGGAGTTCATCGTCACCCAAGAGGAGGCCGTGAAGCTCCTCGACCTTCTGCACAGAGAGAAGGTACGCCTCTTCTACGCCTATACGCCGACGGCCTTCGGGGTTCTCAACCCGGACGATGCCGACCCGCCGTCCGCGGCGGACCTCAAGTAAGAAAAGTTTTTTCAGCTGATGCAGGGCAAGACCGTCGTCATCACGGGCGCCACCTCCGGCATCGGCGCGGTCGCGGCAAGGCATCTTGCCCGGCAGGGTGCGCGCATCATCATCGTCGCTCGCGACAGGCAGCGAGCAGAAGTCACGTTGCGCGACCTGCACAACGCCAACGCCCGACAGGCTCATACCGCCTTCTACGCCGACCTCTCCCGCCTCGCGCAGATGAAGCGGGTGGCGGCGGAAATCGCCTCCGCGGAGCCCAGGATCGATGTGCTGATGAACAACGCGGGACTCATCTGCTCGCGCAATCGGAAGACTGAAGACGGCCTCGAGCTGATGTTCGCGACCAATCACATGTCTTATTTCGTGCTCACCGACCTTCTGCTCGAGCGCCTGAGGACGAGCGGCGGGCGGATCGTCTCGACGGCATCGGAAGCGCATCGGCGCGGGCAGCTCGACTTCGATCACCTCCAGGAGCTGAAGGGGTCGGCCGGTTACGGCACGACCAAGCTCTGCAACATCCTCTTCACGCGCGAGCTCGCGCGGCGCCTGGCAGGCTCCGGCGTGACGGCCAACTGCCTGCATCCGGGGTTCGTGGCAACCCGCTTCGGCGACAACGCCGGCGGCGCGCTGCGCACGGGCCTCGCAATCGCCAAGCGGCTCTTCGCACTCTCAGCCGAAGAGGGAGCGAAAACGATGGTGTATCTCGCCACCGCAGCGGAGGTCGCGGGCCGAAGCGGTGGCTATTACGACCGGTGCGCGCTCGCCGAGCCCTCTCTCGAGGCGCAAAGCGATGTGGATGCGCGCCGCCTATGGGAGGTGTCGGCGCGGATCGCTCAGGTCTCGGCCGGCTGAGCTTCCGGACTCGCGCGCACCCCTGAACGGTTGAGATTTCTGCGCACGAAGCGGATGTGTTCCCGCAGCTGATAGAGCTGCTCCGCGTGCGAGCCTGGGATCTTGCGCAGGATGACCGAGCGCTCGATCTCGTTCAGGCGCTCGAGGAGCGCCTCGCGCCTCTCCGGCGTCAGGGTTCCGAGAGACTCGCGCTCGAGCGCCATGAGCTCGCCGTAGCGGCGGTGAATGCGACTGTTCACGCGCCACGCGTAGAGGTTCGGCAGATAGCGCAGGCCGGGGATCAGGATGACGATGATGGGGACGAGCACCGCGGCGATGCGGGTCACCAGGCTCGCCAGGCGGAAGGGTAAGTAACGATAGGCGACACTGCCGCCGCCCGACTTGTAGTAGCTCGCCGCCTCCGAATCCAACGGGAACGTGTAGGTATAGGTATTCGGAAACTCGCGCGCGTGTTGCAGCCGCGTGGGGCGGCCGTGCACCTGTTGGGCTGCCTGGATGAGCAGGTCGCAGAGCGCCGGATGCAGATCAGAGTGCGCGATCAGCTCCACCGCCGGGGCGAGCAGCGTGAGCGGCCTGCGCGGAAGATTGGCCCCGAGATCGAATGTGCCCGCCGGAATCGCGAGCTCGTGCAGGTAGGGAAAGAGTCTCGCGTAGGCATCCGCCTGCGGGAAGTCGAACATGCGGACGCCGCGGGTATGCAACATCGCACGAATGGTCGCCGGTGGAGCGGAATCGCCAGTGAGGAAGATTGCATCCACTTGTCCGTCGACGAGCGCGTTACGGGCGGCGTCGCCATCGAGGTCGAGCAGTTGAGTCGTGTCTGGCGTGCCGGTCCCGATACCATTGCCGTTGAGCAACGCCAACGCCAGGAGGCGCGTGCCGCTTCCTTGCTTGCCGATCGCGATGCGCTCGCCCGCGAGCTGCGACAGACGCGAGATCCGCCGCCGTGCGCGATAGAAGATCGTGAGCGGCTGATAGAACATACTGCCGAGGGACACGAGGTTCTGGGTGTCGACCCCTTGCTTCGCGGTTCCCGTTTCGGTGATGCCCGCCTGCACCAGCGCGATGTCGAAATGCGAGTGCGCCTCGCTCAAGCGATCGAGGTTCTGCAGGGAGCCTGCCGACGGGACTATTTTGAGGTTGATGCCATTCTCGGCAAGGATGGCCCCGTAGCGCTTGGCGAAGGTCTCGAAAGAGCTGCCTTTCGGTCCGCCGCTCATGACGAGCGTTCGCGGCGGCATCGGTCGCACGAAATGCAGCGCCAGCCAGATGGCGAGGCCGCTGGCGAGCAGGATTGGGCCGAGCGTGTGGGCGAGATCAGACCAGGAGATGCTGGTGATTTTGAGCGGCAGACGGAGCTTGGCTCCGCGACGCCGGCGGGCATGGCCCGATTCTGATTCCGGCTCCATACGTCCTTGATCTTACCTGAAGAGAGTACCGTGATGACTGCCGTTCGCCGCCGTAGGATTCGGCGGGACGGGTACCCCGGGGTGTCTCTCAGCCCCGACCGTAAACGGGGAGCAACGCTCCAGTCACCGCAGCCGCCTGCTCGGAGGCGAGAAATGCAATCACTGCGGCGATGGCAGCCGGCGGTACCCAGCGCGAATAGTCTGCTTTGGGCATGTCGGCCCGATTCTGCGGAGTGTCGATGATGCCCGGCAATACCGCATTGACCGTGATGCCCCGATCCTTGAGCTCCTGCGCCAGGCTCTCCGTCAGCTTGTGAACGCCGGCCTTGGAGGCCGTGTAGGCACCCATGCCCACCCCTGCAGCCCGTTCGGCCGCGCCGGCGCCGACATTGATGATCCGCCCGGCCGGGCTCGCGAGCAAACCCGGCAACGCCGCTCTGGTGCTCACCACGGCAGTCTTCAGGTTGCTGGCAAACATCGCGTCCCAGCCTTCGATATCGCCCTGCTCCAGGGTCTGCCAGCGAAATCCGCCGGCGATGTTGACCAGAACGTCGATCGAGCCCAGCTTCGCGCGGACCGTCTCCATTGCGGTGTTCACGCTCGTGACCCGCGTCAGGTCGACTCCTCCCAACACACAGTGCGGCGCGGGGAATTCCGCCATCACTTGCGCGGTCGGCTGGGAGTGGCCGAGGAGAGCGACAGCCTCCCCCCGGTCGCGAAAGGTGCGGGCAACCGCGAGGCCGAGATTGCCGAATGCGCCCGTGACTACGACGGAGCGCCGGGAGGATGACCGCGAAGCCATCGGAATGTCACTCCAGGAGCGCGGGGAGCCGCCGCCGGATGATATCCGTAGCCTCGTGCACGATGCGAGCGATGAGCTCCGCCACGGTCGGGATGTCGTGAATCAGGCCCTGCACCTGCCCGGCCCAGACGAGGCCCGCGTCGATGTCGCCGGTCTCGAGCACCACCTTTCCGAGGGCGCCGCGCACCAGATGCGCTACGTCCTCGAACTTCGCGTCGGGGCGCTTCAGGATCTCCACGACCTGGTCGGAGACGCTGTTCTTGCCCACACGGGCGGTATTGCGCAACGACTTGAAGATCACGTGAGTCCCACGCTCGTCATTCTCGACCAGCAGTTGCTTCACCCGCGGATGGATCGGCGCCTCGACCGTGGCGCAGAACCGCGTTCCCATGTTGATGCCATCGGCTCCGAGGCAAATCGCCGCCGCGAGGCCCCGGCCGTCACCGAAGCCGCCCGAGGCGATCATGGGAATCTGCACCTGATCTGCCGCCGCAGGAATGAGCACGAGGCCCGGCACATCGTCCTCGCCCGGATGCCCGGCGCACTCGAAGCCATCGATCGAGATCACATCGACCCCCATGCGCTGCGCCGAGAGGGCGTGGCGCACGGAGGTGCACTTGTGGATCACGGTGATCCCGTGCGCCTTGAAGTCATCGACGTGCTCGCGAGGGTTGTGGCCCGCAGTCTCGACGATCCGGATACCACTCTCGATGATGACGCGACGGTACTCGGCGTACGGCGGCGGACTCATGGCCGGCAGAATGGTCAGATTGACCGCGAACGGCTTGTCGGTCATGGACCGGCAACGCTCGATCTCCTGCCGCAGGGCATCGGGCGTCGGCTGCGTGAGTGCCGTCAGGATCCCGAGTGCGCCCGCGTTGGAAACGGCGGCGACCAGCTCCGCACGGCCGACCCACATCATGCCACCCTGAACGATGGGATGCTCGATGCCGACCAGCTCTGTGAAGCGAGTCTTCAGGCTGAATGACGTGAAACCAGTTGGATTCCAACGAGTATACGCATTCAGGACGGGGGACTGAAGCCCTGCGAAAGCGTCTCGCGCAAATGATCGATGACGCACTGCACCGCACGCGGTGTGCGCGGTGACCACGGCCTGATGGCCTGCAGCCGCTCCCCGAAAAATCCCACCGGACGCCACTGCGGCAAAACCGGTACGAGCTCGCCGCAAGCCACCCCGCTCCACGCCGTGAAGTCGGGCAGCATGCCGACGCCCATTGCGGCTGCCGCCGCCTCGCGCAGGACTTCGCTGTTGTTGGCCCGCAGCGGCCCTCTCACCGGCACGCTCACGCGCTCGGCAATCCTGGCGCGGCGCTCGCGCCGCTCGAACGACCAGGCGGGTGAGCCTCCATCGCGCAGGTAGAGCAGGCACGCGTGGCCCGCCAGCTCGCTGGGATGCTCGGGGACGCCCCGCCGGGCCAGGTACTTCGGGCTCGCCAGGAGCACCGAGCGGGTCTCACACAACACGGTGGACACGTGAGACTCCGGTACGCGGCTCGCGTGGCGGACGGCAACGTCGAAGCCCTCCTGAGTCAGGTTGACGAACCGATCGTTGAGATCGAGCTCGAGGCGCAGCTCCGGATAGCGCTCGAGCAGCCGTGGAATCGCGGGCGCGATGTGCTGCCGTCCCAATGCCACCGGCGCCGTCATGCGCACCAGCCCCCGCGGTACGCCGGCGAGATCCCTCACGCCCGCGATCCCCTGCTCGATATGCAGGAAGGCAGCGCCCGTCTCGTCCACGAGCTGCTGCCCCGCAGGAGTGAGCGTGATCGAGCGCGTGGTGCGCCGGACGAGCGGCACGCCGAGGACGCGCTCCAGGTCCTTCAACCGGATACTGACGGATGACTTCGCGACCCCGAGACGGCGTGCAGTCTGCGTCAGGCTGCGCGTCTCGGCGATCACGGTCAGCATGTGGAGGTCCGCCAGCGCGGCCTCGAAGTCGCGGGAGCTCATCGGCGCTCATCCTGATTGTTCGATTTATTGAACATTGTAATCGCAGCACGGTGATTCTCAACGGCCGCCGTCGATCCTAGACTCGTCTTCAGACTCCTCGGAACCTCCACCATGGCTACCCCATCCGTTTCCCTTGTCCCCGCCGGCACCCCTCTCGTCGGTCACTGGATCGGCGGCCAGGCCGCGCCACCTGATGCCGGCCGCACCCAGGATGTCTTCAACCCCGCGACGGGCAAAGTGACCCGCCGCGTAACCCTGGCCGATGCCGCCACAGTGGGCCGGGCGGTCGCGAGCGCCGCGGCGGCATGGCCGGCTTGGTCAGACACGCCACCCATCCGCCGAGCTCGCGTCCTCAGCCGATTCCTCAGCCTCCTCAATGAGCGTCGCGACGAGATCGCCACGCTCATCACTT
>Ga0134128_10004030_pt1 | contig 18001 bp, 21 predicted proteins | sample KB31754_FD_96462 | JGI IMG/M metagenome (GOLD analysis project Ga0134128, IMG submission 96462) | Terrestrial soil microbial communities with excess Nitrogen fertilizer from Kellogg Biological Station, Michigan, USA - KB3-175-4 | ecosystem: Environmental > Terrestrial > Soil > Unclassified ... | reverse complement strand
TGCGCGAGTTGCGCAAGCAGGGTTACGACAAGCCGATCGTTGGCGAATCGACGCTCACCAACGAGAAGGTGATCGAGCTTGCGGGCGACGCGGCCAACGGCATCGTGGCCCACGTAGGCCTTACTGCGGACGCGCCCAATCCCACGGTGCAAGCGTTCGCGAAGAGGTACGAAGCCGAATACAAGTCGCGCCCGGATCACAACGCGAGGAAGGGCTATACGGGCATGTGGGCGGCGAAGGCGTGCCCGGCTACCTGCAGGAGGACGGCGTTCCGGCGAGCTCGACGACGGAGACCTACGCCGCCCTGCGCCTGAAGGTCGACAACTGGCGCTGGGCCGGCGTGCCGTTCTACATCCGCACCGGCAAGCGCCTTGCGCGCAAGGTGACCGAGATCGCCGTGACGCTGAAGCCCGTGCCCCACCTGGCGTTCAGCCAGGACGGCTCGCTGGGGGTCCAGCCCAACCAGCTGGTGCTCACGCTGCAGCCCAACGAGGGGGTCTCGCTGCGGCTCGGGGCGAAGATCCCCGGCACGCGCATGATCATCCGACCGGTGAACATGGAGTTCCTCTACGGAACGGCCTTCCTGTCGCAGTCGCCCGAGGCCTACGAGCGGCTGATCACCGACGCGATGCGCGGCGACGCGACGCTCTTCACACGTAACGACGAGGTCGAGGCGCAGTGGCAGATCTGCGACCCGATCGTCAGCGCCTGGGGCGAGCAAGCGGGTCCGCTGGCGCAGTACGAAGCCGGCTCGCAGGGGCCTGCCGAGGCGGAGGGACTGCTGCTCGACGGCCAGGGCTGGCGCGCGATCTGATGGCCCGCAGCGACGCCGTCTGGAGCGCCGAGGGCACCACGCCCGACAGGATCGAAGCGGCGCTTCGCGCGCTGCTGGCCGAGCGCCACGCCGAAAGCGCGAGCTTCATCCCCGCCCGCGTGCTGAACATGATCGTGTTCGTCGACGACGCGTACAGCGGCGAGATCGCCAACCGGCTGCGCGGCGTCGGGCGCTACGCGGCGTCGCGCCTGCTCGTGCTCTCATACGAGCCCGGACGCGAGCGTTTGGACGCGCGCGTGAGCATCGCCTCCGACGTCGACCCGGCCCCTGGGCAGCTGGCGCTGCTGCGCGAGACGGTGGTCGTCAGGCTCGGCGACCGCCACCTCGACGACCTGCCGACGATCGCCGACCCGCTCGTCGTCACCGACCTGCCCACGCTGCTGTGGTCGCCCCACGGACACGCCGAGGCGGTCGACGCCCTGCTGGGCCTCGCCCAGGCCACGCTGCTGGACTCGATCGAGGAGCCAGATCGCTCGCAGACCGGGCAGCGCGCGGCGATCGACCGCGCGTGCGCGCTCTCGCGCCAGGTATACGTGGTCGACCTCGCCTGGCTGCGCTCGACGCCGTGGCGCGAGCGCGTCGCAACCGTCTTTGACCCGGCGCCGATGCGCCGCGAACTGCACGGCCTGAACGCCGTGACGGTGCGCCACCACCCCGATTCGCGCGTCGCGGCGATGCTGCTGGTCGGCTGGCTGGCGTCGCGCCTGGGTTGGTCGCTCGCGCACTCTGAGGCTGCCGCCGAGGGCAGCGACGGGATGCTGTGCGCCGGCGCGCAGGCCGCCGGGGGCGACGTCAAGCTGGCGCTCGAGCCGGCGCCCGAGCTGCAGGTGCCGGGGCTGGCCGGCGTCGAGCTGGGCAGCGCGTCCGGCCTGCGCGTGAGGCTCGACCGCGAGCCCGGCGGACTGCGCGCGCGCCGGCGCGATCCGGGCGGACGCGAGCGCACGTGGACGCTGCTCGGCGCCTCGCGCGGCGAGGGCGGGATCCTCGGCGAGGGCATCAGGCAGGCGCTGCTGCGCGATCCGACCTACGGGCAGGCGCTGGCGGCGACGCAGCAGATGCTGCCGGAGGCCGCGCCCGCGTGACCAGCCTGACGACCTGCGCCGACGCCGAGGCGGCCGCCAAGCGCGCCGCCACGGAGATCGCGCGGCGCCTGCACAGCGCGCGCCGCGAGCGCGGCTCGGCGCACCTGGCGCTGAGCGGCGGCAGCACGCCGGCGCGCACGTACGAGCTGCTGGCGTCAGAGCTTGCGGACTGGAGCGGCGTCGAGCTGTGGTTCGCCGACGAGCGCTGCGTCGGACCGCAGGACGAGCAGAGCAACTACCTCCTGGCCAAGCGGACGCTGATCGACGCCGCCGGCGGGCTCGCGCCGCAGGGCATCCATCGCATTCTCGGCGAGCTGGGACCCGAGGAGGGGGCGATCGCCTATGCCGGCGAGTTGCGCGAGCACGCGCCCGCGCAGCCGGCGGGCGCCGACGGATCCCCCCGGCCGCCCACGCTCGACGTGATCGTGCTCGGCATCGGTCCGGACGGCCATGTCGCGTCTCTGTTTCCGGGCGCGCCTACGCTCGACGCCGACGAACGGCGGCTGTGCCTCGGAGTGCGCGACTCTCCCAAGCCGCCCCCCGAGCGGATCACGCTGACGCTGCCCGTGCTGCATGCGGCTCAGCGCTGCGTCCTGCTCGCCACTGGCGCCGGCAAGGCCGATGCCGTCAACGCGATGCTCGGCGATGCCAACCGCCACGTGCCCGCGAGCCTGCTGCGACGCGGCCGGCTGAGCGTGATCGTCGACGACGCCGCCTCGCCGGCGCCGCTGCAGCGCTGAACGTCGCGCGAGAGTTCGTAGAGTAGGTGCGCAAGCGATGGCCACCGACGCGCTCAAGAGCAGTCGCCTGTCAGCCGACGCCGTGCAGGCCCTCAACGGGCTGGAGGCGGCTCGCGAGCGAACGCTCGCCCTGGTGGCCCATCTCGACGACGAGCAGTTGCGCCAGGTGCACTCGCCGCTGATGAGCCCGCTGGTTTGGGATCTCGGTCACATCGCCGCCTACGAGGATCTGTGGATCGCCCACCGCCACGGCGAACTGGAGCTGCTGCGCCCCCAGCTCGCCGACCTGTACGACGCATTCGAGACGCCGCGCGCGGTCCGCGGGGAGATCGGGGCGCTCGGCCCGCGCGATGCGCGGGCTTACCTGGAGGCCGTGCGCACGCGCACCGTCGAGACGATCGCCGAGCGCGGCGTCGGCGACGGAGTCGTCTGCGAGATGGTCATCCGCCACGAGCTGCAGCACGGCGAGACGATGCGACAGACGCTGGCGATCGCCGGCCTGCTGACGCCGAGCGAGTCGGCGGCCGCCGAGCGCCCGATGCACGACGGCGAGACGGCAGCCGGCGAGACGGCGACGGAGTGGATCGAGCTGCCGGCCGGCGCGTTCGCGATGGGCGCACCCGACGATGGCTTCTCATACGACAACGAGCGTCCGCGACACAGCGTGCAGACGAGCGCCTTTCAGATCGCACGTCTGCCCGCGAGCAACGCCGCAATGCTGGCGTTCGCCGAGCAAGGCGGCTACGCGCGGCGCGAGCTGTGGTCAGAGGAGGGCTGGGCCTGGCTTGGCGAACAGGATCAAGCGCAGCATCCGGCGATCGCGGCCGGGCATCCGCTGGCGCCGGCGTCGCATGTCTGCTGGTTCGAGACCGACGCGTTCGCTCGCGCGCAGGGCGCACGCCTGCCCAGCGAGGCCGAGTGGGAGAAGGCCGCCACGAGCGCGCCGCTGGCCGAGCTCGGTCGCGTGTGGGAGTGGACGCAGACCGCCTTTCACGGCTACCCGGGCTTCGTCGCCCATCCGTATCGGGAGTATTCGGAGGTGTTCTTCGGCGACGGGTACTACGTGCTCAGGGGCGGATCGTGGGCGACCGACGGCCGCGTCGCCAATCCGCGATTTCGCAATTGGGACCTGCCGCAACGCCGCCAGATCTTCGCGGGGGTGCGCCTGGCGCGCGACGTCGCCCCCGGCGCCGGCGAGCAACCCGCGCGAGGCCGGGCGCAAACGCGATAGGCTCGCCGGGCGGAGGCGGATCGCGATCGCGTTCGGCTCCTCGGAAACCTGCTGATGGAGCCGCACACCCCACCGGACCCCGTGCTGGATGCGGACATCCGGATCGACTCCCACCTCGACGGCACGCACGAGCGCTCGCTCGCCGACGACGTGCTCGACGGGCTGACGCGGCCATTTAAGGAACTTCCGCCCAAGCATTTCTACGACGCCCGCGGCGCGGAGCTGTTCGATCGCATCTGCGAGCTTCCCGAGTACTACCCCACGCGCGCCGAGCGCTCGATCCTCGAGCGCAACGCCGGTGAGCTGGCGAAGCTCACGGTGGCCGCCGAGCTGGTAGAGCTGGGCTCGGGCACGGCGAGCAAGACGCGCGTGCTGCTCGACGCCCTGCACGCGACCGGCACGCTCGAGCGCTACGTGCCCGTCGACGTCACCGAGAGCATGGTGCGCGACTGCGCCACCGAGCTCACGGGCGAGTATCCCGGGTTGCGCGTGCACGGCGTGATCGGAGACTTCGAGCGCCATCTCGATCAGGTGCCGCCGGCCGTCGGCCCGCGCATCGTCGCCTTCCTCGGCGGCACGATCGGCAACTTCCCGCCGGGCAGCCGCCGGCGCGTGCTGCGCCAGATCTGCCAGCTGCTCGGCCCGCAGGACTTCCTGTTGATGGGCACCGACCTGGTCAAGGACCCGCGGATCCTGCAGGCCGCCTACGACGACGCGCAGGGCGTGACCGCCGAGTTCAACCGCAACGTGCTGCGCGTGCTCAACCGCGAGCTCGACGCCGACTTCGAGCCCGAGGACTTCGACCACGTGGCGCTGTTCGACGCCGAGCACGAGTGGATCGAGATGCGCCTGCGCGCGCGCCGCGAGCACACGACGATCGTGCGCGATCTCGACCTGCCGGTGCACTTCGACGCCGGCGAGGAGATGCGCACGGAGATCAGCGCCAAGTTCACCGCCGAGCGCCTGGAGGGCGACCTGCTCGCCTCCGGCCTGGAGCTCGTGCGCTGGTTCACCGACCCCGACGAGCTGTTCGCGCTGACGCTCTCGCGCATCGCCACGCACGCGGCGAGCACGTCCGACGGATAAGGTTTCGCGCCATGAAGATCGAGGGCAGCGCGGCGCTGGTCGTTGGCGGCGCCTCCGGCTTGGGCGAGGCGACGGTTCGCGCGCTGCACGAGGGCGGCGCGAGCGTGACGATCGCCGACGTCAACGCCGAGAAGGGCGCGGCGCTCGGCGCAGAGCTGGGACTGGAGTTCGTCGCCTGCGACGTGCGCGAGGAGGGTCAGGTCGAGGCCGCGGTGCAGAAGGCGGCGGCGGCAGACGGCGGCCTGCGTATAGCCGTCTGCTGCGCCGGCACCGGCTGGGCGCAGAAGATCGCCGGCTCCAAGGGCCCGCACCCGCTGATGCCCTTCGAGACGATCGTCGCGATCAACCTGATCGGCACGTTCAACGCGTTGCGCTTCTCGGCCGCGGCGATGATCGCCAATGACCCGCTCGACGACGGCGAACGCGGCGTGTGCGTGAACACGGCCTCGATCGCTGCGTTCGACGGCCAGGTCGGCCAGGTCGCCTACTCCGCATCCAAGGGCGGCGTCGTCGGCATGACCCTGCCGACCGCACGCGACCTCTCCCAGTACGGCATTCGCGTCAACACGATCGCGCCCGGCCTGTTTGACACGCCGCTGCTCGCCGCGCTTCCCGAGGAGGCCCGCAAGGCGCTCGGCGCCGGCGTTCCCTTCCCCCAGCGGCTGGGCCTGCCCGGCGAGTACGCGCAGCTTGCCTGCCAGATCGTCGAGAACCGCATGCTCAACGGCGAGACGATCCGTCTCGACGGGGCGCTGCGGATGCCGCCGCGCTAGACGGCCGATAGATCAGTTCAGCCGCTCCACGAGCATCGCCATCCCCATCCCGCCCGCCGCGCACATCGACTCGATTCCGTAGGTCTTGTCGAGCGTCTCCAGGTCGTTGAGCAGCGTGGTCATGATGCGCGCGCCGGTCATGCCGAACGGGTGGCCCAGGGCGATCGCGCCGCCGAAGGGGTTGAGCTTGTCGTCGTCGATCTTCAGGTCTTGCTTGCACGGCACGATCTGCGCGGCGAACGCCTCGTTGATCTCGACCACGTCGATGTCGTCCATCGTCATGCCCGTCTGCTCGAGCAGTTTCTCGATCGCCGGGATCGGTCCGAGGCCCATGATCTCCGGGCGCAGTCCGGCGACCGCCGAGGCGAGGATCCTGGCGCGCGGCTTGCAGCCGAGCTCCTTGGCGCGGTCCTCGGACATGATCAGCAGTGCCGCCGCGCCGTCGTTGAGCGGGCAGGCGTTGCCCGCCGTGACGGTGCCGCCCTCTTTGAACACCGCCGGCAGCGTCGACAGCTTCTCCATCGTCGTGCCCGGGCGCGGGCCGTCGTCCCTGCTGACGACCGTCTCGGGCACGTCGATCTCGTTGCCCTCCTTGTCGACGTCCTTGTGCGGGGGAACGGTGACGGGGACGATCTCCTTGTCGAAGTGCCCGCTGGCGACCGCCTCGACGGCGCGGTTCTGCGAGATGACCGCCCATTCGTCCTGGGACTCGCGGCTGACGTTGCAGCGGTCGGCGACGTTCTCGGCGGTCATGCCCATCGGGATGTAGACGTCGTAGGCCGCGCCCTCGGATCCGTCGACGGCGTGGTTGAACTCGAACGGCGCGCCGCCGCCGGCGCGCGAAACGGCCTCGACGCCCGCGGCGACGTACGTGTCGCCCTCGCCCGTCTTGATCGCGTGAAAGGCCATCCGCGCGGTCTGCAGCGAGGACGCGCAGAAGCGGTTGACGGTCGTCGCCGGCACATGGTGGTCGATGCCCGCCAGCAGGCCGGCGACGCGCCCGACGTTGTAGCCCTGCTCGCCCTCGCAGAAGCCGCAGCCCATCATGATGTCGACGATCGAGCTCGGGTCGACCTCGGGGTTGCGCTCGACCAGCGCGCGCAGCGGAATCGCCGCCAGGTCGTCGGCGCGGATCGACTTCAGGGACCCCTTGCCGGCTCGGCCGATGGGCGTGCGGATGGCGTCGACGATGACTGCTTCGGGCATCAGGTGCTCTCTCCTAGTTAGATGTGGCGCAAAGCCTACAGCCGCGCGGTTTACGGCGGACCTGCTGTGGACGGACCCGCCGCGCGGCTGGCGCCGACGTTCGCTGCGCGGCTGGCGCCGACGTCCGCCGGGGGGCGTCAGTCGAGCTCGTCATAGCCCCAGAGCTTGACCAAGTCACGGTCCAGGTACTCGCTGAGCGCGACCACCTCGGACTTGTAACGCCGTCGCAGCTTGCGCATGAGCTGCTCGTCGGCCGGAGACTGCGCGGTGTAGGCGACGCGGCGAAACATCGCCGACAGGTCGTCGCTGCGCAGCCGCGGCGGCGCCACCGCGTCGATGGCGCGGGCGATTCGGCCTTTCTTGGCGGGGTGCAGGCCGGCTTTGCGTATCGCGCGGCGCAGGCGGTGCAGGGGCATCGAGCGCACGGCCTTCAGCGGCTGCGTCTCGATCGTCTGCACCGGGAGGGTGTCGTCGACGTCCAAAAAGCGCAGGACCTGGCGGACCGTGCCCTCGTTGTCGCGGCGGAAGTCGTCGTAGATCAGGACGAGCAGCTGCTCGGCCGGGAAGGACTCGCGCAGGCGGCGCAGCTGCTCGACGTAGCGCACGTGATCGGAATACAGAAGCGACTGCGGCGATATCGACCGGCGCGGGATCCGTTTGCCGCGCCGGCGGGCGTCCTCCAGCGAGATGGCCTTGACGAAGTCCTTCTCGGACTCGATGTGCGTGGCCACGAGCTGCAGGTGCAGCGAGCGCAGGAAGGCCGCGGGCTCGCGCAGGATGGCGATGATGCGCGCGTCCGGGCGCAGCTCTGCGATCTGACGTGCGGCCGTCTCAGACCTTATGTACTGGGGCGACGCCTCGCCGGCGCGCTGCCCCGGGGCGGCGTCGGCGAACAGCGACAGATAGGCCTCCAGCGTGACCGGGCGGCTGGGCGACCCCGGCGCGCCGAAGCGCGAGCGCAGCTCCAACGCGAAGAACCACGGCTCCTTGACGTCGGGCATGAAGATCTGCGGATGCGCGCTGAGCATCATGTACAGCGCCGTCGTGCCGCACTTCTGATGCCCGACGATGAAGAAGTCAGGCGTGCGCATGGCGGTCGCCGCCGCGCCCGCGCGCCCTTGCTCCTGCTGCTGTAGAGACGGCTCCCCTCGCCCTGGCATGACGCGGGAGTCTAACGTCGTCTAGATGATTGATTCCACGACCATGCACCGCCGGATGGCACGTCTGGCCTTCGCCGGCCGGCGTCCTCGGCCTTGGCCTTGCTGGCCGATCTTTGATCGGTAGCAAGGCCTTCGGCCTGCGTCCTTGGCCGACTCGACCATCCGCACCCCCGGACACGGCACATCGCCGTGAAATCAATCATCTACAGGTCCAGCCGGCTGACGCCAAGCTCGTCGAAGCCGACGTGGTGGGCCAGCTCGTGGCGCACGGTGCGCGTGACCTGGTCGCGCAGAAGCTCGGGGTCGTGGCCGAAATCGCGGCGCAGCGTGTCGCGAAAGACGACGATGCGGTCGTGGGCGTCTTCGCGCGTCGCGCCGTCGCCCTGGTAGAGGCCATACGCGTTCTGGCGGCGCCCGCCGTCGGAGATCACGACGGCGACGTGCGACAGCGCGTTTCGCAGCAGGTCGGGCAGGTCGTCCAGCGCGTCGCGCACCAGCTCCTCGAAGTCCTCGTCGTCGAGCGGGTCGAGCTCCATGAACTCGCTTTCCTCGGGGTCGACGGCGAGCCCGTCGCGCGCCAGCGCTTCGGAGTTGCGCACGATGTCTTCGAACTCGCTCTCTGACTCGGGGTCGCGCCAGCCCGCGAGGCGTACGGCGACGAACGCCGCCGCGCCCATCAGCACGGCCGCGACGATGACCCCCAGCGCGATGTCCTCCAGTGCGCGCACGGCCCCGATCGTGCTGAACCCCTGCCCCACGACGATCGTCACCAGGCCCAGCGACAGCGCGATCAGCGCCGCCACGCCGACACGTCTCAGATGGCCGGAGGCATTCGCTGGCGGCCTCGACGTTCGCATCGCTGTCCTATTTGAGCGTGCGGCCGATGACGAGACGCTGGATCTCGTTCGTGCCCTCGTAGATCTGGGTGATCTTTGCGTCTCGCATCATGCGCTCCACGGGGTACTCCTTGACATAACCGTAGCCGCCCAGCACCTGCACGGCGTCGATCGTCACCGCCATGGCGGTGTCTGAACAGAAGACCTTGGCCATAGACGAATACTTCCCGGCCTGCGGGTGCGCCTGATCGGCCATCGCGCACGCCTTGTACAGCAGCTCGCGTGCGGCCGCCGTCTGTGTTTCCATGTCGGCGAGCTTGAACTGGATTCCCTGGAACTCGTTGATCGCCTTGCCGAACTGACGCCGCTCGCGCGCATAGGCGACCGCGTAGTCGGTCGCGCCCTGGGCGATGCCCACCGCCTGCGCGGCGGCGCCCAGCCGCGTGCGCTCGAGCGTGCCCAGCGCGACGGACAGGCCCTTGCCGACCTGCCCGATCACGTTCTCCGCCGGCACGCGCACGTCCTCGAAGATCGGCTGCCCCGTCGGCGAGGCGCGGATGCCGAGCTTGTGCTCGAGCTTGCCGACGCTGAAGCCCGGCCGGTCGGCCTCCACGACGAAGGCGGTGAGCCGGCGGGTCTCGCGGTCGGTCACGGCGAAGGTGACGTAGAAGTCGGCGACGCCGAGGTTGGAGATCCAGTTCTTGGTGCCGTTGATGACCCATTCCTCGCCGTCCTGCACGGCGGTCGTCTTCATGCCCGCGGGGTCTGAGCCGGCCTCGGGCTCAGACAGCGCGAAGGCCGGCGACCACTCGCCGGTGGCGCAGCGCGGCAGGAAGCGCTCCTTCAGCTCGTCAGAGCCGAAAAGCTGCAGCGGCAGCGTGCCGAGCTCCTGCACCATCAGGATCAGCGCGCACGCCGCGTCCACCTTGGCGATCTCCTCGACGGCCATGTTCAGCATCAGCGTGCCCGTGCCCGTGCCGCCGTACTCGGTCGGGAACGGCAGCCCGAGGACGTCCTGCTCGGCGAGCAGCTTGCGCACGTCCCATGGGTATTCGGCGCGCTCGTCTATCTCGGCCGCGCGCGGCGCGATGCGCTGGCGCGCGATCTGTGCGATCGTCGCGCAGAAGTCCAGGTTCTCCTGGGGAATCGTGTAGACGTCGCTGACGGCCTGCATGCTGCTGATCCTAGTGATCCGCAGCTCGTCGGGGCGCGCTGCCAGGCGCCGCATGTGCGCTGCCAACCCGCCGCGCATGCGTACCGCCAAACCCGCCGCATGTGCGCCGCCAGGCGCCGCCGCCGCGCTGCTAGCTTGGTCGGGCGATGAGCAAGACGAGCGAGCTGGCGATCGACCCGCAACGCTTGGCGGACTGGCTCGCCGAGGACCCGTCGCTGCAGGTCATCGACGTGCGCGAGCCTTACGAGCGCGAGGCCGGCCACATCGCCGGCACGCGGCACATTGCGCTCAACGAGCTGTCCTCCGCGGCCGCCAGCCTGCGGCAGGACGGCCCGGTGGTGTTCTACTGCCGCGTGGGCTCTCGCTCGACGATGGCCGCGCAGGCTTTGCGCGCGGCGGGCCTTGAGGCCTACTCGATGGAGGGCGGCCTGCGACGCTGGGTCGAGGAGGGCCGCCCGCTGTCGCCGCAGGAGGGATACGTTGCCGACCACTGACCCGACCACGAGATCTGAAGACAGGAGGCGCGAGATGGAGGCTTCAACGGACTACCCGGGCGTGACCGAGGGCGACGGCTACGCCGTCGGCAGCTTGGACGACCTCGGCGACGGGCCGGGCTTTCGCAAGGTGCGCAAGGGCCTCGGCGTGACCGCGTTCGGCGTCAACGCGATCGTCCTGCCGGCGGGCATCGAAACGGGCTTTCACTACCACGACACGCAGGAGGAGCTTTACTTCGTGCACCGCGGCGCGATCGAGATGGAGTTCGGCGACGGGACCGTGCACAGGCTCGGCGAGGGCGGATTTGCGCGCGTGGACGCGGCGACGGTGCGCAAGGTGCGCAATCCGGGCGACGTCGACGCGGTGTACGTGTGCGCCGGCGGCAAGGATGGCTACGTCGGTCGCGACGGCCGCGTCCCGGAGGGCGAGGAGCAGCGCGTCAAGGCGATGCACGACCTGTCCGGCGGGCAGGCCGGCTGAGCGGACCCGGCGGCGCACGGTGAGCGAGGCCGGCCCGGCGCCTGGGCGCTTGCGCGTCAACGACCGGCTGTCGATACCGCTCGCCGAGGTGACGGTGCGCGCCAGCCGCTCCTCGGGTCCCGGCGGCCAGCACGCCAACGTGACCGCGTCGCGCGTGGAAGCGAGCTTCGACGTGCTCGCCTCGCAGACGCTCGGCGAAGCGCAGCGCAGGCGCCTGCTCGCGCGCCTGGGCCCGCGCGTGACCGCGGTCGCGCAGGACGCGCGCTCTCAGTCGCGCAACCGCGAGCTCGCGCTGGCGCGCCTGGGCGAACGGCTGGCGCGCGGGCTGGCCGTGCCCAAGCGCAGGCGCGCGACGCGCCCCACTGCGGCCTCGCGCGAGCGGCGCCTGCTCGCAAAGCGTCGCGCGACGCAGCGAAAGCGCGAGCGCCGCCGCCCCGAAGAGGACTAGTTCAAGAGCTCCTTGACGTAGCGCTGGTGCAGGCGCCCGAGCGACGTTTTCTCCGGGTGAAAGCCGATCGCGTCCCATAGCTGGCCCGAGGCCGGCGCCCAGGCGATGATCAGGTACACGCCGAGCACCAGCGCCGCGGTGCGCAGGCGCCGCGAGCTCGACAGCGCGGCCATCGGCAGCACCCACAGGACATACCAGGGCAGCACCCAGCTCAGCGTGACCAGCAGCGCGACGCTGGCCCATCCCGACGCCGTGATCGGGCCCCTGCGACGCCAGGCCTGCGCGCAGCAGAGCACGACCGACAGCACGAGCGCCGCGCTGAGCAGTTTGTGCAGGGTTTCGGTCTCGCCGCCGCTGCCGACGGCCAGCCCGATCAGGTTGGGCACGCTGACGTTCGTCACCAGGCGGCTCTGCGTGCTGAGGTCGGGAATGTGCAGGCCGAAGGCGGCCAGGCTCACGGCGGCGACGACCACCGCGGCGGCGGCCATGCCGAGCGCCACCTGCGCCAGCCGTCGCGGCGAGCGCAGCATCGCCGCTAGCACGACCGGGATCAGCACGCCGCCCGAAGCCTTGATGGCGGTCGCCGTGATGACGGCGGCGCCGGCGCCGATCTCGGGCGGGCACAGCGGCAGCAGCCAGTCGCGCGCGCGCAGCCGCCGGCGCTCCGCGGGGACGGCGACCGCCTCGCCCGTCCCCCGATCCTCGCCGGCACCCCGATCATCGCCCGCGCTTTGATCCTGCGCCACCGCGCCCGTGGGTGCGCGTGCGCCGAGCCGGTCGCGCGTGCGCAGCAGCAGATAGAAGGCGAGCACGATGAAGAAGACCATGAGGAAGTCGTTGTGGTCGCCGCCGAGCCCCCACACGAGCACGATCGGATTCAGCCCGACGAGCACGATCGCCGCGACGGGATCGCGCCCGAGCAGCCGCGCGCACTTCCAGACGAGCAGCAGCGTGCCGAGGCTGGCCAGCGCGAGCGTTCCCTTGAGAACCCAGAAGGAGGCCGCCACGCCGAGCGGCACGACGGCGAACGTCAGCAGCGTGAACAGCGGGCCGTAGGGGCTGAGCAGCTGGTGCCAGTTGCTGAGGTCGAAGCTGGGGTCGTTGTGCGGCTCGAGGATCGGGATGGAGGTGTAGGGGTTGAGGTTGTGCACGACCTCCATGCGCCCGTAGTTGATGGAGTTGAAGATGTCCGTCAGCGCCAGCGGCGGCGCCAGGAAGAAGATCGCGTGCACGGCGAGCACGGTCGCGATCGCCCAGCGGGCACGCAGGCGCGGGACGTAGGCGAGCCCGAGCAGATAGCTCCCGTACATCACGACGATGGCCCCCGAGAAGAGGTACTTCAGCGTCGTGCTGTTGCGCGCGAATCCGGGCAGCAGGCCGCCCAGCGGCCCGGCCATCCAGTGCGGGAAGTAGTTGGCGTGCGTGGTCGCCGAGAGGATGCTCGGCCGATTGGCAGCCATCAGCACGACGAACAGGCTGCAGGCGACGATCGCCAGGAGGCACGCGGCGCCCGCCCAGGCGCGCTCGTCGCTCGCCGACAGCGCGCCGGCGCGACCGCGCAAAAGCCCGCGCCTGGCCCGTTGGCTCCCAGCCGGCGCGTCGCGCAGGGGGAGTGTGCTCGCGTCGCTGGACATGCGTGAGGGCCCGCCGAAGCGAGCCCTCAGAAGGTTAGACCTATGTGGCTGCGGCTAGACGCCGCCGCGCTCAGATCGCCTGGACGTTGACGGCCTTGGGGCCCTTGTCGCCCTGCTCGGGGTCGTAGGAGACCTTCGCACCCTCCTGCAACGAGCGATAGCCCTCGCCGTTGATTCCGGTGTGATGAACGAACAGGTCCTTGTCGCCGTCGTCGGGGGTGATGAAACCGAACCCCTTGTCGTCGCTGAACCACTTTACGGTGCCAGTAGGCATGTGGGTACTCCTCCACAGTATGTGCGTGCTGCACGCGGAGGATGCTTCTTGAAGCTTCGACCTGCGAGCGCTTGCACTTCTTTCGCCGGACTATGTGCCGGCCAGACCCGACGACCGTAGCAGGTCATTGCGCCGTCGTGTTGTCGAAATATTAAGATTGGATGATCGATTTGCGCGAGGCGCGCCGGCCGGTTTTGCGGGCGCAACGACCGCGCGGCGGCCCGGCGCGGCGGCTATGTTGCAGCGATGAGCTTGCCGGACAGCCCGACCGGCCCGTCTGTGGCAGAGGAGCCTGCGGCGCTGTTCAAGCGGCTGCTGCCGCCGGGGGAGCCCGCCGGCGCCGCGCAGATCGCCGAGGGACTGGACCTGCAGGCGCGCGCACGCGGCGGCGGGGGCGTCGGGCGGCCGTACGTGATCCTCAACATGGCCAGCACGGTCGACGGGCGGGCGAGCATCGGCGGGCGCTCGGGCGCGATCGGCGACCACGCCGACCGTGAGCTGTTCCATGCGCTGCGCGGCAGCGTCGACGCGGTGATGGCGGGCGCGGGGACCGTGCGCGTCGAGCGCTACGGGAGGATCATCCCCGCCGCGGCGACCAGGCAGCGACGCGCGCAGCGCGGGCTCGGCGAGGAGCCGCTTGCGTGCATCGTCTCCGGGCGCCTGTCGCTCGCGCCGGACACGCCGCTGCTCAACGAGCCCGCGGCGCACGTCGTGATGATCACGCCGTCGCAGTCGAGCCTGCCCGACACGCCGGCGCGGGTGGATTACGTGCGTGCCCGCCGCGAGGGCCTGCTCGACCTGCCCGCGGCGATGGCCGAGCTGGGCGAGCGCTTCGGCGTGCGCACGCTGCTGTGCGAGGGCGGCCCGCATCTCAACGGGCAGCTGCTGCTGGCGGGGCTGGTCGACGAGCTGTTCCTGTCGTTCTCGCCGAAGCTGGCCGGCGGCGAGGACGCGACGGGCGAGGCGCTGCGCATCGTCGCCGGAGCGCAGTTCGCCGAGCCGCTGGAGCTCGAGCTGCTTAGCGCGCTGGAGAGCGCTTCGACGCTGTTCTTGCGCTACGGCGTGCGCGCCTCGGCGCCCGAGCGCGTCTCGCGTGAGACGATGCCCAGCAGCTCGCTGGCCAGCTGACGGCCTTCGGAGGCTACGCGCGGGGTGGCGGCGATGCGGACGACGACCTCCTCGCCGTCGAGCTCCTCCAGCGTGATCCGCGGCGAGTCGCGCAGCGGCGTCTGCAGTTGCCTCTCCAGCAGCTCCTGCATGTCGCTCGGCGTCATGCCGGGCCGCAGCCTCGCGCGCAGGTTGACCGCGTCGGGCTCGCGAAGCGGGATTACGGCGCTGTTGAGCACGACGCTGTTGGGCACCATGGTCGAGTCTTCGCCTTTGGCGAACGTCGTGTAGAGCAGCCCCAGCGAGCTGACCGTGCCCTCCAGCTGGCCGGCGATCGGGCCGCCCTGCAGGCGCACGCGGTCGCCGACGCGAAACGGTCGCGCGCTCAACAGCACGGTGCCCGCGATCACGTTGCCCAGCGTCTGCTGTGCGGCGAGACCGAAGATGACGGCCGTGAAGGCGCCGCCCAACGCCAGCGTGCGCGCCTCGATGCCCGCCACGCGCAGCGCGACGAGCAGCGCGAGGATGACCGTCAGCAGACGAATCAGGAATCCGGCCGTTCCCGCCGTCGCAGGGTCCAGGCGCCGGAACAGCGGCGGGCCGAGGCTGCGCCCGACATCGCGCGCGATCGCCCAGCCGAGGATCATCAGCGCGATCACCGTGACGACGGTCACCGGCGTTTCCAGCGCCGGTTCGAGCTCTTTGGCCGCCCGGCCGTGGCGTCCGGCGGCGCCGAGCAGGCTGACGCGGTTGTCGTAGAAGACGACGACGCCGATGAACAGCGGCACGAGCACCAGCGCCTCCAGCCGCGCGCGCTTGACCACGCGCGGGCTTATCTGCCGCAGCAGGCCGGCTTCGCGCCAGGCCTGGCTGCGCGTCTCGAACATCCTGGGAGGCGTCCGTGGAACGGGCATCGGCTCCCATGATGGCGATCTGACTGGCCGGATCGCGGATTCGACGGGACGCTGCTCTAGGATCTCGGGGCCTCGTGACTTCTGATCTGCGCAAACTGCTGATCCCGGCGATCGTCCTCGGCGTCCTGCTGATCGTCGTGGCGGTGATCTACTTCGTCGAGCCGGCGCACTCGCTGCCGTCGTTCTTTCCGGGGCACGTCTCGGCGTCAGACGCCGAGGCCAATCACCACCACGCCAAGCACGGCATCGCCGCGCTGGTCGTCGCGCTGGCGTGCTTTGCCTTCGCCTGGTTTCAGACCGGGCCGAAAACGCAGGGCGCCGCGGGCGCCTGAGCAGTTAGCCGCCGAAGGCGAACACGAGCGTGCAGATCGCGCCCAGGCCGATGCAGTAGACGCCAAACGGCGTCAGGCGGTTGGTCTGAAAGAAGCGCAGCAGGAACTTGACGGCGAGGTATGTCGTCGCGGCCGCACAGAGGCCGGCGACGAGCGCCGGGCCGCGCACGCCGTTGCCCGCCGACCCGAACAGCTCGGGCAGCTTCAGCGCGGCGGCGGCGAAGATGACGGGCGTGGCCAGCAGGAAGCCGAAACGGGCGGCGTCGTCGTTTGACAGGCCCGCCAGCAGGCCGCCTCCCATCGTGAAGCCGGATCGGGAGATGCCCGGGACGAGCGCCGCGGCCTGCGAGGTGCCGACGGCGATCGCCTGACGCCAGCTCAGCTTCGCCAGGCGCGCGTCGACGTCGCCTGCGTAGTCGCCGGGGCGAGGCGGGCGCCGGCGCAGTCGCTCGAACACCAGCAGCGCGATCCCGTTGACGATCAAGAAGGCCGCCGCGATCTGCGCGGAGGCGAACAGTTTGCGCAGCGGTTCCTGCAGCAGCAGCCCGATCAAGCCGACGGGGATCGTGCCCGCTACGAGCAGCCAGCCCAGACGCGCGTCCAGGTCGTCGGCGCGGATCTCGCGCATCTGCAGGGACCGCCCCAGGCCCTTGACGATCCGCACCCAGTCCTTGAGGAAGAACAGCAGCAGCACGATCGCCGTCGCCAGGTGCGTGGCGATCAAGAACGTGAGAAAGAACTTGTCGTTCTGGTGGATGTGCCAGCCGGCGAGGCGCGGCAGCACCACTCCGTGGCCAAGGCTGGAGATTGGAAACGGCTCGGCGACGCCCTGGGTCAGCCCGAGGACGACCGCCTGGAAGTAGGAGATCGGGTCGTGCATCCGCGACAGCTTATGGACTGGCGCTGTCGCAAGCCGCGGCCAGGAGCGGCCGCATACGCTGCAGCCGATGCGCGCCGGCGATCCAGCGATCGAGCCCTCGCTCGGCGAGATCCTGCGTCGCTGGGGATGGATCGGCTGCGTGGGCTTCGGCGGGCCGCCCGCGCACGTGACGCTGTTTCGCGAGCTCTGCGTAGAGCGCCGAGGCTGGCTGAGCGACGAGCAGTTCGAGCGGGCGCTGGCCGCCACGAACCTGCTGCCGGGGCCGGCCTCGACGCAGCTTGCGATCTACTGCGCGAGCCGGGTCGCCGGATGGCCGGGCGCGCTCGTGGGCGGCGCCGGCTTCATCCTGCCCGGGCTCGGGGTCATCCTGGCGCTCGCGGCGCTCTTCCTCTCCGGCTCGGCGCCGGAGGCGGCGCGGCGGTGGCGGCGGTCGCCGTGCGGGCCGCGGTCGACCTGATGGGGCCGTCGTGGCGGGCCGCCCAGGCCCGGCGGGCGCGGTGGGCGGCGTACGTCGCCGCCGGCGCGGCGTCGGCGGTGGTCGTCGGTCCGTGGCTCGTCCTCGTCCTCCTGGCCTGCGGCGTCCTCGAGCTCGCGATCCGGCGCGGTCGCGATGCAGCGGGCGCACTCGCCGTCCTGGCGGCCGCGCCGGCGACCGGCGGCTGGGGCGCACTCGCGTGGACGGCCTTCAAGGTCGGCGGCCTGAGCTACGGCGGCGGGTTCGTGATCGTCCCGCTCATGCAGGCCGACGCGGTCTCGCACTACCACTGGATGACGGCGGCCGAGTTCCTCGAGGCCGTCGCGCTGGGCCAGATCACGCCGGGCCCGGTGGTGCAGACGGTGGCGGTCGTCGGATACGCCGCGTTCGGCGTCGCCGGCGGGCTGGCGGCGGCTGCGATCGCCTTCAGCCCGTCGTTCGTGCTCGTCCTGGTCGGCCGCGAGCGGTTCGACCGCATCCGCACCGACCTGAATGCCCGGGCGTTCCTGGAGGGCGCCGGGCCGGCCGCGATCGGGGCGATCCTCGGCGCCGCCGTCCCGCTCGCCGGCGCGCTCAGCGAGCCGTGGCAGGACGCCGTCCTGGCCGCGGCGGCGGTCGCCCTGCTCGTCCTGCGCCGCAGCGTCGTCCTGGTGCTGGTGGGCGCGGCGGGGATTGGGCTCGTGGTGATGTGGGCCGGAGCGACGATCCCGGGCTGAGGTAGGGTCGGCGTCCGATGGCGACCGCCCACCTCACCGACAAGCAGCGTGACGCCCTCCGGCGGCTCTCGGAGTTTCCGCTCGTCGACGCCCTCTACGGGCGCCGGTCCCGGCGCTTCCCTG
>Ga0134128_10004028_pt1 | contig 18006 bp, 28 predicted proteins | sample KB31754_FD_96462 | JGI IMG/M metagenome (GOLD analysis project Ga0134128, IMG submission 96462) | Terrestrial soil microbial communities with excess Nitrogen fertilizer from Kellogg Biological Station, Michigan, USA - KB3-175-4 | ecosystem: Environmental > Terrestrial > Soil > Unclassified ... | reverse complement strand
GTCCACCAACAGCGTGTCCTACCACAACGACAACCCGTGGTCGGTAATCAACAAGGTCACGCTCAGGGACCTCGGCCAGCAAGCCATCATCGGCCCGATCGGCGGTTACGACTGGCTCACGCTCAACAAGATCGGCGGATACATGTTCGTATCCGACCCCCGATCGGAACTGACCTACACCGCGACCACGGGCACCGGCTCGACGGCCGGATCGTTCACTTTCTCGTTGTACTTGCCCTTTGAGTTCGTCCAGAGGGACGGTTTGGGCGTCGCTGAAAACCAGTCCAAGCCAGGCTGGACCGTCGAAATCTGGATGGACAGCCAGGCGAACACGTACAACCAGGTGCCCTCTGTACAGGGCACGCTGACGATCACGTTCACGCCGGTCAGCTACACCAAGCCAATCGCCGCGAGCCCGGCCGGCCGGCCGTTCAGCCAAACTCCCCCGAAGAAGGGCACGCTGCAGTACTGGCGCTCCGAAAACGAGTCGCAGCCGGCATCGTCGAGCGAATACGACCTGGTCAACGGCGTCGGGTTCCCGATCCGCAACCTGATCTACAAGCTGATCGACACCAGCACCGGCACCCGCGCCACGGGCGATACCGACTTCCCGAGCCCGGCCACGCTGCAGTACGGCAACGTGATCATGTTCTCCAAGACCAAGACTCGCTGGCAAAGCGAGATGGGCCGCGCATTCGGCTGGACCGTCACCACGGCCGACTCGGCCGACGCCCGCGAGAACGGCGTCTATGCCTGGTGGCGCACGCAGGACTTCGACCAGCTCCCCGGCAACGAGCTGCGATACAGGTACCTGGACACCGCGACCAACACCCTTGTCCGGATCTCCGGCACGTTCGGGGCGGCATCGACCCTCTACGTGCTGACCAACTGGATCGCCCCGGTTGACAAGGACTACTACGGCCTGATCGCCGGCTAAGCCGCGGCGCCGTCCCCCCTCGATCGCCCCCCCGAGCAGAGAAGCGACCCCCTGACATGACCGATCAGCCATTCGTCCCCGATCCGCGACTCCCGGCCGGCTTCGGCCCGGTCGGCGAGGCCGGCGGCCCGTTCACCGGCGCCCATCTGAATCTGGATTTCTCCGACCCCGAGAGCGTGCGCCGAGTTGTCGAGGCGCAGGCGGCGGCCCTCGCCCAGCAGCTCACCCCCGCCGAGGTGGCCGAGCTGCGCGAGCTGCGCGCCGAGCGTGCCGAGGCGACGGCCCGCGCCGTCGCCGAGGCCGAGGCCAATGCCGCCCGGCTCTCGGCGCCGAGCCACTACGTGCACCTGGCCGACGGCCAGATTGTCGAGGGCTCGCAGATCGGCACTCATCACACCACCGGCGACGGCACCGGCCACCCGGCCGGCGATTCAGTCGTCAAGGTGGCGGCGGCTTACGAGAAGTAAACCGACCCCCCCTGGGACGGCCGGCACTGGCCACGGCCGGCCGCCCCCTGACCGCAAGCAATCCCAACCGGAAGGTTCGACATGTTCGACAAGAAGTGGCTGATGCTGGCGGCGGCGTTCGTGGCCGGCGTGATCGTGGCGCCCAAGGTCCGATCCTCGGTTCCGTTCGCGTCCAAGCTCCCCTCGATCGGCTAGCCGGTGGCGGCCTCTACCGGACCGGTGCTCATCGCCGGCGGCCTTACGGCAGCGAACGAGATTCTGTTCGCCCCGCTATCCGGTAGCGGCTCGCCCTGGCGGGATTTCAACTGGCGACTTATTCCGGCAACCGCCGGCCTGGCTCTCGCCCTGGCCGCGCTGGAAAAGCTCGCCCCCGGCTTTGCCGTTGGCCTGGCCTGGCTCAGTGTCGCCGCGGTGCTGATCGTCCCCGCGGGCAACGCGCCGACCCCGCTGCAAAACGCCCTCAAGATCATGGGATATGCCTGATGAACGTCCTACAGAAGTGGCTTACCGGGATCATCGGAGTTAGCGCCGTTGCTCTCGTTCTCGCCAATCCGACCGCGGTTGCGACCACGCTCGATGCCGGCCAGCGGTTCATTAGCGGGACCGACCGCACCGCGATGGGCCGATGACGACTCCAATCGGCGCCGTCGCCCCGATCGCCGGCGTACTGATCGACCGGCCCGCGGCCGAGCCCGCCGAGGTACACGGCGGCCCGGCCAACCCGGCGCACGGCGCCTATACATGGGTCGACCCGGCGCCGGTGCCGTGGGTGTTCCTGCCTGACGACCAGGCGGGCTCGGCCGATTTCGATCAGTCGCTGATCGGCGACACCGAGCCGGTAATGTCCGCCGGCACTGACCCGCTGCTGATCGCCCAGCCCACCGAGACAGGCTCGCACGCGGCGCCCTGGCCGTCATTCGGGACTGCTGACGGCGCGGTCAATGACCGTGATGCGGCGGCCGACCGGATCGCCGCTAACGCCGAGCTGCACTCGCTCGACACCGGCGGCGTGGCCGCGTTCACCCACCGGCCCGGCACCAACCCGACAACCAAGATGCCGTGGGAATCCGAGGCCGATTACGTCTCGGCGGGCTCGGCTCTCCTGGAGCCCGTGCCCGGCCAGCTGCAGGGGCAGATGGGCCGCGACCGGATACAGGGCACGCCGGCGCTCAACAGCTACGGCTTCGACTCGGCGCACGTGCACCGGCCGAGGGCAGTCGGCGACGTGCCCGGCAATTTCCTGTGGCTCGACGGCCGCGAGCAACGGCCGATGACCATACAGATCGCCGGCCGGCAGACCTACCCGACCGGCAGCGATTCGCCATTCCAAGGCCAGCAGGCCGGCGTGGGCGCCGTCGACGGCGCCGTCTTGACCGGCTTGCCGACCCCGTATGACGGCCCCGTTCAGCCGCCGAACCTCGCCGCGGCCCCCGAGCCCGCCGAGCCGGTTTGGAGCACGTGGTGACAGACCTTAAGTTGTTCGGCAAGCAAGTCAAGCCGCCGGTAGCTATCGGCCTGGCCGCCGGCGCCGTTTTCGTCGTCATCGTCGTGGTTAGAGCCCGGCGCAACTCGGCGAGCTCGGCCGCCAGCTCGGCCAGCTCGGCGCCGAGCTCGGCCGCCACGCTCGCCGCCACTGCAGCCGGCGGCGACCCCTACCCGCCTGATGGCAGCACCGGCAACTCATCCGATCCGTACTCGACCGACCCCGGCACCGGCCAGACGTACGGAGACGAGAGCTACAGCGGCGGCACCGGCGGCGGCGGCGGATTTTTCGCCCCGCCGGTGAGCCAGCAGCCGCCCGGCAGTTTCGTCAGCAACGCTGCCTGGTCGCAGGCGGCCGAGGCGTACCTAGCGGGCAACGACGGCAACGCCGAGACGATCGGCAATGCCCTCGGCAAGTACATCACCGGCCAGCGGGTAACGCCGGCACAGCAAACGGTGATCGAGTCGGCGATTGCCTTCGAGGGCTACCCGCCGGTGTCGGCCGCCGATGGGTTCCCCCCCGGCATCAGGCGCGATCAGGGCAGCGCGCATCCCGTGCCCGGCCCCGTCGAGCACAAGCCGACCAAGGCGCCCGGCGGCGAGCGAGCCGAGGTCAGCGGGACCACGGTCACGCTCTCATGGGAGCCCGCCAAGGAAGCCACGGAATATCAGCTCGACGTGCACCGCAAGACCGCCGGCGGCGGCCTGGCGACCACGTTCACCGGCCGCGTGCACGGCGAGAGCCACCGGCTTAGCGGCCTGGCCCGCCGCGCCGATTTCCGGTGGACCGTCGCCGCGGTCGACAAAGCAGGCGTCGGCCCCCGATCCCCCGAGCACAGTTTCGCGACCAAGTAAGGAATTGCGACGATGGTTTTTAAGCCCAACGTGACGGCCGAGGGTTCGCTTGTGCTCGGCCTGGCCGTGATCGGCGCCGTTTATGCCGTCTATCAGCTCAACGTCGGCCCGGTTAGCGGCGTTCAGATGTCGCCGGCCAATCATCCTGCGCTGGACACGTCGAGGAAGAAGGCCGGATACACGTCGCTCGCGATGGTCGCCGGCCTCGGCCTGCTCGCCCGTGATCCCAATGTGGTGATCCTCGGCGGCTCGGCAATCATCGCGATGGAAGCCAGCTACCGGCACGCGATCATGGCGCACCCGCAATCCGGCCAGATCATCCCCCCGACCCTGGCCGCTTACGAGCCGGCGACGTCGAGCTGACCAATGGGCAGCCGGGTTAACGGCCTGGCCCTGGCCGTGGTCGCCGCCGGCAGCGTCTTGCTTTACGCGGGGATCAAGGGCATATCGGTGGGCGCCGCGCTGCAGTCGATCGTTCGCGGCAAGTCGCCTAAAGGCTTGCCCGTGGTCAACCCGATCACCGGCGGCGACTTCGGCGGCGGCGGCGGCAGTGCACCCGGCGGCCCGCTCCATGTCAGCGGCGACGGCGGCATCAGCCCCCGCACGGCCTACGTGGCATTGCGGCAAGCAGGGTTCCCGGTCAGCGCCGCGATCATGCTCACGGCGATCGGCGGCGTAGAGAGCAGTTGGAACGTGAACGCCGTCAATAACACCCCGGCGACTGGCGACCTGTCGATTGGGGTATGGCAGATCAATTACTACGGCGATCTGCTCGGCCCGCGTACGGCCGAGTTCGGCGGCCCGCAAGAGCTATTGGGCAACCTGCAGAAGCAGGCGCACGCGGCGTTCGTCCTCTGGTCGCAAGACGGGTTCGGCCCGTGGCAGCCGGACATCACGTCAGGGAAAATCAATGCTTTCTGGGCTCAGGCCGTGGCCGCATCGCGCGGGGGTGACTGATGCCCCGCGGCGGCCCGACCGGACAGCCCACGGTCAACAACAACAGCACGTTTGCCGAATGGGTGGCCTGGCTCGACTACAAGACTCCCGGCGCCGGCGAGCAGTTCCTCAACTGGATTCCCCAGCAGATGCCCGCGGGCAGTCCCCCGGTCGACGTCGGGAAAAACACCTACGGTCCCCCGCCGAACAACAAGGCGGAGAACTGGGTTGCTGCCTGGATCTTGCTGGGCAACGTCGGCCCCGAGCTGGGCAAGCTCATCGGCCTAGGGATCGAGTCCGGATCTAAGGACATTCCCAAAGCGCTGAAAGGCGTAGCCCAGGGTATCGGCAAGGTTCCCGGCGCCAAGGCCCTCGGCGGCCTGGCCGACCCCCTGGCCGGCGTGTCCGATTTCCTCAGTCGCCTAGAGCAGGCCAGCACCTGGGAACGAGTGCTGCTCATCGGCCTCGGCGGCGTGCTGCTCGCGATCGGCACAGCCAAGATCACCGGCGCCGTGCCCGTCGCAACCAAGATCGCCAAACGCGCTGGCGCCGTCGCCCTCGCCTGAATCGGAGTAATCCCCCATGAGCGAACCTCTGCCCGTGCTTCCCGTTCACCTAGTCGGCATCGGCGACCAGGCGGCCGAGCACATGTCACGGCCGCGGCGGCGGCGGCGAGAGCGGATCGTGTCGACCTTCCGCACCTACCTGACCGCGGCCAACGACAAGACCGGCGCCCAGCTCATCTTGCCGCCGAGCCCCAACCGGATCTTGGCGCAGATCACCCCCCAAGGCCCGGTCGGCTCATCGGGCACGGCCAGCTCCCACGGCTGGATCAACACCACCGCGGCGGCCGTGCAGTCCCAGGACGGCGCGCACATCACGTCGAGCGGCCAGGGGCCGATCGTCACCAAGACTCAAGGCCCGCTCTACCTGATGTCCGATCCGTCGGCCTCGGCCGTGATGAACGTGGTTGTCGTCGCCGACTACGAGGGCGAGCCGCGATTCACCAAAGAGGGCGAGTAGTGCAGGTTCCCCTCAACCAGTCGGCGCCGGTGACGCTCGACGGCAGCGGCAACGGCACGGCCCGGCTCGGCCCGGTCAGCCTGCGCGAGACATGGACGCCCGAGGTTGCCTCGGTCAGCGCGTCGAGCGCCGTCAACGAGGCTCAGTGCCAGCTATTCGAGGGCGAGTTCGCCGAGCAGCAATATTTCATCGACGGGACGTTGAGCGGCAGCACCGGCGACTCCACAGACCACCTATGGGGACCGCTGACGTGCGGTCAGTATGTGTTCGCGGTATGGACCGGCGGCGACCCCGGCGCCCAGGCCGTCTTGCGCGTGCGCGGCACTAAGGACATCGGGTAGGCGCCGGTGGGCGGCTTCAATGACCCCATCGTCAGCGGCGGCGGCTCACTGGTCTACCCGAGCATCCATTCGCCGAACTACTCGCCCGGCGCAAGCGGTTGGGCGATCAAGAAAGACGGAACGGCCGAGTTCGCTTCGCTGATCGTGCGCGAGACCGGCGGCCGTACCACGCTGACCCCGCCGGCCAGCGATCCGACCGGCGTACTCGGCACGCAGCAAGTCGGCCAGGCGCTAGGCGCGTCGGGATCGGTGCTGTTGCTGCCTGGCGTCTGGAACTTCGCCCAGCCGCTGTTGTGGGATGACTGCGAGCTAGTCGGCTGCGGCGATGAGACGATCCTGCAGCCCGGCACGGCATGGACCGGGCTCTCAGCCGGTGAGGCGATCCTGCAGCCGCACGCGAATGCGTCGATCGACAATCTCGCCGGCTATGGCGGCAGTAACACCCGCTCGGCCAACCCGAGCGCCGATTTCATCGCGCCGGCCGCCGGCGCAAGTTTCTGGAAGGCAACGCGGATACGGTGCGACCGGATGAACGGCCGCGCTCTCTACGTGGCGCCGTCGACCGGCAGCCACGGCACCGTGACGACGATCAAAGGCGAGCACAACGGCGCCGGCCTATGGTTCGACAACGGCACCGGATCGAGCGTGACCGCCGAGTGCAACGTTCACGATGTCGACCTGCAGAACTGCGAGACGGGCGAGGTTCTATTCCTGTCGGCGGTTACTGACGTGCTGATCAGCAAGGTCAACGGCTCGATCGCCGCCGGCGCCGCGGTGAACGCAGCCACCGTTCAGGGTTCATGCCAGACATGCCACCTGACCGGCCTGGACCTCGGCGGCGGCAACGGCACGGCGATCATGGCGCTAAAGCAGGCCGGCGTCAGCAGTCCGACCGATTGCCTGGTCGAGGGCAAGCTGCAGGAAGGCAATATCGGCCTGATCGTCAGGGATAGCACCGCACGGTGCGATTTCCACGTGTGGTGTACCCGCAACCAAGGCGACAACATCCGCAGTGACGGCACCGGCGCGTTCCTGCGGTTCTGGCCCCAGATGAACCTAGGCAACCTCGGCGGCGGCACCGGCTACGACTTCAGCGTGTTGTCGACGGCTCATTGCCTGATCGCCGACCCCGGATATGCCAGCGGCGGCGTGACCGCCAACCTGAATATCGCGCTTGCCGGTAACCACGTGACCGAAGTAAACCCCCCGTCCGGCCGTACCACGGCCGGCTCTCCCCCCGCCGGTTGGTGAATCAACAATGCATGTCGTCATTCAGGCCGGCGCCACGGCCGCGGCCGTCGCCGCGGTGCTCGCGCTCGCCGAGCTGGTGTTCCGGTGGCTGCGCCGCGGCCTCGGCCTGGTCGACGCGATCAAGGCGAACACGGCCGCCCTCGGCGAGCTGGCCGAGAAGTTCGAATCGTTCGGCGACGTCGTGTGGGACATCCTGGCCGACCATGAACGCCAGCTCGCCGAGGCCAGCGGCAAGGTAACCACTCTCCCGACCCCTAGGAGCCCGGCATGACGCCAGAACATCTCCTGCACATCCTGTTTGCGTGGCCCAACGGCATCAGCACCGGCAACCTGATCAGCTCGGCTATCTGGGCTCTCCCGGCCCTGGCCGCATGGATGCACCTGCACCTGAAGCTAGACCGGCGCCACTCGGAACTGCTCGCCGCGTTCGCCGCGATCGGCTTCGGAGTCGAACACATTCTCGGCGACCCCGCCGCGGGCCCGCCACGGCGTAAGAACAGCCGTTCGACTCTAGAATTTCGGGCGATTCTGGTCCTGGTCGACGTCATTAGACGCGCCGCAGCCGGCGTTTCCCACAAGTCGAGACACCGCCGGCGCGTCGGTAGACATGCGACGAAAGGCCGGCGAAAGATGCTCCGAAGAAGCAAAGTCCGCTCCCCCCACACGGGGGAGCGGACTAGACACCAAGCCACGGCCCGTTAGCGTCCCAAGCTCGCCAGCTCTCGCTAACCGGACCCCTAACCAACGGGAGCCAGCATAACCCCCCCGGCCGACAGTCGGCGATACGCGGCGCACGTTTTGCCGGCCAACTCCGCGACTCGCCGTAGACGTGTGCCCGTGCGGCTCTCGGCTGTATTGCCGCCGAGCCGCACCGGCCCCTACGCGATCAGTTCGGCCATTCCCGGCGGTTCCCGGCGAGCCCGTGACCAGCGGGAATGGCTGCTCTGCGCCCTCGCTGCAATCGATGAGCAGCCGTGGTACCAACCACGCAAGGATGCTTACAAGGAAATTTGTCGCGAGCTGATGCGGCATATGGACTGGCACACCAAGACGTCTCGGCCCGGCCACGCGGCCCTAGGCGCCGCTGCAGGCCGTTCTCACGACACGGTAGGCCGGTGTGTCGCGTGGCTGATTTCGTGCGGCCTGGCCGGCCTGGTGGCCGGTGGATGGACCCCTGATCTGTGCGCCACGGCGCTAGCCCACGGCCGCGCCAATGAGGCGGCCGTTTATGTCCTATGTGTACCGAAAAATCACGGTGCTGATCGGCGAGCCACCCCCCTCAGGCACGAATCTGCGTACCTAACACGGTCCTGTAGTCAGAAGGTGAACGCCCTACGCACGCGCGAGGCAAAACCCGACTTGGAGCGGCCTACGGCCGCGCCGTTTTCCTCCGGCACCCGGCCCTGCAGTCTCGGCCGTGACCAGCGCAAACGGTGGCCGCTAGCGGAGCAACCGCAAAATCGCGACGACGGCGAGTTTGCAGCTCGCGCCCTGCAAAGTCGTCTCCCGATGCTCGGCCGCATCTCGGCGAAATACCTGCGATCGCTGTTGCAGCCGTATTTCGAGGCCGGCTGGACTCCTCTTGACGTGGCTCACGCCCTGGACCATGACCGCGACGGCCGCCCGTACACCTACCGCGACCCCGTGACCCACCTGGCCGGATGGCTTCGGCACCGGCTCGCCGAGCACCGCGGCGGCGACGGCGCCCCGCTCGCCGCGCCCAGCTCGGCCGCGGCCGAGGAACACGGCCGCCAGCTCGCCGAGCAGATGCGCCGGCGCGATGCGGCCGAGGCGGCATCGACGGCCGCGGCCGAGGCCCGATCGGCCGGCGAGCCGACCCCCGCCGAGCGGGCAATGGCAATCGCGCTTGCCGCCATGTGCCCGCCCGGCAGTGCTGGCGAGAAGTCGATCATGACAGCACGGGGGCCGGCCGGCGACCGCCAGCGAGCCCGGCTCGCCCTCGGCCGCCGGCTCGCCGCGCTCGAGGTAAACCCCACCTGACACGTAGGGAATACGTGTTCTCCACGATGCACAAATAGCATCTATAGCAAGCGAACCTCATATAGCAGTCGGTCGCACTCATGGCATCTATAGCAGTGCTAGCACTGATAGAACCTAGAGCAGCGCAACTCCGGTGCTCTAGTTCCATACTCATCTGATAGGCAATAAGAGCAATGTATTGCAACTAATGCAATAGCAGGATGCATAGCACTTAGTAGGATGCAAAGCACGATTAGCAGTTAGGGCATGTAGAGCACAGTGCAGGATCTAGGGCATGCACAGCATATATCCCACCTAGAGCAGTAGTACCACTGTCGTTACTGTCCGTAATCGTCCGCGCGATCGGCGATCCGGAAATCAGGACAAAGCGGAATAGGCCCTGTACGGCCCTGAGAGCCACGCTGACGGCCTTAGACCCCGGTCAGCGGTCTTTACCCTAGGGGGAGTGAGTTCGTCGTTTTGGCTGGTCAATGAGATAATTCGCGAGGTTGTTCTATATCGTCTGCCGATAGTCGAACAGTCCCGATCCGCTCTGGCGTCCGCCCTCGGCAACACTCCGAGTGACTAACCGAGCGTTATCTAGACGCGCTAGCTAGCTAGCTAGCTACCATAGATGGCATGGCAACTCCCCCCCGGCCATCCCCCGAGGCCATTGTTAATCACAACATTCGCATTCCTGCTCATCTAGACGAAAAGATCAGAAAGGAAGCAGAAACGCGCATCGTGTCAATAACGTCTATCTTTATAGACGCATTGGCGAATAGATATGCCATTCCTGACAATGTTTATGAGCTTATCCGACAAGAGCACATAGACGACAATAGGTCACTAACCGAAATAATCATCGGTCTAATAGTCGAGAAATACTCAAAACCGAAATCAGAGAATGAACAACAGAAAGAGGAAACAAAGGAATGAATACCCCCGTATTTGAACGGACAGTGCAAGACTGGCCAGGCGCCCAATTGGTCGGCCGACCGCGATCGGCGGCCGACGACGACCAGGCGGCCGAGCCCGCCGCGGCCGTCGAACCACCGGCCGAGCCCGCCGAGCCCGCCGAGCCGACCCCCGGCGCCGAGCCCGCGCCGGCGCCCGAATCACGCGAGCCGGTAGAGATGCGCGAGGCGGCATCATGGGCGGCTCTCGGCCTGGCCAACTGGAACGGCCCGGTCGGCGTCTACCCGAACCGACAGCCCCCGTGGCCGCCGGCGGCGATCCGGATGCACCGGCGCGTGCTGCGCATCTCCGTTCAGCGCGAGGCGGCATGGGCCGAGCTGTGCCGCGTGATCGACTGCGAGAGCGGCGCCGCGGCCCTGGAAGACATCCCAGAATTCGTCAAGGTGCGCGAGGCTCATGGGCACCGTGACGCCACGGCCTATTTCAGCATCAGCCGCTGGCCGTACCTCGCTCCGATCCTGGCCGATGCCGGGATCGGCCCCGACCGGCTCAGGTTGTTCATCGCCTGGTGGAACAACGAGCCCACGCAGCTCAGGCTTGCCCCTGGCTGGAACGCATGGGCGCATCAGTTTGGCGTCGACAACGCGCTAGGCGTCACGCGGACGATGGTGTGGGGAACGCAAGACTTCGACCACGAGCCCGGCCGTGAGCTGGCGGCTTTAGAACAGCCGGCGATCGCCACCCGACGAGTACCCGGCCACTGTCACTGTCCCCGCCGTGATGGCCGAGTCCACCACATCGCAGCAACGTGCACCGATCCCCTAGCCCAGCAAATCGGACTATGGGCATAGATGACCAGTGGCCGTTACCGGCCCCAGCACGCGGCGCCGATCACGGCCACATTTAGCACTGTGATCGTGATCGGCGCCATGCTGATCGGCGCCGCGCTAGTAATCCTCCTGACGCACATGACCGACCCGGCCGGCCCGCACGCCACGCGGCGCCGGCCGCCCCCCACTCATATCGTACTAATTCGGAGTGAACCATGACCGAAACGGAACTACAGGGACTCATTCGCCGCCTGGCCGATAAGCACTCGGAGTATTACCACCACTGCACGCACCCCGAACTGTGCGACGGCGACCCCGGATTTCCAGATACGTTCCTGCTCGGCCGCGGCGGCTTCGGATTTGCCGAGCTGAAAAGCGCCACCGGCCAGCTATCCCCCGCGCAACGATCATGGGGAATAGCCCTATGCCGAACTGGCCCCGCAACCCCGATGTTCCGGGTTATCCGGCCCGCCGATTACGAATCGGGCGAGGCCGAGCAATTCATTCGGGATCTCGCACGATACCCCCTAGGAAGGATTGAACGATCATGAACGACTCAGCCCCGAACACCAGACAGCACGTCGAGCCCGACCCCGAATCGATCAAGATCACGGTGACGATCGGCGAACGAGAGGAAAAACTGCTCGGCGTGCTGGTCAACGAAACCGAGGGCATGCCCGCGATCGAATCGGTAATCGAACGGCTGCTCGACCACGTGCAGCAAGCCATCTACCGGCCCGGCGCGTGGGAACGCCGATGGTTGCTCCAGTGCATCGGCGATTACTGGCTAGCGAACGTCGAGCCCGACCCCGAATCGATGACTGACGGCCGCATGATCTTCGACCGGCCGCGGCAGCGATGAGCGGCACCGTACCGACCTGGTATGCCTGGCTTGCGTTCGGCATCGCCGGCGGCTTGCTGATCACGGCGCTACGCAACCGCAGCAAGTACCTAAGGCTGCGATCCGATGTGAGAGCCAGCGGACGGCCGCCAGGCGCCGCTGACGGATGCCTCTATGCCTGGCTTGACGGATGTAGATTCAGCGGTCCCGATGCCGGCCACCGATATGAAAGGCTGATCGGCGCCGCGTTCAGCAGTTTCGGCGCCGTCACCGTTGGCGGGCTCAACCGGCCGACGATCACCGTTAACTGCAACATCTCTGATCAGTGCTTCACGATTCACGAGATGAACGACGACGGAACGGAAGACGCCATCCACATTTGTGACTGGCCAGCGATGCGGGCAACCATAGACGCATTCCAAATCGCCCGGTCCCGATTGTCAGACGAACCTTCACCGTAACCAGCGGCGCCATAGACGCCACGAAACGCCATTGGCGGCGGCGGCAGCGTCTATGGCACCGCGCCCCGAGATACCGCGGCCAACGGCCGCCGAGCCAGCAGCGGCGCCGGCAGATACAGCACCGGCGCCGCTGCAGCATCAGAACCGATAGGCCCTCGGTCACGCCGGAAACGGCAACTCCTGATCGAGCGCCGGCGGCGGCTCGACGGCCGTCGCCGGCGTCGGCACATCGCAACTGAGGTCCGTCAAATCGACCCGCACACGATCCCCGTACACAGTAGTCACGACAAATGACGCATGACACGTACCCAGAGATTGCGTGAATTCGACATCCCCCGCACTTTCTATAAGCGGAGAGATCAGCATGATAGTGCGGATGTTTTTCATGAGAGGTTCTGTGTCTGTCATCACTGCACCTTTGCTATAGACCCGCTCGACGGGCGTCGCCGAGCTGGCGGCGGATCGTCTCAAGCGAGCCGCTCGGCCTCGGCGATCAGCAAGCCGAGCTGCACACGCTCCGCCTGGCCCATTGTGATGATCACGTGCGGCAAAACGATCTGCAGCTCGCCGGCCTCGGTGATGATGGCGAATATGTCGCACCGGTGAGCCGACTGGCCCACCATTGTGACATCGGCCGGCAGCGGCAATCGTCGCATTACCACGTCAGACCTCATCGCGGGATCGGTGCCGAGCCCGGCGCTACCAGTGCTCTACCGATCAGGCTGGCGCCGGTGTCGTTGCCCGCCTGGTCGATAACCGCGGTTGTCGGAACCGTCGCCGAGGCCGGCTCGGCGAGCCCGGCGGGCTCATCCTCGGCGAACCTCGGCGTAAGCACTTCGTGGCCGTTGGGGCAGATGTAGAGGTTGCCATTGCTGGTCTCATCGAATCGGGCGAACTGGCACCGCTCGCCGCACTGGCATCTCACCCGGCGACCGGCCGGCCCCGCGGCCTCGGCCGCGCAAGTAGCGTCGGCCGCGGCGCCGTCCTGGTCGACCTTGACCCACCGGCCCCCGGTTTGGTCGATCGCCGCCAGCTCGGCCACGTCGGCGACGTGAACGTGCAGGCCGTCGCCGCGGCAGTTGCACGGTTCCTTGCCAGTCTGAGAGCGGATCTCGGTCAGCACCTTATTTTGCTCCGTGATCTGCTCGATGGTCCCTTGGAACGCGCCGAGTATTCCTAGAACCTCATCGACCCGGCCGGCCGTGATCGTGAATGACTGGTTCAGTGCCGAGCCCGGCGCCCACGGATCGCCGTGGCCGCTTGTTTGCTCCGTGAGTCGAATGTTTATATTGAGCTGATACGTCTTATGCACCATAACCCCCCGTAGATGGATAGCTAAAACAGCAAAACAGGCGTGCGCCAAATTAGGCGCTTAAATCAAGCGCACGCATCTCGTTTTGCCCCGTACCCAAACAATCAGCCGGCCGTGTTTCGTCGTAAGCCGCGGTCCCACGGGGTCACGGGGATCTACGGAGAATGGACGAAACACGGCCGGCCTGGTCACGCCCTGGCGTCCGGTTGTCTGGATAACCGGACCCCGCCAATACCTACCCGTGAGCGCTTCCTAGCTAAGAGTATGCACCCCAAAACCCTGATGCCTTCGCATCTCCCGTGTCGGTCGGCTCGGTCGGCTCGACCGGCGGCGGCAGCATGTCGGCGACGGGTTCGGGCTCGGCGGGCTCGGCCGGCTGCTCGACGACGATCGGCGGCCCGTTCTCGGCCGGCGGATCGCCGGCCATCGTGTCGAGCACGTTTTCCATGCCGTCCACCTCGCCCTCCGCTCTCGCCAGCTCGGCGGCCTGGTCGACGTCGGCCAGCTCGCGAACGGTGCCCGCATTGATTTGGGCGATCTTCACATCGGCGGCCCGGTTGATGCGAGTGATTTCGACTTGCGCCATGGCGTCTGTCATTTCGCCCTCGGCCGCGGCGGCGGCGGCGACGTCGACCGGCGTACCACAGTTGGAACAGAACATCTAAGTCAACTCTCTTTCGCATGGGGTTGTACGGCAACTGCTCGCCGGCCTGGACTCGCCGCACTATCTCGGCTCTGGCAAGTGCTCTCGACCAGACGCGCAACCACACGCTGTAAGTTCCGTCGCCGTTGGCCTCATGGCCGGCCTGGACCGAGAGCGGCTCGGTGCCGCAAGCACCGCGTTTCAGGCTTGTGTGGTTGCGCGCCCGGTAAAGCCCCTTGACCGCTTCCTTAGCCTCGGCCGCGGTGAGCCGATCGGGCATCGGGTAGCGAGTCCCCCACTGGTCACGGCCGCTGGCAACGGCCTGGCGAACGGCCTCTAGAACGGCACAGAAACGGTGATCAGCTTCGCGCGCTTCGGTTGTGGCGTGGGGATACCGGACGCCGGCTGGCCTGCCTGTCATAAAGGCGAGTTTTCCCGCTCGGCGAATGGGGTATGCACGCTCCGTGATCGAGCTAATTACCGGGCGTAAGGTTAAAGAGGTTGCCGATAAATTCGTTACCGGCGCTTCGCAAACTCAAAACGCAATCGTGGTAATCGGCCTGATCGCCGTTGGCGCGTTGATCGTTTCGCTGTTCGCGCTGTCTGCCTCCGCAGCGCGACCGGCCGCAAGGTGACCCCCATGACAACCCCCCCCGTTGCCCCGACCGTGAACGAACCGCAAGACGCGTTCAGCGCCGCGTTGAGAGCCGATGCCGCGGCGAGCCCTCCGGAAATACCACCCCCGCCCAGACTGGCGGTCAGCGTCGATCCTGCGGCCCCACACGGCCGTGACGGAGCCGGCGAACCTCTGGCCCCCTACGGTGTGAAACAGGACGGCTCGCCGCGGCTCAAGCCCGCCGGCCCCGGCCGCGGCCATCGTGCCGACGCGCCGCGGGTACGGCCGACGCCGAGGCACGCGGCGCCCTCGGCCGAGCCGGCGACGATTGCCGCCGGTGACTACACCGAGGCACTTGCCGGCGTCGGCTACGGCGCATGGATGGCGGCGGCGAGCTGTCGAGGCGGCAAGGTACTCGGCCTCAACATCCCGGATCTGCGGCCGTTCGCCCATGCATTCCACGAATCGCTGCCCGGCATGGTCAGCGCGTGGAATGTCGCCGCCCAGCAAAACGAGACGATCCGCAACGCCGTCGAGCGGATGGCCGGCCAAGGTTCCTGGTCATGGGTGCTCGGCGTGGCGATTTCGTCGGCACAATTCGCCGGCGGCTGCGCCCAGCTCGCCCGCGATACCCCCGAGGCAGCCGAACTGCGCGACCAGGCGGCGGCCGAGTCTGATACCGAGCTGGCGGCGTTCCTTCAGCGGCAGTTCGGCCAGGCAGTCGAGCTGCAGGCGGCCTAGTTTGTTCTGGGACTACCTGACCGGCCTGTATTGCGCGGCCAGCAACCAGACCATCGTCAATTGGTCCTTCCGCGATGACATCGCGAGAGTGCAGGCCATGCTCGACGGCGCCGAGCCCGCACCGGCCGCAAGATTCCCGATCGACTGGCACAGTGACCCGTGGTCGGTTATCTCCAACATTCGCCTCTATCCCCACGATGGCAGCGGCGGATCGTTCGATTTCTACATCCTTCCTAAGGAATATCCGATGTGCTTTGACGAGTACGGCGACCAGGCGGCCGCGGCCGCCGAGGCGGATGACGGCCGCGGTATCGACGATCGCCGCGGCGTGCTGTCGACGTTGGTCGATGAGCTGCCTGGCGCCGTGGCGACGGCCGCCGAGGTTGTTGTGGACAACCCGCTCAGCTCGGCGATCGCCGCGAGCGGCGCCCTGATCGCCGGCCGCGTGATCGGCCGGCTTGCCTACGCGCGCTCGCCGCTGTTCGCGCTGGCCGCGATGCTGACAACTTACGCCGTGGTGAATGTCGGCCTCGGCCAGGCGATCAGGCATCGGATGATCGATTTCAAGTTCCGCGATGCGCTCGACCCGCGGGGATACACGCTCCTGTCCGAACAGTGGGGGTCGCCGGAAAGCCCGGCCGATGCTAATAGCAAGGCTTCCCCGCACTGAGTTCCTGCGCTGTTACTTCAGTTACGAGCCCGGGGAGCACGTAGCTTTCTGGGAGCCGACACAGCAGGGCAAGACGCATCTGATGTACCAGATGCTTGATATTGCCATGCTGCAGAATCCGCAGCTCTCGGTAGCTTCGCTGATGCCTAAGTCGGTCGACCCCGCGACTCGGCATTGGGCCGTGGATCTGGGACTCAAGATCACTGACCAGTGGCCGCCGTTGCCGAGATTTCCCGGCACAACCAAGCCCCGCGGTCACGTGCTGTGGCCTCGGCACCTTCCCACAACGGTGCCCGTGAAAGTGCGCCGTGAATACCTGGCATCTAAGTTTCGTCCTTGCCTCGGCCGCCAGCTCGAAAAGGGCAACTCGATCACTGCGGTTGATGACGCGTATCAGATGTGCGTTGTTCTCGGCCTGAACATGGACCTAGAGGAAATCCTGACGATCGGCGGGGGCGCCGGCGCCGCGGCGTGGGTCGCGAGCCAGAAAGCATCGGGTACCCGTCAAGGCGGGATCACTAGCTTCGCGCTCAACTCGCCGACTCACTTGCTGCTCGGCCATGATCCGTACGCGGCCAATCAGAAACGCCTGGCGGACATCAGCGGCGTTGACATGCGCCTAGTCCGCGCCGTTGTGCCCAATCTGCGGAAGCATCGCATACGAACGCCAAACGGATATAAAAACATCAGCGAGAAGCTATACATACGCAAAGATGGCCCGTACATGGCAATAATCGAGCCGTTCTAGGAAACATTTTCTTTCGTCACGGGAAGTTCGGGGGAGCGTGGAAAGATCGGCGACCCCCCGGCTTCCCTGTGGCCCGCTCCCCCGGCTTCCCGGACCTGAGAGTTTCGGACTCGACGGGAGCAAGTTTTGGGGATTCCGGCGCTAGTCGCCCATGACCGAGGCTGCAAGTACGCTCGGCCCGCCCACGGTGGCCATACCGACGCAGCCCGGCGAGTCGCAGACACCTGGAATCTCCACCTTGCCGCGGCCCGAAACGGCCGCGGCCTGGCGTTCGGCCTGACCGCTATGGGCCGGTGGATCGCCGTCGCCCTGGCCGATGGCCGCGGCGACGGCGTTGTTTACGAGACGCGCCGCGATGCTGTGCGCCACCAGCATCACAACGAGAGGTTTTTCGCGTTCCTGCAGTTGCAGCCGTTCCAGCTGACGATCTGCCAGGCGGAAAGTTACCTCTACATGCACCGGCTCTGTTACGACGCCGGCGGCGTGCTGTCTGACCCCGAGGGCTCTGGTCACGAGCTGATCCCCGCTCTGACCGCAGAGGAATTCAACGATCAGTTGAAGGCTCTGCGGCAGAAATCATGGATAAGGACCGTGACCTATGACCAGTCCGCAGACCGGCGCAACTGGAACTGACAACAAGGGCAAGCCCGCCGCGCCGGTAGTGCGGCCATTCCCGTTCCCGGTCGGTGTCTATGACACCGAGAGCCAGGATGGCGGCACGTTCTCGCTGGCGCAGACCACCGCGGCCCAGCAGTTCGGCATCTACAACATCTCGCCGACCGGCTGGATCCGCGGGCTCTGGTGCGATTTCTCGATGGCCGTTACCGGCCAGTCCACCAACAGCGTGTCCTACCACAACGACAACCCGTGGTCGGTAATCAACAAGGTCACGCTCAGGGACCTCGGCCAGCAAGCCATCATCGGCCCGATCGGCGGTTACGACTGGCTCACGCT
>Ga0134128_10004027_pt1 | contig 18007 bp, 18 predicted proteins | sample KB31754_FD_96462 | JGI IMG/M metagenome (GOLD analysis project Ga0134128, IMG submission 96462) | Terrestrial soil microbial communities with excess Nitrogen fertilizer from Kellogg Biological Station, Michigan, USA - KB3-175-4 | ecosystem: Environmental > Terrestrial > Soil > Unclassified ... | reverse complement strand
TCTGAACAAAAATTTGCCTATATGGTACAGGTGCTAGGCAGTAATGGTGAGACCCAGTATTTTGAAAGCACTTCAGCATCCATGCTTCCAAGTCAGGCTTTTACCACGTCTCAAGTGTGGATTCCAAAAAGTACTGGACAATATACAATCGAAGTGTTTGTCTGGAGCAGTCTGTCGTCTGCCATACCTCTCACAGATGTAAGTCATATCCCAATTACAATAACCTGATAAAATCCTGAATTTGCAAACTGCAGCTGATTTTGAATTTAAGTCTTAGGTAGAAATTACAAGGACAATTTCTTCTCATTCTTTAATTACAATAAAAATTTTTGAATTTGTATGCCTGATGAATCGTGTAGAGCCTGTGGTGGAGAGCTAACAAACCATACATTATGCTCTGGCTGCAGAAAATCTATGCAAAAGAAATGTAAAATATGTAATCATGTTACTTCACTCCAGTCTCATCCACACTGTGTAAAAAACTCCTCACCGTCATTAGAAACACCATTACTTGTCCAGGTTGCCCCTAGGAGAGCATCTAGGACTCACTTGCATTTCTCATTTGTTGCAGTTGCCGTAGTCGGATTTTTCGTCCTGGGCTTGGCGGCTGCCTCTTACAATGGAATCCCTCAAGTCATGCCAGATGATGTCCAGGCTACCAATTCAAGCCACATTGCAAAGACTGCTATTCAAATGGAATATGGAACATCATACGATAACTGCCTTGCCTATGGAAGTGGTGAATCTATTACCGTAACGTGCCCTACTAGTGACGGGTCTGCCTACAAGGCTATATTGGACATGCCGCAGGATCTGAAAAAAGATTTTGCAGACTCGGTATTTTCAATTCGTGGAGTATCAGTCACGGAAAATTCTGATGGTTCTGTGATGTTACAGTATCACCTCAAGAAATACACCACAGATTATTTTGGAAATTAAGATTTTCAAAATATATGAAAAGTGATTTCGCTACATGATAAAATTTGAATTCAGCACTGTAAATTTGAGGTCTTCGCATCTCATACAACAACGAATTCAAATTTTGACTAAAATAATATTTTATTCTGTAGTTGCTACTATATGATGAATTCATAACAAAGATGCACCACTTTTTTAAATCATGCTTGTTCACTACACATGAAACATGAATATTCTTTTTTCTACAATGCTAGCAATAGTTTTTGTTGTTGGTACCATCACTTATGCAAGTGCACAAAATGATATATCATCTGAAAATAATGCCAGTACTATCAACTCTCAATCAAATATTACCAATACAACAAGTAACTCTGCACAAGATCCAACATCAATTGTGATCACTCCAAATCCTGCCAAAATACTTCAAGGATCAAGCATACAATATATTGCAACAGTTACTGACACCGCAAAGTTACCACAAACTCCAACAGGAATTATTTCCTGGATTGCCAGAACCAACGTTGGCCAGTTCCAGACTAAATCTTGTGTACTTGAATCAAATAATGCAAATCCACAAGAAGCAAGTTGTACAGTAAATTATACTGCACCTGCATACTGCACCTGTAGTGTACCAGTTACAATAGTTGCCAGTTATCAGGGCGATAGTTCGCATCGCGCCAACTCATCTTCTGCAAATCTGATCTCCCTTGGAGGAGAAAATATAACTGCAAATATTGTTTCAAGTGCAACACAAGTAATAGCAGGTTCTCCAGTACAACTTACTGTGACTGTTACCGATTCCTCAGGTTCGCCAGTTACTGCTGCTGACGTTATCGGTGTTATTGCTTATGATCCTCTGTCTGAAGATCTTAGACCTGTTGGAGGCACATTCATTCCTGATTCTTGCACATTATCGGCTAATGGTTGTGTGTTTTCCTATACCCCGCCGCTTGATTATCATGGAACCGTACAGTTAACACCAAATTTCTTGAGAATATTCGGGGGAATTCCGCACTATGGGTCTACAACCTTACAAGTAACTCCTAACCTAAGTGAGCCCTCTACCACACCATCTGAGACAAACATGATTGTTGCCCAACATGGCAACATTACTGTCAGATTTATTTCCTCATTTGGTGCTCCAGGTTTCAACGATGGTCAGTTAGCTACTCCACAAGGAATCACACTTGATCAGTCAGGGAACATCTATGTTGCAGAGATGAACAGTAAAAGAGTAGATAAATTTGATTCTACAGGACATTTCATATCAAAAATAGGGACGAACCTGCTCAAGGCACCTACAAACGTTGCAATTGATAAATTGGGCAACATCTACGTCGTGGATGTCACAAATGAGGTAGTGTACAAATTTGACTCGGCAGGAAATTTTGTATCAAAGTTTGGAATATTTGGGATGGCTGAACTGGCAAATATCAATGACATAGAACCACAGGGAATAGCACTGGACGACTCGAATAATGTATACCTAACAGATTTTGCTGACATACAAAAGTACGACTCAAATGATAATTTTATGTTCAAATTTGGAACGTTTGGATCTGGCAATGGGCAGCTTCACGTTACTGGTGACATGGCAATAGACAAGTCTGGATACATTTACGTTGCAGATGGCAACCAACGTATAGAGAAATTTGATTCAACAGGTGCATTTCAAGGATGGATAGGAGGATGCATTTCCGGCACAAACTGTGATACATCAAATCATGTCACAACAGGATTCTGTAATGACTGTGTAACAATGGGCAAAGGTATCGGTGATGGCCAGTTTACTGGTGTGCAGGGAATTGCAATTGATAAATCTGGCAATATATGGGTTACAGACGAGTTAAACAATAGAATACAAGTATTCGACTCTTCAGGGAATTTCCTGTTTACTTTCGGTACTGCTGGTTCAAATCCTGGCCAGTTTGATGAACCAAATGATATCGTGTTTGACAATTCTGGTAACATGTATGTTACAGACCAGGTCAACAACAGGATTCAGATATTTCATATTGACTATGACGTCAGGACTAGTTCTTCTTTGACAAATCTATCTACAGACAGCTCACAAATATCTTCACACGATACCACTACATCACAGACTACAAAAAATACCCCTAAATCGAATTTGGTGCCTACCTTGTCATCTGTGTCAATGGCTCCAGGCTGGGTAAAGAAGATATTTAGTTTTCATGACCAAGGACAAATATCTGACACTGACTTGATTAACACCATAAGTTTTCTTATCCAACAGGGCGTCATTAAACTGGAATAATTCAAAGAAAATCAGAATAACATTTGGTTAGCATGTAAAGTACTCTAGTCTTCAAGACTTGCATAAAATGAGGTGAAGAAGATGCTCCCGCCGGGATTTGAACCCGGGATCACTGCCTTGAGAGGGCAGTATGCTTAGCCGGACTACACCACAGGAGCTTAGCTAAGCCATCAAGAATAGCAATTTAAAGGAACGTTTTGCCTTTGAATGGATTTGTAAATTTTAACAGCTTTGATACTTTATAGCAAAACCTTCGTCTGGATTTCTCATGGACGTAAAACAAATTCCTGCCCTGCTTTCACTTGATGATTTTTCTGTTGGTTTTGGGGGTTGTAGAAACGATGGAACACATTTCAAATGCTGTGAATATGATATTACCGTACTTGATGGACAGTCCGGAGAATCAGTTCATCATATTGGAGATGAGTTTGTAAAGATTTACCATCGCTCTTTTGATGACTTCAACGGTGATGCGTTACATCATCTGCAAGACATGAATGTCATACATGACAGCCAATGGAAGCTTCGAATGTTGTTATCACAAGTAAAAGAAAAAAAAGAACAAATTTCATTATCGCATGCGCGAAGCTGTCTTGTTGATGCAGGAATTTTTGCAAACAAGGCAAGAGATGGTGCCAAAACCCGGGATTCTTTTGCAGGTGTATGGATAAAATGCGCTTCATATTTTTTGGCAGATGCAATATCTTCTCTTAATCTGAAAAGACCCAGTCCGACTCACATGCTTGAAACCCTGAGGAATCTGAAAAAAGACAAGACAAACCAAAATGTTTCCATAATTCATCAAATTCTTGGAATTGAAAGATCATCAACATCGTTACTCTCAAGGATGGTCAAGTCAACTATTGGATTCTCTGACATGGTGGAAAAAAATGGAAATTCTGAGATAATCCAGAAAAAATACGAGTACCTGGTGGAGAACTCACTTCTTTCTGATTGCTACTTTTACCTTGGATATGTAAATCGAGATAACGTGCTTAAAATAAAGAATCAGATTCATCGCAACCCTGAATTCATCCATGTCCTAAAAATTGGGCTTGATATGGAAAATGATCCTATGGTAATTGACAGTCAAGCTATGATGCTTATGCAAACTACACATGAAATACTTGGGGATCTGAAAACCCAGCCATAAATGGGAAAACCTCAGATTGTGATTTTTCGATAACTTTTAAAACCCTGCGTGGGATCCCCCCAGTATGACCGATGCAGCATGTGGATGCGAATCATCCAAAGAAAACAATGCAGAATGCGATTGTGAAATGCAAGGCTCCTGTCTTTGTGAAGCTAATTGTACTTGCAAAGCATCAGTTTGCAAAGAACACGTATCTTCATTCTGATATAGGTTTTAGAACCTTTTTTTCTTTTATTTTTTGAAACTAGAATAAACTCACTTTTCGTTTTCGTCTTTTATGCCCCATGTTTTAACCAGTTCTTTTTGGAACTTGTCTACCTGTTTTTCATTGAGGGCCTCTCCGCAATTCTTGTGTGTTGGAACTACTACCATGCCATCAAGCTTAAAATCTACTTCGTACATGTGGACCTTTTCACATTCACACATGTTCGGGATAAAATGAATCCACTATATTTGCGTATTTGATGGGTTTTTCATGTACTGTAAACTTGACAATTTCTGAAAGATTTAACTAGATCATTTTTTCTAGCAGATGTATGCGAAAATACACCATATTCGCAATTTTTGCATTTTTGCTGATTACGCCTGTTGCTTTACAATCAGTACACGCAACTTCAGCTTCTGACTCTTGGTATCCTGGAAAGGGCCTCAAGCAAGGTGACTATTTCAGTTATAATGTGTGCTGGACAGACTGGCATAACTGTACTCCATTTCAGATGAATTTCTGGGTTAAAAATGAGACAAGCGATGGAAGCGGCTGGAATCTAGTCTTTGGCGTAGTTGATGGTTCCAACATACAAAAAGGAATAATGACAATAGGAAAGATAACACCAGACCCGACATCTTTTGATCCTAACATTTCTGATTATTCTGGAGTTTACAGAAGTACCGTATCATGGCTTGACTCTTTTGCAACAAGAGACACTCCAAAAACTTTTGATGTTCCAGCATGGGGCAGAACTGGTTCAGTGGGAGGACAATCTGTTGGACCTGTAAGCCATGAAAAAGTAACAGTTGGTGCCGGCACATTTGACACATATGTTTTGGGATGGCACAAAGGTGTAGATAATAAAATTTGGGTAGATTCCAGTGTACCGTTTCCCGTAAAAGCCATTGTCTTTGTAGATGTGACAACCGGTGTACCACCGCCAGACTATACTCTTGAATTACTAAAGATGGGAAACAGCCAGACCGAACCTGATATCTTTACTTCCTCTTCCACTAATAAAACTGGATTTAGTTCTCAATGTGATCAACCAAACATGGAACAAGATTCTGTTCACCAGACCACTACAACTGATTCTAGTTCAATGATTATTGAATACAGATACAGTCCATCTAATCCACACGAAGGCTGTCCAATAGAATATAGATTATCATTTGAAAAGAATTTTGATCAAACTCAAAAGTACAGCAATGTACAATATGACATCTTTACAACAGATGACCAAGGAAAGCAAGTATCGTCAATTGCTCAAAGTAATGGTAGGCAAGCGTTGTTTGCACCAGTTGGAGACGATGATGTTAAAACCATATTGAAAGGCTCCACTCCACTATCACACGTAGTAATTGCAGTGCTTGGAACAGGCGCTGAGGGCTCTCTCCCAGACGTTAGCTTGTCAGGAATTGTAAAATTTGATGTAAAGACACAAGACCCATTCCCAGGCTTTGATAATGGTAGCGGTATCTCCAATCTAGACAATGCTACAGTACCCGAGTTCCCACTTGGCTCACTAATGATAATGGCATTTGTGGCAGGAATTGGAATTCTATTTGTTAGAATCAGTCCTAGCCTACACACTAGGCTGTAAAAAAATTAATTGAAAAGCAAATGCCTAACATAAGAATAATAGCTATTTTTGCAGTCATTGTAATTGCAGCAGTAGCAGGACTTGCGTGGCCGTATCTTGCTACAATGAAAGTTGGTTACATCATGCAACCTGTGCAGGCAAGCCAGTGGCACATGGGCAAGGGCTCTGAATACACTCCTGAAATGACATACCAGGTAACTTTTAACCAGACTACATTTCTAGCAGACATGAAATTTCTTCCAGTCTCACAAGGAACACAACAGCTCTTGGTCAGGATACATCCCAGTGATGATTCAAGTGAAATAAACCAGACTGTAAACATTGGATTGGTTTATGATTTTGTTGATGTTTCAGTACCCGCAAAACCATACTTTGACATCTTGGACCAGTCGATATTTTCCATGCGGGACTATGCAACAGAGGCCAAGTATCTTGCAAAAGATGCAGAATGGGGTGACCTGTATATTGGTGCAAATGAAGAAAAACTCAAGGTAACTGATTCTGGAAAAATGTCGTTCAAGTTTGGCTCTGCAGATGCATATCTGTTATCATACCGGATTGGTGCCAAGATGAATAAAATTTGGATAGTTGATAATTTACCACTTCCTGTTAAGGCAGAAATTTATGACCCTGATGGAAATCTGCAATACACTTACGAGTTGGGCTCGTTAAAGGCGCCATCAACACCTGGCTTGACTTCATAACAGTTTTCAAGCAGCCAGTCGCAGAAATTTCTAATGTTGTCATCTATCTTGCCCCATATGTGCAGTGAAGCTGGCAAGATGTCAAGCCTGTAGTTTGGTTTCATGACACGTACTCCCTCTTTTCCTTCATACATGTACGCATCCTGGATCTGGGGATTTTGTAATAATTCCAAAGCTTTTGATTTTATGGCATCCCGTGGTATGGGAAATGATTTTGGGTCTCTTTGAAATACAAATCCAATATTTTCTGTTCCATAGGATTCGTAATCTTCAATCTTTCCTCTTTCAGGAAAGTTGAGTGAAATTTTTATCTTGTATTTTTTTCCAACCTCTGTTGCAATTTCATTTATGGTACTAAACGCAAGACCTGGGCTTTTTTTTAAGAGAAATATGACCTTAGGGTTGTTTGATTTTAGTTCTGCTTGTAATTTTGAGGATATCTGGGAAAAACTCACGGTTATGTTCTGAATATTTTTCTCATATATGCATTAGGTTTTGTTTAATAAACAATATTGTATTGCCTATCTTGAAATTGAATTTTTTCCACAAATCGTACCATTTATTCTCGATTATTAGGCATGAAGACAGGCAGGATATATTAAATCTAGAAGAATTCTACACCAATTTTTTAAAATATGCCAGTCCAGTACATATACAAATTGAAGACTCTATACTATTCCATAATCATATCGGTATTATCACTATTCGTAGTGAACATAGATGCTGCATATGCACAAGGATCGCCTGAAATACTAAGATCCTCTTCATCTCTTTTACAGATTTCATCTTCAGGAAATAATGTTTACATCATGTGGTCTGACTATGATCAAAAAGAACGAGTCTATCTTACGTTATTTAGGGCAATTCATGATGGTGGAAAAAGCATTGGACACATTTATGAAATGGGAAATAGCTTTAGCGGACCTACTTTTTCTCAAATGGCGTCACGTGAAAATAATTTATACATCACACAAGGTAATGTACTCAAAAAAAGTTCAGATTATGGAATAACATTTAACGACACAATACCAGTTAGCACTCCAGTAGGTGGCATAAGCAATATCGTAGCAACTGGAAATAACGTATACCTAACATTTGATAATGTCATAAATTCTGGTAATAGTTTTGAGGTTTTGTTTGCTGCAAGCAAAGACAATGGAACAACATTTGGCAATTCCGTGAAACTATTTGGAATGCCTGAAAGCAGCGAAGATTATTCCCAGATTGCAGCTTCTGGAACTAATGTCTATGTTGTAGGTGAAGGCAAGTATGGTGGATTGCAAGGACCAATCGGTGTGCTGTATAGAGCAAGCCGAGATGGTGGGGCTACATTTAGTGATACCATTGATCTGAGTGGTAACAATTCTACAGATTATGCTCCAAAAGTTGCAACATCCGGAAACTATGTGTATGTAGCATGGTCCGAACTAACAAGTGACAAAAAGAATACTGATTTAATTCTTAGAATGAGCAATGATGGTGGAGAAACTTTTGGGCCAAAAATCCGATTAAACCAGGACAATTCTTCTTCTGGGACATACGGCACTTATTTCATCCAGCTTTTGGCACGTGATTTTACTCTCTATGTGAAATGGTGGGATGTACACTTTTTACCCAATGGGACCGAAACTGATCATTTATTGTTTGACCGAATTATCAATGAGGATGCTACAGTTGGAAAAACAATTGAATTTACTGGCAATGGTGCTAGGCCAACTGATATTGGGCACAATTCTATGATATCAGTTGGAGGAAACAATGTGTATGCATTATGGTCCGAATATCCAAATCAGTCAAGCTCACAGATGCGTATATTTCTAAGAACAAGCAATGATGGAGGTTTTAGCTTTGGAAATGCCATTGATATTAACAATCAAACTAATCTGTCAGGTAGGAACGGTATGACTGATGCTCAAATTACTACAGATGGAAATAATGTGTATGTGGCAGGAGATGTGATACCACCAGCACTTGGAATTTTGTTTGGGACTAGTACTGACAATGGAAAAACTTTTGATGGTATCACAGACATAGATGCAGATGTTATACCAGAATTTCTATTTGCCATGCCCCTCTTGTTGATAGGCATGGTTTCTGTAATGATAACATATAGGATTTTAATTAGAAAATGAAAACTCTATTTTTCTATCTGAATGCCTTTACCAGATAAATAATTCCTCCAACAATAGCAATTAGGATTCCTAAATACAAGAGCGGAAAGAAAATGTTAGGATCTATTGTATAATACAATCCTCCTACTGGACATAATGGGTCAATACAAAATGGTTCTGATTGTAACTGTGGGATACGTATTGGCATTATTACAAGCAAGGTTGTTGTCATTATACTGCCAATGAAAAATATCCAATGAGACATAAACTGTCTTGAAATAGATATTCTATTTCTAATTGAGAATATGGATCCAGAAAATAGACTTGCTGTGCCAATATAGTATAGTGTATAACCAATTTTGATGTATGGTAACTTTGCATAAAACGGAGGACTAGGACAATCTATTCCGTGGCAAAATTTTGATTCTGACAGCTCTTTTAGGTATTGTTGTATTTCTTGACTTGTCATAGGTACTCTGATGTCATTGAGTATCAGACCTGAAACAACAAAAACAATCCCTATGGAAAAAAATATGATGAGCAATATCTGATTTTTATTCATGAACTATTCTTACATGGTTTGAAAATAAACCTGGTGCAGAAAGGGTTAGGGCTCCGGTTTAGATCACTCGATTACAATTGATTAAAACATTTGTTAGATAATCTGTATTGAAAACTAGAAGAATACTACACTAATTTTTAATATCTCAAAAACTATCAAGGAGCAGGTTTGAGTCAGATAACATCAAGCCACGCATATGGCATAGTGTTAATTGCAGTTATAGTTGGCGCAGCAGTTGGGGTATCATACTATCAACTTTATTTCCTGCCTGAATACAATGCAAAACCGCATTTTGATAATCCCAAGATTACCAATCCAGGTCAGACAACTACAATAAACATTGTTACAGGTTCTGTAAACCAGGACCAGACACAAAACTTTCTGCCAAAAAAACAAACCGTCCAACTGGGAATTGACAATTCTGTGACGTGGACAAATAATGATGATACAGTACATTATGTGACCCCTGTAAAACCATTCAAAGATCTCTATAGTGGAGATTTTGGTTCTGAGGCAATACCGTCTGGTAAAACTTACACATTCTTGTTTACCCAAGAAGGAAGCATACCATATTTTTGTAAAGTTCATCCATGGATGACTGGTGAAATTGATATCGAGCATGGTGCATTAACATCATGAGATGTCCAACTGGTGCTTAAGATCTAGAGGAATCATACGCCAATTTTTTAAATCATAATCACGCATTTAAAATAAAATGAAAATTCCGATCCTTCTTACTTTTATCATTTCAATTTTGCTACTTTTTATTTTACCTCATTACGTGTATTCTATACCTGAATCACTGACAATCTCAACTGACAAAACCTTATACCATTACAGAGATAACTATACAATTTCAGGCCACGTTAATCCTGTTGTACCAAACCAATCGATATCTATTGCAATTTTACATCCAAATTATCCACATCCGGAATTGGTATCACTTGAGCCAAATGCCAATGGAAGCTATTCACAAACCTTGCCGCTTAGAATCCAAGCCATCCCGTCTGGAAATTTTTCTATAATGGCAAGTTATGCAGGAGCCAAGAACCAAACAACATTTAGCTATGTTGGCCCTGGATGTGATCCACAAACTTTTCCTCAAGTGCCAATTATCCGAGGTCCTGCAAATAATCCGAGAATAGTGGATCCGTCTGGAAATGCAATTGTAGGTGAAGTCAGGGTAGGGCAGCAGATACAAATCACTGCTGATTTGACCAACGGACAAGACTGTGTTGTGCCATTTGCATACATTGTACAGATTCAAGATAGTAATGGTGTGACACAGTCGCTTTCGTGGATAACAGGCACACTTGGCATTCATCAATCCTTCAATCCAGGACAATCCTGGATTCCAATCTCCCCTGGAACATACACTGCTCAGATCTTTATCTGGGATGGTCTTGACAATCCAAACGCATTGGCACCGCCAATGACTACTACAATATCTGTGCGGTCATAATACTTGGTGCAGAATTAAACTAGAAGAAAGCTACACCAATTTTTTAAGAAATGTGCGTCCAGTACGTATATCGCATGAAACTCTCTAAAAAGAATATTCTGATTTTTTCTGCCATTGGAATAGTGATAGCATCTGGTCTGACAGTCTTTTCATTTTCTGTACATGCTACAAACAAGGAGCCTGATCTAATCATAGGCAGTGCAGTAGACGATGTCACTCCAGCTGGTGGTATTGCAATACAAGAACCCTCTGTAACTTTGGCTTCTACTGCAGATAATCTGAATCCTAACACTAGATTACTTGTACCTGTATATTCATCATCTGAAAGCGCATATCTTATTCTAGTTGAGAATTATTCCATCACAGACGCATATAGAAATGTAGACCGTACTCATCTACCACCGATACCTTTGGTAAAGAAAGGCATCCCTACCCCAGTTGATGTGGTGATATCTCCTACATCATCTGGGGAGAGTGGTAATTTCTATGTGGCTTTGGAGTTTACTTATTGTGCGCCACTTTATCGACATGATGATCAAACTAGACCCTGTCTAGAAAAGAACTTGACAGTTTCACTTCCACAACATGTCGTATCGATGAACCAGCATTTCAATGTCACAGTTACTGCACCTGATGATACACCTTCTGGATTGTATCAACTAGGTATACTTGCAAGAACGAATCTGTATTCTGGAACAAATCAACAGATGAATGGTTCTAGCGCGACTGAACCATTTTGGATAAAAGTAGTTTAGATAAAATGAAAACATTGTATCTTGTAATTATTGCAGGAGTTGGAATTGTATTTGTAATAGCAGGATTTGTGTTGGTGCCATTCTTTACCAGCAAACCCCCCGGCTTAAGATTTACAAATAATCAATTAGAAAATGTAGAGAACAACTGTGGACAATTCTATGTTATACCTTCAAAACAACAAGAATTTTACACAGTTCCAATTCTTTTGATGGATTCAAATTCTACAGGTTGTGCCAAGCTCACTTTTACCGTTGTTGATACTCATGATGCTGATCCTACCTATCGACTAGCAATATTACGACAAGAAATGAATTTTCGGATAGGAAATTACAACATAACTACAAATGGACATTCATTTAGTATATCTCCTGGAAGAGATTATACAAATTCATTTAAAATTTTCTTCATATCTCAGACAGTTGATAGTTATCCAGCAAACTATAGAATTGGTGACGATCCTGTGTACTATCCAACAGGGACAAATTTTACAGAAACTTTTTTGATAAAGGCATTGCCAAATGCCCAAGGATTCTATGATTATTCAATCCCTGGACCAAACTGTAGTCATTATCCTCTAGCTGTAGGATATACAGCAAATCAAGTAAACTCGTCTGATTATTCTAAAGTTAATCCCTTGGGTCAAACCTGTCGACGTTCGCCGTATGAGCTTACTTCAGTTCAGATATCTGACATGAGTTACAAAGAATTACGGCTTGAGCCAATATCGTTTGAGGTAGAAAAATGAAAACTATGTATCTTCTTTTAATCAGGATATTCTTTTAATTATGACATCCTGAGAGTATCATTCATGCTTCCAATGGATAAAGATACAGTACCATATGACGAGGGCTCTGAAAGGGCATCAAGTGCTGAAGATTACAAGGTTACGTGTATACAATTCATCAAAGATATCAGCGGTGATTATCTTGCGTGGGTTGACTATTACAAATTACCAGAAGAAGAAGACAAGAAAAGGCGCACGCAAATACATGCAATTGTTGAACGCACAAACGAATGGATTGCAAAGATTGCAACAACTATCAAGGGAATAGATGTAGTCATGAATGACGGAATACAAAAGATGGCAGAAAGCACTGCAGGATATCCATTTCAGATAGGAATCTTTGTCAACAACATGTCAGGATACACACTTGCAAAACCTGGAATGGTTGACATCAACATAAAGGCAGTAGGAAGAGACGGATTCAAGGTAAAACTAGGATGGCACCAAAAGGACAAACGATTCTTGTTAAGCTCCACAACTCCTGTAACAATTGATGAATCAAGTATCCCTGATACAGATTCTGACCTGTTGAATATTCACCTAAAAATGGATGCACAAAAATGCCAACCTAGAGATGTCATATCATTTACTGCAGTTGTCATTGAAACAAAGGATGGCCAAGAATACGAAAGACGTGGCATGACAACTATAATTCACATGGGATGACTTGTAAAACTATTCTTGCTTCCTCTGATCGTTTATCAGAATATTTCATCTGTGATATTTTTTTGCACAATTCCTGGTCATTGACAAGTGATGCAGTGCCAGAAATGATCTCTCCCTGGTATAGTATCTTGACATTTGGATTGTATAGTGCATTCTTTAGCCAGTCACTGTCAGGATTTCTCCTAGAAAAATAAAAACTGCCCTTGTGAAATACCGACCGTATCTCTACTGAATGTTCCTTGCCTGTCTTTCTTCCTATGGTAACAAGTACAGCCTTGAATGTTCCTTCGGAGATATCCACAATACCGGTTCTAGTTATAAAGAATTTAACCGATTGGATTGAAAACTCTGATACCTTCTTCAATAAACTGACTTGACAAATCCAGTCAATGGCTACGCAAATTGAATACGACGGAAAACACATCAAAGCAGACGATTTTAAGGGAAAAAAAGTCATTGATAGAGAAGGAATAGAGTATGGTAATGTCAAACACATTCACATCAATACCGACACTCTAGAAGTAGTGGGGATTACAGTTCACAAGGGACTGCACAAGGACCACTTTCTATCACGAGATTACATCGACAGATTCACTGAAGAATCAGTCTTACTGTCTTCTGCACCAATCAGAATCGACTCCCAAGTAGTTGACATTGATGGCCACAAGGTTGGTAAGATAAAGAGACTTCACATGTCAGTTGATACAAACGAACTGGAATCTATCGAAGTCTCTGCAGGTCTATCAGGTTCAAGAATCTTTAGAACTTCGGAAATCTGGGGCGTTGGCGACAAGGTAATACTCAGACAGACAAAAGACCAATACAAAAATCCATAATTCTCTTTTTCATCTTTTTTATTTTTGTACATTCAAGATTGGTATGATTCTAGCTATTACCATTTTATAATAGATTAATCCCTTGAATTTTGTTGTACGCAGTAGAAACTGACAGGCTCTCAAAAATTTATCACAGTGGATTAAAGGCAGTCGACGAAATTTCAATCAAACTTGAAAATGGAGAGATCTTTGGCTTTCTTGGTCCAAACGGTGCAGGAAAGAGTACTACTATAATGATTCTTACAACTCTTCTCAAACCAACTTCTGGAAGAGCATTTGTTGCAGGATTTGATGTTGCAACACATGCAAAAAATGTGCGACAAAACATAGGATACGTGCAACAAGATTCTACAGTTGATGAATATCTAACAGGCCGAGAAAATCTAGAGTTACAGGCTCGACTAAACCACATTCCAAAAGGTATCCGAACAAAGAGAATAGATGAGATACTTGACATCATCGAACTCTCAGACAGACAGCATGAGACTGCCGTAACATACTCTGGAGGGATGAGAAAAAGGCTTGACATTGGAGGGGGCCTGCTCAACATGCCCAAAGTCTTGTTCTTGGATGAGCCTACCTTGGGCCTTGATATTCAAACAAGATACAAAATCTGGGAGTATATCAAAAAAATTCATAATGAATTTGGAATGTCCATCTTTCTTACAACGCATTACATGGAAGAGGCAGACAAGCTCTGCAATAACATATCAATAATTGACAATGGAAAAATCAAGATAACTGGTTCCCCAAAGGAACTCAAAAATGCCCTAGGGAATGAAATTGTTGTCTTTGAGATTGACTCTGAAACAAAGCTTGACAGATTAGTTTCAGAAATAAGAAAGACTCCCACAGTAAAAGATGTATCAACAAATGGATCCATCGTAACGGTATTTACAACTAGTGGAGACCAGCTAACCCCGCAAATTTTCCAGCAGGCAAACAGTCTTGAAATTAAAATAGAAAACATTTCTCTTACAAAACCAACACTTGATGATGTGTTCTTGTCACATACCGGTCGTGAATTGCGAGAAGATGACGGAAAGTATGACAGGAAAAAGATGCGGGAAAGAATGAGGAGAATCAGAGCATGACAATGTTGCTTGACTCGTATACCATATTCTGGAGGGAGATGAAGCGATACAAAAAATCCCGTAGTGGAATACTGATACGGCTAATCCAGCCTGCCATCTGGATCATAGTCATGGGAAATACGTTTGCAAGCACAAGACCTCTGATACAGTCTGTAGGCTTTGGCGGATCTTACATTGAATTCATGGCACCAGGTGTGATAATGCTTACTGCAATATTCACAAGCATCTTCGGAGGTGTCAATACGTTATGGGACAGACGATATGGTTTCATGAATAAAGCTCTTGTCTCCCCCGTATCACGGTCTTCAATTGCACTAGGAAAAATGCTTGCAATCTCTTTGATATCTACATTACAGTCTAGTCTGATTCTTGGAATTGCACTTGCATTGGGAGTGCACATCTCAAATCTGCTTGTAATATTTCCGATATTGCTGACTGTAACTGTATTCTCATTGGGCTTTTCTGGGATATCTGTAATTGTTGCAGCAACGTCCAAGTCTCAGGAGACCTTCTGGGGAGTCATCAACTTTCTTGGAATGCCGTTATTCATGCTCAGTCCGGCACTCTTTCCATTGGAATTATTGCCATCCTGGCTTGCATTTGTTGCAAGACTCAATCCGGTCACATATGCCGTACTACTCATAAGGCAGATGATGACAGGTACGGTCCAACTTGTATCAATCGCAATAGAATTGGCTGTAATATGCGGTTTTGTGGTAATTATGGTAGCCCTTGCAAGTTATGTATTCACAAGAGAAGTCAACAAGCCATTCTAATTTACCAGAATTGACAAAAATTGTAACAATTACTCACTTAGGAGATCTTTTTAGTATCTTGCAATTTGTTCCTGTTGAAGACTTACCCAGTTCTAATTGGGATTATAGTACTAGTACTGTCAAGTACATTTTTTGATTATTCTTGGGCTACTTCAAGCCCCTCATTTTCTGTACAATGGGGTACATACGGATTACAAAACACCGGCCAATTTGCATTTCCTCAAGGAGTGTCAGTTGACTCGTCAGGAAATGTGTATGTAACTGATCTTGGAAATCGAAGAATAGAGAAATTCGATAACAACGGAAACTTTCTCTTTACTTTTGGAACAAAAGGTAGTGGTGATGGACAGTTCAATGCACCTGCAGGGCTTGCAGTAACCAGTGATTCAATCTATGTTGTTGACAATGCACAAAATAATATTCAAAAATTCGATAGTACAGGTAAATTTGTAACAAAGTGGGGTACACAAGGATCAGACCACGGTCAATTCCTACTTCCACAAGGTGTTGCAGTAGATCCTAGCGGTGATGTTTATGTTGTTGATACAGGAAATAGTCGAGTTGAAAAGTTTGACAGTAATGGAAAATTCTTGCTCACTATAGGACAGAGTGGACTAGGTGATGGACAGTTTCTTTCTCCACGCGCAATTGCTGCAGACTCACAAGGAAGTATCTATGTAGCTGATTCAGGAGGAAACAAAATAGAAAAATTCACAGAAGATGGCGTATTTTTAAAATCATTTAGCGGTTCAAGTGGAGCAAACCTTCAGACTCCACTTGGAATGTCTATAGATAAATCAGGAAATATCTTTGTGGCAGACAGCGGAAATAATAGAATTGTAGAACTGGATACCAATGGTTATACCGTTACATCTTGGGGAAGCCAAGGCACAGGTGCTGACTTTTTTGACAATCCACGATCCACTGCGGTAGACTCGAACGGAAATGTCTTTGTTGTAGACTCAAACAATAACAGAATTCAGAAATTTGTCCAAGCTCAAGCCGCACCTGTAACCATAACACAGACTCAAACTGCCAACCAAACACAAACCCCAACTCCTACACAACAAGTAGTAGTTACACAAAACACCACCCAAGCTAATACCGTTAAAATCACGGCTCCAAATGATCATACTCCTCCATCTATTACTGCTCCTGCAGACATGACAATTGAGGCAACTGGAATTTTGACACCAGTATCAATTGGTCAGGCCACTGGAACTGATGATAGTGGAATTGCCTCAATCACTAGCAACGCACCATCAAAATTCCCGCTAGGAATTACCATGATAACCTGGACTGCAATTGATAATGGTGGAAACGTGGCAAAGGCTGTACAAAAGATTACTGTAACTGACACCACACACCCTGTAATGACAGCACCACAACAAGTGACTGTTGAAGCAAAGTCGCCAGATCAAAATTCTATAGATATTGGACTTCCATCTGTAAATGATGCAGTTGGTGTAGAGTCTGTCACTAACGATGCTCCTCCATACTTTCCAATTGGTAAGACCACAGTAACCTGGAAGGCAATAGATACATCTGGAAATGCTGCAACTGCAACACAGGTTGTCACAGTACAAGATACTACCAAGCCAGTAATTCATGCTCCTTCTGATATCAAACAAGAAGCAACAAGTCCGTCTTCAAATGTTGTAAGCCTTGGAAATGCCACAGTCACTGATAACGGAATAATAAAATCAGTTACAAATGATGCTCCATCTGTATTTCCAATAGGAAAAACAACCGTAACATGGACTGCTACTGATGAATCAGGAAATTCACAGACTGCCACACAGACTGTAAATATTGTAGATACAACATCGCCTAAGATCACTCCACCGTCAGATGTCACTTTTGAAGCAACTTCGCTTAATCAAAATACAGTTCCACTTGGGAATGCTACTGTCACTGACAATGGAAACATAAAATCAGTTACAAATAACGCTACACAATTTTTCCCACTGGGCAAGACTACCGTAACATGGATTGCAACTGATGAATCTGGCAACAAGGCAAACGCAACCCAGATTGTAGATGTAGTTCATACAATTGCACCAAAACTAACCATTCCAGCTAATGTCACCTTCGAG
>Ga0134128_10004026_pt1 | contig 18007 bp, 10 predicted proteins | sample KB31754_FD_96462 | JGI IMG/M metagenome (GOLD analysis project Ga0134128, IMG submission 96462) | Terrestrial soil microbial communities with excess Nitrogen fertilizer from Kellogg Biological Station, Michigan, USA - KB3-175-4 | ecosystem: Environmental > Terrestrial > Soil > Unclassified ... | reverse complement strand
TAGCGGTGCTGACAGGCTCACTGTTACCGGCACCCCCTCCAGGCCTCGGCCACCGCCCAAGCAGCCCTGTTAGTAAGAAGCGTGCGCCCAGCCGCCAAATTGTTGATCTTGAATGCCTCTGATCGGCCTGTTGATGGCTTCCGGGATCGCCGGCGGGGCGGCAAGGGGCAGGTCTAGCCGTGCTGCCCGCAGGCGCGGCGTGGGGATGCCCCGTCTGCTCTCAGCCCTGCATCCGCGCGGCTTCACAATACGTAACCGGCCATCGGCCCGAAGCCGCGCGCGTACCCGCCCAATTCTGATCGCTTGCCCATGGTTCGGCTGTTGCGGGTAACTAACGCCCGAACGGGTCTTACGGCGCCCAGCCGTAAGACTGGTGTCCGGGAGCGGTGCTGTTCAGGCCGGTTCTGGGTCCGGATGGTCGCCGCTTTCTCCGAGTTCGCTGGCCAGCGCGGCGGGGCGCGCATTGGCCACGCGTCGGTCACCGGCTCGCTCAGTAGGAGGGGGCGCTCGAGCGATCTTTCGTGGTGCGCGCTGGCGGCTGCGGGTCAGTGGGTTGGCAGCGCTGGGCCGTGAGGTTTGTTGCGCCTAGGCTTAGAAGGCGGTTGGGGGCGGTGGCGTTGGTGGTGGTTGCAGGTGCCCAGGTAGTGCTGGCCGGGTGTGCTGGTGGTGGGTGCTGGCCTGGCCAGGGGGTGCCCGGAAGCCGTGATGGGGGCGGGGTATGAACGGGCTTCCGGGCGGGGCGGTCACGTTTGTGTTCACCGATATCGAGGGGTCGACCCGGCTGGTCAAGGCGCTGCGGGAGCGCTACCCGCAGATTTTGGCCGACCACCGGCGGCTGATCCGGGCCGCCGTTGCCGCCCACGATGGTCATGAGGTGGACACCCAAGGGGATGCGTTTTTCGTGGTGTTCGCCGGGGCCAAGCAGGCGGTGCTGTGCGCGCTGGCGATCCAGCTGGCGCTGGCGGCCCATGCCTGGCCGGCGGATGGGCGGGTGCGGGTGCGGATCGGCGTTCACACCGGGCATGCGGTCCCGTCGGGGGGGATGTACACGGGGCTGGCGGTGCACCGGGCGGCGCGGATCTGCGCCGCCGCGTGTGGCGGCCAGGTGCTGGTCTCACAGGCGACCCAGTCGATCATCGCTGACGAGGAGGAGAACGACCCCGGGTTCGGCCTGGTCGATCTGGGTGTGCGCCGGCTGAAGGACCTGGACCGCCCGGTCCGGCTGTTCCACCTGGCCGCTCCCGGCCTGGATGCCCCAGCCGGGCTGGCCGCGGCACCGCGGGCCCGGCGGCGCGGCCGCCCGCTGCCGGCTCAGCTGACCGGCTTCGTCGGCCGGGAGCGGGAGCTCGGGGAAGTCGCCGGGCTGCTGGAGCGGGATCGGTTGGTCACGTTGGCCGGCCCGGGAGGATGCGGCAAGACCAGGCTGGCCGTCGCGGTGGCCGGCCGCCTCCTGCCGCAGTTCGACGATGGCGTGTTCTTCGTGCCGCTGGCCCCCGTGGCCGACCCGCAGATGGTTGCCTCGACTATCGCGGGCGTGCTGGGCGTGAGGGAGGGCCCCGACCTTTCGGTCGTTGCGGCCGTGGAGGAGCAGCTACGGGACCGCCGGAGCCTGCTGGTTCTGGACAACTTCGAGCACCTCCTGCCGACCGCGTCGGTGGTGAGCCGTCTGCTGGCGGCGGCGCCGCAGGTCAAAGCCCTTGTCACGTCCCGTGCCCTGCTGCGCATCTACGGCGAGCGGGAGTATGTGGTGGCCCCGCTGCCCATCCCCGAGCCGCAGGAGACCACGGTTGCGGAGGTGGAGAGCTATCCGGCGGTTCAGCTGTTCCTGGATCGGGCGGGCCTGGCCCGGCCCGGGTTCGGCCTCTCGGCCGACAATGCGACGGCAGTGGCCGAGATCTGCCGGCGCCTGGACGGGCTGCCCCTGGCGATCGAGCTGGCCGCGGCGCGGATCCGCGTGCTGTCGCCCGGCGAGCTGCTCGGGCGCCTTGGCCGCCGCCTGGCGCTGGAGGGAGCTGCCCGCGACCTACCCGAGCGGCAGCGGACGCTGCGCGCCACGATCGACTGGAGCCACCAGCTGCTCGACGTGGAGGAGGCCCGGCTCTTCGCCCAGCTGTCGGTCTTCGCCGGCGGGTGGACGCGACAGGCGGCGGAGCGGGTCTGTGGCGAGGGTCTGACAGTGCAGGTGCTTGATGGCCTGGAGTCCCTGCTGGAGCACAGCCTGGTGCAGCGGGTGACGTCAGGCGGCGATGAGCTCCGGTTCGACATGTTGGAGACGATCCGCGAGTATGCGCGGGAGCGGCTGGACGCGTCCGGTGCGACCGCTGAGCTCGCCCGCCGCCACGCCCGCTGTTTCCTGGAGCTGACCCAGGCCGCCGAGCCTCATCTCACCGGGCCGCAGGCCGACCGCTCGCTGGAGACCCTGCGTGTGGAGACCGACAACCTGCGCAGCGCCCTTCGCTGGGCAACAGACCGTGGCGACCCGCCCAGCGTGGAGACCGGGCTGCGGATGGCCGCCTCCCTCTGGCGGTTCTGGCAGCAGACCGGAGCGCTGCGCGAGGCACGCCAATGGCTGGAGGATCTGCTGGCGCGCGCAACGGACGCGAGCACCCGGTCCGCCAGGGCAAAGGCCCTGATCGCGGCGGGCAGCATCGCCTACTGGCAGGCCGATCTCGGGCGGGCACGCGAGCTCTACCAGCAGGCGGTGAAGCTGTACAGGGCGCTCGGCGACCGGCGAGGCATGGCGGATGCGCTGAGCAACCTCGCGCCGGTCCCGATGATGACCGGTGACCTGCCACTTGCCCGGCGGCTCGCCGCCCAGGCCCGAGATCTGTGGCAGGAGCTGGGGGATGACTGGCAGGCTGCGCTGGCGACGCAGACGCTTGGCCTGTCCTTCCTGTTCGAAGGTGGCTACGAGCAGGCGCTGGCCTACTTCGAGGAGTTCATGCCCGTCGTCCGCGCGCGCGGCGACCGTTTCTGGCTCATCGGCGGCCTGACGAGCATGGCCCAGGCCCAGCACTTCCTGGGCCACTTCGAGCCGGCTCGCAAGAACTTCGGCGAGGCGCTCCGGCTGGCGTTGGAGGCAAACGATTTGGCGTCGGTGACCGTTGCCCTTGGCCCGCTGTCCAACCTGGAGGGCGCGGCCGGTGACCACGACCGGGCGGTGCGGCTGTGGGCGGCCTGCGAAGCGATCAAGCAGCGGATCGGTGGGGGCGCCCCGGCCGAGGTCATGCGAGTCAGCGACCCATGCCCGGCTGCGACCCTGGCGATCGGTGAGGATGCCGTGAGGTGCGCCTGGGCCGAGGGGTGGGCCATGAGCCCCGAACAAGCCGTCCGCTACGCAACCCGCGAACCCGCTGCCGGCCGAACGCGGATCGAGCCGTAGTCACAGGAACTGCGGCCAACGCCGCACCGGGCGGTGCCGCCACCATCCACGCTGGCGGAGTGGTTCCGGCGTTAGGTCTGAATCGCCCCGGCGAGTCCGGATGGTCTGGCGGGAAGTGTCGTCCGAATTCGTAGTGGGCGCGTCCCTGTTCGTAGGGCATCGCGAGTCGCTCGGCTGTTTTCAGGCTCTTTGTCCATGCCGCCACGGCGTGTCGCTTTCGGCCAAGGTGATATGCGGACAGGCCCTCGTAGAGCCAGGCGCGTGGCTGGGCCGTCGGGAACGTTCGAGCGAGTCGCCGGAGGGCGGCGCGGGCCTGTTGTGCTGGCCGTGCTGTCGCATGGTCTCCGGCCATCCAGAGGTTCAGGTAGACCTCGGTGACACCGGCGTACCCCTCCAGGGTATAGGCGGCGGTGGGCCGGGACTGCGCGATCAGGGTGGCCGCGCGGTGGGCCGCGAGTCGGGCTTGCTCCCCGTCTTGGCGGCGCAGGTACGCCAGTGCCAGGACGCCGTAGATGATGATCTCGTCGGCTCGTGAGCCGCGCCCTGCCAGCAGCCTGGTCGCCTCTTGCAGTTCCTTGATGGCGCTATCTGTCCGGCCTTGGGGCATCAGGTACCAAATCTTCCCAAGGATGGCGTGGGCCTGGCGCTGTGGATCATCGGCGTGGCTGGCCATCCTGCAGCCGGGAGTGGGGCCAGCACACCCGGTACGGCGTAGGCCAGCACCCTTGCTGGCCTGACCCCGCCGTGGCTGGATGGTCTGTGATGGCCAATGAGGCGCTCTAGAGATCGGAGGGGGAAGATGAACGAGTTCGAGGTCGTGACGGTAATCGGGCGCCCGGCCGAGGAGGTCTTCGCTGTCGTGCGGGATGCCGCCAAGACTCCGCTCTGGACTCCGGGGTTGTCGGAGGTGCGGCGGACCAGCGAGGGGCCGCTGGGGGTGGGCGCGACGATGGTGTATGTGGGCACGTTCTTGGGCCGGCGGTATGAGTCGCCGGTGGCGTGCACGGGTTTCGCCGAGAACAAGCAGTTCGCCACGACGACGACTGGGGGGCCGTTTCATCTCGAGGTGGATCAGAGGCTCGAGCCAGCCGGTGCTGGCACCAGGCTGACGTTCCGCTGCCGGGCCGATAGCCGGGGGTTTTTCAAGCTCGCCGAGCCGCTGGTCATCCGGCTGGCCAAGAAGCAGGCCGAGGCCGGGGGCGAGAACCTCAAGGCCTTGCTGGAAGAGCACGCGCTCTAGGGAAGCGCTCTGGAGGCTGCGCGGGCAGCGCCTGCTCTCGGGCCCATGGTGGGCGACGCGGGCGGGTGCCCACGCGGGGGGTGATCGGATGCGGGCGGTCATGCATCTGGCCGGGCATGAGCTGCGTGCCCGGTGGCGGAGCTGGGCGGTGCTGGCGGCGCTGGTGGCGGTGGCCGGCGGTGCAGTGCTGGCGGCGGTCGGGGGAGCGCTGCGGACCGACAGTGCCTACCCGCGGTTGCTGACGGCGTCGAAGGCCTCCGATGTGCTAGTCGCGCCTGACGGCTCCGGCCTAGGCGGTTATTTCGGCGCGCTGGCCCGGCTGCCTGGCGTGGCTGCGGTGGCGCCGGTAGTGGGCCTGAGCCTGGAGCCGCTCGGTCACGGTGCTTTTGCTGCGCAGACTTCGAACATCATGGCGCCGGTCGATGGACGGTTCGGCCGGGTTCTGGAGATCCCCAAGGTGCTCGCCGGGCGGCTGCCGACGGCGGCCCGCGCCGGTGAGATCGCGGTCGACCAGCGCGGGGCGGCCGTGATGGGCCTGCGGGTGGGCAGCGTCTTGACCCTGCGGGCTCACCCCGAACGCCCGCCCGGCGCCAGCCCGGCCGTCCGGGGCCCGGCCCGTCCCCGCGTGCTGCGGGAGCGGGTGGTGGGCATCGTGGTCACTCGCGGGTCGGTACTGCCGGTGACCGAACAAGACAAGGGCCCGCTCATCATGGCCAGTGCGGCGCTGTTCCACCGGCTCGGCGTGTGGTACGTGGGCTACGGCGGGGCGTTTGTGAAACTGCGGCCGGGGGCCTCCCCGGAGGTGTTCCGGGACCGGGCGCAGTCACTGACCCGCCGGTTTCCGGCCACCTTGGGGCATGTTTTCCTGGCCGACGAGAACACGCAAGCTGCGGCGATCCGGCGGGCGATCCGGCCCGAGGCGGTCGCGCTCGCGCTGTTCGCGCTGGCGCTGGGGCTCACCGCGCTGCTGATCGTGGGCCAGGCCGCCACCCGCGTGCTGGCCGCCGGCTCGCTGGATAACCCCACCTTGGTGGCGCTGGGGATGACCCGCGGGCAGCTGATGGCAGCGGGGCTATTGAAGGTCGCGGTGGCGGCGGCCATCGGGGCGGTGGCGGCCGCCGGGGTGGCGGTCGCCGCGTCGCCGCTGATGCCGATCGGGGCGGCCCGGCTGGCCGAGCCAGCCCCCGGCGTCAGCGCCGACCCGGCGGTGCTGGCCGCCGGTGCCGCCGCCATCGTGGTGCTGCTGGTGGCGCGGGTGGCCTGGCAGGCATGGCGCCTGGCGTCGGCCCGCGCCTACCGCAGCGCCACCCCCGCAGTGCCGGGCCCGTGGCCGCGGCTGACCGGGTGGCTGGCCAGCGCCGGCGCGCCGGTGACCGCGGCGGCGGGAGTGCGGCTCGCGCTCGAACCGGGCCGTGGGCGCACCGCCGTGCCGGTGCGCGCCGCGCTGGCCGGCACGGTGGTGTCGGTGCTCGCGGTGACAGCGGCATTGACCTTCGGCGCCAGCCTGCTGCACCTGGTCAGCACCCCGCGCCTGTACGGGCAGCGCTGGCATGCCGCGATCGACGTGCAGTTCGCCACGATCACACCGGCCGACGCCCAGCAGCGGCTCGGCCGCCTTCGCGGCGTTACTGGCTGGACGTTCGGGAACCACGGCATCGTCGGGATCGGCGGCCACGTCATCCCGGCGATCGGCCTGACCGCGGGCAAGGGCCCACTGCTGTCACCAACCCTGCTGCAGGGCCGCCCGCCCCGCGACAGCAGCGAGATCGTGCTCGGCACCTCCACGCTCCGCCAGATCGGGCGCCACGTCGGCCAGCTGGTCACGGTGACGGTCAGCGGAGCCCAGCTGCGTGCGCGCATCGTGGGCCGCGCGGTCTTCCCCAACTTCGGCCAGGGCAGCTTCACCCCGACTGATCTCGGCCAGGGCGCACAGACCACCGCCGCCGTCCTCAAGACCGAGTCATTCCCCCCCGGCGCGCCACCAGGCTTTCAGTTCGTGCTGGTGAGCTTCGCCCCCGGCCCGCACCGGGCCGCCCACATCGCCGACTTCCAGCAGTCCATGACCGGCTTCTGCCAGACCATCCACCAGTCCACCTGCGTAGTCACCAGCCAGCGCCCCAACGGTGTCACCAACTGGGCCAGCATCGACCGCACCCCCGCCATCCTCGCCGCGGCGCTGGCCGCGGTCGGCGCCGCCGTGCTCGGGCAGTTCATCGTCGTGTCAGGGCGGCGGCGGTGCCGTGACTTCGCCATCTTCAAAGCCCTCGGCCTGCTCCGGCGGCAGGTCAGCGCGATCACCGCCTGGCAGGTCAGCACGCTGACCGGGCTCGCGCTGCTGGCCGGCCTGCCACTCGGCATCGCGGCGGGCCGGTGGAGCTGGGCACTGTTCTGCCGCGGCCTGGGTATCCCGGCTGTGCCCATCACGCCGATCTGGCTGGTGCTGGTCATGGTGCCCGCGGTGATCGTCATAGCCAACGCGGTGGCGTTCTGGCCGGGCCGGGCAGCCGCGCGGCTTAGCCCAGCGGAGGTGCTGCGTGCCGAGTAGTGCCGTACGGGTCTGGCCAGGCCGGCGACCGCCTCACCTGGGCGCGGACGTGCCACGGTTAGCGCAATGATGCAGGCAAAGGGGGCATGATGGGTGAACCTGTCCGATGGCCTGATGATGCCGACGACGTGATCAAGAGCGGCATCACCGCGGCCGTCGCCTATCTCACGCCCGCGGGCGGCGCGGTGGTCACGGCCGTCGCCCCTGCGGCATGGGGCAGCGGGACTAGGGCCTGATCGGCTACACCACCTCGCTGGGCTTCGGGTAAGAAGCTGGAACGGATCGTGGCCGACCCGCATGCCGCGCTCGCGTTTCACTCCGTGAGCACGGGTTCTCGGCCAGCCCAGCGTTCGTGCTGGTCCAGGGAACGGCCACGGTGGACCTCCGGCCGTCGCGTGCGCGGCTGGAGGCGCTGACACCGCAGGCGGAGCGTTACGTCGGGAAGGTGGTGCGGGGCCCAGTGTGGGACCGGCTGCTGCGCGAGTACTACGCCGAGCGGGTCTTCGTGGACATCGCCGTCCAGCGCGCCGCCGTCTGTCCCGACCTGAGCGCCTCGGGCGCTATGGAGGTGGCCGGGGCGGCCTGGCCCGGGTTCGCTGATCCGCAGCCGCCGCCGGGAAACGGCACCGGCTCGCGCGTTGCCGTGGCCAAGGCTGCCAGGCGGATCGCCACGCTGCCGCACCGGGGTGCTGGTCTACTGGGCGCCGACGGTTACCGGTCATCGTGCCGGTGCAGATCACCGGGCATTACGGTGCGGGCCTGCACCTGGTCGTGGCCGCCGGGCTGCTCCCGCCGGGCGCTCGCCGCGCGGGCCTGCTTGCCCACGCCTGCTGGCCGCAGCTGGTCGGGCTGAGCACCCGGATCTTCACCGGCTGGCTCGAGGTCAGCGGGCACGCCGCGGTGTATGCACCGCGTACGTCCAAGGGTTTCGTGGCACCGCCCAGCAAGAACCTGCTGCTGGCGTCGAACGGGCTGCTCGCCAAATTCGGGCCGTGGCAGGCCCGGCGCCGCGGCACGGCCGAGCGGCTGGGCGGCTGGCCACCGAGAAGGCCGCCGGACCGGCGGGCTGAGCACAGCAGAGTCGTCACACACACACCTATGCGGGCCTGAACTGCCGACCGTCGCGGTGAACGTCACGGGCCGCTCAGCGCCGCGCACACATGACCGGATAATCCGCGCACGTTCACGGCAGTGATTGGCACGTCGGCCCAACGCGCCGAGTCGGCGCTCGGCGTGCCTACCAGCGCTGAGACCCCGGCCGCGCTCACATTCCGTAGCCGCCCGTCCAGCCCTCGGCTGGCTGTAACGAGAGGGAACCGGTCCGCTAAAACCAGAAGGCCGGGGCCAGCGGATTTCGAGGCACGTCACGACGGTCGGCCCTATACGACTGTCGGCCCGGTATATAGGTCACAGCACCTGCCCTGCTGGCTGTAGTCCGTTGGCGCCAAGCGAGCAGAGATCAGCCAGCGTCCTGCGCCAGCTAGCTGGCACGATCCGGGCAAGGACGAGGATCGTGGCCGAGGCCGTGGCCGAAAATCCCGCAGAAACCCGGCCAACGTATGTCAACCGCACCTGTTAATCGCGCGTCTTGCTATGGAGGCCCGGCGAGAGCGGGGCGCCGGGCCTCATAAAGCTCCCGCCGGGCCACTGACCTGGCGGGGTAGGGGCTCGGCGTAGCGGGCGCCGGGCCTCTTTAAAAAGTTCTTGCCCGGGCCCGTAGGCCCGGGCAAGGAACGGGGTTGACCTGCAGCCTATCGCCGCGTTGTGATCTTTTCCCGGTATTGACCCGGACGTCATCCGTGGGCGTCGAGCATGCGGTAGGCAGGCTCGATCAGCACCGGCAGCCCCTTGCGCTCAAGAACCGGGCGCGGATGCCCTCCAGCACCACCGCCGGCTTGAAGCAGCCGAACGCCATCGATCTTCTTCACCGGCCTCCATGACAACGTTCAAGACCGGCCCGATCGCCCGCGCGGCCCGCCTCCCAGGAACACAAACCTGCCGCCGCTGCGGCAAGAAGCGCGATCCGGACGCTCTCATGCGAGGTGCCCTGGATCGGAGGTCCTAAATGGCCAGCCCGAGGTGTCCGATTCTGGGGAGCGTGCCCGGATAGCCAATAGGCCCGGCTGTAGGGCGTCTGGATCAGGGAGCGGGTCATCCGCGCCCCGGCTGGCGGGGCGTCGGAGGAGGAGCGCATAGTGGAGCTACGCGCGGCGGGATGCGGAGACCCGCGAGCCCGGCAGCCCTATTGCCGGGCCGCTAGCTATCTGGCGAGACGGCTTCTCGGCAGGATTTCGCGTGCCGAGCATTGCTGGCTGTAACTGTGACATCTGGAGGGGAGGCTCCCGTGGCTGACTACATCATCGTCGGGGCTGGCTCGGCAGGGTGCGTGCTCGCGGCCCGGCTGAGTGAGGATCCCGGCGTGCGGGTGACCCTGATCGAGGCTGGTGCGCCCGATACCGCGCTGGAGATCCACATTCCGGCGGCTTTCGGGAAACTGTTCCAGTCCAAGTGGGACTGGGATTACCTGACCGATCCCGAGCCCGGGCTGGACTTCCGGCGCCGGTACCTGCCCCGCGGCAAGATGCTGGGCGGCTCGTCGTCGATGAACGCGATGATCTACATCCGCGGCAATCGGGCCGACTATGACCAGTGGGCCGCCGGCGGGGCGACCGGATGGGGCTGGCCGGACGTGCTGCCCTATTTCCTGCGCGCCGAGGACAACGAGCGCGGCGCGAGTGACCTGCATGGTGCCGGTGGCCCGCTGACCGTCAGCGACGGCCGGTCCCGGCATGCCCTGATGGACGCTTACCTCGAGGCGGCGCAGCAGGCCGGGCATAAGGCCAACGATGACTTCAACGGGCCGGAGCAGGACGGGGTCGGCTACTACCAGCTCACCCAGCGGAACGGGATGCGGTGCAGCGCCGCGGTGGCTTACCTGCATCCCGCTATGGCCCGCCCGAACCTTGAGGTGATCACCGACGCGCTGTGCACCCGGATCCTGTTCGACGGCAACCGTGCGGTCGGGGTCGAATACGAGCGAGCCAACGAGCTGTCGCAGGCGCGGGCCGGCCGTGAGGTGATCATCTCGGCCGGTGCCTACAACTCACCGCAGCTGCTGATGCTGTCCGGCATCGGGGTCGCGGCTGAGCTGCAGGCCTACGGCATCGAGCCGCTCGCCGACCTGCCGGTCGGCGAGAACCTGCAAGACCACGTCCATGTCTCGATCGGCTACCTGACCGACACCGAGTCGCTGCTGACCGCGGAGACAGCGCACAATATCGCGCTGCTGCAAAACGACGGAACCGGCCCACTGACCTCCAACATCGGCGAGGCCGGAGGTTTCTTCCGCAGCCAAGACAGCCTTGCCGCACCGGATTGCCAGATCCACGCCGCCCCAGTCATGTTCGTCGATGAGGGCCTAGGGCTGCCGACCGGCCACGCCTTCGTTTTCGGCGCAGTAGTGCTGAAGCCAGCCAGCCGCGGCAAGGTCTTCCTGCGCTCACTGCTACCCAGCGCAAAGCCGCACATCGTGCATGGCTACTTCACCGACCCGGCCGACCGGCAGACGATGACGCGGGCGCTGGGAGTCCTGACTGACATCGCCGCGCAGCCAGCGCTGGCCGCGCACCGCCGGGCGCCGATGCGCGTGCCCGCATCAGACAGCGACGCCGATATCTGGGAGTTCATCAAGCGTGAGTGCCAGACGCTGTACCACCCCACTAGCACCTGCGCGATCGGTTCGGTAGTCGACCCGCAGCTACGGGTGCTTGGCCTGGAGGCGCTGCGCGTGGTGGACGCTTCCGTCATGCCTACGGTGATCAACGGGAACACCAACGCGCCGACCATCATGATCGCGGAAAAGGCAGCCGACCTGATCCGCTCAGGCTGAGGCAGGCGTCCTGCTGGCAAGCACGACCCAGGCAACGCCCAGTGATGCTCGTGCGGAGGCGACAACCATGATGCTCCCGTGCCAGCAGCGGCGCTCCCCACGGCTTACACATGCCAGCCCAAGACCACTCACGACAGACATGGGCAGGCGCCGCCCGGCAAGCCCGTGCCGCCCCGCCCGCCCTAACATTGGCCATCACACAGCGTGACTCCTCTGTGACGTCGCCGCGGCGCACACTGCCGCCGCTATGGGCGCCGGTCTCGATCGGCTGGGACGCCGTCGTTGCCATGCCGAACAGGGCGATCTGGGCACCGCGATCGGTCCGCCGGACAGCTGACCTTGCCCGATTTCCGCATGGATGGGCTGGTTTGTGCTGGTTGCCAGCAGTGGCGCTGATGGCTGACGATGCGGGTGTGTGCCCGGGTGGGGAGCGCCGGGCGCGTGGGGGTTCAAGGTGCTTGAGCTGGGGGTCCTGGGGCCGGTGCGGGCGGCCCGTGATGGCCGCGAGCTTGGGCTGGGCGGGCCGAAGCAGCGGGCTGTCCTGGCGTTGCTGCTGGTGGATGCAGGCCGGGTCGTGCCCGCGGGGCATCTGGCCGAGGTGCTGTGGCGGGGCTCCCCACCGCCGGGGGCGGCGAAGACGCTGCGCTCGTATATCTCCCGGCTGCGCACCCTGGTGGGTCCCGAGGCTGCGCTGGTGGCGCGGGGCGGCGGATACGCGATCATGGTCGATCCTGATCGGGTGGAGGCGGCCAGGTTTGAGCGGCTGGTGGCGGCGGGCCGGGACGCGCTGGGCCGGGGGGAGGCGGCGGCCGCGGCTGGCCGGTTCGGGCAGGCGCTGGCGTTGTGGCGCGGCCGGGCGCTGGCTGATGTGACCGGGGTGGAGCCGCTGGCGCTGGAGGCCGCGCGGCTGGAGGAGCTGCGGCTGGCGGCGGTGGAGGGCCGGATCGAGGCCGATATTGAGCGGGGGCTGGCCGGGGAGGTGACCGGCGAGCTGGAACAGCTGGTGGCCGAGTTCCCGGTGCGGGAGCGGTTGTGGCGGCTGCTGGTGCTGGCGCTGTACCGGGCCGAGCGGCAGGCCGATGCGCTGGCCGCCTACCGGCGCGCGCGGCAGATGCTGGCCGAGGAGCTGGGGATCGAGCCGGGGCCGGAGCTGCGCCGCCTGGAGGAGGCGGTGCTGCGCCACGAGGTCCCCTCGCCGGCCGCTGCTGCGGTCACCCGGACGCTGCCGCGTGACATCGCCAGCTTCACCGGCCGCGGCGCTGAGCTGCGGCGGCTGCTGGGGGACGTGGCGGCCGCGGCGGCGTGCGGGGGGGTGGTGGGGATCTGCGCGATCGGCGGGATGGCCGGGATCGGCAAGACCACCCTGGCGGTACACGCGGCGCACCAGCTCGCGCGGCAGTTCCCCGATGGGCAGCTGTTCTTGCCGCTGCACGCGCACACGCCGGGGCAGCGGCCGGTAGACCCAGCCGATGCGCTGGCCAGCTTGCTGCTGGCGGCCGGGATCGGCGCCGGGCAGATCCCGGCCGGAATGGAGGCCCGCGCGGCCCGGTGGCGGGATTACCTGGCGGGCAAGAAGGTGTTGCTGGTGCTGGATGACGCGGCCGGGCATGAGCAGGTCCGGCCGCTGCTGCCCGGCACCGCCGGCAGCCTGGTGCTGGTCACCAGCCGACGGCGGCTGGCCGCGCTGGAAGACGCCGCCGTGATCAGCCTCGGCACTTTGGCACCAGATGAGGCCGTGGCGCTGCTGACCCGTCTCTCTGGCCGGCCTGACCTGGATGCGGGTAATGCCGGGGTGGGTGAGGTTACCCGGTTGTGCGGGTACCTGCCGCTGGCGATCGGGATGCTCGCCAGCCAGCTGCACCAGCACCCGGCCTGGACCACCGCGGGCCTGGCGGCGGATCTGGCCGCAGCCCGGGACCGGCTGGCCGTCATGCGCGCGGAGAACCTGTCGGTCGCTGCCGCGTTCGACCTGTCCTACGCCGACCTCACCCCAGATCAGCGGCGGCTGTTCCGCCGCTTGGGCCTGCACCCGGGGCCCGACATCGACGCTCATGCCGCCGCCGCGCTCGACGGCACTACCACAGAGGCTGCCCGCCGTGGTCTGGCGGGCCTCTACGATCAGCATCTGATCACCGAGCCCGCCCCCGGCCGCTACCGGCTGCACGACCTGCTCCGCGAGCACGCCCAGGCCCTCGCCGCGAGCGACGACCCCGCCACGTGCGAAGCGGCGGCCGGGCTGCTGCTGGATTACTACCTGCACACCGCGCTGGCCGCGGGTGGGCATATCCCCCCGCAACGGATCACCAGTGCCTCGTTGCCGCCCGCCCGGCCACCGGATTGTGCGCCGCCGGTAGCGACCCAAGCGCAGGCCTCGGGCTGGCTGGAGGCCGAGCGCGCCAATCTGCACGCGGCCGTCGGCTACGCCGCCGCCACTGGGCGGACCCGGCATGCCATGGTGATCCCGGCCGCCATCACCGGCTTCCTGCAGCTGGGGGGGTACTGGGACCAGGACCTCGCCCTGCTGCAGAGCGCGGTGGCCGCGGCACGCCAGGCCGGTGACCGGCCGAGCCAGGGGCAGCTCCTGCTGCTGCTCGGGTTGGCAACATGGATGACCGACGATTTTGCAGGGGCCACGGCCGCGTTCCGGCAGGCGCTGGCGCTGTATGGCGACCTGGGCGACCCGGCCGGCCAGGGCGACGCGATCATCGGGATCGCCTTCGTGTGCCTGCTGGCCGATGACTACCCGCCCGCCATCGCCTACAACCGGCAGGCGCTGGAACTGTTCCGCGGCCTCGATCACCGGCGCGGCCAGGCCAATGCCCTCAACGGCCTGGGCATGGTGTACCGGGTGACCGGGGACTACCCGGCCGCCGCGGCCAGCCTCCGGCAGGCGCGGGAACTGTTCCGCGGCATCGGCCACCGGACCGGCGAGTACGAGGCCCTGTGTGAACTGGCGATTGTCCAGATGCTGACCGGCGATTACCCGGCCGCCGCCACCACCTTCGAGCAAGCCAGGGCGCTGGGACGTGACATGGGTGACCGCCACGGGCAAGCCCTGATGCTCTATGATCGCGGGCGGCTGCAACGCCTGACCGGCGACTATCGGGCCGCCGCCGCCAGCCATCAGCAAGCCCTCAGCCAAGTCCGCGACCTCGGCGAACGGTCAACCCAGGTCTACGTACTCAACGAACTCGGCCTGGTACAACAGCTGACCGGCGACTATGCCGCCGCGGCCATCAGCCTCCAGAAGGCCCTTGAGCTGTCACGCGATACCGGTGAGCGGCACGGCCAGGCCGAAGTGCTCAACAGCCTCGGAGAGCTCTCGACCCGGACCGCGGCCACCCAGCAAGCCCGCGAGTACCACACCCAGGCCCTGGGCATCGCCCGCGACCTCGGCGTGCCCCTGGAACAAGCACGCGCCCTGGAAGGGATCGGCCGCTCCCACCTCCACGACGGCCACGCCCGCGAAGGCACCGCCTACCTGCGGCAGGCACTGGCCATCTACCAGCGCATCGGAGCCCCCGGCGCCCAGCGCGTCCAGGAAACCCTCACCGCTCATCGCACCGGGAAGAACAGCCAGACCCCAGTCCCGGAGCAGTAACGGCCAGCATGCGCGCCGCACCGTGCAGCGATCTGGCAGGCCCAGCAACAGTACAGTCGCCCCGCTGCCAGCAAGCCATTACAGCCCCGACCGCCGGATTACGATCGGCCCACCGCGCCCGGTCAATCGCCCCCAGCAGCTGCCGACACTGCCAAGGCCGTGGCGGTGATCCCCGGCTGAGCACGGCCAGTCCGGCGGTACCTGACCGGGCCAGGCGCCTGACCTGTGCTGACATCCATCGCTAGACCGGGGCGCACAGTCAGGGTTCGCAGCCTGGCCACACCTGCGCCAACCCGCGGCGTCGGCGAGACTACCAGCACAGCCGCCGGAAAGCCTGCGCTGACCAGAAACGACGGCGCACGACAGACCCGCTAGAGCTAGAACCGGGCTCTTTGTCCTCGCCGGCTGGCCGAGACGCCGGCCGCTAGCGCGGAAGTGTCCGCCTCGCCGCAGCGCCCGAGCAAGCCGAAGCCAGCCTGCGCAAAGCGCTACGGATCCATGAAGACCGGCGGGCGGTGGCCCTGGCCAAGCGGACCCGCCCCGGTCAGCCTGGCCGTCGGCGCCGGGCCCGCCTGACCGGCCAGGGGGGTTCAACAAGATTGCAACAAGCCTTCAACCCCCTTCGCTGACTCTCGTCTCAGGCGCCCGGGCGGACCCGCCCAGGCGAAGACGCGAAAGCCACCCGGAAGGGGCCCAGCCATGTACGTCCACTACCAGCTCGTGAAGGCCCGCCAGGACGAACTGCTGCGGACCGCAGCCCGCGACCGTCTCGCCGCCCAGGCCCGGCGGGCACGTCCCCCGCGGCCGCACCACCCGGCCGCCACGCCGGCACGGCGACCGGCAGCCATGCGCCTGCGCCGGCTCTTCCGGACTTCCTAACACGCCACCAGTCCGATGAATGGAGGACGTCATGAACCACATCCGCCGCATCGTCGCCGCCCTGGCTGCGGTCGTCGGCGCGCTGCTGACGTTTATCGCCGCGTCCCCGGCCGCGCTCGCGATCCGCGTGCCGCCGCCGGGTGGCTACGACGGGACGGTGCATGTGCCGCCGCGCCTGGCGCCTGGACACATACTCCACCAGCCGGTGCACGAAATCCTATCTCCGATCCCAGTCCACACCATTGTCACTGGCGGCATGCCCGGCTGGCAGATCGCCCTGATCGCCGCCGGGGCCGCCCTGGTGGCTGCCGTGCTGGCGGTGCTCGCCGACCGGACATGGATCGCGCGGCGGCGCTCGATGGCCGGCGCCGCCTGAGCCATGACCAAGGCACGGGCATCGTCGGCCTCGGCGGCTGCACAACCCATCGGTGCTGCTTGGGGCGCAGCCCTCACAGCAGCCGATTCCGCGGTGCCCGCTGGCGGGGCGCCCTGGCGATGCCGGTGCCTGCCTGGGGTTTCCGGTGCCAACGGCCGGCCGGGCCGGTGGCCTGGTGCGGGGAAAGGAGATCACGATCATGACTGCTGAGGCAGGCCCGAAGCCCAGTGACGCGCCGGTCACTGACCTGGTGATGCTCGCACACGACGGCGACCAGCGGGCGTGGGATGCGATCGTGGAGCGGTACGCCCTGCTGGTGTGGTCGATCTGCCGCCGGTACCGGCTCGATGGCGCCGACGCCGTCTGGCTGCAGCTGGTGCACCAGACCGGACGGATCCGCGACCCGGCCGCGCTGCCCGGCTGGCTGGCCACCACGACCCGGCGCGAATGCGGCCGGATCGTGCGTGCGGCACGCCGAACCTGCCCTCCCGGCCATGGGCTGGACATCGGTGACATCCCCGACGAACAGGCCGCGCCGGCCGACGACCAGTTGCTGCTGGCCGAGCGGCGCGCGGCGCTCGCCGACCTGTCGCTCGCCCTGCCAGCAGCTGATCGCCCTGCTCACCGCGGATCCCCCCCGTGCCCCACGCCCAGATCAGCGCCAGGCTCGGCATCCCGGTCGGCAGCATCGGGCCCACCCGCAGTCGCTGCCTGGCCAAGCTGCGCCGCCACCCGGCCATCGCCGCCCTAGCCGACGCCGAACCCGCGTGAAATGAGTCGCCCGGGCAGCCGTGATGCCATGACGACCACTAATGACGCACTCGCAGACGCCCCGCGACGCCAGGACTCCCCGCTGGCCCAGACCCGGTGTCGTGAGCCGCGCCTGCTCGCGGCCCGCAACACAAAATGCACAGATCAGCGCGGGGCGCAGAACTGGCCCTATGGGGGCCGGGCGTGAGGCCGGACCCCCTTTCCTGCTCAGCCCGGTAGCGCGACGCTCCGGGTGACATACGAGCTCGGAAAGGAGGCCGGCAATGTCTGTCTACGTCGGAATCGACGTGCACCGCAAGCGCTCTCAGGTGGCGGTGGTCGATGAGTCTGGGAAGGTGCTTGCCAACCGGAATGTGCCCAACGCGGTGGAGCCGTTTTTGAAGGTGATCGGCGGCCTGCCGCCGGGCACGCCGGCGGCGTTCGAGGCCGCCTACGGCACCAGCTGGCTGGTGGAGCTGCTGGAGAGCTACGGGTTCACCCCGCATCTGGTGCACGCGTCGCGGTGCAAGGCGATCGCCTCCGCGCGGCTGAAGAACGACAAGGTCGGCGCATCGATCTTGGCGCAGTTGCTGCGCGTGGATCTGCTGCCGGAGGCGTGGATCGCCCCGCCTGAGGTGCGGCAACTGCGGGCGCTGCTGCGCCACCGGGTGGCGCTGGTGCGGCTGCGGACCCTGTTGCGCAACCGGATCCACGCCATCGTGGCCGACCACGGGTATGACCGGCCGGCCGGCGAGTACTGGAGCGGCCCGGGCCGCGCCTGGCTCGCCTCGCTGGAACTGCCCGCGGTGTCCCGCGAGCTGGCCGGGGACGACCTGGCGCTGATCGGCGCGCTGGAGACCGTGATCGACCGGCTGGACTGGGAGATCCGCCAGCGCGGCCGGTCCGGCCCGCGGGTCAAAGTGCTGACCCAGCTGCCGGGCGTCGGCCCGTTCACCGCGCTGGTCATCCTGGCCGAAGTGGGCGATGTCAGCCGGTTTGGGTCGGCGCGCAAGCTGGCGTCCTGGGCCGGGCCCACCACCGGCCGTGCGCGGCAGCGACCGCGTCGCCCACTACGGGCACATCTGGAAAACAGGGCCCGGTGCTGCTGCGCTGGGCGCTGTGCGAGGCGGCGCAGACCGCCAAGCGCTCGCCGCAGTTCGCCGCCAGCTTCCAGGCCATCGCCCGACGGCGCGGGAAGAAGATCGCCACCACCGCGGTCGCCCGCAAGCTGCTCACCCGCGCCTGGCACCTGCTCACCGACGCCGGGCACACAATCCCGCAACCCGCCGTAGCATCCACCGCCCCGGAAGGGACGCGGTGACAGACCAGGAGGAGGTCGCCAGGC
>Ga0134128_10004021_pt1 | contig 18011 bp, 19 predicted proteins | sample KB31754_FD_96462 | JGI IMG/M metagenome (GOLD analysis project Ga0134128, IMG submission 96462) | Terrestrial soil microbial communities with excess Nitrogen fertilizer from Kellogg Biological Station, Michigan, USA - KB3-175-4 | ecosystem: Environmental > Terrestrial > Soil > Unclassified ... | reverse complement strand
GGCGATTGTCTCGGGAAGTCCATCGGCATGTCTATTCGACACCACCAGGCCCACAAACGTTGCATTGGGGAGGGCAGCGGCGAGGCCGACGCTCGCCAAGTCGGAGACCCAACGATAGGTTCTAGGACCTTTCAACCGGAGAAGTAACGTGACGACGACGCAGTCGGTGCTCGACCATCACCTCCAGTGTTTCGCGACGGGCGACCTCGACGGGATCATGGCCGATTTTGCTCCGGACGCGGCCCTCCTCCTTCCCGACGGACCGCTCCACGGCGATGCGATTCGAGGGTTCTTCGAGGCGGCGTTCGCGGAGTTCTCAAAGCCGGGGACGACGATGGAGATGAAGCAGACGATCGTCCACGGCGATTGCGCGTTCATCGTTTGGAGCGCCGAGACGCCGGACAATCGGTACGATGCGGCGGCGGACACCTTCCTAGTGCGTGACGGAAAGATCGCAGTTCAGACCTTCGCGGCTTCGGTCACCCCCAAGTAGCTGTTGGGAATGCACCGCGCTCGCACATACGCGGCGGTAGTCGCCGCGCGTCGTCCTGTGGATCGGACGGGGCGAATGGGCCCGACAGACCAAAGGGCCCTCGGTCAAGATCGCGTTCACGGTTCACGACACCGTTCAGACCATTTATTCGGCGCCGTTGACCGTGACGGTGCTGGACGCGACTACTCCCGAGCGCCGACGTCCCGCTCGCTGGGCCTCCTTGAAACGGCGTGGTGCTGCGCGCATCAAAATCGTTGCGCGTCCTGGAAAACGTGCGATCAGAGTAACAGATGGCCCGCGACGACGAGACGATTGCCACACTCAAACGCGAGCTGGGTGCCCGGGTGGCGGAGCGTGTGCGGGGCTGGAACGGTGACGACATCGGGTCGGTGCTCGGCACCGATCGTTCGCGCATAGCGGACTTGCGCAACGGACGGCTTGCGCGCTTCTCGCTCGAGACGCTGATTCGCTTCCTCGTGCGCGGAGGCTACAGCGTGGAGCTACGCGCCAAGTTGCGCCGCTCCGTCCTCGCGCCAAGTGAGAGCAGCGGAGAGCCGGCCCGGTGTCCGCAGGGTGAGCCGAGGCAATGCTGCCTGCAGTACCGGCAGCATTGCACTGGTCGCCCGAAGGACACTGGGCGGCTCGAAGCGGGACCTGGCTAGTCTCGAGGCGGGAACGTAGCTAGGCTCGAAGCAGGAACGTGGCTGGACTCGAGGCGATTCGGAGCGCTCACTGCCGCTCGATCCACTCTTTCAGCTGTTCCGCCGTCTGCGCCCCGAGCCGGCGATCCACCAACACGCCGTTCTTGAAGAGCAACGTCGTCGGCATCTGATTGCGCGCCTCGGTCATCGCCAGGCCCTTCGGCGCGAGCGCGATCCGCGGCACGGGCGACGCGAAGACGGACATCTGTCGCTGAATTTCGGCCTCGCCGCTCGCCGGGTCGGCCGCGGCCGCGAACGAGATATCGGTGTGCTGGTCCGCGAAGTACTCGCGGGCTTGACCGAGCTCGTCGAACGCGATTCCGCTGTGCGCGCTCCACGGCGCCCAGATCAGCACGACGTTAATGTTGTGCTGCCTGTCGCGCGGTGTCTCGGGGAAGATGTCTTCCCACTGTCGGTTCCTCGGCAGCGGCTCGGCGGCGGCGGGGAGGGGTTTGCTGGGGACGTCGAGCACGTTCGACGCCATCATGAAGCCCCGGTACTCCGGTCCATCGTAGCGGAAGCAGAGGCGGCCGTCCTTCGTCCAGCTCGGGAAGAGCGCCGAGCCTTTGAGGTTCGGAAGGGTGCGGATCGTCTTGTCTCTGAGATCGACGATCTGAATATCGTAGCCCGCGCCTTCCGGCTTGAGCGAGTGGAAGGCGATGTAGCGCCCGTCCCAACTGAAATCGGCTTTAGCGCCTTTGATGCCAGTGTCAAAGATGTCGTCGCAGTTGTCGAGCCCACGCACGACGATGTTGCCTTCGACGAACGTCGTGATGCGCTTGCCGTCCTTGCTGATGAGCGGACGCTCGCCCGTGCCGACTTTGTCGCACGACTTCACCTTCTGGATAGGCTGCACGGCCTTGTCGCCGTTCAAAAAGTAGTAACGGCTGTCGATCGTGAGGATGAGATCCTTGCCGTCGCGCGTCGCCCAGCTGTAGTAGTCGCCGAGGCCCGGCGGCGCGACGTTACCGGTGGTCTGCTTGTTCCACACGTCGCGCACCGAGACGCCGTTCTCGCCGCTGTAGATCACCTTCTTCCCGTCCGGCGACCAGTACGCGTCGATCCCGTTTTCGGTGTACAGAATCTTCTTCGCCGTGAGATCGACGACGGTCTCGATGAGCCCCAGTCCGTTCGGGTGCCGGGTGTCGCGCTTTTCCGACGCGTAGACGAGAGTCTTGCCGTCGGGCGAGATGCGCGCGTAGGCGAAGACGCCTTCCTTCGGCTTGAGTGTGAAGAGGCGCGCGTACGTCGGTCCGGCGGGCGGACGTGCACCGACGGCGAATAGCGCAACGAATAAAAGGCCGGCTCTCGATGTCATTTGCGTAGCTTGGAAAGGTCGAGCGTGAACACGCCTGGTGTGGTGGTGCCGGTCAGCGTGTAGATGAGTGTACGTCCATCCGAAGAGACCGCGAGGTCGCCGGTCGCGCGTTGCAGCGGGACCTCGACGAGCTTGCTGGTCTGCTTCGTCGCGATGTCGACGAGATACAGCGCCGCTTGCGGCTCTTGGTCCGACGGCAGACCGAAGACGACCAGCTGATTTCCGCCGGGTAGCAGCTTCATCACGGCGACCAGTGGGAACGGTGTTTCGATCGTGGTTACCGGCCTTGCGTCCGACGTCAACACTTCGATCGTCTTGAAGTCGCCGGCGGAATCCGCCGCGTGACGAATCGCGACGCGTTCACCGGTGGGCGAGACGGCGACGCCGCCGGCGTTGTAGCGACCGTTCGTCTTCGGCAAGACGACGACATCCGACGAATCGCCGTCGAAGACGACGCGGTGCACCTCGCCGTTGCGGGCGACGAGCGCAGTCGTGGGACTGATCGCGAGTCCGAAGTTCGGCGTCGGACCGATCACGAATTCGCGCAGCGCGCGAGTGGCGCCGCCGAGCTCGATACGCTGGAAGACTGCCTTGCGTTGCGGGCCGGTACCGGCGATGGTCGAAAGGATTATCGCGCGCGAATCGGCGGTCCAGAGAAACGTGCCGGAGTTGCCGGCCAGTGCCTCACGCTGTTGTACGCTGCCGCCCGCCACGTCCAGTACGCTCAAGTGACGGCTGCCGGTCGGCGGTCCGCCGACGTAGCCGACGTGAGCGCCGTCGGGCGACCACGACGCGCCGCCGAGGTAACGATCGGGCAGAGAGACGGCGCGACGTAACGTGCCGTCCGCGGACCAGATCCGTATCTCACATTGCTCGCCCAAACACATCCCCATCGAGAAGCTGTCGCCGGTTGGCGACCACGCGAGGTCGTAGAACTGGGGCAACGTGTCGATGAGAAGACGCGGAGCGCCGCCGGCGATAGGGACTGTGAAGACGCGGCGGGTGTCGCCGCGATCCGAGAGCACGAGTGTTGCCGGTGGAAGCCACCCTTCGATCGTCTCGCGTCCCGGTGGAGTGATCGTCGTACGCGTGCGGCCCCCCGAGTCGGCAATGACCAGCCGCGCGGAGAATCCGGTGTCGGCGTAGACGATGAGCGTGCCGTCCGGCGAAGTGCCCGGCCATCCGGTTGCGGCGCGCGGGACGATCGTCGTCGACGCGCCGCCCGCTGCCGGTACGCGGTGCAGGCTTCCGAAGATGCTCGGTGCGTTGTTCTTATACGGCAGGCAGCTCCAGTCCGGAATGCACTGCACGGGCGGGTTCGCGGCATAGATCACACTGCGCCCGTCCGCGGACCAGCGAATGCTTCCGACCGCGGAGCGCATGACGGGCACCAACGTCCGCTCTCGTCCGCCATTCACCGGCACGACGACGACGCCCTGGCCGACGCCGACGGAGTCGTCGCGCGCGAACGCGATCGAGTTACCGTCGGGCGAGATGGCGGGCGAGTCGCCCTCGAGCGCACTAACGCGCCGCTCCCGGCCAGCAGCCAGACCGGTGCGCGTGTCGACGGGAAGCACCCAAATGTGCTGCGCGCGCGACTCGCGATCGACGTGTCGGTACGCGAGCAGCTTGTCCTTCGCCCCGATCGTGAGATCCCAGACCTCACCGTCGGCGAGCCGGGTGGCCGCTTTCGTCGCTCGGACGTAGACCCAAAGCGCGCGCGTCGAGTCGGTGAAGTAGACGCGCTGCGTGTCGCTGGAGACAACGAGCTGCGTAGCTCGCTTGCCGGCGGGGAGCGCGTTGACCAGCCGAGCCTGGGCGGGCGCTTGCGCGGTAAGATTAAGCGCTCCGAGAACGCTAATAGCAACCACGACTCGAACCATCGAGCGAGCCTCCGGTGAAGCCTCAATCTTCTCACGGACTTCGAGGGGCGTCAACACCGAGCTCGATTGACTTTCAGAGGGACAACACGGCATCGTGAAGGGACGGGAGGAGGGTGCGTTGATGGTCGGCTCATCATTTCGTTCGACGCTCGCGGCGATCGGGTTCGCGGCGTCGCCGGCGCTCGCCGGTGCCCAACACGACACACACGATAAAGCCGCATTGGGGACGGTGCGGTTCCCCGTGTCATGCGCGCCGGCGGTGCAGGCGGGTTTCAATCGCGCGGTCGCGCTGCTCCACCACATGACGTATCCGCAGGCGCGCGCCGGCTTCGAGCAAGTCGCCAACCGAGATCCGCGGTGCGCGATGGCGCATTGGGGAATCGCCATGACGCTGTTTCAACCACTTTGGCCGACGCGGCCGAGCGTGCAGGAACGACGGCGCGGATTGAGCGAAGCGACGCAAGGGCTGTCTCTGGCGACGACGGCGCGTGAGAGCCTGTTCGTCGAGAGCGTCCGCGAGTTTTTCCAAGAGCCGGAGTCGAACGACTACTGGCAGCGCATTCAACGCTGGGCCGGTGCGCTCGAGAAAGTGCACGCGGCGTATCCGCACGATCCGGAGGCGAGCGCGTTCTATGCGCTCGGACTGCTCGCGTCGGTCCCGCCGACCGAAGTGTCGTCTCCGAATCAGACACGCGCCGCGTCGCTCTTGCTCGACGTGTACAAGGCGAATCCGGATCATCCCGGCGCGATGCACTATATCGTCCACGCCGACGATGTTCCGGGGCGTGAGCGAGAGCAGCTGGCGATTGTGCGCAAGTACGCGAAAGCGGCGCCGCGTAATGCGCACGCGCTGCACATGCCGACGCACATCTACACTCGGCTCGGACAGTGGAGCGACGTGATCGACGGAAACCTCCGCGCGGCGGCCGCCGCGCTCGAGGTGCCGGCAGGCGATCGCGGTCAGTTCGTGTGGGACGAGTTCCCTCACGCCGTGGAGTATCTCGTCTACGCCTACCTACAGCAGGGCGCCAACGAGAAGGCGCTCGCGCAAATCAAGCGCCTCGACGGGACGCCGCGTCTGCAGCCGAGCTTCAAGACGGCGTTTCATATCGCGTCGACGCAGGCACGCTACACGCTCGAGCGGCATGCGTGGAACGAAGCGGCGATCCTCACGCCGCGCCAGCCGGCGTCGCTCGACTGGGATCGGTTCCCGTGGGCAGAAGGCGTGACATGGTTCGCGCGCGGACTCGGGGCGGCGCATCTGGGCCGTCCGGCCGACGGGCGCGCCGCGTCGAATCGTCTCGACACGTTGGCGGCGCACGCACGCTCCAGTGGAGAAGATCTTTTCGCGCGCACGATCGACATTCTCACGCTCGGCGTCCGCGCGTGGACCGCGCAGGCGGAGCGCGACCCGACGAACGCGCTGGCGCTGATGCGACGCGCGGTGGAGCTCGAGGAGACGACGCCGAAGCACGCAGTCACCCCCGCGCCGACGATTCCGGCATCCGAGCTGCTCGGCGATCTATTGATGGAGCAGGGGAAGCCGAGCGAGGCGCTTGCCGCCTACAACCGCGCGCTCGAGCTCTACCCGAAGCGGCTCAACAGCGTACGTGGCGCGTTACGCGCGCGACGGGCGTCGAAAGCCTGAGTGGCGGGGGGGGGAGGCAGCGAATGACACTCGTCGCCTTCGTGCGCGGCGTCAACGTTGGCGGTCATCGACGTTTCCGTCCGAGTGTATTGGCGGACGCGATGAAGGCGCACGACGTGGTAAACATCGGAGCGGCGGGCACGTTCGTCGTTCGGAACCCCGGATCGCGCGCCAAGCTCATGGCCGAGTTGCGACGACAGTTGCCGTTCGACGCCGCGATCGCGCTCTGCGCCGAACGCGACCTGCTGCACATGGAGAGTGCGAACCCCTTCGGTAGTGCGGCGGCGAAACCGAATGTTGTGCGCTTCGTCAGCGTGCTCACGAAGCCCGGGCGTCTGCCCGGGCCGCTGCCCGTCTGGATGCCGAACAAACAAGATTGGCTCGTGCGCATCGTCGCCGCGGACGGCCAATTCGTCTTCGGCGAGTATCGTCGCCACATGAAGACGATCGGCTACCTCGGCAAGTTGGATGCGCTGTTCGGAGCGCCGGCGACGACGCGAAACTGGAACACGATCCGTCAGATCATCGCGGTGTTAAAGATCGGGGATGAGTAGCTCGCGGCAGGACGGCTATCTTTCGCGTTCCCCACCACGGATTGCATGCGACGCCAGCCCCTCCGCCTCGCCGAACTCTCGCTCCTATTTCTGGTCGCCGGTTGTCACAGCTACCACTCCGCCACCACGTCGATTCCTGCCGACGCCAAAGTTCGCGTCCGATTCAGCCCGATGCGAACGGTCAATCTTCGCGCGCCGGGCGGAGCGACGGAGCCGGTGGAGGTGTGGGAGATCACCGGGACGCTGGTCACGATGCGCGGGGATACGATCGTGATGCGGCCGTCGAGAGTCGGTGTGAAGAACGAGCTCGAGGAGCGTCGCGTCATTGACCAGGAGCTCGCCCTCCTCCGCGACGCCGGGACCGAGTTTGGTGTGTACAGGACGGACGTCGCCAAGACAACGCTGCTCACGACGGTGATCACAGCCACGGTACTTGTCGGCGGATTCTATGTCCTGATCGCGGCGGCCATGATGAGCAGCGACTAGGCGCGATCGCGCGCCGCGATCTCGAGAAGGGGCGCGAGCCAGGCCACATAGCCGCGCGGGTTGGCGGCGAGGTCGGCGCGGAGGCTGGCGAGGTTGATCCACTTCCACTCCGCAACCTCGGCGGGATTCGGATTGGGCTTGCCGGTCCAGCGGCCGACGAAGACATGATCGATCTCGTGCTCGACCAACCCGTGCTCGAGCTCCGCTCGATACGTGAACGTGCCGGCGTGATCCATATTCGCGCGGATGCCCATCTCCTCGAAGAGGCGTCGCGCCGCGGCGGCCTGGGTCGTCTCGCCCGGACGAGGATGGCCACAACACGTGTTGGCCCACAAACTCGGCGAATGATACTTCTCTAAAGATCGTCGCTGCAGGAGGACGCGACCGTCGCCGTCGGTGAGGAGGACGGACACCGCCCGGTGCAGCTCGCCGGACACGTGCGCGGCGAGCTTCAGGGCTGTTCCCGTCTCCCGGTCGGCGGCGTCGACCAGGACGACGCGTTCGTCCGGCCCTTCCCGCGGCAATCGCTCGTGGGGGTCCGGCCAGAATGTGGGGGCGTCGTCACCATGCCAGTCGAGAAACGCGGCCAACGTGTCGAGCTCAGTGGTCAGCGCCTCCTCGAGATATTCTTTGCTGCCGAGACGGTCGACATCGTCGTCATTGTTGATGACAATCGGCGGGCCGACGGACAAGAATGCACCCGGTGTCGGCCGATCGAACATCTCGTAATCGATCGCCACAGGAATGACTGTCACTGGCGACAGGATGCGAACGAACGTCGTGATGCCGCGGCGAAAGACGATCGGACGACGACGTGCGGGCCAGAGCGCGCCTTGCGGAAAGAGAACCGTCGTGAACTCGGAGGACGCGGCGCGCTGCTCCTCGAAGAAGCGAAGCGCGCGCCGGAGCGCGGTCGGCGAGTCTCGGCCCACGTCGATCGAGCCCATGAGACGCAGACCGGAAAACTTCCGCAGATTCTCGCCGGTCATCGTGATGAAGAGCGGCGCGCGCGGACGGATTTGCCGTTGGACTTCGCGCAGCACGAAACCGTCCCACCAACCGAGGTGGTTGGCGATGAAGAGAATGGGCCGGTCGTCCGGCACCGCGCGCGGCAGGCCGGTGATGTAGACCCCGGAAAGCCGCCGGCGCATCCACGGACGGAAGACGAATTCGAAGAGGGCGACGGTGGTCGGCGACCAGCGCGTCGGCGAGGCTGGCATCAGCAGAATATACGCGTGCTATTGGACGATTCGCCCCGTGCTGCTATCGTGTGGATCGAGGCAGCAGATCGCGGTTGACCTCGACCCGGAGGAGAGGATGCTGGTGCTCCAGGCAGTGCCGCAGCCCGGACGGGACATCTTCAAGCTCCTTCGCGCGCGCATTCGCGCGGCGAACACGTGGGATTGGGCCAACAAGACGCGGACGCGACTCAAGCACAAAGCGCGGCCCAAGGGCGGCTACATCAAGATCGCCAACGCCGATGGGATCCTCGTCGCGCATGTACATCCCACGACGCCGGACGACCTGTTCTATCTGGCGGAAAAATTTACCGGGCGGCTCGTCGCGTGGTTCCAGCCTGATTTGGCGGCGATAAATGTCCAGTTCGTCGCAGATTTGCCGCAACGGAGAACGAAAAAGCGGCGGTAGTCCGGCGTCGTCTTCCTGTCGGCCTCGAGGTGGTGCAAGTTCTCATCGAACTTCATTTCACCGAGGCATGTCATGCGTTCGTTCTTTCGAGTACTTCTCCCTATCGGGATCGTCGCCATTGCCGCATCGTGCGACTCTTCCCGTCCGGCTGCGCCGTCGCAGCGGACGATCGGGCCGGCGTCTGCCGACAAGGCCCCGGCCGGCATCCCTTCGACCGCCGACGTCAGGTTCGGCATCGACGAACACGGGTCGCCGTTCCCGCCGCCCGACGAGCACGATGGATCGGGACACGCACGCGATCACGTCTACCCGCGCGAGACGGTGCTGGCGCGCAACGGCAGCGTCACCTTCCACATCGATGCCGTGCACCAGGTCGCGGTCTATCGACCCGGTACGCAGCCCGAAGATATTCGCGTCGATCAGACGACGCTCGAGGACATCGATCTCGGACCGTTCACGCTTCCCAAGTTCCGCATCAACGACCCGACCAATCGTATCGTGCTCGGCCCTCCGCAGAAGCTGTTCGATCAGACGTGGACCACGCCGCCGGGAACGTTCTCTCAGCCGGGCCGCTACCTGGTCATCTGCACGACACTGCCCCATTTCGTCGGATCGAACATGTGGGCGTGGGTGACCGTGAAGTAAGGGACGCCGGCTCAACGACCGAATCCGATGATCCTCACGATCGGCGCGTGGCAGGATGGTGGAGTCATTCCACTCAAGTTCACGCAAGCGGGCGAACAAGTCTCGCCAGAGCTCAAATGGACAAACGTGCCCGCCGGAACCGTGACGTTCGTCGTCAACATGCTCGACCCCGACGTATCCGTGCAGCGCACGACAGACACACAGCCGCATTGGATCGTCTGGAACATTCCCGGGACGGCGACCGGGCTGCCTGAAGGGGTGAAGCCCGGCGGCGATCTCCCGGACGGCTCACACCAGATCAGCGCGTCCGGACCGCAGTATCGCGGGCCGGGCGCGGCGGCCACCGGTCCGTTACACCACTACACCTTCGAGGTGTACGCGCTCGACACGAAGCTCGACGTCATTGCATCGACCGCGACGCAGGTCATCAATGCGGCGCTCGAGACGCGCGCGAGCGTCATGAAAGCCATGAACGGCCACGTGCTCGGCAAGGCCGTATACGTGGGATTGTTCAAGCGGCCGCAATAACGCCCGGCTTGGCGCGACCAGGTGGTGACGGTGAAGTAGCGGCTATCATTGAACCATGACACGTGTCTACAACTTCAGCCCCGGCCCTGCCGTCCTCCCGGTCGAGGTCCTCGAGCAGGCTCGGGACGAGATTCTCGATTGGCACGGCACCGGGATGTCCGTGATGGAGATGAGCCATCGCGGCAAGGAATTCATCGGCATCGCCGAGCAGGCAGAAGCTGACCTCCGCGAGCTGCTCGGCGTGCCGGCCGATTACAAAGTGCTCTTCATGCAAGGCGGGGCCACGCTGCAGTTCGCGGCCGTGCCGCTCAATCTGTCCGCTGCCGGCCAGACCGTGGATTACGTCAACACGGGCTCGTGGTCGAAGAAGGCGATCGGCGAGGCGAAGCGGTACGCGAAGGTGAACATCGCGGCGGACGCCGGCGGCGCTTACTGCTCCATCCCGCCGGTGGAAAGCTGGAAGACGTCCGTCGAAGCGGCGTATCTGCACTACACACCGAACGAGACAATCGGCGGCGTCGAGTTTCACGTTGTTCCCGACGTCGGCGACGTGCCGCTCGTCGCCGACATGTCGTCGACACTGCTCTCACGTCCCGTGGACGTGACGAAGTTCGGGTTGATCTACGCCGGCGCGCAAAAGAACATCGGGCCGGCCGGACTCACCGTGGTCATTGTCCGCGACGACCTGCTGGGCCGCGCGCGGGCTGAGACGCCGAGTGTGCTCGATTACGCGGCCGTGGCGAAAGACGGATCCATGCTCAACACGCCGCCGACGTACGCTTGGTACCTGGCCGGGCTGGTCTTTCAGTGGCTCAAGCGGCAGGGAGGCCTCTCGGCCATCGGCCAGCGCAATCGCGCCAAGGCGGCGCTCCTCTACGACGCGATCGATCGCTCTTCGTTCTATCGGAACCCGGTAGCGAAGGACGCACGATCGTGGATGAACGTCGTGTTCACACTTCCAAAACCAGAGCTCGACAAGACCTTTGCGGCGGGGGCAAAGACCGCCGGGCTCGTGGGCCTCGAGGGCCATCGGTCCGTTGGCGGGATGCGCGCCAGTCTCTACAACGCGATGCCGGTGTCGGGCGTAGAGGCGCTGGTGAGTTTCATGAACGAATTCGAGCGCACACACGCCTGATGCCTGTCGACGCGCGCAGCCGATTCACAATTCGCACGCTCAACAATATCTCGCCGCGCGGAATCGAGCGGCTTCCGCGCGATCGCTACACCGTGTCCTCGGACGCCGCCGAGCCGGACGCGATCATTGTGCGGTCGGCGGACATGCACACGATGACGATCCCGGCCAGCGTGAAAGCGGTCGGGCGCGCCGGGGCCGGGACGAACAACGTGCCCGTTGCCGCGCTATCGAAACGCGGCGTTCCCGTGTTCAACGCGCCGGGAGCGAATGCGAACGCCGTCAAGGAGCTCGTGATCGCGGCGATCCTCATGTCGATGCGCCACGTCTGCGAAGCGTGGAGCTACGCCCGCGGACTCACAGCCGCCGACGATCATGCGCTCGAGGAAGCGGTAGAGCAGGGCAAGAAGAAGTTCGTCGGCCGCGAGCTCCCGGGTCGAGTCCTCGGCGTCGTCGGGCTTGGCGCGGTCGGCGTAGAAGTCGCGAACGCGGCGCACGCGCTCGGAATGTCCGTCGTCGGATTCGACCCGCAACTTACCGTCGAGCGTGCGCTGCAACTCACGTCGAGCATCGAGCGAACGGCGACGCTGGACGATCTGTTCGCGCGCGCCGACGTCGTGACGGTGCACACCCCGCTCGTCGAGGAGACGCGCAATCTCGTCAATCGGGCCCGACTGCAACGCATGCGCGACGGTAGCATCGTCGTGAACTTCGCTCGTGCCGGCATCGTGGATACGGGGGCGATCGTCGACGCGCTCGACGACGGAAAGCTCGCCGGCTACGTCTGCGATTTCCCGACGCAGGCGATCAAAGATCATCCCAAGGTCGTCGCGCTGCCCCATCTCGGCGCATCGACGCATGAAGCCGAAGAGAACTGCGCCGTGATGGTCGCCGACACCCTGCGTGGGTTTCTCGAGGATGGAACGATCAGGCACTCGGTGAACTTTCCCGACGCCGTGCTGCCGCGCGCGAGCGGAACGACCCGCGTGGCGGTCGCCAATGAGAACGTGCCGAACGTGGTGGCCGAGATATCGGCGGCACTGGCGGCGGCGAAGTTGAACATCGCGAACCTACTCAACAAATCGCGCGGCGATCTGGCGTACACGCTCGTGGACGTCGACGGTCAGGTGCCCGCGGACCTGCTCGAGTCGATCGGGGCGACCCCGGGCGTGCTGTCCGTGCGTAGCCTTGGCACTTAAATGCCGGTGTGGCGCGACTCGGCGGATCGCCGGTCGCCGGTCCTGGCTAGTGATCTACGCCCCAATCGAATGTGATCTCTGCACTGGCGGGTGACGACGCCCGTAGCGGGCTAGTCAGTTCAGAGAGTCTTCGCATTCGAGGATACTATGCGTCGTGTCTTGTCCATCGGTATTGCAACCGCCGCGTTGAGCGCGTGCGGTGGAGATAAATCCGTCGGCCCCAACGTTGTTCCGCCTGTTGCCGATTCGATCAATCCCGCTCGGGGAACGGTCGGCACCGTCGTGCGACTCATGGGCACTGGCTTCTCCGATTCCGCGCACGTCTTCTTCAATGGAATCGTTTCGCCGAAGGTCGAGCGTCAGGGAACGCAGCTCTACGCCACCGCGCCCGAAGGGCTTACGCTCGGGACGACTTACGATGTGCTCGTCGTGAATCGTGACGGCGGCGCCGACACGCTGTCCGCGGCGTTCCACGTCGTCTCGCCGAGCGTGTCGCGCGTGAACGGCGTGACGAAACCGACTGGTCTCACCGGCATGACCGTGCTGATCGAGGGAGATGCGTTTGGCGACGCGCGGCACGGTAAAGTGTTCTTCGCCGGGACGGGCGGGGCGCCGATTCAAGCGACGATCGCCGACACGGTGAACGACTGGACCAACAGCTACATCGTGACGACGGTACCATCGGGCACCGCGAACGCATCGCAGATTACCGTGCAGACGGCGACGGGAATGAGTGCCTCGCTCGCGTTCAATCTGATCAGCGGGTCGACGTTCAGTCCCAGCGTCATCAATTGGACCCAGACGGCGGCACTGCCGCAGCCGCTGCAGGGCCTGGGAGCGGTTTTCATTCCCCCGGCGAACGGCGCGACCAATCCCGCGAACTACGTCTTCGTCGTCGGTGGCGCAGCGGATCAAACGAATGTGGCGACGACGGGCGTCTACCGCGCGCAGGCGCAGCAGTCGGGCGCATTGTCGGCGTGGGCACCGGCAACGACGGCGCTGCCCGACCCGCGAGCGTACCACACGACGGTTGCCGCGTCGGCGTACACCGCGGCGATCGACACGACGACGACCGAAGCGTACCTGTACGCACTCGGCGGAGTCGACGCCGGCGGAGCAACCGTCAATACGGTGTACTACTCGAAGGTGTCGCTGGATGGATCGAACGGGCCGTGGCTGACTACTACTGCGCTTCCGACTGCCCTGCATTCGGCGAGTGCCGTCGTATTCCGCGGGTTTGTCTACCTCGCCGGCGGCGCCGACGGTCAGAACGCACCGACGAAATCGGCGTGGCGCGCCGCGGTGAATCCCGATGGTACGCTCGGCAGCTGGCAGCCGATCACGGGACTGAACAACGGCGCCGCGTTCCAGAGCTTGGTGAACTTCGGGCCGTATCTGTACGCCGTGGGCGGCGACGGCAGCACAGTATCACCGATGCAGGCGACGACGTCCGGTGGCGAGATGTCCGCGTCGTATCTCGCGCGCGTGAACCTGCGCACCGGCGATCTGGCGGCGACATGGTCTCCGCTCGCTTCGATGAGCAAGTCACGAAGCAAACACAACACAGTCGTCGGCGGGGGCTTCTTGCTCACGACGTCCGGCGTCTACTCGGGACAAGCCGGCTCGAGCGAGAACACTTACAGCCAGATCAACGCGGACGGCACCATCGGCAGTTGGAACGGCGCGACGGGAACGAACACGATCAGCGCGCTCCTCGGCTACGACTTATACAACGAGGCCGCGATCAGCTTCGTGGACGCGTCGGGCAAAGGCCACGTGCTGGTGTTGGGCGGGGCCAAGCGTGCGTTGGCCGGACGCGCATCGGCCGCCGTCGTGTACTACTGAGCGTCAGACCGACGGCGATTCGGGGGCGGAGGTCGTCCAGCGGCGCACGGCGAAGACGATCACTGCGCCGCCTCCGAGCACGACGAGCATTGGAAAGAGATACGCCAGCAGGTTGAATCCGTGCGGGGGCGGAGAAAGGAGAATCCACTCGCCGTACTTGGACACGAAGTACGCCTTGACCTGCTCCGGCGTTTTCCCCTGCGCGAGCTGATCGCGCACGAGCGATCGCATGGATTGCGCGAGCTCGGACGGTGAATCCTGAATCGACAGACCCTGACAGACCGGACAACGAAGCTGCGCCGCGACCGCCGACGTTCGGGCCTCGAGCGCGGAGTCACGCGTGAGACGCGTCGTGTCCGTCGGAACTTGCGCTCGCGCGCTCGGCGTTGCGAAGGCGAAGGACAGTGCGACCAGTGCGCGCAAACCGACGCGTATCACGGCGAACCGCTCGTCGTGAGCAGCGAGTCGATGATGCGTCGGACAACCTGCGGTGGCGCCGGCCCGGTGATCTTGCGTGCGATCTTGCCGTCGGCCGCGATGAAGAACGTCTCGGGGACGCCGTACAGGCCGTAGTCGATCGCCGTGAGCGCCTTCGGATCGTTGACCGATGGATAACTCTGACCGCCCATCTCGGCGATCCATTGCGTGCCATTGCCCGGCGTGTCCTGGTAGAGCGAGCCAACGAACTGCACCGGCTTTCCATTGTACTCTCGCGCGACCGCGGAAAGTCCCGCGTGCTCGTCACGACAGGCGAGACACCACGACGCCCAGAAGTTGAGCACCACAACGCGCCCCTTCAGATCGGCGAGGCGCACGGTGTCCCCGATCGGTCGTTCGAGCGGCGGTTGGCCGGGAGCGAACACGGCAAGGGAGAATTGTGGTGCGGCGTTTCCCGGAAGCGGCGACGGAATCTCGCGTGGGTCCTGGGTCAGCCCGTGTCTGAACAGCCACGCCACCGGCAGCACGAACGCCGCCGCGATCGTCGCGCGTTTCCAGTTCATGCCGCGTACTCCGGCTCGCGCGCGGGCGGAGGAGACGGTGGCGTGGGAATGGGAACCGCTGCCGGAGCGCGACGACGACGGCCCGTCGGCCATCCCGCCACGATCGCGCCGAACACGACGACGCCGCCCCCGAACCAGATCCACGGCACGAGCGGCTGATAGATCGCGCGGATCGTTGCCGTGCTGCCGTCGGGGCGGAATGCCATCAGATTGAGATAGAGATCGCCGAGCACCCCGCTGCGTACGTCGGGCGTCGGCACGGGCTCCTGCTGGGTGCGATAAAAGTTCATGCGCGGCTCGAGCGTACCGGTCACGCGATTGCCGTCCATGATCTCGAGCGTCGCGCCGACAACTTGCCGCTGCGGCTCCTCGCGACCCCAGATGTCTTGCAAGCGCAGCGTTCGTCCGGCGATCTGCATCGTCATGCCGCGCCGGAGCGTGGCTTCATGCTCGGTCCGGAGCGTCGACGACATCGCGACGCCCAGCGCGACGAAAAAGACGCCGAAGTGGGCGATGTAGCCGCCGTAGCGACGCCGATTTGCTTCGATGAGCCGCAAGAACGCCGTCGGCCACGATTCGCCGCGAGTTACACGGCGGGCCTTGGCGCCGATCGAGAATTCTCTAAAGTTGGCCATCGCCGCATAGCCGACGAACGCGAACACCAGCACACCGTACGGATCGCGGATGCCCGCCACGAGCGCGACGAGAGCCAGGAGCACCGCGCCCGCCGCCGGCGGAACGAGTTTGCTCTTCAGCTCCGCTTTCGAGGCGACCTTCCACGGCAGCGCCGGCCCAACGCCCATGAGGAAGAGAAGGGCGGCGATCATGGGCAGCGTCATTCTATTGTAGAACGGTCCACCCACGCTCACCTTCACGCCTCGAATCGCCTCGGCGACGAGCGGGAACAACGTGCCGACGAGGACCGTCAGCATGAACGCGGTGAGGAACAGGTTGTTGAGCAGGAACACTGTCTCACGCGATGCGGCCGAATCGAGCCGGCCTCTGGAGCGCAATCGATCGGAGCTGCCGGCTACAATTATTCCACCGAAAACCAGCACGATGGTGATAAAGGCGAGGAAGTAGTAGCCGATCGTCCCCGTGGTGAACGCGTGCACCGACGAGATGATTCCCGAGCGCGTGAGGAACGTGCCGAGGATTGTAAGGACGAAGGTGCCGACGACGAGATTCAGATTCCAGACGCGAAGCATCCCACGCCGCTCCTGCATCATCGCCGAGTGGAGGAAGGCCGTCGCCGTGAGCCAGGGAAGGAACGACGCATTCTCGACCGGATCCCACGCCCAGTATCCGCCCCAGCCCAGCACTTCGTACGACCACCACATGCCGGCGATGATCGCCGCGGAGAGAAAGCCCCACGACAACATCGTCCACGGGCGCGTGACCTTGATCCAGTCGGTCCGCTCCGCCTCACCGGAGAGCACTGCCCCGACCGCGAAGGCAAACGGCACCGACATGCCAACGTAACCGAGATATAGCAGCGGCGGATGCACCGCCATGAGGATGTGGTTCTGAAGCAGCGGGTTGGGTCCCGGACCATTGGCCGGCACCGGCGACACGTTCTGGAACGGATTCGCCGGACCGATGAGCAGGATCGCGAAGAACAGCGAGATCGCGAGCAGCGTCATTGCCGCGTACGGAACGAGGTTCCCCGAGCGTGACTTGTTGATGGCGACGACGAGCATGCCGTAGAACGACAGCACCCACGCCCAGAACAGGATCGAGCCCTCGAGCGCGCCCCACAGCGAGATGATCGTGTAAAACAGCGGCGTCTCTCGGCTGCCGACCTGCGCGACGTACGACACGGAGAAGTCGTGCGTGACGAGCGCCGTGATCATCGCCAGGGCCGCCGCCGTCATCAGCGCGAAATTGGCGTAGACAGATCCGTAGGCGAGCTCGAGCCAATCTCTACGACCGCGCTTCACCGCTACCGGCACCGCGACGATTCCGAGCGCGATGAAGGGCAGGGCGATGAGCAGCGCGCCGTGGCCGACGAGGCCGTTCACACTTTGCATTACGGCTGTCCCATTGCGTCAGGCGCCCTTGATGAGAGTTTTCTGCATGTCCTGCGGTTTCTCACCCGCTTTGGGCGGACGATATTCGTTCGAGTGCTTCACCATCAGGTTCGTGCAGTTGAACGTGCCATCCGCGCGGTAACGCCCCTCGACGACGACGCCCATGCCGTCGCGGAACATCTGTGGCGGTGCGCCCTTCGACGCGACCGCCACTTCGCTCGTCCCGTCGGTGATCGTGAAGCGCAGGGAAAGTGTCGTGTCGTTCCACACGACCGACCCGGGCTTCACCTGTCCGCCCAGTCGCACCGGTACGTCCACCGCCTTGGTGCCCTTGGCAAGCAGCTCCTTCGGCGTGAGGAAGTACACGACGTTCTGATCCAACCCGCCATACAGTAGATAAGCGAACGCGGCGACGATGATCACGACGCCGCCGATGATGATTCCTTTCTTCCGGTTCATCGCCTACTCCCGGTGGATCGCTCGAGCAGCTCGCGCGAACGCTGGATCGAACGGCGCAGATGCAGGGCGTAGCCGATGATCACTCCCCACGTCACGGCAAACGCGGCAACAATGAAGAATGAATTGCTCATTGTCGCGATCCGAGCGCGGCGGCGCGGGCCGCATGCTCGGCGGCGCGCTCCATCAGCGCAGCCTCGTAGCGACGGCGAATGAAGTAGATCATGAGAAAGAGAAACGCAAACGCGTTGAGGCGAAGTCCGATGACGTATGCGGGATCGACCGTCGACGGACTCGATTGAATCTGATGGATCGTGCGCCACCAGCGCACCGACATGTACACGATCGGCACGTTGATCGCGCCGAGGATGCCGACGACGGCGCTCCACTGCGCCCGTCGGTCAGGGTCATCGATCAGCGCGCGCAGGGCGAGATAGCCGGCGAG
>Ga0134128_10004019_pt1 | contig 18016 bp, 21 predicted proteins | sample KB31754_FD_96462 | JGI IMG/M metagenome (GOLD analysis project Ga0134128, IMG submission 96462) | Terrestrial soil microbial communities with excess Nitrogen fertilizer from Kellogg Biological Station, Michigan, USA - KB3-175-4 | ecosystem: Environmental > Terrestrial > Soil > Unclassified ... | reverse complement strand
ATGATTGTGCGCTCCGACAATGAGACTTTGCAGGGCGACGAGATTGTCTCAACGCCGGAGCATTTCATCAATACCGCATCGAACGGGCTTCGTCTGGTGAAAGCCAGCAAAATCGCCATCCGCGATGACGTGGGCGAACCGCGATATCTGTTGACGGTTCTCGACGATATCACCGATCGCAGACGCAACGAGCAGCACATCTCTTATCTCGCCCACAATGATTCCCTGACTGGCTTGCCCAACAGGGCTTCCTTCGTTGAGCAGCTCGGGGCCCCGCTGGAGAAATCCCCAAGGACGGGCGAGCAGTTTGCCATCATGTGCCTCGATCTCGATCGCTTCAAGGAAGCGAATGACGTCTATGGCCACCTGGTTGGCGACGCCCTTTTGCGCGAAGCCGCGCGTCGCCTGAAGGGCGCTGGTGAAGGCACTTTTCTGGCCCGGATTGGCGGCGACGAGTTCATCATCATCCTCACCGGTAATGCGCCGGAAGAAATGGCCGCAACGCTCGGCGAGGCGATGATTGAGGCCTTCAAGGAGAACTTCGACGTCGACGGCCATCAGATCCAGGTCGGATTGAGTATCGGTGTCGCGATTTACCCGGCCGACGGTACCGACGCGAAAACGCTCATTGCCAATGCGGATGCGGCACTCTATCAGGCAAAATCCGAGGTGCGCGGCTCGGTGCGGTTCTTCGAGGAAAAGCTTGGTTCGCGCCTGCGCGAGCGCCGCGAACTTCAGACCGACCTGCGCAGCGCGACCGCCCGCGGCGATCTTTTCCTGCACTACCAGCCGCAAAAGACCATCGCGTTGGGCGACGTCGTCGGATTCGAAGCCCTTGCGCGCTGGCACTGTCCGAAGCGCGGTTGGGTGTCGCCCGAGACATTCATCTCAATCGCGGAGCAAAGCACGCACATCATTTCACTTGGTGAGTGGATATTGCGCGAAGCCTGCAAGGAAGCGACCACGTGGCCGACGCCGCTCAGGGTCGCGGTAAACATCTCGCCGGTGCAATTCCATCATGGCGACCTGCCGAAGCTCGTTCATTCCATCCTGCTCGAAACCGGCCTCAAACCCGAGCGGCTGGAGCTGGAAATCACCGAGGGCGTGCTGATTGACGATTTCTCAAGGGCGGTGTCTATCCTGCGCAAGTTGAAGCTGCTCGGTGTCCACATCGCACTTGATGATTTCGGGTCGGGCTACTCATCCCTGTCCTACCTGCACGCATTTCCCTTCGAGAAAATCAAGATCGATCGTGTCTTCGTCGGTGATCTGGAGAACAACCATCATTCGATGGCGATCGTGCGTGCCATTATTACGCTGGGACACAGCCTTAACATTCCCGTGCTTGCCGAAGGCGTCGAGACCGACAGCCAGCTTTCGTTCCTTGCCCAGGAAGGTTGCGACGAGGTACAGGGCTATCTTACCGGCAAGCCGCTGCCGATTGAGGCTTATGCCGCACTTGTCGGTCGCGGCGGCATCCATCTGCGTAAAGCGGCGGCGATGTAGTTCAAGAGCGCCGCGGCTGATCTTTCTGCGGGCACAATTTGAAATATTTTCACTTGGAATACGGAAAACCCCGGTGACAGTAAGAATATCGCCTGTCGCGCCGTTTCCTTTGGCTCGCCAAGAAACTCGTCAAGAAAAACTTGCGAAGAAAAAAGCGGCCTGGTCCAGGCCGCTTGAAAGTTTGGAGGTTCGCTGAATTCGGGGCCTGCCCCCGGGGCGGGGGCAGGCCAGTAGACGGTCAGATCGCATTCAATATTCTGACCGTCAGGCTGCCGATGGTGTGGGGACCATCCACCAGGCTAGCCAAAGTCGTGTTTGCAATGGGACCTTCGATCGTACGCGCCACGCCGGTGACGATCGTCACGCAGGCGAGAAACAGAGTGGCTGCGGCGAGGATGATGGTCTTACGCATATTCGTTGGTCCTGAACGGTGCGGGAGCAACAGGCTCCCTATGACCAACACACTAGGTCTGCGGGCTTAGAGCGGCTGTGACCTGCATCACAGAACAACACATTTTTTTGGGCCCCGCGGCAGGGCGGAAAAGCTAAAGTTTCAGCTCCTTTTCGAGCTTCGCTTTGTTTTCGATGCAGTAATAACCGGATAACCGGGTCACGAGTTTGTCGCGCATCCACTCGTTGAGAATTCGGCTGACGTTTTCCCGTGCAATGCCTGCCATGGCCGCAACGTCGCTTTGGCTTAGTTTTTGTCGAATGACGATCCGCCCGGCGCCGACCTCATTTCCGAAGGCCTTCGCGAGATCGAGCAGTGCGCGGGCAACGCGGCCCTTGACCGGGAGGAATGTTCCGGCCGCTATGATCTGGTCGGTATCACGCAGACGCGCCGCAAGTAGATTCAACAGGTGCTTGTAGATCTCGGGATTCTTCGCGGCAACGGCTTCAAAAGCGGTGCGACTGATAAAACTGAGTTTGCAGTCACGCAGAGCCGAAACCGAAGCCGAGCGCGTACGTCCGTCGATCATTGCCATATCGCCGACGATCGAACCGGGGCCGAGGATCGCCAGGGTGCGTTCCGCACCGGTAGGGGCGACCATGCTTACCTTGAGCAAACCCTCCTCAAGGCGGTAACAGCCATTGCCCGGATCGCCGGCAAGAAAGAGGACTTCGTCACCCGCCAGTTTGACCGGCTTGGCATTGGCAAGCAGAGCCGCGGACAACCGCTCCGGCAGATCGGACAACAGACTGGTTGGACGCAACGGAAAAGCCATCGGACACCCGGCGCGGAATTACCCAAGGCGCGCCGGGACGTTCTAGCAGAATTCGCCTCGAAATGCTTATTCGCCGGTGAGCGCCGCCCGCCCGATGGTCCGGCGGGTAAGGCCGCGCCTGGCAAGATCCGGGGTCGAAAGCCGCGATAATGCATGGTAGCGCGCGGAAATTTGGCGGCCTTCGCGTGCGCCGTCGGTAATCTGGCCCCACCACACAGCCCATTGTGTCAGATGAGTGCTAGCGTCGACGGTCATGCTGGGTGTGCCGGTCCGATAGGTGATATCAGCCATTGAATTTCCTCCTGATCCGTCCCTGCGAGCGCGGTCGGCTCATGAACTCATATCAGGGTAGGTAAAGCCCGCCACGGTTGCTGTGCTGACCATCACAAAAAGGCGCTTTTGACGCAGGATGCCGGCCTTGGGGATGACCTGCTTAGCGGCGCGAAAGTTGGATCTTTCGTTCGCCCTTCTTGCTGGAAGCGGCAAATTGGATCGCAGCTTTTCCCTTGTGGCGATCCGGGCGGTCACGATGGCTGTAGCCGCGCTTACCGTCTCCGCGCTCTGCAACCATGATGGTCGACGTTTTTTCAGCGCTAAAGCGCGAGAATTTCCAGTCAAGATTCTTGGCAGGAATCGCCGCATCGACTCGGCGCCGCTCAGTTGCCCGAAGCTGCCGCCGACGTTCCGTCAGGTTGACCGCAAATTTCGCCGCCGCCTCCTGGCATGGTGCCTCCCGCGGCAGCGTGGCGGGCAATTCGCCAGACGCGTGACCGGTCCAGCTTTCGGGCGAGCGTCCTGTAATTACTTTCACGTAGTCCTTCGTCTCTGCCGGCAGCTTGCCCTTGTTAGCGAGCCAATCCTGAATGCGCCGTGGGCCCGCATTATACGCCGCAGCCGCCAGGCCAAGATTTCCGAACTGGCGCACCAGATTGCCCAGCAGCCGGGCAGATGCCGCAATCGCCTGCAAGGGATCGAACGGATTGTGGAGGCCAACCGTCGCGGCCGTCTCCGGCATGAATTGCGCGATGCCTTGCGCGCCGGCGCGACTCACCACGTCGGATTTAAAGCCGCTTTCCTGGAAAAGAAGGTGGATAAAGAATGGTACCGGAAGTTCATTGGAACGCGCGGTCGTCGCGACCATATCGCAGATTTCCTGCCTCGTGCGCGGTACGACATTTTTCGTGGCGGACGGCTGCGCGTTTAGCTTCGGATCCTCGGCGGTGCCTCGCGCCACATCTGCAGCGGGGGTATCAAGCGCTTCCGCCGGAGTTTCTTCGCCGTCTAAGCGATGTTCTTCAGCGCGCGCATTAGCGATTTGCCCAAAGATCCGATTGTCATCAGCGGCTGCTCTGTCGGGAGTGCTACCGATATCCGAACCGGATCGGCTCGACAGAATTATCAAGCATAAACAAGCGGGCAGAAAGATATGCCTCATACTCTCCCCGAAATTGCGAACAGGCGAGTACCCTGACGTCACAAAGCGAAAAATCGAATGGAAAAGGAGAAATCCCCTCGCCCTTCGTGCTTCATGCTTTTCAATCGAGACGGATTTGAGGAGCGCGGATGGAGAGAATAAGGGCGTACCTGCCGCGACTTTGCCGCAGTTCCGACCTGCGCAACTTCGATCCTGTAGGGCGAGGTTTGTGCCTTAAGTCGATAGTGCTCCCGAGAGGAAAGCGAAGCGACTGCTGCCCTCATCTGTGGCGATGATGGCTTTCCAGTCCTAGGGCTCCCTGGCTAGGGGCTTATTCCGATTGCAACGCAACCAACGAGCCGGCGCCATCTATAGCGCCTTGATGGACCTCACAATCGGCGCTGTCGACATCCAGAGATTCGTGACCTTCGCTAAAGTGAGAATGAAGTCACTTCTTGCAATGCCGCGTTGGCAATCGGCCCCATAGCGGCCGGTCGCGGGAGCATCGGCAAGAGACCAGCGGAGGGCTGGCATATTGCGTCACAAACTTTTAGCATTGAGTCTACAGGCTGACTTTTAGGGGCTGGGAGAACAACATGAGAAGACAGGCACTACTTTTGGCGGTGCTGGGCTCGACACTTGTCTCATGCGTTGGCGTTTATGGCGCAACGGGTAACGACACTGGCGGCATCATTCCATGGTCGCCGGACAACGAACGTGAAGCCCTCAACATCGCGCAAAACAATTGCGGCCGATTCAATAAACATGCGGCGATTACAAGCGTCCATCGCATCTATGGCGACTACATCGGCTACGTATGCATTTGGGACCCGCCACCCCGCCGCCGCCACCGGACCTGAATTCCTGCTCACCTTGATCGGTTACCGATGGGCATCCGGAGACAGCCGACCATCTCAATGATATTCTTCCGGCATGGAACGCAAACTTATCACCGCCGTCTTTGCGGGACTAGCTTGCACGCTCGCCGCCGGATCGGTGCTCGCGCTCGACCTCAATACGTTCCGCGCGCAGCATGGCCTGCCTCCCCTCTCGATGAGTGGCGCGCTCGCGGGCGCCGCTTATAGCCACGCGCACAATCTCGCGTCACGCCAGCACCTCGACCATGCCGGGTTTCGCCAGCGCGTATCGCTCACGTCCGGTACGGCGGCCGAGAATGTTGCGTTTGGCTGCACGACGGAAGACTGCGTTATCCGCATGTGGGCACGATCGGGCCGCCACCGCGCGAACATGCTGCTAAGAAGCGTCACGAGCTACGGTCTTGCTTCTGCGGATGGCGCCAATGGACTGCGCTACTGGGTGCTCGAACTGGGGAACTGAAAAAGCCCTCACTTCTTCTCCAGCAGCAACTGGCCCTTTTGTCCGATCACGCGCTGTGCAGCATGGGCGAACCGCGCAAGCAGCCATGGCAATGTAATTTCGAGCCGGACGCTTCCTTCATAAACATCGATAAAACCCGAAGCATGTTGGCCGAGCACCGCGGCCCGAAAGGCCAGACGGTCACCGGTCCACACCTCTTCGTCCAGCGACAGCAGCCATGCGAATTCGCCTTTCGCGCGGCCGAGTCCTTCTTTTATCCGGCGCAGCGCCTCATCCTTGCCGAGACGATGTGGAATAACGACGACAAGCGGTTCTGACATTTATAGCAGAATCTCCGTGGGCGTTATTGGCTATGTGGGGACGGTGCCCACACTGGAAAAGGGTGGCAGATAGAAATCGCCAGGGCGTAGCGGAACCGAAAAACAGACGTTATGAGTTACGGGCCGCGCAGCTTCGCGGTGATCTCGAACGGCAGGACGCCATGCCTCTCTCCGACACCATCAAAAGCCTGATCCGCAATGCCTGGGACGACGGCTATCCCTGCCTCGTCGCCACGCTCGGACCGCAGGGGCCGAACATTACTCCGAAAGGAAGCATGATCGTCTTTGATGATATGCACCTTGCGTGGTGGGAACGCTCAAAACGAGCCGTTCTCGAGAATCTCGGACACGACAAGCGCGTGTGCATTATGTACGCCAACTTCAAGGCGCAACGAGATGGCATACTGGAATCGGGCTTTCTGCGTTTCTTCGGATCCGTCGAATTGCACGAAAGCGGACCGATACGAGAGGCGATTTTCGCAAAGCTGTTGCCCCGCGAACAAACTCACGCCGGAGCAGAAACCGGTATCGGCACGCTAGTCCGAATCGAGAAAGCCATCGATATTCGCGGCAAGCCGATCATGTGAGCGCCGACGCGAGTCGTGCAGGCGCGGAATATCACGCTCACAACTTCTGGATCGTTCCGCTTGGACTTGCCTCATCGACAATACCCGGCAAGCGGCTTGCGAGCATTTTCAGCGCGTCGTCGACCGGAACGCCGAAATGCTGAGCGATTTGCTTGACCTGATCATTGTGGAGCGCTGCGCGCAGCTGGTCCGGGGTCACGCTCATGTTAGGGCCGTTGCTCAACCAGGATTTGACCTGATCGCCAAGTCCACCCTGCTGGAGTTGATTCACAAGGCCTTGCAGGTTTCCGAAATCCGTCGTCGCAAGCATCGCCGAAAGCAATGCGGGGCCTTCGGCTGCCGCCACCGAACCCAGAACACCCTTCTAAGAGCCGCCAAGTTGATCAAGAAGTCCCATTTCACAACCTCCATAGCCGTGAGTGCCATGGGCGGAGCGTCACAAATTCAGGGGTGCTTCTCGTTTTTCGCAGCCCGCATTCCCTGGCTGGTGGCATCCCGCTCGCACATATACGCGCCGGTTTTTGTATGCCCGTAATCTTTGTAGCCGGTGAAGTGATAGATCTTTGAATCGAGATTTGCCCACACCACCGTCCCTGAACCGCAACGTCCCTTAGCCTGTCCTTCGGTTGTGTACTGGTTGGCACCGGTCGGTGCTGTCGCTGCGGCAGGCGGCTGGCTTGCAGTTCTGGCAGGTGGCGGAGGAACGGGCGCTGGTGCGGCCGTCGATCGTGTTGGTGGCGCCACTGAAGGGGTCGGTGCAGCGACGATTCCACCCGCACGGCACTGCGTCACATAAGCCTTTTCCGTTATGCCTTTTGCCTGATTTGCATCTTTGTTGGCCCGCCACTCTTCCTGGCAGGCCTTTACCGTTTTTTGCGCCGTTGCTGCCGGCGCCGCGGACGTCGTTTTCTTGTCGGACGATGACGAAGCGGCCGCCGGCGCTACTTTGGGCGCGGCTGCGCTGGTCCCTGCCCTGCACTGGGTCACATAGGCTTTTTCGGTAATACCCTTAGCCTGATTGGCATCCTTGTTGGCCCGCCACTCTTCCTGGCAGGCCTTTACCGTCTTTTGTTGTGCGAGAGCAGGGAAAGAAATTAGTGACGCGCTAACAATGGCGCAGCCGATGGCCACGATCGTACGCATATTCAACTCCTGGCGTTACGCCGTTGAGTGATCAGGCGTCCTTTTCGCATTTCGTCATGAAGCTGTTTTTGGCCGCACCAGCGAGCGGTTTGCCGTCCTTGCCGACGGCCTTGCCTTCACAGGCATCCATTTTGCACTTCTTCACGAAACTGGTCTTTGCAGCGCCCGAAAGCGGCTTGCCATCCTTGCTCACGGCTTTGGATTCGCAGGATTGAGCTAATGCGGAGCCAACGGCAAAAGAGGTAATCAGGGCCGCAAGAATAATGCGTTTCATGAGTTTCCTCCGTTTAATGGCGTCGAATGGAAGATGAATATTGGATCAGAACGACAATCTATTACTAATACTTGTCCTTATGCGACATAACGTCAATTCATTTATCGATCTAATCGTCACAAAACCGATGCAATTCGATTCAAAGTGGCCGACGACGACACGCGAAACGACAAGGGAAATTATTGAAGCTTTCGCGCGACTTACGATTTGATTGCGCATAATTTTCGCAAGTGCAGATTGTTACACCTCACCGCCGAGTATCGCCCCGACAGATGAAATATGTGGTTGATCTTCGCGATCTCTCCGGCGCCGCAGAGCAAGGCATCAGCAAGAAACTAACCAGCACGACGCGAAGCGACACCACCCGGGAACCCGAATTCATTGGCAGCGTTACGTTTTTGGTCCCGGCATCGCGGGCACCTGGGCACGAGGATCGTGCCTGCTTTCATGGGCACTCCTTACATCCCGACGTCTTCTTGAATATTGCGTGTTCCGTCATATTCGACGACTTGGGGCGTGCTAGGCTGTAACAATCAGGGTTGGGCTTGGAGGAATCGTATGCGTCTCCACCATCTTGCATTTTCATTCGTCGCCGCATTTTCAGCGCTGATAGCTACCTCAGCGGCTCGCGCCAACATCATGATTGTTATCGACAAGTCGGTGCAGAAAATGACCGTCACCGTTGATGGCCAGGAACGCTACACATGGCCGGTTTCGACCGGCCGTGGCGGTTACGATACGCCGTCGGGCGAGTTCCAGCCATTTCGCATGGAGCGAGACCATTTCTCACGCGAGTGGGACGACGCGCCCATGCCGAATTCGATTTTCTTTACGAAAATCGGACACGCAATCCACGGAACCTTCGAAACCCGCAATCTCGGCCGGCCGGTCTCTCACGGTTGCGTTCGCCTGGCACCTCAGAATGCAGCGACACTCTACGCACTTGTCAAAGACGAAGGGCTGTTCAACACACGCGTGCGCCTGACGGGAGATGCCCCGCAATCCAACGAGCCGGTCGCAAACCATTCGAAAGGAAATGATCACGTCACCGCACGCACGGATACGTCGCGCACGAACGAATCCGATACCGCACGCCCACGAAACGTCGTACGCAATGACACGGCGGACACCAGCGACGAAGACGCAGACGACGCGCCGCCGCAGCGCACTTCTCAATCTCGTGTTACGCGTGACTCGCAGTACAGCTCGCGCTCATACTATTATCGCGAGCGGCCCTATTATGAGCGCCGTACTTACGGCCGCGGCCTCTTCTTCCCTTTTGGCTGGTGACATGATCCGCAAGCTGGCCGGTGGCAAATACCGCCTGTATTCGCGCAAGAAAAACCCGCGTACGGGCAAACGCCGAAATCTGGGAACATTTTCGTCGAAAAAGGCCGCACAACAACACGAACGCGAGATCCAGTATTTCAAGCGGCACTAAATTTCCGACCGTGCAGCGACAGTTTCATCGAGGTGTCGGCAGTCGGGCAGATTCCTCAAGGCTCTTCCGTGAAATCCTCGTAAATATCCGCCTCGACCGTGCCGGGAAACATCGCACGCCACGCCTGAACGAATTTCTGCGTTGCCGGTTCGCTGGCAATTTTTTGCCGGTTACTTTCGACGGACGGGTCCGTCTCATACTCGATCATCTGAAGAAGTTGAGTATGGTCGTCGGCGTTTCGCAACAGGCGGATTTTTGCACCACCAAACGCCTCATATAGAGGCGTTGCATTTTTAATCATTGACAGGATGAGCCGGGCCGCATCCGCCGACGGCGTCTTGATCTTAAGGTATAGAATTCGACTAGCCTTTGCTGTTTTGCCTTGCATTCTCTCGCCTTCTTTTATCGCCGTGGCTGCGCCTTGCCCCCGACGCATTTCTCGACAAAACTGGCGCGGTCTTCCATTGCAATATTCTGGTCCATTGCGCGCTTGTCACACGCGCGCATCTTTGCCGCCTGATTTATTGGCATCATTTTTTCCGGTGCAGTCGCTTTCATGGCTGAAGCATCCCGCGCCCATCCACCGACAATGCCGCACAACATGCTCAACGACAGAATCGGGAGAGAAATCGCTAGCTTGCGCATGGCGCATCTCCTCAAATATGCCGTGTGAAAATATTGCGCTCGTTACACGCTATTTACAATAAAGATGACGCGCCGAGTTCCCATTCGGCGCAACGGCTAGCGGTGGTGCGCCACACCCAGCTCTTCTTCACCGCGATCCAGGATGAGCGGCACAATCAGATCCTCTTCGTCGTCGAGATGGCGCACAAGTCCGTTCATCAAAAAAGCGCTCGCGGTAGCGTAGTTTTCGCTGCAGCGGGACAATGCATAACCTCCGGCCTGCAATGCCTGCAAAAGGGCATTCGCGGACTCTGCGGTACGGGCCATATCCGCATGAATGTGATGGTGATCGCCTTCAAGTACGTCGAAGCCAAGTGCAAGACGTGCCTCTGCGGCTTTGAATATCGGGAAATAATGCAGGTCTTCGATCTGGTGATGGACGTTAAGCTGGTCCAGCATAAATTGGAGGCGGGGCACGAATTGCTGCGCAAATTCTGCCGGCGGAAGGTGCCCGGCTCGGAATTGCGTGGTGATGTTGCCAATCGCAACGGAAAGCTCGCGAAACATCGCATGCCGTGACAGCCAAAAGCGCGCCATTTCGCCGAGATTTGTGTGGATTTCCCACTGTTCCCGCGGGTAGCGGGCAATCAGCACCCGCAAATCCTCCGGCCAGCCATTCCGGCTGGCAAGGGCGAGCGATTCGATCTCTGCAGCACGAGGTATTTCTATCGACATGGGCGCTTAGATAGCCATTGTACGTGCAATTGCGAAGGGCAAAATTGCGCTGTATGGATTCGACCACCACAGTCGCCCGCCTCCCCTGCGACGAACAAACCGCCCGCCGGCTCGCCGCATTTCTCGGCGAGAGCCTCGACACGGATAACGCGGCATGCGCGGCGTTCGAGGGCGACGATGGACGCTGGCACGTGGCAATCCACTTCCGCGCGGCACCGCACGAGGCGCAACTGCGGGCGCTCGTCAAAGTCGCTGCCGGCGAAGTGGCCGCACATTCGCTCACGATCGAACCGCTCGCCGCGGCCGATTGGGTGGCGCAAAGCCTTGCCGATCTCAAACCGATCCGGGTCGGCCGGTTCCTCATTCACGGCGCTCATGACCGCGCGCGGCTGAGGGCCAACGATACTGGTATTGAGATCGAGGCAGCACTGGCCTTCGGCACCGGCCATCACGGGACGACACGCGGTTGCCTCACAGCGCTCAATATGCTGACGAAGAGACGACGTCTCCGGCACGTTCTCGATATCGGCACCGGCAGCGGTATCCTTGCAATTGCCTCAGCAAAAGCTCTTCAGGCCCGAATCGTGGCGAGCGATATCGACCGGCAAGCGGTTGGCGTAGCGCGCCTCAATTCGCGTCTCAATCGCGTGGCATCGTTGGTCGTTTTTGCGCACGCGGCCGGTACCCGCGCCCGCGAAATCGTCGCTGGTGCACCGTATCAATTGATTTTCGCCAATATCCTTTTGTTACCATTGACGCGGCTTGCGGTTCCCCTGCGCAACCTGGTTGCACCCGGTGGGCGCATCGTATTGTCGGGATTATTGCCCAGCCATGCCAATGCTGCGCTTTCGGTTTACCGGGCGCAGGGTCTGGCACTTGAGTGTCGGATCACCCTCGACAACTGGGTCACATTGGTGATGCGCCGAAAGCGGAGCCGCAGGTCGGGGTAACCGGGGCGGCTTCGCCGGCGAAAGTGGCAGTCACCAGCCGCCGAAGCGCTCCCGCGATCATCACGGCCGCGAGAGGCTGCCGTGCTTGTCGGCTCCGCTGCGCGACAAGTGGGCGTGCTGCGCAATCTCGCGATACGCCTGCCGCAATCGCGCTTCGAGCATTGCTTCGAAAAGACGAACGAGTGCACCTTTGCGCGGCGCCGAAGCCTGGAAGGGTTCGGCATTTTTGGGTGGGGAAACGCCGGCAACCCCGTAAGTGACTGCAACCATCGTGTGTCTCCGTTTCGAAAAATGACTCAGTCGGCAAACCCTGCACCTTTGACGCCTGATTACTGCGCTGCAACATATGTCCCCCACCGGCTCGGACTATAGGGGAAGACGCATAGACGCCCTGCCGTTCCCGCATAAAGCCGCCAATGACTTATGTTGATCGATGACATAACCGCGATGGATTGATGCAATGCACAAAGTTGAAATAAATAACCGGTTTCGTGCCAAAATCTCACCCGTCTGCGGTACCTGATTGGATGCATTGCCGGGCAAGCTGGAAAGCTAGAGTGCGATCACCTCATGTCTGAAGCTCGCTTCCAGTCGTTCGACGATTCGAACCTGCGCGCTCAAAGTGCTTCGCGCACTGCCGCGTTGCGTTCCGAGTTCAAACGACGCGGGCTTGATGGTTTCGTTGTGCCGCGGGCCGACCGCCAGCAAAACGAATATCTTCCCGCGAGCGAAGAGCGGCTGGCGTGGCTTACTGGATTTACGGGCTCGGCGGGGGTGGCAATTGTTCTGGCCGACAGCGCCGCGTTATTCGTCGACGGCCGATACACATTGCAGGCCGACTCGCAGATCGATGGATCAATTTATTCCATAGAACATTTGGTTGAACGCCCACCCGACCGGTGGCTCGAGGAGACGCTCAAGAGCGGCGCGAAGATTGGTTTTGACCCATGGCTGCACACGAGCGACCAGGCCGAAAAGCTCGCAAAGGCTTGCGCCGCCGCAGGCGCAGAACTCGTCGCCGTCGATGACAATCCGATTGATGCCCTCTGGCGCGACCGCCCTGCACCGCCGGCTGGAATGGTTAGCATCCGCGAACTCAAGCTCGCCGGCGAAAACGCGCCGGACAAAATCAAGCGCATACGCACCGAACTGACAAGATCTCGCACCGATGCGCTGTTGGTGTCCGATCCACAAAATGTCGCCTGGGCATTCAACATTCGTGGGGCCGACGTCGCTCATACACCGCTCGCGCTGGCGTACGCATTGATTCCGCGCGATGGCCGGCCTGCGATCTACGTGGATGGGACCAAGCTCAGCAACAATGTCCGCGATGCCCTCGAGGAATTCACGGAGGTTCGCAATCCGGACAGTCTCATCCGCGACCTCGCAAACCTCAAGGGCAAGACGGTACGCCTTGATCAGGCAAGCGCTGCCGACGCATTTGCGCGAACGCTGTCGGCGGCGGGCAGCAAGATACAACGAGGTGCCGATCCGATTTCACTGCTCAAATCGACTAAGAACCACGCCGAGATTGCAGGCAGCCGCAGTGCGCACATGCGCGACGGTGCCGCCGTTGTGCGTTTTCTCTCCTGGCTCGAAAATGAGGCACCCTCCGGCAAACTCACGGAAATCGATGTGGTCGAGGCTCTGGAAAGCTTTCGTCGCGACACCCGCGCCCTCAAGGACGTTTCCTTTCCAACCATCGCAGGCGCGGGAGCAAACGGGGCGATTGTACACTATCGGGTAACCCGAGCTTCCAATCGCCGGGTGGGGAAAAACGAGTTGCTTCTGGTCGATTCAGGCGCGCAATACGAGGACGGCACCACGGATATCACGCGCACGGTTGTCGTAGGCGAACCGAGCGACGAAATGCGCGACCGATTCACCCGCGTGCTTAAGGGGCACATTGCGATTGCCACTGCCGTTTTTCCCGAGAACACGACCGGCGCCCAGCTCGACCCCCTGGCGCGCACCGCGCTATGGCAGGCCGGCCTCGACTTCGATCATGGCACCGGGCACGGGGTCGGTAGCTACCTGTCGGTTCACGAAGGCCCGGCGCGGATCTCCAAGCTCGGCATGGTTGCACTCCGACGTGGCATGATCCTGTCGAACGAGCCTGGCTATTATAAAACGGCCGCCTATGGCATTCGCATCGAAAACCTGGTGCTCGTGATCGCGGCGCCCGAGCCGGCCGGCGCCGAAAAGCCGCTCAATGCCTTCGAAACCTTGACCCTCGCGCCGATCGATTGCCGGCTCATCGATACCGGCCTGATGACGACCAAAGAACGCACCTGGATCGACAGCTACCATAAGCGGGTTCACGAAGTGATTGGGCCGCTCGTGGATGTATCGACACGAAAATGGCTCGAGAAAGCGACGCGACCACTCAATTCGAGCGCCAAGAAGAACGCGCGCCGCAAAAACCCAGGAAAGACGAGAGCCCGCGCGAAAAGACGATTATAAATCGTCTACCCGCCGACCAGCTTGAGCCACTCGTCTTCGGTTAGGACCATCACGCCATATTTTTTCGCATCGGCAAGCTTCGATCCGGCGCCAGGACCTGCAACCACGTAGTCCGTTTTCTTTGACACCGAACCCGCCGCCTTGGCACCGAGACGTTCCGCCTGCGCCTTGGCCTCCTCGCGTGTCATTTTTTCCAATGCGCCGGTGAAGACAATGGTTTTGCCAGCGATTGCCGTGTCTTTATTCGGCTTTTCGGCATCGAGAATTTTCACTTCCCTTGTCAAGCGCTCGACAATTCCGCGGTTATGACTCTCTCCGAAATAGGCGGCGATCGCCTGGATCACCGTGTCACCGATCTGATCGAGCGCATCCATTTCAGCGATCGTCTCTTCGTCACCTTTTGCGACTTTTAGGCCCGCATCATGAAAAGCCTTCCATGAACCGTAACCACGGGAAAGCGCGAGCGCGGTAGTTTCGCCGACATGGCGGATTCCGAGAGCATAAATAAACCGATCAAGCGAAATCTCGCGTCGCTGTTCGATTGCGTCGAACAGATTTCGGACCGACGTTTCGCCATAGCCTTCCTGTTCCTCAAGCTTGATCTTCCGGTTGCGCTGGGAAAGCGTGAAAATGTCGGCGGGCTCCTTGATCCACTCTTTCTCAAAGAAAAATTCGATCTGCTTTTCACCAAGTCCATCGATATCGAAGGCGCGGCGCGAGCAGAACAACTTGAGATGCTCGATCTTCTGGTAGGGACACGCGAATTCGCCCGTGCAGCGGGCACGGGCGCCCTCCTCTCCGGTCGCCGTCTCCTCGCGTATGATGTCGGTGTGCAGATAGCACGGGCATTTTTTCGGAAAATGATAAGGCTTGGCGTCCTTCGGACGTTTGTCCATCACGACATCGACGACTTGCGGAATGACATCCCCCGCACGCTGAATGATGACCGTATCGCCGATGCGGATATCGCGGCCTTCCCGCAGGGGTTCGCCGTTTCCGCCGATACCTTTGATGTAATCTTCATTGTGCAGGGTCACGTTCTGAACGATCACCCCGCCGACCCCGACCGGCTCAAGCTGCGCAGTCGGGGTGAGCGCACCAGTTCGCCCTACGGTAATCAATACGCCGCGCACGACGGTTGTTGCCTGCTCCGCAGGGAATTTGTGAGCGATGGCCCAACGTGGCGATCGCGAGACAAAGCCGAGCCGCTCCTGCCAATCGAGCCGATCAACCTTGTAGACCACGCCGTCAATGTCGTAATCGAGCTCCGCGCGTCCCTCTTCGATCTTGCGGTGAAAGGCAATCAGCTCATCGCTCGAACGGCAGAGTTTGGTCAGCGGATTGGTCTTGAAGCCGCAGCTCTCGAACCATTTGATCATGCCCGTCTGCGTGTCGGAGCGCATCTCGCTCATCTCGCCCCAGGCGTAAGCAAAGAATCCGAGCGGGCGCGAGGCTGTGACGGCCGGATCTTTTTGGCGCAGCGATCCTGCTGCCGAATTGCGGGGATTTGCGAAAATAGTGTCGCCGGCCGCTTTCTGGCGTTCGTTAAGTTTGAGAAACGCGACCTTGGTCATATAGACCTCGCCGCGCACCTCGCAGATTTTCGGGATGTGCTTGCCATTAAGCTTCTGAGGCACATCCTCGAGCGTGCGGATATTGGCGGTGACATCCTCCCCTTCGGCACCGTCACCGCGTGTCGCCGCAGTGACGAGTTCGCCACCCTCGTATCGTAGCGACATCGACAGCCCATCGATCTTGGGCTCAGCGCTGAACGCAATTTTTTCGACGTCGTCTAATTTCAAGAAGCGACGGATGCGAGCGACGAAGTCAACGACGTCCTGTTCTGCGAAGGCGTTGTCCAGCGAGAGCATCGGCACTGCGTGCCGGACTTTCTTAAACCTGCCGGAAGGAGTAACGCCAACTTTCAGCGAGAGCGATTCAAGCGTGCGCAAATCGGCAAAACGCGCCTCGATTGCGTTGTAGCGCGCACGCAGCGCGTCGTATTCGGCATCGCTGATCGTTGGCCTGTCCTGCTGGTAGTAGCGCCGGTCATGCTGCGCGATCTCGCTCTGGAGCCGTACGTGCTCGGCCTTCGCTTGCTTGGCGGTGAGCAATTCGACTGGAGTTTTATCGGTTTTGACTCTGGACATAGATGACCGTTACGGCCGGACCTAACTCATTTTATTCAGCTCGCCGCCTTGATCAGCCGCTCGGCCGCGGCACGCGCTTCGCTGGTAATTTCGGCCCCGGCAAGCATGCGGGCAATCTCCTCACGGCGGCGCTCTGATGCCAGTTCGGTGACGCGGGTGGCCACCCGTTTTCCCTTCTCCAGCGCATCCTTGCTAATGAGATAGTGGCGATCGGCACGGGCCGCCACCTGAGGCGCATGCGTCACCGCAAGGACCTGCACGCCGCGCGCCAACTTGGCGAGCCGCATCCCAATGGCGTCGGCGACTGCCCCACCTACCCCGGTGTCGATTTCGTCGAACACAAGCGTTGGCGCCGAACCGCGGTCGGCCAGCACCACTTTCAAGGCCAACAGAAACCGAGCCAATTCGCCGCCTGAAGCAACCTTCATCAGCGGTCCCGGCCGCGTGCCCGGATTGGTCTGCACCCAGAACTCCACCCGGTCGATGCCGTTCGGCCCCGCGGCGGCTTCGTCGCTGTCGATTTGAGTAGAGAATTTCGCTCGTTCCAGCTTGAGCGGCTTGAGCTCGCCATTGACCGCCTTGTCGAGCGCGGCGGCCGTTTTGGTCCGTGCCTGCGAAAGCGTACGCGCCGCCGCGCGGTAGGCTGCCTCGGTATGCGCAGCGGCGGCCTCCAGGGCCTTGAGCTTCTCCTCGCCGGCATCGATCAACGCAATGTCGGCGTTGTATTTGCGCGCAAGCTCAGCCAACTGATCTACGCGGATGTTGTACTTGCGGCCGGCAGCACGGAGCGCAAACAGCCGTTCTTCGATGCGCTCAAGTTCAGCCGGGTCGAAATCGGCGGCGCGTAGTGCCGTTTCAAGATGGCTGCGCGTTTCATCCAGCGCGTTCAGCGCCGTATCGAGCGCCTTGACTGTCGGCTCAACGAGACCGGGCGCCTGCGCCGCCCGCCGTTCCAGCCGGCGGATAACGCCCGAAAGCGCGGGCACGCTGGAATTAGCGCCGGCGATCACATCGTGAGCATCGCGCAGGTCTTCCGCCACTTTCTCCGCCTGCATCATGGCAGTGCGGCGTTCGGCCAATGCGGTTTCCTCGCCTGCCTGCGGCGAAAGCTTGTTGAGTTCGTCGACCGCGTGGCGCAGCCAGTCGCCTTCACGCTTGGCGCGCTCGACTTCCGCGCGGTGTGCGTCGGTAGCAACCTGCGCTTCACGCCGTGCTTCCCATAAAGCTTCGAGTTTTGCAGCCTGCTCCTCAAGCCCACCAAATGCATCGAGTAACCGACGGTGCGTGCCGGCGTCGACCAGCGCGCGCTCGTCATGCTGGCCATGGATTTCGACCAGTGCACTCCCAACTTGTTTGAGCACCTGCACGCTTACTGGCTGATCGTTGATAAAAGCGCGGGTGCGGCCGTCGGCAAGTTGCACACGGCGCAAGATCAGTTCGTCTTCAGCCGGGATGTCATCGGCGGCAAGGATAGCGCGCGCAGGATGTTTACGATCAACGTCGAACACCGCCGTCACCTGCCCCTGCTCAAGGCCCTGACGCACAAGCGTCTGATCCCCCCGACCACCCAAAGCCAACGCAAATGCATCCAAGAGGATCGATTTGCCAGCGCCGGTCTCGCCGGTGAGAACGGCAAGACCGTCGGCAAAATCGATGTCGAGCCGGTCGATCAATACGATGTCACGGATAGAGAGTCGGGAAAGCATCGGCGGCCGGTCCAGGAGCCTATGGATTCGACATCATTAAAGAGGCGGATGGCCGACACAAGACTTGAACCAAGACCGGCCAAAGTACTGTGAATCCAATGTGACGAATTCAGCCCAGACCGACGCCCTTGAAGGCCTT
>Ga0134128_10004017_pt1 | contig 18017 bp, 10 predicted proteins | sample KB31754_FD_96462 | JGI IMG/M metagenome (GOLD analysis project Ga0134128, IMG submission 96462) | Terrestrial soil microbial communities with excess Nitrogen fertilizer from Kellogg Biological Station, Michigan, USA - KB3-175-4 | ecosystem: Environmental > Terrestrial > Soil > Unclassified ... | reverse complement strand
TTACCGCTGGTGTTGCTGACGCTCAGTCAGGGCGCGCTCGCCCAGCAGATACCCGGCGCAGGCAGCCAGTTGCAGCAGCTTCCGCCGACCCCGGTGCCACAGCAATCCGCACCCGACATCCGCATCGAACCGACAACTGCGCCGGCATCCTCGGCTTCCGATTCGGTCAAGGTGCTGGTCAACGTGCTTCGAGTTTCCGGCGCGCACGCTTTCTCCGAGGCGAAGCTGGTGGCTGTCAGCGGGTTTCACTCCGGAGCGCAGCTGTCGCTGGCGGATCTGCAGGTGATGGCCTCGCGTATCACGGAGTTTTATCGCAGCCACGGCTACTTTGTGGCGCAGGCGTTTTTGCCGGCGCAGAAAGTTGTCGGCAACGTGGTGACCATAGCAGTCAGCGAAGGCCGCTATGGCAAGGTGACACTGCGCAACAGCACCAACCTGTCCAACTCACTTGCGCAAAGCAAATTGAACGGATTGAACAGCGGTGATCCGATTACGATCAGCCCGCTGGAGAGCCGTCTCCTGATGCTTTCCGATGTCCCCGGCGTGCATGTCTCTTCGATCCTGGCGCCGGGTACTTCGCCGGGCAGTTCTGATTTGCTTGTCGATGTCACGCCCGGTCAACGGGTGAACGGCAGCGTGGATGCTGATAACGCGGGAAACCCCTATACCGGGGAAAATCGCATTGGCGCGACGGTGAACCTCAACGATCCACTCGGACGCGGCGATGTCGCCAGTCTGCGTGTGCTGACGTCGGGCCGCGGGCTGCGCTACGGTCGCGCGTCATATCAGATGGAATTCGGTCAAGCCACGGCGGGCGTCGCGTACAGCAAGCTCGACTACGTGCTGGGCAAGCAGTTCAGCACGCTCGGCGCACACGGTTCGGCCGAAGTGGCCAGCGCCTACGGCTATTACCCGCTGATGCGTTCGCGCGACAGCAATCTCACCGTCGGTTTTGTCTACGAGGACAAGACGTTCCAGGACGATATCGACCTGTTCCATTCGATCAGCGACCGCAAGGCGCATGTGGTCACGGCCCAGTTGTACGGCAATCATCAGGACAGTCTTGGCGGCGGCGGTGTGACGACCTTTTTCGTGGGTCTTTCGGCCGGCTCTCTCGATATTCAGACGCCGGCAGAACGGGCGGCGGACGCGGTCAGTGCGCGCAGCAATGGTTCGTACGGCAAGCTGTGGTTCAACGTGGCGCGGCTGCAGCGGGTTACCGACCGCGTGTCTCTGTACGGCAGCGTCACCGGGCAGCTGGCGTCGAAGAATCTCGATCCTTCGGAGAAGCTGGTGCTTGGCGGGATGGATGGCATCCGGGCTTACCCCCAGGGCGAAGGCTTTGGCGATGAGGGTTACATGGCCAGCCTGGAAGCGCGCCTGCTGCTGGTCGGGCTCTCCGATCATGTGCCGGGACAAGTACATCTGCTCGGCTTTGTGGATAACGGGCACGTCACCATCAACCAGCACCCCTGGTATGTCGGTTCGAACAGCCGAACCCTGAGCAGCGTGGGAGTGGGCGCCACCTGGGATACCCCGGGCGACTTCTCGGTTAGAACGTATTACGCGCACAAGCTCGGCAGCGAAAGCGCGCTATCGGCGCCCGATCGCTCGGGGCGGTTCTGGATTCAGGGGGTCAAGTACTTCTGATCGTCATTCGACCCGACGCCGGGCCGCCGAGACAACATTCGAGAATTTACCATGAACCGCACTCGCTCCATTCAGAACAAGCTCGTCCACGCTGCCGCCGGCAACATGTGTTGCCCCGACAATTCAAAATGCGGGCCGGGTACAGGCCGTGGCGCCGGATTGGCGTCGCTCACCCTGCAGGCCCTCTCGGCATCGTTGCTGCTGGCGCTAGCCATGCAGGCGCATGCCACCGAACCCACGGGCGGCGTCGTAATAGCCGGCCAGGCTGGCATAAGCAGCAGCGGACCCACGACGACGATCACCCAGTCCAGCCCGAACGCCATCATCAATTGGCAGAGCTTCAGCATCGGTGCTGGCAATACCGTGCAATTCATGCAACCCGGCCGCACTTCGGTGGCGTTGAACCGCGTGCTGGGCGCCGATCCGTCGATCATCCTGGGCAACCTTACAGCCAACGGCAACGTGTTTTTGGTCAATCCGAATGGCGTGCTATTCGGCAATGGCGCTGTGGTCAGCGTGGGTGGGTTGGTGGCTTCCACCATGGGTATCACCAATGCCGACTTCATGGCCGGCCACTACGCGTTTGCCAACGCCGGCGGCGGCTCGATCCTCAATCAGGGCCGCATCGTGGCAACCACTGGCGGCTATGTCGCGCTGATGGGTCGCAGCGTCAGCAACCAGGGTGTGATCTCAGCGCGCCTTGGCAGCGTGGCACTGGCCAGCGGTGAGGCAGCCACGCTGGACGTGGCCGGCGACGGACTGTTGAACGTGGCCGTTTCAAAAGGCGCGGTAAATGCGCTCGCCAGCAACGGAGGTCTGATCCAGGCCGATGGTGGCCGCGTGCTGCTCACGGCGCAGGCAGCCGGCAACCTCCTCAATACCGTGGTCAACAACACCGGGACGATCCAGGCGCAGACGATCCAGAACCATAACGGCACGATCCTGCTGCTGGGCGACATGGAAAGTGGAACCGTGAATGTCGGCGGTAGGCTGGATGCCAGCGCGCCGGGTAGCGGCAACGGTGGACTTGTCGAAACATCGGCTTCGCGGGTCAACATTCGCAATGGTGCGCACGTCAGCACCTCTGCCGCGCAAGGACAGATCGGTCAATGGCGGATCGATCCGCTGGATTTTACCGTGGGCAGCGCTCCGGGCGACAACATTTCCGGTGCAACACTCTCCAATGAGCTGGTCACCAACAATATCACCATCGACACCACCGCCCCGGCCGGTACCGGCAACGGCGATATCTTCATCAACGATGCAGTGAGTTGGACCGCCAGCGGTACACCGACCACGCTGACGCTGAACGCCAATCGCGACGTGAACATCAATGCCGCCGTTACTGCTACCAACGGTAATTTCTCGGTGTGCTGCGGGCGCGATGTCAATGTCAAGGGTGCGATCACCACGACCAATGGCAGTGTCAAGCTCAGCGCGGGGAACGACGTAAATCAGCGGGCAGCCATTACGGTGACGGATGGCAACCTGCTGATGTGCGCGGCAAACAACGTCAACGTTTTCTCGGCGCTTACGCTGACTCGCGGAACGGCCGATCCCACCCGCAGCCTGGGCCTGCCGTTGGGAATGACCTTGAGCGCTGACTCGGACGGGACCGGGCCGGGCATTGCTGGCGGCACGGTTGTATTCGACTCCCTGGCACCGTTGGCGACGGTCACGGCGGCGCCGGTGAATATCTTCTACAACCCAGTTTCCTACGCGGCTCCCACGGATTATTCCAACAAGTTCACCCTTACCGAAGGTGCCACACTAACCCAATACATGCTGGTGTTCGCCGCTGGCGGCGACAAGACCTTCGACGGCACCACGGCCACCACGCTGACCGGATTGAAGGGCAGTCCGACCGGCGTAACTCTGGTGAATGGTCCAGGCAGCAGCGCGAACTTCGATTCATCCGCCGTAGGCGTGAACAAGGGCATCACGTACAGCGGGTATACCTTGGGCGGCCCGAATGCGGGCGCCTACGCTTTCGCGTTCAATTGCTGTGGCCCGGTTTTTGCGCATACCACCGGATCGATTGCGGCCGCACCGCCACCGCCGACCACGCCACCGCCGACCACGCCACCGCCGACTACGCCACCGCCGACCACGCCACCACCGACCACGCCACCACCGACGCTGGTCGTAGGTCCGCCCGTTCTGGGCATTCCACCGCCGCCGCTCCTGTTGTGGACTCCCCCACCGACCACGCTGGTGGAAGTGACTCCAAGCTCACCGCCGACCGTGGCGATGGTGGAAGTCCCGGTTGCGATCCAGAAAATCGTTCCCTACGTTGCGCCGCTCTACAAGCCGAAGCCGGATCGGAACTAGTGTCACATACGATTTCGGGGCGACTGCAGCTGGCCGGGGTGCATATACCGAGGCATCCGGGCAGCTCGGGCTTTCGCCGGCAGATGGCGCTGGCAATGTTGGTTGCCTGCAATACGGTTGCCGCGGCGAGCCCGGTTGACAACACCTCGTCGCCCAACCTGCCCAGCGCAGTGAGCTCGGCCTCGGCCGTTGTCGCTGCGCGCCCGCAGGCCGAGCCGGCAAAGATGGATTTAGCGGCATCGTCCGCCGTTGTGAATCTGGCGCAATGGGTGGTGGCGACGCGCGACAACGGCGCCATGCCGTATGTAATCATCGACAAGGAGCATGCCGACGTATTCGTGTTCGATGCGGCCGGTCATCTTCAGGCCGCCGCACCTGCCTTGCTCGGGCTGGCACGGGGCGATCGTTCGGTCGAGGGGGTTGGCGATAAAAGGATGTCGGCCATAAGGCCGCAGGATCGAATCACGCCGGCGGGACGTTTTGTGGCATCGCTCGGCCATGACTCTCAGGGAAAGGAGATTCTGTGGGTCGACTACAAGGACGCGATCGCGCTGCATCCGGTGGTCAAGGGCACGCCGCAGGAGCGACGCGCCGAGCGTCTGGCAAGCCCGACTGCCGCTGACAACCGGATTTCTTACGGGTGCATCAACGTGCCACCGACGTTCTACCGGACGTTCATCAGTCCTGCCTTCGCGCGCACCAGTGGACTGGTCTACATTCTGCCGGAAACCAGCTGGGGACGGGCTCTGTTCCGCTCGTACAAGGGGACACCTTGAGCTACCCTGCTTTTCTCGAACAGAGGAATCAGGCAATACAGTTCAGACGCTCGAAGGCCACTGACGAGCAATAGGTGCAGACGTTGCCGGTCGTAGACACCTCGATGTAGTCGAACACTTTGCTGCGGCTTCATCGCGTGTCTTGAAGCGCAGGTGATGCGGCCTTTCGGCGATATACAGCGATTTTGAATGGCCCCCTCGCGGCACGCATTCAGGCGACCGGACATTATTGCCGGCACCGTGGCGCGCCAGGCATCGCGCGTGGGAAAGGCATTAGAGCTGGTGAAGGCGGGGGCTTGGAAAATGTCCAAGTAGTTTCACATCTGCACCCCGGCCGCGGCAACGTTCACGCGCAGCAGAATCTGTTCCGCGGCACCGACACCCGGGTACTTTGACGCTTCGCGAGTAAGTTTGCGAGTAGCTTTCGCAAGGGTGCTTGCGCAAATCTTTTGGAATGAGCCGCTTGATTCGACCATTCGAGTCGGACAAGCGCATTACTCTTTTGGCAGATGCTTTCCGTACGGCTCTCCATGTCGTGATGCGCTGCACGGCGCTGTGGGGCCGCTTTATGATCCGTTGTGCGAGTCGGACAAATGCATCATTCCTGTTTCGGCAAGTCGGCCGTACGCCGGCGCACGGCTGGCGACGCGTTGTAGGATTGTCCGATGCGGTCCTCTGGTCGTCCGTTTGGGTCGGACGGGCGGCAGGCACCATCCTGCTGAGTCAGCAGCAACCATTCGCTTTACGAGAAAGGCGAGCGTGGGGAACGACGATCTGGATTTCCAGGCACGCTACGACGCGCTGCGTGCGGCATATCTAGCCGCGTTGCCGCAGCGACGCAGCGACGCGGCCGAGCACTGGCGGTTGTGCGAACAGGATGCGCAGTCGCCGGCATGGCGCGACTTGCACACGCTGGCGCACCGGCTGTCAGGCTCGGCGCCGTGTTACGGGCTGGATGAAGTCGGCATCGCCGCGCAGAAGCTGGATCGATTGCTGTCGGGCAAGCCGCCGTGTCGCGACATGGGCAAGCTGACACCGCTGATCGAACGCCTGCTGACCGCGCTCGATGCGGGCGCCATTGCCTGAGCCACGCGTGGCGGCGGGTATCCGGTTGCGGCTATGCTCGACAAGTCTCCAACCGCTCATTGAGTGCCGCTCATGTCCGCACCCACCCGCATTTCCCTGATCGGCGCGCCCACCGATATCGGCGCCGCCGATCGCGGCGCATCGATGGGCCCGGAAGCGCTGCGCGTCGCCGGCCTAGCGCAGGCACTGGCGGCGCGCGGTTTCGACGTCGCCGATCTCGGCAACCTCAACGGCCCGATGAACCCGTGGCAGTCGCCGTCCGAGGGCTATCGGCACCTCGATCAAGTCGTCGCCTGGAATCGCGCGGTGATGGATGCGGTGCGCGCGGAGCTTGCGCAGGAGCGCTTGCCGGTGCTGCTCGGCGGCGACCATTGCCTGGCGATCGGTTCGATCACCGCGGTGGCCGCGCATTGCCGCAAGCTGGAACGCAAATTACGCGTGCTGTGGCTGGATGCGCACGCGGATTTCAACACTTCGGACATCACGCCTTCCGGCAATATCCATGGCATGCCGGTGGCCTGCGTCTGCGGGCTGGGACCGGCGGCGCTGACCACGCTCGGCGGCGATGCGCCGGCGGTGGACGCTTCCAATATCCGTCAGATCGGCATCCGTTCGGTGGACCTCGGCGAGAAGAAACTGGTGCACGACATCGGGCTGGAAATCCTCGACATGCGCTACATCGACGAGGTCGGCATGAAGCGCGCGATGGGCGAGGCGCTGTCGGGAGTAGACCAGAATACGCATCTGCACGTGAGTTTCGACGTGGATTTCCTGGATCCCGCGATCGCGCCGGGCGTGGGCACCACCGTGCCAGGCGGCCCCAATTATCGCGAGGCGCAGTTGTGCATGGAGATGATCGCCGACAGCGGCCGGCTCGGGAGCCTGGACGTGATGGAGCTGAACCCCTCTTTCGACGTGCACAACCAGACCGCGAAGCTGGCGGTGGATCTGATCGAAAGCCTGTTCGGCAAATCCACGCTGATGCGTCGGTAACGTCTTGGCGCAAGCCCGCGCGGGAAACCCGAGCGCCATTTCGACCGCCGCATCGGCGTCCATTTGACCGGCTTTTGTTCGATACAGGGCCGCTTATCGGCACCCTGTCGCCGCTCATCGGCGGCAATCGTCAACAAATGTGACGCAGCCGCCATGCCGCCGGGCCCCGGTGCTATTAGCACGGCTCTTGCAGAACACGCTCGAACGCGCGATGTTGCGCGCAGACGCATGGGGACATGGCCGAAACACCCGCCATTGATGACAGCATCGACGCCGTGCCCGGCCGCCAACCGGGCGCGGCCCGGTTGGTCATGCGTGTCGCGATACCGCTGCTGGCGTGCGGGGCGCTCGCGCTGTTGCTGTTGATCGCGCTGGACAGCGCGCAACTGCCGATCAATATCTGGCGCATCGTGCTGGTCGCGCTTGGCGTGCTGGGCATGGCCGGCGCAGGCTTCGGCCTGCACCTCACCTGTCGCCGCCTGCGTCGGCTGCGCGAACTGATGCAGTCCATTTGCGACGAAGGCCGCGACGCGATCTTCGTCAAGGACGTGGAAAGCCGCTACCGCTTTGCCAATATCACCACCGCTTCGCTGTTCGGGCGCAAGGCCGTCGATGTGATCGGCCTGCGCGATGACGAGTTGCTCGGCGTCGCGGATGCTGCGGCCTACCTGGAAAACGACCGCGTCTGTCTGCAGCGCGGCATTCCGACCTTGTTCCGCGAGAAGCAGGATGTGCCGGGGCAGGGCGAGCGCAGTTTCCTGGTCACCAAGATGCCGCTGCACGACAGCCGCGGCAACGTCACCGGCCTGCTCGGCATCGCCCGCGACATCACCGAGGAACTGGATCTGCGCCAGCTGGCCGAGCGTCGCGCCGAGGAAATGCGCGCGCTGTTCACCGGCAATCCGCTGCCGGTGCTGGTCTTCGCCATCAACGACCTGCGCGTGCTGGATGCCAATCCCGCCGCGCTGCGCTGCTATGGCTACACCCGCGAGGATTTGCTGAAACTCAGCCTGCCTGATCTATGCGCCGGCGTGGATGCGTCGCGCCTGCGCGAAAACCTGCGCGCCAGCGCGCGCAAGCTGCCGGCCGGCAGCGTGCCGTACCGGCACAAGCGCAAGAACGGTGAGGAGTTCGACGCGCAAACCGATGTAGGCACCCTGCGCCACGACGGTGTGCCGGCGCGGCTGATGATCGTGCGCGATCTCTCCGGCGAGCGGCGCCTGCAACAGGATCTGCACGAGAGCGAGCGCCGTTATGCCGATCTGGTCGAATCCGGTCTCGGCATGGTCTGGATGCATGATCTGGACGGCCGGCTGCTGCGCGTAAACGGCGCGATGGCGCAGGCGCTCGGCTACGAGCGCGAGGAATTGCTGGGTCGCAACTTGAGCGAATTCGTCGCCGAGGAATCGCAGGCGGTATTCGACGAATATCTGGAGCGCACCCACCATTTGCGTCGCGATGCCGGCGTGATCCATCTGAGCGCGCGCAACGGGGAGCGCCGCGTGTGGCAGTACCGCAGCGTGTATTACCCCGATGCCGAACCGCTACCGTACGTGCTCGGCTCGGCACAGGATGTCACCTTGCGCCAGCAATACGAATCGCGCCTGCGCGAGCAGAACGTGCGCGATGCGCTCACCCAGTGCTACAACCGCCGTTACCTGGAATTGTTCGTGACCCGCGCGGCGCGAGACCAGCGCTGGGGCTGCGTGGTGGTGGACATCGACCACTTCAAGCAGATCAATGATCGCCACGGCCACGATCGCGGCGACGAAGTGCTGCGCGAGATCGCCGCGCTGCTGCAACGCAATTCTCGCACCGGCGACGCGGTGGTGCGTCTGGGTGGCGACGAATTCGTGGTGATCCTGGCCCAGGCCACCGAAGCATCCGCCCGCGATGTCACCGCGCGCCTCACTGCTGCATCCGCGACCGCGGTGCCGGCCGCCTTCTCGCTGGGTTGGGCAGTGCGCGAGGGCGACGAACCGCTGGAATCCACCCTGCGCCGCGCCGACAAGGCGCTGCTGCGCGCGCGCATCGAGCAGCGTGGGCAGCGCGAGGAAGACCGCCCGCCGCCGCGGGATCGTGCGCATTGACCCGTAGAGGCTTCCGCGCGCAAGCGCGCGGGCTACTTTTGTTTCGGCAAAAGTAGCCAAAACCACTGGCGCCGGCATGACGGCTTCAGCGACGTCGTGTCGCTGAAACTGCCCTGCGCTTCTCGCGCCAAGCGCACCGGCGCGAACTCGCACGTCCCTGTGCTCAAACAGTCGCGCCTTTCCCGCGCTTGTCACTGCGATGCTTGGCGTCATGCGACCGCGCCGAGCTCACTTCGACACGGTCATCCATGGCCTTACTTCGACAGCGGAGTGACTGCAATGCCCAGCTGTGATTTCAAATCCGAAACGAAAGAGGCCTCTACGTCATTCGTTCAAGTGTTACTCGTGCTCGCATCAATCGAACAGGTTTTGTCTGGTGGGGCTACTTGGATTGTTCATAAGCGACAATAGCCCGTGCTGCTACGAAGACGCATCCGCCTTGAACCGCGCACATGGATGCAAGTAAAAGCCATCTGAGAGCAAACAAATCCTCATATTCCGAAATCGAAAGACCGCAAAGTCAAAACGACACCGACGCCCCGCCGTAGATCGTGCGCCCCGGCGCTGGTTCCAGCCCGGTCGAGAACACGCGATCGTAGTAGCGGCGATCGGCAAGATTGGAGATGCCGCCGAGCAGGCGCAGTTGTGGGGCGATCTGCCAGTCGGCGGCGAGATCAATCACGGTATAGGCCGGAATTTTCGCCGGCAGGAACGCATCGCCGGTGCCTTTGGAAGCATCCGAATCCTGCCAGTACTGGGAGGCCACGGAGGTCGCGGTCAGAGCGACCTTGTAGCGCTTGTCGGCGCGCCAGGTAATCCCGCCCTTGAACAGATACTTCGGTGCGAACGCCGGCGCTTTCCCGACCTGGTTCGGATCGAGGCTCCCCGTGAAGCGCGCGTTCAACAGTTGCACGCTCGCAAACGCTTCCAGGTGTTCGCCGTCTTTGCGCGCCGCCAGGAAATCGTAGGCAATCTCGCCTTCGAAGCCGCGGTGGCGCGTGTCGCCGGTGTTGACGTTGATCACGTCGGTCGCATTGAGGTGTTGGGTTTCGATGCGATTCTTGAAATCTATCCAGAACAGACTCGCGTCGTAATACAAGCCGGTTACCGGCGTGCCGTGCGCGCCGAGTTCATACGAAAGCGATTTCGAGGGATCGGCGACATGGCCCGGTTGCAGGTTGGAGAACGGCGAGGCCACGTCGAAATAGCGGATCGGCCGCCAGCCCTGGCTGACGTTGAAATAGGTTTCGTTCTGGTGGCCGAAATCATTGCCGATACCGATCCCGAACAAGGGCATCGAACGCGTCACCGTTTCGTTGATCAGCGGCCGGGTCAGGACCGGCGGCTTGATGGATTCATCGATCGCGATTTTTTCGTGCTCCAGTCGCACCGAAGGCACGATGTGGATGCGGTGTGGCAGGCGGAACACGTTCTCGGCGAATACCGCGGCGTAGTCGGAGCTGCGCGCTTCATTTAATCTCGGCGTGCCGCTGTGGTCGGTGCGCGGGACGGCAAGGTCGGCATCCGTCCACTGCCGGAACGGCGCGTCGGCGTGATAGAGCGTGGTTCCGGCGGTGAATGCATTGCCGCGGCCCCATTTGTGGCGTACGCGCAAATCAAAACCGGTGTAACGGAATTGATCATCCTGCAAGGTCGTGGACGAAGGCGGCGGTTGCGGCGGCACGAAGCCATTCGCGGCGCGTGAAGCCAGATCCTGATAACCCGTCCACAGCTTGCCTTCCAGCAACCAGTCATCGGCGAAATTGCGCTCGTGCGACAACACCAGCGTGTAGCGTTGTACCCAGGTGCGGTTGTCTGGCGTGTTGGTGAGATTCGGATCGCGTTGCCATTGCGGAAAACCAATGCGTCCCGCGTCACCGGCATCGGCGGTGTTGGCGTGCAGATCCAGGGCCCAGTGCCGGGTCGCGTCCGGCGTGTAGCCGACGTGTGCATCCACGCCGCGCACCTGGCCGTTGGCGTTGTCGCGTTGGCCATCGCTGGTGCGGTAATAGCCGGCGACACGGTAATCCCACGCGCCTTGCGCCCCTTGCACCTGGTTGTAACTGCCGAACAGACCATGGCTGCCGACGATGTTTTCGCTGTAGCCCTCGAATGGCTTGTTGGTATCCGGACCACGCGAAACGAAATTGATCACTGGCGCGGGTTGCGGCCCGTACAGCAGGCTCGCGCCGCCGCGGATCAATTCGATCTCCTCTATCTCCTGCGGCTGCGGCAGGTAATAAAGGGTGGGAAAGCCAATCCAGTCGCTCTCGATCGGAATGCCGTCCTGCATCACCAGCACGTATTCGGATTCCTGTGGATTGCCGAGGCCGCGATAGGCCAGGTTGAATTGCGTCGCGCTGGCTTGTTCCGACACCAGCAGGCCGGGCGAGCGCACCAATAGTTCCTGCACATTGTTGTTGACGACGGTCGGGACGTGATCGAGCTTGGTCACCGTGGTCTTCTTGGTCACGGTGATGCGGGTGCCGTCCACTTCCGGCATCTGATGCTCCAGCTTCGCCGGCGGCTCGTCACGGCGAAGCCCGAAGACGTCGATCTGCGGCAGCGGTTGCGGCGGGGCCTCCTGCGCGGTGGCCACCGCGCAGGCGAACAGCGGGAGCAGGGTCGAGGCGGCGCGCAGGAGCGTCGGTCGAAACATGGTAGTGCGGGTCGTGCAGAAACGGGATGTCAAATCTAGCAGCGGCGCGGCACCCGGCCATGGGCACAAAGGCAGGGGTGGCTTGCTTTTGCGATCCTCCGCATTGCTGAGCGAAATTCCGATCGGCGAGCTTTGGTCTCTCGTACAATCTCGACCGGAAGCGGTCATCCCTGGCGCGCTCCCGAAGCACAGCACGTTCCTATCCGCCGATTCCCGATGCCCGACTCCCCGCAAATGAAAACCCGCGTCCTAACCGGCATCACCACTTCGGGCACGCCGCATCTGGGCAACTATGTCGGCGCAATCCGGCCATCGGTCGCGGCCAGCCGCCGCGACGACACCGATGCGTTTTATTTCCTGGCCGATTATCACGCGCTGATCAAGAGTGACGATCCCGCGCGCATCGCGCGCTCGCGGCTGGAGATTGCCGCGACCTGGCTGGCATGCGGGTTGGATCCGCAGCGGGTGACGTTCTATCGGCAATCGGACATCCCGGAAATTCCGGAGCTCACCTGGATGCTGACCTGCGTCGCGCCAAAAGGTTTGATGAATCGCGCGCACGCCTACAAGGCCGCGGTGGAGGCGAATACCAGCGTAGGCGAGGATGCCGATGCCGGCATCAATCTCGGCCTGTATTCGTATCCGGTGCTGATGGCCGCGGATATCCTGCTGTTCAACGCCAACAAGGTGCCGGTCGGCCGCGACCAGGTGCAGCACATCGAAATGGCGCGCGATATCGGCCAGCGCTTCAACCATATTCATGGTGCGGCATGGCGCAGAACGGGCGCAGGTGAGGGCGATCCCTTTGCGCTGCCACAAGCCGTGATCGAGGAACGCGTGGCAACCTTGCCGGGCCTTGACGGCCGCAAGATGAGCAAGAGCTACGACAACACCGTGCCGCTGTTCGAAGGCGGATCGAAAGCCACGCGCGAGGCGATTGCGAAAATCGTCACCGATTCGCGCGAACCGGGCGAGCCGAAGGATCCGGACAGCTCTTCCTTGTATGCGATCTATCGTGCCTTCGCTTCCGAGTCCGATGCCGCGGCGTACCGCGATGCGCTGCGAAAGGGTCTGGGATGGGGCGAAGCCAAGCAGAAACTCGCTGCCCTGATCGAATCGGAACTGGGCGACGCCCGCGAAGAGTATGCGCGGCTGATGGCGCATCCGGACGAGATCGAGGGCATCCTGCGCGAAGGCGCGAAGAAGGCCCGCGCGATTGCGATTCCGTTCGTGCAAACGCTGCGGGAAACCGTGGGGCTGGGCTCACTGGTTGTACCGGCAAAAAAAACGCGCGGCACGAAAAAATCCGCCGAGAAGCGCGCGCGCATCGTCAGCTTCCGCGACGCCGAAGGTTTCCGCTTCCGCCTGCTCGCCGTGGACGGACAGGAGTTGCTGCTGTCGAACACGTTCACCGATCCCAAGCGCAGCGGCGAGATCACGCGTGCGCTGCTCGCACCGGATGCGGCGCCGATCACCGAGGCCGTGGGCGAGACGCGCTACGCTTTGCTGCTGGATGGCGAGTGCATCGCGACGAGTCCCGCGTACGCGGACGCGCTTGAACGGGATGCCGCCATCGCCACATTGATGGGCGCGCTGGAATCGTTGAGATCCTGAATCATGCAACTGCTTGCCGTATTGCTGCTCGGCCCGTGGCTGGCCGTGCTTGCCTGGTTGTACTGGCTGTACGTGCGCCGCACGCACGGTGCGCATACCCGCGCCAGTTTCGATGCTTTGATCCTGGTGCTCGCGGGCATCGCCGCGATTGCCGGGGCAGACGTTGCCTACGGGATGGAATCGGGCGTCGCTGGCGCGATCTGGAAGCAGGTCGCCGCGGTGCTGGTGTCCTACACGGCTTTCAGCACGGTCCTCGCGTTCGGTCTCGCGCGCCATGTGTGGTTGCGCAAACGGCGCGCCTGATCCGGGTTCAATCGCTGCGGGCGGTGGTGGTAGTGGCCGGAGGGGCCGGCAGCGACACCGGCGCGACCGGCTTGTAATCGGGCGGGATCTCGAACAAGGCCGGATCAGCAGGCGCGGTATGCAGGTGTCCGCGCCAAAGCACGGTTTGCCCCGACATCATTTCCATCATTGCCTCGGGTGTTTCCTGGGCGTGGTTGTCCAGCTCTGGCGCGTCATGCGCGTAGCCTGCGTACACGACCAGGTGGTCCGCGCCGCCCGGCGTGTTCCGCACGCTCGCGGAATCCGCGGCGCAATCGGTCCCCCGCAACGCGTTCATGGATTCCAGCGGCAAGGTATAGGCGCTGACATAGCGGGTAACAGTTATCTCCCTTCCATTCCCGTCCGGGGACTGGCCCGGTTCCCGATATTCGTAGCCTTGCACCGGCACATCGGCGATTTGCGTCGAGCCGAGCGCCTTTACGTCCGCCGGCGCGGAATCGCAACTGAACTGTGAAAATGAAACGTCGCCGGCCAGGGGTTGGATCACGTAACTCTTGTCGAAGGGCGTCAGCACGACCCGGCGCTGGCGATCCGGTTGCACCAGCGTGATCTCGCCGGTGTCCGCGTCTTCCACGCGCAGACGGTCACCCCATGCCGAGACGTGCAACAGTTGCGGACGCTGATACAGCGACAGCATGGTCTGGCTGTACTGTTGGATCGCCTGGATCTGGTGCTCGACGTGCTTCTTGCGGACTTCGGATGTGATGCCTCCCTGTACGGTTTCCACCACCATTCCCACTACCGGCACCCGGCTCAGCACCAGCCCTTCGGCCATCTCGCCGGCGCCTTCGACGTTGGCGCGCGCTACGGCGTGATCCATGGACGCGGGCTTGGGCAATTTGGCTCGAAGCTCCGCCGTAGCCCGGTTGATCTGGTCCAGGCTGTCGCCCTTGAGTATTTGCTGCACGCTCACGTATTGCTGTTCGAACGCGTCCGGAGGCGGCAGCGGCTGGCCCGCCGGCACCGCCACGCGCAACTGGTCGAACTGCAGCAGCATTTGTGATTGCGACGACGGACCGCCGGCAGCGGCGCCGGAAGAAGAGCCCGCTGCAACTTGCGCGGCCGCCAAACTGCATCCGCCGGACAGAATGACTCGCGCAATGATGCGCCCCGCGAAGCGTTTCACCGGATTGCCCTCTCCAATCCTTTCCAAATCCTAGTCACAAGCCTGGTGCGTGTGCAAATCGCGCGCATGACTTCCGCCAGTCGGCACGATTAAACGTTCCGGCTAATTTTCGCATCCATACGGCACGCGAATCACATACCGGGTCGCTTTCCGCGTGCGGCTCATGAATGCGGAATGGATCGGATGCTCACGCGTTTTGGCTTCGCTTGCCTTGCCTTGTTCGCCGCACCGGCCGGGGCAGTCACCATTGACGGCCATATCGATCCCGTCGAATGGCGGGGCGCACAACACATCACCGACTTCCGCCAGACCCAGCCGCTCACGGGCAAGCCGGCGACGTATCCGGTGGAAGCATGGGTGCTGGCCACGCCGAAAGGTCTGGCCGTCGCGGTGCGCGTGAGCCAGCCGCCTTCCGTGTCGCGCAGCCGGCAACACGTGCAGCGCGATTTCCAGGATCAGGTGGATCGCGTCAACGTGATGGTTGATTTCAATGGCGACGGGCGCACCGGGTACGACTTCGCGATCGCGTCCACCGGCGCGATAGATGATGAGGTCATCACCAACGAGAGCAATTTCAATCGCGACTGGGACGGCATCTGGCAGCACGCGGTGACGCAGGATGCGCAAGGCTGGTCGGTGGAGGTGCTGATCCCCTGGTACACCGCGCCGATGCACGCGGCGAACGATGGCACGCGCACGCTCGGCATCTACATTGACCGCGTGATCGCCGCTACCGGCGAGCGCGCTGCGTGGCCGGTCGCGGCTTACACCAAACCGAGGTTTCTTTCCGAGTTCAAACGGATCGAGGTGCCTGCTTACAGCCAGTCGCTGCTGGCGGTCACGCCCTACGTGTCGGCGTTGTACGACAACGTGCGCAAACAGAGCAGTTTCGGCAAGGGCGCGGATGTGTTCTGGAAGCCGAACGGCCAGTTCCAGTTGACCGCAACAATCAATCCGGATTTCGGCCAGGTCGAGAGCGACGATCTGGTGGTGAACTTCGGCGCGACCGAAACGTTCTTCAGCGACAAGCGACCGTTCTTCACCGAGAGCCAGGGCATCTTCGATTTCAGCCTGCTGGACGACAACAGCCAGCTCGTCTACACGCGACGGGTGGGTGGCCCGGCCGACGACGGCAACGGTGCCGGCGACATTGACGCCGCGGTGAAATTCAACGGCAGCATCGGCACGACCAACTACGGCGTTCTCGCCGCCGACGAGCGAGGCGACGCCGGCCGAACATTCGGCGCGCTGCGCGTGGTGCACGATTTCGGCGACCAGAGCCTCGGCATGATGCTGACGCGCGTGGATCACCCGTTCCTCGATCGTACCGCGACCGTGCTGGGTGTGGATCATCACTGGCATCCCAGCGACCGGCTGACCATCGGCACCAACCTGGTCGGCAGCGACATTGATCAATCCGGCCAACGCGTGCAGGGTACCGGCGCGACCTTCCTTGCAGATTACGAAATGGACGACGGCTGGCGCCAGCAATGGCTGGCGATGCACTTCGACGACAAATTGCAGGTCAACGATTTCGGGTTTCTGGAACGCAACAATTTCGACTACCTGCATTACGAATTGCGCAAGCGCATCACCGATCTTCCCGCCGACTCGCGTTACGCCGACCACGACTGGCATTTCCGTTTCGACGCGCTGGACAACGATGATCGTCACCTCACGCTGCGCCGCGAACTGCGCATCAATCGCAACAGCGATTTGCGCGACGGCAGCAACGAATTCGCGCAGATCAATATCGACAGCGCGGGCTACGACGACTTGCTGACGCGCGGCCACAACGCGCTGCACCTGCCGCCCGCGATCAACACGCACTGGGAGCGCACCAGCCCGCGCCACGGCAGTTGGGCATACAAGACTCAGGTGGAGTTCTACACCGGCGGCTTGTCGGGCAATCACGAAGTGGGCTGGGACGCCAAATTTATCCCGACTTATTACGTCAGCGACAACTTCAGCCTTTACGCCGGTCCGTATTACGAGCACACGCCGGATTGGCTGATCTGGCAACACGACAATCTGATCGGCCGCTTCAACCAGCACACACTGGAACTGGACTCGGGCTTTGACTGGTACATCGGCGGCCGCTCGGAACTGCGGCTGAAATTGCAGGCGATCGGATTGGATGCGCGCATCCGCGGCGGCTACGAGGTAGCGGCGAACGGCGAGGCGATTCCCAGCAGCGAGGCGGTCAATGATTTCCGCCTGCGCCAGTTGGGCGTGCAGGTGCGCTATCGCTACGAGCTGGCGCCGTTGTCCTATCTGTACGTGGTGTACGGACGCGGCGGCTTCGCATTGGACGACGTGCCGGGCGTGGTGTCCGGCGCGCCGTCACAGCTTGGCGGCGCTTTTTCGCTGCGCGACGACGAACAGATCCTGGTGAAGCTGGATTACCGGTTTGAGCTGTAGGTCGAACATGCAGCGCTCGCGATCTGCCTTGAATGGCAGATCGCGCTGCATGTGAGGGTGAGGGAGGATGCCGATCGGAAGCCGCGCCAGGGATGGCTACTTGGCGCGGACGCGCGCGCTGGTCGCCTGCAAGCAGGCTCCTACTGCGGCAGCCCCAGGTCGTCCAGCAGCGCCTTGAGGAACCGTGCGGCTTCGCCGCCCGTCGCGGCGCGATGATCGAACGTCAGCGAGATCGGCATGCGCCGATGCACCTCGATGCCGCCCATCACCGCCACCACGTCGTGCGACAACTTGCCCGCGCCGACGATCGCCACGCACGGCGGCACCACCACCGGCGTCGCATAGCGGCCGGCGAACATGCCGAAGTTGGAAAGCGAGATCGTGTAACCGGACAGCTCGGACGATGGAATCGAACGATCCTCCACCTGCGTGCGCAGCCGCTTGATCGCCGCACGCAAGCCGGTGCCATCGAGCATGTCGGCGTTGCGCAGCGCCGGCACGAACAGGCCGTCATCGGTATCCACCGCGATGCCGATGTCCACGTGCGGATGCTGCGTGCGGGTGAGGTTTGCGCCATCGAACCACGCATTCAAGGCGGGCACGGTTTTGCATGCAGTCACGATCGCGCGGATCAGGCGCGCGGTGATGTCCTGCTTGCCCAGCCACTGGTGCAGGTCCGCGTCGTCCACCAGCGTGGTCTGCACCACCTGCGCGTGCGCGTCGGCCATCACCCGCGCCATGTTGCGGCGCACGCCCTTCAACTGTTCGGGCTGTCCCGTGGCGGCCACACTCGGCGGCGTGGTGCGCATGGGTTTGCCGGATTGGGACAGCGTGCTGCGCTGCGCCGCCACTGCAGGCATCGGCGTGGGTGCCGCCGCGGCGCGTGTGGACGCAGTTGCAGCGCCGAGCGTTGCGCTGCCCGAAGCCGC
>Ga0134128_10004016_pt1 | contig 18018 bp, 14 predicted proteins | sample KB31754_FD_96462 | JGI IMG/M metagenome (GOLD analysis project Ga0134128, IMG submission 96462) | Terrestrial soil microbial communities with excess Nitrogen fertilizer from Kellogg Biological Station, Michigan, USA - KB3-175-4 | ecosystem: Environmental > Terrestrial > Soil > Unclassified ... | reverse complement strand
CAGAAGCCCACACAGGAACTCGAGGAACTCGACGACGGCGAGGTCGACGACTCCGACGACCCGGACCTGTTCACCAGCCCGGTGGGTGGTGGCGGCTTCATCGGGAAGTGGTTGAAAAAGATGTTGTCCTCGGTGCGAAAGACCGGAAGCGGCGGCGGCCCGCCCGGTGCGGACAACCCGACCCACCGCACCAATTCCGCCAAGCGCGGTGCCTACGCAGTCGCCTCGCTTGCGCCGACCTCCGGCGACGACGGGGACGACGGCGACCGCGATGGGCAGACCGCCGCGGACGGCGTGCGGTATCCGGAATGGGATGTGGCGCGCAAAAGCTACCGGCCCGCATGGTGCACCGTGCGCGAGGTCGAGCCGACGATCAAAGTATCGGCCACCCAGGCGATCGACGACGCCATCGGCGTGCGCCGGCCACTGTCGCGACTCGGCATGGGCCTGCACCGTCGTCACCGACAGACGCAGGGCGACGACATCGACATCGACGCGGCCGTCGAAGCCCGCGTCGAAGTGCGGGCCGGGTCGGTGCCCGACGAGGCGGTGTACCTCGACAGCCTGCGGCGCCGTCGCGACCTGTCGGTGCTGCTCCTTCTCGATGTGTCGGGGTCGGCGGGCGAGCCGGGAACGGTCGGGCGGACGGTGCACGAACAACAGCGCGCGGCGGTCGCCAACCTCACCGTGGCGCTGCACGACCTGGGCGACCGGGTCGCGCTCTACGCCTACTACTCGCAGGGTCGGCGCGCCGTGAGCATGGTGCCCGTGAAGCGGTTCGACGATCAGCTGAACGCCCAGGTCATCCGGAGGCTCAACAGCCTGGAACCCGGCGCGTATTCGCGCCTCGGTGCGGCCATCCGCCATGGCTCGGCGACCGTGGAGGCGCGTGGCGGCACATCGCGGCGGCTGCTGGTGGTGCTCTCCGACGGGCTTGCCTACGACCACGGGTACGAACGGGCTTACGGCGCCGCGGACGCGCGCCGCGCGCTGACCGAGGCCCGCCGACGGGGGACGGGCTGTGTGTGCCTGACGATCGGCGCGGGAACCGACGTGCAATCGCTGCGCAGAGTGTTCGGCAGCACCGCGCACGCGACGATCGCGCGCCCCGATCAGCTGGCCGGTGTGATCGGACCGCTGATTCGGTCCGTGCTGCGCTCCGCGGAGGTTCGCCGCAGCGTGTCCCGGAAGCCAAGTCCCAGAACACAGTTGGCGCACCATAACGCCAGCCCCGCTCGTCAGGCTACTTGAAACAAACATCTGTTCCGGTTAGGCTCCAATCGCCGGGCGATCTGAAGGGAAGCTATGGCCAACGAGTCCGGGCTCGCATACGTCAAGGGCCTTCCGTCCGACGCGGACGGAAGGGGAGAAGTACGGCCCTATTACCAGGCGGTCGGCAACGAAGAGGCCGTTTTCAAGGCGGCGTACCGCCAGGGCCTGTCGCTGGTCCTGAAGGGTCCGACGGGTTGCGGCAAGACCCGATTCGTCGAGGCGATGGCCCATGACCTGGGCCGGCCGCTGATCACGGTCGCCTGCCATGACGACCTCACCACCGCGGACCTGGTCGGTCGTTATCTGCTGCGCGGTGACGAGACGGTGTGGGCGGACGGCCCGCTGACCCGGGCGGTGCGCGAGGGAGCGATCTGCTACCTCGACGAAGTGGTCGAAGCCCGGCAGGACACCACCGTGGTGTTGCATCCGCTCGCCGACCACCGGCGACAGCTGCCCATCGAGCGACTTGGCGTCACGCTGGACGCGGCACCCGGATTCGGCCTGGTGGTGTCGTACAACCCGGGATATCAAAGCGTCCTCAAGGACCTCAAGGATTCGACACGCCAGCGCATGGTCGCGATCGAATTCGGTTTCCCCGCAGCCGATATCGAAGAGGGCATCGTCGCGCACGAGGCGGGCGTGGACGGTGCCACCGCGGCCGAGCTGGTCCGTTTCGGTCAGGCCATTCGCCGGCTGGAGACGGGCGGGCTGCGCGAGGTCGCGTCGACGCGCGTGCTGATCGCGGCGGGCAGGCTTGTCGCCGAGGGCCTGAGCATGCCGGAGGCGGCCCGGGCCGCGATCGCGGGCCCGCTCACCGACGACGTGGCGGTGGGCAAGGCCCTGGGCGAGATGATCGAGATATATCTGTGCGGGCCTGATGGACCCGATGATTGACGCTGCACACCGCCCCCGCTAACGTCTGAACAAATATTAGGTTTATGATCGGTGCGCGCGGGTGTGTCACCGGGGAGGTCAGATGTCCTACGAGAGCAGCGCAGAGCCGATCAAGGTCGGCTATCTGATGGACTTCACGCTGCCACCGGGGTTTCCCGAGGATCTGTTCGCCTCCTTCACCCAGACTTTCGAGCTCATCTTCGAAGAGGCGGTCGCCCACGGCCTGATGGACCGTCCCGTGAAGATGATCTATCGCGAGGTGGAGGGTCTGCCCAAGGGTTCGGTCAAGGCGGTGATCGATACGTATGGCGAACTGGTCGACGAGGGCTGCCTGGTGGTGTTCGGTCCGAACATCACCGATAACTGCGTGCCGTTGCGAGAAGCAATCGAGGAACGGTTCAAGGTGCCCGCGATCAGCGTGACCGGCACCGACGACTGGCTGGGTGAGTGGACGTTCGCCTTCCCGCAGGGATCCATGACCGATGAACCCATCTTCCTGGCCGACCTCATCGCCAAACGCGGACTCGCCGAGATCGGTGTCCTGGTCGAGCAGAGCCTCATTGGTGAGAGCTACCTGAAAAACCTGCGAAGTGCCTGCCGGCGCAAGGGTATTCGGATCGTGGCAGAAGTCGCCATCGCCCAGACGGCCCAGGACATCAACGCTGCCGTGCAGACGCTCCATGAGGCGAACTCCGAGGCGATCGTGCACCTGGGATTCGGATTCGGAATCGTATTCATCAACCCGGCGCTCGAGACCCTCGGCTGGGACCCACCCCGCTTCACCACCACCGCATGGCAGAACGCATGGGTGAACCCGATCATGTGGAACGCGTTCATGGGCTGGACCGGTGTCGACCAGTACGACGAGGCGAATCGGATCGGCCAGGACTTTCTCGACGCCTACGCGAAGAAGTACGACGGCAGTCGCCCCGAGTTCTGCGTGACCGTGGTCAACCGCGACGTCGCCGCCACGCTCGTGCGTGCGTTCACCGACGCACACCCGCTCAGCCCGCGCGGGGTCAAAGAGGCGCTGGAGCGGGTGAAGATGATGCCCGCGGCCAGCGGCGCGCCCGGCACGCGGGTGTCGTTCGGCAAGTGGACGCGGCGGGCGTGGATGGGCGCCGGGTATCTGGTGGCCCGGACGCTCGACGCCGACGGTGTCAACTCGCACCTGGTTGACCGCTTCGGCGAGGAAGGCTGACGACGATGTCCACCGAACAGTCCACACCGCCTGCCGCGCAGCAGGAACCGGCCTCCCCGCAGCGAATCGGCAAGCGCGGCTGGGGCGGGTGGATCTCGGGCGCCGCGCTGGCCGCGTTCGTGCTCGTGTTCATCGCGAACTGCCGGGTGGCCCTCGACCCGCGCGTCGCCAACCCGAACGTGCAGGGCCGGCCCCGCCCGGTGAAGTTCATCTTCGGGTTGGACTACATCGCCTTCCTGCAGATCTCCACCGTGGTCATGCTGATCGTGCTGCTGGTGGTGTTCATCAGGGGCTGGCGCCGCAATCCGGGCAGTCCGGTGATGCTGATGTTCCTGTGCACCACGCTGATCGTGTGGCAGGACCCGATCATGAACTGGGCCCCGTTCGCGGTGTACAACCCCGACCTCATTCACTGGCCGGAGTCCTGGCCGCTGGTGTCGCTATCGCCGACTGTCGAGCCGTTCGTCGTATTCGGCTATGTGACTTTCTATTTCGGACCCTATTTCCCCGCGATCTGGATCCTGCGCAAGCTCCAGGCGAAGTACGGACCCCAGGCCTTTTTCTCGCGGCACCCGCTGGTCAGCCTGGGCGTGCTGACCTGTGTGATCGGCTTCATCTTCGACGCGTGGCTGGAGATCCAGCTCGTCCACACCGGCATGTACATCTACTCGCAGGTGATTCCATGGGGCTCGCTGTTCACCGGCACGACATTCCAGTTCCCGCTGATCTGGGAATCCTTCTCGGTGACCTTCGTGATGGTCCCGGCCGCGATCCTGTGCTACCGCGACGACACCGGGAAATCGGTGGCCGAGAAGTTGTCCGCCAAAGCCAGGCTCTTCCCGGCCCGTCCGGTGCTCGGCACGTTCCTGGTGATGTTCGCCATCATCAACATTTCCTACTTCGCCTACGGAGCGTGGTTCGCCGTGATCAAGGCCAGCGGGGCGGCGACCGCAGTTGCCTGCCCGTGGCCCTACCCGGAGGCCAAAGTCTATGACCCACAAGGTCATTACGAGAAGGCGGGCGCCCAGGGCCCGTACTCCGTCGGCATCTGGTCGACCTGGATGAGCGGGCAGCCCAACGGTCGGCCCGATGTGCAGCCACCTCCGGCCGGCGAAGGTGCCTGTGCGACTTCATTACCGGGTAGCCGTGGCTGAGCCGCGCACGGTCGTCATCACCGGCGCGTCCCGCGGACTGGGGTTCGCCTCGGCGGTGCGGCTGTACCGGGAAGGGTGGCGGGTGGTCGCGGCCATGCGGACACCCGACAAAGGGATTCCGCTGCTGCGGCAGGCCATTCAGGAACAGGGGCTGCCCACCCCTGACGACGACCGGTTGATCGGCGTCCAGCTCGACCTGACCGACAGCGCGTCGATCGCGGCGGCGGCCAAGACAATCGACGAGGCGGTGGGCGCACCGTACGCACTGGTGCACAATGCGGGAATTTCGGCCGCCGGCATGGTCGAGGAGACCGATATGGCGTTGTGGCAACGCATGCTCGCCACCAGCGTTCTGGGCCCCGTCACGCTCACCCAGGCCCTGCTGCCGTCGATGCGGGCGGCCGGCGAAGGCCGAATTGTCTTGGTATCCAGCGCGGCCGGGGTACGGGGCCAGCCCGCCACCGCACCATACTCGGCGGCCAAGGGTGCGCTGGAGCGGTGGGGGGAATCGATGGCGTGCGAGATCGCACCGTTCGGTCTCGGGGTCACCGTCGTCGTGGCCGGTACGTATGACACCGAGATCATCACCGACGCGGGCACCACCGATAACCGGAACTTCAGCGGCCCGTACGCCCGGCTGCACAACACCATGAACAGCCGCGGGCGCTTCGCGATGAAAATGGCGCGGCCACCCGAGCGGTTCACCGACGGCCTACTCAAGGCGATCGACGATCGCGGAGCGTTCCGCCGGCGAGGCATCGGCCCGGACGCCTCGATGCTGTTGGTGGCCAACAGGATCCTCCCGGCCTCCGGCATGCACCACCTGTCGCGGATCGTGCTGGGCATACCGCGACAGGGGTCGATGCGGGGCGGGGCGTGGCCGTTGACTCTCGCCCAAAAGGCGATGGTGCTTGCCGCACGTGTACTTCCGCAGCCCGTGCTGCAGCGCTTGACATCGCTGGCAGCGAAGCGCCGCAAGGGAAATGAGGGGAATTAATGGAACAGCTATTTGACGACCTAGCGGATTTCGGCGCCTTCGACGACGCGATATCCGGTGACGTGCGTGACCCGTACACCGAATTGGCGCGCATCCGACGCGAGGAGCCGGTGCAGCGACTCGAGACGTCGGGAGCGCTGCCGCACGAGGAATCGCTGCCGATGTTCATCGTGTACCGCCACCAGGACATCCAGCAGATGCTGCGCGACAACGAGACGTTTTCCTCGGCTGCCGTCATCGCCGCGTTCGGCCCGGTGCTGGGCGAGGGCGTGATGCTCGGCATGGATGAGCCGGTGCACGGCCGGCTGCGCTCACTGGTGTCAAAGGCATTCTCGCAGAAGTCATTGGCGCGCTGGCAGGACGAGTTGGTCGGGCGGGTGGCCAACGGCCTGATCGACAACTTCGCCCCCAATGGCAAGGCAGATCTGGTCAAGGAGTTCACCTTCGACTACCCGAGCCAGATCATCGCCGGCTTGTTGGGCTTGCCGGAAAAGGACTACCCACAGTTCCAGCGGTGGTCGATTTCGCTGCTGAGCTGGCTGATGAATGCGGAACGCGGGCTGGCAGCTTCGGCTGCCCTCTGCGAGTACTTCGCCCCGATCCTCGAGGCCCGCCGGGCTGAGCCGAAGGAAGACTTGATCAGCGCGCTCGCTGCGGCGGAGATCGACGGGGAAAAGCTCGCGGATGAAGAGATCTTCTCGTTTCTTCGACTGCTGCTCCCCGCAGGCGTCGAGACGACCTACCGGTCGCTGGGCAGCTTGCTGCTAGGGCTGCTGTCCGATCCCGACCAGCTGGATGCCATCCGCGCGGACCGCACGCTGCTGCCGCAGGCCATCGAGGAAGGGGTGCGCTGGGAATCACCGCTGCTGACCATTACCCGGGTGGCGACCCGCGATACCGAACTCGGTGGTGTGGCGATCCCGGCCGGGGCGACGGTGATGCCGATGCTCGGTTCGGCGAACCGGCAAGAGGACCGCTATCCCGATCCGAACACGTTCGACATTCACCGGCAGGCGCGGGCACACCTGGGCTGGGGGCACGGCGTGCACGTCTGTCTCGGCATGCACCTGGCGCGCCTGGAGATGCGGACCGCGATCAACCTTTTGCTCGACCGGCTGCCGAACCTTCGGCTGGACCCCGACGGCGATGACCCCCATATCCGCGGGCAGGTGTTCCGGTCGCCGACGTCGGTGCCGGTGCTGTTCGACCCCCAATAGCCAGCCCCGCAGCCGGTTGCGCCTTGCCAATCGGCTAGTTTCCGGTAAGGCTCTCTGTAGCCCCTCAACGACCCAGAAGAGAGTGACAGATATGACTGAGGCTGTAAAGGTCCGCTTCGAGCCGAAGATGATGATCGACGGCAAGCTCGTCGACGGGCGGGCCGGGACCTTCACCAACATCAACCCGGCGACCGAGGAGCCGCTCGGCGAGGTCGCCGACGCCTCCAAGGAGGACATGCACCGGGCCATCGACGCGGCCCGGCGCGCCTTCGACGAGACCGACTGGTCGACCAACCGCGAGCTGCGCAAGCGCTGCCTGTTGCAGCTGCACGAGGCCATCGAATCGGAGAAGGAAGAGCTGCGCGAGGAACTCATCCTCGAGGTCGGCTCGCCCCGGGCGATCACGTTCGGCCCACAGCTGGACGCCCCGCTGGAAGACGGGCTGAAGTATCCGGCCAGGCTCATCGACGAGTACGCCTGGGAGACCGACCTGGGCGACAAGGTCATCAGCCTCACCGGCACGCTGACCACCCGCAAGGTGTGGCGGGAGCCGGTGGGTGTGGTCGGGGCGATCGTGCCGTGGAACTTCCCGTTCGAAGTCACCATCAACAAGCTCGGCCAGGCGCTGGGCACCGGTAACACGGTGGTGCTCAAGCCGGCGCCGAACACGCCGTTCAACGCCAACCGGCTCGGCCGGCTGATCGCCGAGAAGACCGACATCCCCGCCGGTGTGGTCAACGTCGTCACCGCGTCGGACCACTTCGTGGGCGAGGAACTCACGCTGTCCCCGAAGGTCGACCTGATCTCCTTCACCGGCTCGACGGTGGTCGGCAAGCGGATCATGGAAAAGGGCGCCGCGACAATGAAGCGGCTGTTCCTGGAGCTCGGCGGCAAGTCGGCCACCATCGTGCTGGAGGACGCCGACTTCGGGACGGCTTGCATGGTCGGCATCGCGCCGTGCATGCATGCCGGTCAGGGTTGCGCCAACCCGACCCGGCTGCTGTTGCCGCGGTCCCGCTACGACGAGGGCGTGGAGATCCTCAAGAACATCTACGAGAACGTCACGTGCGGTGACCCGCAGGACCCCGCAACGCTGTGCGGTCCGGTGATCTCGGAGGTCCAGCGCGACCGCGTGATGGGCTACATCCGCAAGGGTGTCGAGGAGGGCGCGACGGCGCTGGTCGGTGGGCCCGACGCGGAAACCGGTTTCGACAAGGGATACTTCGTCAGGCCAACGCTTTTCACCAACGTCGACAACAAGATGACCATCGCCCAGGAGGAGATCTTCGGTCCGGTGCTGGCCGTGATCCCGTTCGACGACGAGGAAGACGCGATCCGCATCGCCAACGACAGCAAGTACGGATTGGCCGGCAACGTGTTTGCGGGTTCGCTCGAGCGCGCGCTGTCGGTGACCCGCCGGATCAAGGCCGGCTTCATGGGCGTCAACGGTGGGGCCCCGTACGGGGCCGACACCCCGTTCGGCGGCTACAAGGACAGCGGCGTGGGACGCCAGAACGGCGTGGCCGGTTTCGACCAGTACACCGAGATCAAGTCGGTCGCATACCCCGCCGGCTGAGAGCGGCGCAACTTAGGCGTGCCACCCAAAGCGGCTGTGTCAGCGACCATTACGTGGCTTTCGAAATCCGCCAGCACATGCGATAGCGCGTTGGGCGCAGCATGTGGTCACCTCGGCTCGATACTCATGCGGCCATGGTGACCGCTAAGACGCGCCCGCGTCGGCCTACGGTTGGTGGGCGAGAAGCACCCCGGGCTTCGCCCTCCCAACCCCTTGGTTGACAATCGAGGCAAGACTCAACTCTTTTTCGAAGTCCACGTGTCAAAGGAGACAAGACCATGGCTGAAGCCGTCATCGTCGAGGCAGTGCGTTCACCGATCGGGAAGCGCAACGGCGGATTGTCCGGGGTACACCCGGCGGATCTCTCCGCGCAGGTGCTCAACGGCCTGGTCGACAGGGCCGGCGTCGACCCGGGCATCGTCGACGACGTCATCTGGGGCTGCGTCATGCAGGCCGGGGAACAGGCCCTCGACATCGGCCGCACCGCGCTGCTGACCGCGGGCTGGCCCGAGACGGTCCCGGGCGTGACCGTCGACCGCCAGTGCGGGTCGAGCCAGCAGTCCATCCACTTCGCGGCCGCCGGAGTGATCGCCGGGCACTATGACGTCGTCGTCGCCGGCGGTGTCGAGTCGATGTCGCGGACCCCGATGGGTGCGTCGCTGGCCAATGGCGGCAACCCGTACCCGAAGGGTTTCAAGGACCGGTACCGCCAGACGCCGAATCAGGGCATCGGTGCCGAGATGATCGCCGAGCAATGGGGGCTCGACCGCACCGCGCTCGACGAATTCTCGCTGGGCTCGCACGAAAAGGCCGCGGCCGCACAGGATTCCGGTGCGTTCGACGACCAGATCGTCGGTATCAAGGACCAAGACGGCAATATGGTGCTGAAAGACGAGGGCATCCGCCGCGGCACGCCGATGGAGAAGATGGCGTCGCTGAAGCCGGCGTTCAAGGAGGACGGCGTGATCCACGCCGGCAACTCGTCGCAGATCTCCGACGGTTCGGCGGCGCTGCTGTTCATGTCGGCCGAGAAGGCCAAGGAGCTCGGGCTCAAGCCGATCGCCAAGGTGCACACCGCGTCGCTGGCCGGCGCCGACCCGGTGATCATGCTGACCGCGCCCATCCCGGCGACGCAGAAGGCGCTCAAGAAATCCGGCCTGTCCATCGACGACATCGGCGCGTACGAGGTCAACGAGGCGTTCGCGCCGGTTCCGCTGGCCTGGCTCAAGGACATCGGCGCCGACGAGAAGAAGCTGAACCCCAACGGCGGCGCGATCGCCCTGGGCCACCCCCTCGGGGGATCGGGCGCCCGGATCATGACCACCCTGCTGTATCACATGCGGGACAAGGGAATTCGTTACGGTCTGCAGACCATGTGCGAGGGTGGCGGCCAGGCCAACGCCACCATCGTGGAACTGTTGTGACCCAGGCGCCGGGCGCCCTGGCCGAGCGCCGGGGCAACGTGATGGTGATAACCATCAACCGGCCGGAGGCCCGCAACGCGGTCAACGCCGCGGTCAGCATCGGCGTCGGGGATGCGCTGGAAGCTGCGCAACACGATCCCGGGGTACGGGCGGTGGTGCTCACCGGCGCAGGCGACAAGTCGTTCTGCGCCGGGGCCGACCTGAAGGCGATCGCGCGGCGGGAAAACCTGTATCACCCCGACCATCCCGAGTGGGGCTTCGCCGGATACGTCCATCACTTCATCGACAAGCCCACGATCGCGGCGGTGAACGGGACCGCGCTGGGCGGCGGCACCGAGCTGGCGCTGGCCAGTGACCTGGTGGTGGCCGACGAGCGGGCTCAGTTCGGGCTCCCTGAGGTCAAGCGGGGCCTGATCGCCGCCGCCGGCGGCGTTTTCCGCATCGCGCAGCAGCTGCCCCGCAAGGTGGCGATGCGGCTGGTGCTGACCGGCGAGCCGCTCACCGCGGCCGCGGCCTGCGAATGGGGGCTGATCAACGAGGTCGCCGCGGCGGGCTCGGTGCTGGACGCCGCGCTGGCGCTGGCCGCGCGGGTCACCGTCAACGCGCCCCTGTCGGTGCAGGCCAGCAAGCGGGTCGCCTACGGCGTCGACGACGGGGTGGTCGTCGACGACGAGCCGGGCTGGGAACGCACCGTGCGCGAGATGCGGGTCCTGATCAAGTCCGAGGACGCCAAGGAGGGGCCTTTGGCGTTCGCCGAGAAGCGGGAGCCGGTCTGGAAGGCGCGCTAAGACGCGCATTCTCGCCCGCGTTAGCGCGCCAGGACGTTCACCCCGCGGCCGAACACCGCCGGAAGCAGCGTGCAGGCCGGCACGACGGCGCGCCGCATCACGGGCGGCGTGCTGGCCAGCACCAGCGCGCGGGTGAGCAACCGGTAGTCGCGGGTGATCCGGTACCACGCCTTCTCGTATGACGACGGCGTCTCGTTGACGATGGCGTCCACCACCGCGGCGGCTTGCTTGAGGGCGAGGCTGATGCCCTCGCCGGTCAGCGCATCCTCGTAACCGGCGGCGTCGCCGACCAGCAGGACACGCCCCGCGACGCGCCGGGACACCACCTGCCGCAAGGGGCCGCAGCCGCGGGGTTGTCCGGTGCCGGTGCCGTCCAGTTGGCGGGCCAGCCGCGGGAACCAGGCCAGGTCGGGTCGCCCGCGAGACAGGATCGCCACGCCCACCAGATCGGGCTCGACCGGCGTCACGTACGCCTCGCCCCAGCGCGACCAGTGCACCTCGATGAAATCGGTCCACGCCGGCACCCGGAAGTGCCAGCGCACGCCGTAGCGTCGCGGCGTTCCCGTCGCCGCCGCGATGCCGACGGCCCGCCGGACCTGTGAATGCAGCCCATCGGCGGCCACCAACCATTTCGCGCGCACCCCGGCGGCGGAGACGCCGTGCGCGTCTTGCGCGACGCTGGTCACCCGCGCGCGGATCCAGTCGGTGTCTTGCTCTTTGGCTCGCGCGGCCAGCGCAGCGTGCAACGTCGTACGACGCACGCCGCGACCCGGCCCCCTGCGAAACCGCGCCTGGGCCCGCCGTTGTTCGCTCACGTAGGCGATCCCGTGGAACGGCATGCCGGCCGGGTCGACACCCAGTGCGGTCAGTTCGGCCAGCCCGCCGGGCATCAGCCCCTCGCCGCACGCCTTGTCGATGGGGCTCTCGCGCGGCTCGGCCACGATCACCGAAAGGCCAAGGCGTCGAGCGTGTAACGCCGTGGCAAGCCCGCCCGGGCCGCCGCCGACGATCAGCACGTCCGCGTCGTAGGACATGAGCGCCGCTCCTCTCCCCCGCAAGCGGGAGGTGCCCCCACATCGCTCTGTTGCTCTGCATCGTCGCCAGCGCGGTCGCTCACGTGTAGCCCAACGCGGAGTTCTCCACCCGCAGACGCACCCTGAGCAACGCGGCGTTGGCGAGCGTGAAAATAGCCGCGGTCAGCCACGCCGTGTGCACCAACGGCAACGCCAACCCTTCAGCCACCACTGCAACATAGTTCGGGTGGTGCAACCAACGGTAGGGACCCTGCCGCACCAGCGGGGCCCGCGGCAGCACGATCACCCGGGTGTTCCAGCGCCGGCCCAGCGTCGTGATGCACCACCAGCGCAACCCCTGACTGGCCGCCACCACCGCCAGCATCGGCCAGCCCAGCCAAGGAATGAAGGGCCGGTGCAGCGCCCACGGTTCGACGAGGCAGCCGACCAGCAGCGCGGTGTGGATGGCCACCATCACCGGATAGTGCGATCGGCCAAACTCCTTGGCGCCCTGGGTAAACGACCATCGCGCGTTTCGGGTGGACACCACCAGCTCAACGACGCGCTCGAGCCCGACGGCCAGCACCAGCAGGTAATACATGGCTACAGTCTTTACCAGCCCTACCAGGCCAGCAGCACCAGCTCGGAGCAGAACGCCGGGCCCATCGCGATCATCAGGCCGATCGAACCAGGCGGCGGCGGATCGGCCATGTTGGCCGCAAGCACGTCGAGCACCGAGACCGACGACAGGTTCCCATTCTCGCGCAACGAGTTTCGCGTGTGGTCGAGGGCGTCCGCGGGCAGGTCCAAGACTTCCTCGACGGCCTCGATCACCCGGGGGCCGCCCGGGTGGCAGACCCAGGTGCTCACGTCGCGCGGGCTCAAACCGTGGTCGGCGAGGAATTCGCGGACATCGTCGCCCAAATATTTCTCGGCGATGATGGCGACGTCGGCCGACAGCACGATGCGGAATCCGTCGCCACCGATCTTCCAGCCCATGACGTCTTCGGTGTCGGGATAGATCCGGCTGCGGGTGGCCAGCACCCGGGGGCCGGTGTGTTCGGCGCCGGCCCGCTGGGCGCCTTCGGTGATCACCGCGGCCGCACCGTCGCCGAAAAGGCTGGTGGCGACAAGGTTGGCGACGGAAGTGTCTTGCCGCTGGATGGTCAGCGAGCACAGTTCGACCGCGAGCAGCGCCGCCGTGTGGTCGGGGAAGGCGCGCAGGTAGTCGTGCATGCGCGCCACTCCGGCCGCACCTGCCACACAGCCCAGCCCGAACAGCGGGACGCGCTTGACGTCCGGCCGCAGCCCGACCCGCGTCGCCAAGCGCGCCTCCAGGGTCGGAACAGCGAGCCCGGTGACCGTCGTCGAAAACACGATGTCGAGCTCCGACGGCTTGACCCTGGCCTTGTCCAGGGCCGCCACCAGCGCCTGCTCGCCCAAGTCGAGCGCGACGTCGAGATAGGCGGCGTTGGCCTCGCTGAATCCGCTCAGCTCGCGGTAGCGGGGCAGCCGCAATGCGGTGTTGCGGAACTCGACGCCGCTGCTGAGTGCAAAACGGCGAAAGTCGGGACCGGCGATGTCGGTCAGCGCGCGGATGGCTTCGTCCTGCGTATAGCGGTTGGGCGGGAACTTCACCGCCACGCCGGTGATGGACGGATTTTTCACCGCGCTGTCTTTTGAAGCTTCACTCGTGCCGGCGAAATCGCGGCTTACCCCCTGGCTCATGTATGGGTGACGGGTCCGCCGCCCCGTTGGTTCAACCACCCGTAAGCGCGCTGGGCGGGTTGCTCGACCTCGGCCGTTCGGGCGAAGGTCACGCCGCCGCAAAATTCGGGCCCGAAACCGGTGGTCGTTACGTAGGCGTCGCGGGCCACGCGCCGGATCGTCGGGCTAGGGTCGGGGTATGCGGGTTCTGGTCACCGGTGCCACCGGCTACGTGGGATCACGACTGGTCACGGTGCTGGTGGAAAACCAGCACCGCGTCCTGGCCGCGACTCGAAACCCGGCACGTCTCAAGCGTTTCGGCTGGTTCGACGACATCACGCCGGTGACGCTCGACGCGTCCGACCCGCAGTCGGTGCGCTCGGCGTTCGCCGGCTCAGACCCCATTGACGTGGTGTATTACCTGGTGCACGCCATCGGTCAGCCCGGTTTCCGCGACGCTGACAAGGCCGCGGCCGCCAACGTCGCGGCGGCGGCCCGGGACGCCGGGGTGCGGCGAATCGTCTACCTGGGCGGCTTCGTGCCCGCCGACGAGGCGCTATCCGAGCACTTGACCAGCCGGGCCGAGGTGGCCGAGGCGCTCACCGTCCCCGACGGCCCGGAGCTGGTGTGGCTGGGCGCGGCGATGATCATCGGCGCCGGCTCGACGTCGTTCGAGATGATGCGCTACGTGGGAGATCGCTTCCCGCTCATCCCGATACCGAGCTGGATGGACAACCCGATCGACCCGATCTCCATCCGCGACGTCCTGCACTATCTGATCGCCGCGGCCGATCAGGACCTGGTGCCCGCGGGCGCGTACGACATCTCCGGGCCCGACACCACGTCCTACCGGCGGCTGCTCAAGGCCTATGCGCGCATCTCCGGACGATGGCATGCCGGCCTGTCGGTCGGCAGGGTCGACACCGGGCTGGCGTCGCTGATCACCGGCGTCGCACTGCCGGTGCCGCCGGGCCTGGCCGGCGACCTGGTTGAGTCGCTGGACCACCCGATGGTGGCATCGATCAGCGACCTGCGCGACCGGGTACCCGATCCGCCCGGGGGATTGCTCGGCATCGATGACGCCATCGCCTTGGCCTTGGCCGACCGGTCGAATCAGCGGCCGCGTCCCGTCAACGCCCTGGCCGATCCGCACCACCTCGCGAACACCGATGCCGCCTGGGCCGGTGGAGACGCGCGGCGCCTCAGGCAACTCGCCCAGCGCGTCACACCCGCCATCGTGCGGCCGACCCTGGGACTGGTGAACAGGGTCCCCGGTCCGGTTGCCGGCGCGCTTCGCACCGGCCTCGACATCCTGATCGCCCTGACCCCGAAGGTGCGTCCCGCATGAGCCAGTCAACGACCCCCTACCGCACCAGCGTCCTCGCCGAGTTGCGTCGCGCGGTCACCAATGTTGCTGTGCCACAGAACGAACCGCCGTCCGTCGTGCGGCGTCGGCGGGTCGTCGTCGCGATCACGCTGGTGGTCGGCGCCGCGGTGCTCGGGTACTCGTTGCGGCGCCATCCGGGGGAGGCCAGCTTCTACTGGCTGACCCTGGCGCTCGCGGCGGTGTGGATCGCCGGCGCGCTGGTCTCCGGTCCGCTGCACCTGGGCGGCATCTGCTGGCGAGGCCGTAACCAACGGCCGGTCATCTCGGGGGCGACCGTCGGCCTGCTGGTCGGTGGCGCGTTCGTCGTGGGCGGGCTGGTCGCCCGAGAGATCCCGGCCGTCTCCGACTTGATCACCCGGGTGCTGCTCTTCGCCCATCAAGGGTCTTTTCTGCTGGTCGTGTTGATCACCGTGATCAACGGCGTCGCCGAGGAGCTGTTCTTTCGCGGCGCGCTCTACACCGCGCTGGGCCGATACCACCCGGTGTTGATCTCGACGCTGCTGTACACCCTCGCGACCATGGCCAGCGGCAACCCCATGCTGGGTTTCGCCGCGATCATCCTCGGGACGGTGTGCGCGATGGAGCGCCGGGCCAGCGGCGGCGTGCTGGCGCCGGTGCTCACCCACGTCGGCTGGGGCCTGATCATGGTGCTGGTGCTGCCGCCGATGTTCGGGGTCTGAGTCAGGCCGTCGCGACGACGTGGCGCGCCAAGGCGCGCAGACCGGCGACCCGTAGCCGCCACACCGTGAACCGGTACACGCGGCCGAGGATGCCGCTCGGGACGAAGATCGCCCGTTGTGTGTACCGGCTGCCGCCTCCGTCGTGCGGCCGCACCGTGATTTCCAGCCAGGCTCGGCCCGGTGGGCGCGGCGCCGAGTGCAGCCGCAGCGCGACGCCGGGATCGCTGTCCTCGACGCTCCAGGCGTTGAGTGGCAGGCGTCGCCGCCACCGGGGCGCGGCTGTCGCGGCGCGGGCCGCCGACCATACGTCGGGGGGCTCGGCGGCGGTGGTGGCGGTCTGCACGTTGGTGTAGATGATCTCGCCGGCCCAGTCGGGGTCGCTGGGCAGCGGCTCGGCTGGTTCGGACCGCAGCGAGGACCAGCTGGCATCGGGGCGACCGCGCGTGGCGCGGTGCAGCGCCAACTCGACCGCGCGGCGGTATCCCGTGAGCCCGCCCAGCGGCGGGTCGATGATGCTGTCGACATCGGAATCACGTGTCACCGCATCGCATTCCAGCGATTCGACCAGCGGCCGCGCCAGGCCGGACGGAATCGGGGTCACCAGACCCACCCAGAGGCTGGCGATCGCCGGGGTCAGAAACGGCAGCACGAACAGGTGGCGGCTGCCCAGTCCCGCGGCCTGGGCGTAGACCCGCATCATGTCGCCGTACTCCAACACGTCGGGGCCACCGATGTCCCAGGTGCGTGACTGCGGGACCGGGGCCTTCGCCGCCGCGGCCAGGTAGTACAGCACGTCGCGCACCGCGATCGGCTGGATCCTGTTGTGCACCCACTTCGGCGTGGTCATCACCGGCAACCGGTCGGTGAGGTGCCGGATCATTTCGAACGACGCCGATCCCGAACCGATGACTACCCCGGCCTGCAACACCACGGTCTCGATGCCGGAGTCGATGAGCGCCTCGCCGACGGCTTTGCGTGACGCGAGATGCGGTGAGAGGTCGGTGTTTTCCGGATGCAGGCCACTCAGATACACGACCCGCCGCACCCCGGTGCGCCGCGCAGCCGTCACGACATTGCGCGCGGCGCGGGTCTCCTCGGCGGCGAAATCCTTCGACGTTCCCATCGAGTGGACCAGGTAGTACACCACGTCGATTCCGTCGAACGCGGCGACCAGGGAATCGACGTCGCCGAGGTCACCGCGCGCCACCTCCGCGTGCCGGCGCCATGGCACCTCTGCCAGCTTGTCGGGGTTGCGCGCCAAGGCCCGGACGTGATGACCGTCGTCGAGCAATCGGGGCACCAGGCGCCCGCCGATGTAGCCGGTCGCGCCGGTCACCAGGCACCGCACCTGTTCGGGCATCGATCCTCCGTTGCTCGTCAACCGTTGGGTTCACGAGGAGGATTACCGCGTCGATGCGGGGTTAAGCGCCGCGCCGGTCAGCGCAACGACATTCAGCGGTCGGTGAAGTCCGGGGTGCGGCGCTGCTGGAAGGCCGTTGTGCCCTCGACGAAGTCGGGGGACTTCAGCAGCACCGACTGTCCGTCGAATTCATGCTGCAGGGCCGGATCCAACTCGGTGAGCGTGGCCCTGTTGATCGCCAGCTTGGTCTTGGCGAAGGCCACGGCCGGGCCACCCAACAACCGTGCGATCACCTTGTCCACCTCGGCCTCGAAGTCGTCGGCCGGATAGACCGCGGTGACCAGCCCCCAGGACAGCGCCTCGGCGGCCGGCAACCGTTCGGGAAGCAAGGCCATCTGCATCGCCCGGATACGGCCGATCGCGGCCGCGATCAACGCCGACGCGCCGCCGTCGGGCATCAACCCGATCTTGGTGAAGGCGAGCATGAAAAACGCGCTCTCCGAAGCCAATACGACGTCGCAGGCCAGGGCGATGGAAACGCCGACCCCGGCCGCCGGGCCCTGAACGACCGCGACCACCGGGTGGGGCAGCGCGGCGATCGCGCGCACCAGCCGGTTGATCTCGAGGATGATCTCGTCCGGCGGGACCCCGCCGCCGTCGGACACGTCGTCGGCGCTGATGCCCGCGCCGGAGCTGAAGCCGCGTCCGGCGCCGCCGAGCCGCACCACCTTGATCTCGGGGTCGGTGGCCGCGTATTCCATCGCGTCGGCGATCCCGGTGATCACCGGAATGGTCAGCGAGTTCAGGCTGTCGGGCCGGTTGATGGTCACCGAGAACACGCCGCCGGACAGCGTGATGTCGAGGCCTGCGACTGGTGTGAGGGTGGCGATCGCGGATGAAGGCATGGGCTCACCATAAGTGACCGGGGTGCGTGGGCGACGGGGGCGGCTGCGAAGATGTGGAACGACCGGTTGTTTGAGCACGAACGGTCAAGGGCGTCAGAGTGGACGAAAGGTCGGTGGGTCATGGCTGGACCGTTGAAGGGACTGCGCGTTGTCGAGTTGGCCGGCATCGGGCCGGGCCCCCACGCCGCGATGATCCTGGGGGATCTGGGTGCCGATGTGGTGCGCGTCGATCGGCCGTCGGTGAATCCCGTTGCCGCCGTGAAGGACACCACCAACCGCAACCGGCGCATCGTGGCCGCCGACCTGAAATCCGACGAGGGCCGCAAGCTGTTGCTCGACCTCATCGCCAAGGCCGACGTCCTGATCGAGGGCTACCGGCCCGGCGTCACCGAGCGGCTCGGCCTCGGTCCCGAGGACTGCGCCAAGATCAACGACCGGCTCAT
>Ga0134128_10004015_pt1 | contig 18022 bp, 11 predicted proteins | sample KB31754_FD_96462 | JGI IMG/M metagenome (GOLD analysis project Ga0134128, IMG submission 96462) | Terrestrial soil microbial communities with excess Nitrogen fertilizer from Kellogg Biological Station, Michigan, USA - KB3-175-4 | ecosystem: Environmental > Terrestrial > Soil > Unclassified ... | reverse complement strand
GGGGCAGCGCATCTGCCATGCGCTCGCGCAGGAGGGCGCACATATCGCTGTCATGTACGCGCGCAGCCGCGACCAGGCGGAAAACTTCGCCAGCGAACTAACCTCCCGTTATCAAATCAACGCGCGAGCTTTCGCTTGTGACATCACCGACGGCGCGGCGGTGGATCGGCTGGTCGGCGAGGTAAGGCAGGCGTTCGGGCGTCTTGATATTCTGGTCAACGACGCCGCTTACAACCTCGCGATCCCCTTCGGCGACCTCGACGGTCTGACGCCGGAGGCGTGGAACAGGATCATGGCCACCAACCTGACGGGGCCGATGCTGCTGACCAAGGCCGTCGCCCCGATCATGAAAGCGCAGGGGCGAGGCCGCATCGTCAACATCGCGTCAGTAGCCGGGCTCAGCCCAACCGGCTCTTCGATCGCCTATGCGGTGTCGAAGGCGGGGCTCATTCATCTGACGCGTTGCATGGCGGTGGCGCTGGCGCCCGAGACGCTCGTCAACTGCGTGGCACCTGGCCTGCTCGACGGCACCCGTGCGACAGCCAATCTCCGCCCCGAGCAGGTCGAGCGCTCCGCATCGAGTTCGCTCCTGAAGAAGCCAGCCGACAAGGACGACTGCGCCGACATGGTGGTCGCCATGTGCCGAACGGAGACGATGACGGGACAGACGGTGGTGATCGATTCGGGGCGCGTGTTTCATTGAGAGGACGGGGTGGCACGAATGAAGGCTCTCCTCGTCATTGCGAGGAGCAAAGCGACGAAGCAATCCATAGCGCCGCAAGCGGGCGAATGGATTGCTTCGCTTCGCTCGCAATGACGAACTAAGCCTTTCGACCATCGCCAACTTCCAGATTCAACTGTCAAACAGCCTTCTCGCGTGCCGGCCAGATTACGCCGGCACGCGAGGTCGTGAGTGTTAGACCAGCATCTCTCGTCTATTACTCGCCCTGACGATGGAGGGCGTATCTCCACCACCGGCCGCCGATCAGCGAGATTCGCAATTGAACGCTGGACGCCACCGCCACGCCACCAAATCGCCCAACGACTCAACGATGCCTATTTGAGCGGGCCGCGGGCACGGGAGGAACCGATGGATACCCAAACAAGTACCGTACCCGGCGAGAATACGCCCACGCCGGAAGAGGGTTCGTCGACACAACTCGGCAAAGAGAATTCAAATCCCTCTGCTCCGCCGGAAATCAGCGCCGCCGTCGCCCGTTTGACCTCAAATTCGATCGACGAACTTCGCAAGTTGGTTTCCGAGCTGCAAAAAATGCAAGACTTCTTGAAGTCCGAGGTCGACAACGTGCAGCGCCAAATCGACAGCGCGGTGGCCGGAATTAATATCATCGTCGAAACGATCGGTCCGTGGAAGAGCATCGCCGCAAGTACACCCGGCATGCGCAACTTCCGCGCGGGCGGCGGACCAGCGGCCAACCTGGAGCAACGCATTCGCGGCGGCTAGCAACGGCCCGGTGCACGCAGCCTTGAGCTGTTGCTGTCGGGTTGCCGGCCGTTCGTCATCGGCAGGATGAGTGTGAAAAGCTTTTGCTTATGCGAATCCGGCGGCATGGCCACTGGTCGATGTCCTTGATGCAGAAAGCGCCGAAGCCGGGCGCAAAAGTACCGTCGAGCGTGGTCCTAGCGGGCGGGTGAGGCGCCTGCCGCTCAGTGCCCTTCGCCTTCCAAGCCCACCGCTCCGCCCCCTGCACCGAATCGAACGCCCGGATCGGCGGCAAATCCCCGTTGAACCGCTCCATCTCGACCGGCGTGATCTGCCCCGCTTCTCCCAAAACATTGCGCCAGCGCAATTCGCCTCCGGCGATTAGCCATTAGATACAAATGGCAAATCCAGGCTCGATGCTGAGGCAAGCCCCTTGAGATCAAGGCCCTTGAGAGAGGAATTCCCGCATGTCGGTCGCTCGCCTTCGCAGCTACCAAGGTCCCGCGATCCTGTCCTACGGCTTTCGGCCGTTCTTTCTGCTCGGCTCGATCTATGCTGGGGCGATGATCCCGCTTTGGCTGGGCATTTTCGCCGGCGGCCTCGAGCTACCGACGGCCTTTGCGCCGCGCGATTGGCACATCCACGAAATGCTGTTCGGCTATGTCGCGGCCATTGTGGGCGGCTTTCTGCTCACGGCTATTCCAAACTGGACCGGCCGGCTTCCGCTGCAGGGCACGCCACTTGCCGTGCTGGTTTCGGCCTGGCTGGCCGGGCGGATTGCGGTCTTCCTGTCGGCCTCGCTCGGATGGGCAGTAACCTGTGCGATCGATGGTACGTTTCTGGTCCTTCTAGCCGGCGCAGCGGCGCGCGAGATCGTCGCGGGACGAAAGTGGGGCAACCTGCCGGTCGTCGCGCTCGTCACGCTGCTCGGGGCCGCTAACGTCGGCTTCCATGTCGAGGCGCATGTCGATGGTCTCGCCGATTACTCGACGCGCTTCGCCATTGCTCTGGTGATTACCCTGATTTCACTCATCGGAGGACGCATCGTTCCGAGCTTCACGCGAAACTGGCTGGCGCGGCAGCAACCCGGCCGCATGCCCTCGCCTTTCGGCCGGCTCGATGCGATCATCATCGGATCAAGCGTGGTCTCGCTCGCGGCATGGATTGCGGTCCCGGCGTCGAAATTCACCGGGACCATGCTGCTGATCGCGGGCTTGCTTCACGCCATCCGGCTCGCGCGCTGGGCCGGCGATCGCACGATCGCCGATCGGCTGGTCCTTGTCCTTCATCTGGCCTACGCGTTCGTTCCGCTTGGTTATGCTCTCTCGGGCCTTGCCGCCTTTGACATCTTGCCGACCAGCGCCGGAATCCATGCCTGGACGGTCGGTGCCATCGGCACGATGACCCTGGCGGTGATGACGCGCGCTACGCTCGGCCATACCGGACGGACGTTACAGGCTTCGATCGCCACCCAGGTCCTCTACGCAGCCGTCATTGCCGCCGCCTTGACGCGCATCTGCGCCTCGGTCGACGCGGCGCACATGCAGATCCTGCTGACCGCGGCGGGCGTCGGCTGGGCCATCGCCTTCCTTGGCTACGCGCTAGTGTACGGACCGATCCTCTGCTCCTCGCGCAAGGGCTGACGCGGGACGCATCGGAAGGAGAAGCTCCCCTCCCCGTGTAGTTGCGTTTTGCCCTTCGGATGAGCCATCGATTCCGGTCTTCAAAGGGGCCTGGCCCTTTGACACAGATCAACGCAACTCCTGTTCTTGCCTGTGACCTGAGAATCCGGATGGACAACCGGAGTTGGCGCGGACGGTATCGCGTTCCGCCCTTATGAGCAGGATGACCACGACACCAGCAACCATCCACATCGTCGACGACGATCCGTCTTTTCGGGTTGCGATCGCCCGGCTGCTCCGGGCTGCTGGCTACCAGGTCGCGCTCTATGCATCCGGCCAACAGCTTCTCGCCAATCCGCCGGGGGCGGCAGCAGGTTGCATCTTGCTCGACATACGTATGCCCGAGCTCGATGGGCTCGAGTTGCAGGAGCGATTGAACGAGATGGGCTCTCCCCTGCCTATCGTGTTCTTGACCGGGCACGGGAGCATTGAGACCAGCGTGCAGGCGATCAAGGGCGGCGCTGAAGATGTCCTGACAAAACCGGTGTCGAAATCCACGCTGATCGAGGCCATTGAGCGGTCCCTCATCCGACACCGTGAGCGCAGCGACCAGCGCTCGAAAGTGGCAATCCTGACGGACGCCTCACCGCCAACTGATTTTCCCGTCGAGTTACCGGGCGGACTGGACGCCAGATTCTGCGAGGTCATGGATGCCGCGCCCGTGATGATCTGGGTGTCCGGCACAGACAGGCAGTGCGTCTGGTTCAATCGGCCATGGCTGACTTTTACCGGCCGCGACATGCAGCAGGAATTCGGCAACGGCTGGTCGGAGGGCGTTCATCCAGAGGATTTCGATCGTTGCCTGGAGACCTACGTCAGCCACTTTGATGCCCGGAAGGAATTCCGGATGGAGTATCGGCTGCGCCGCCACGATCGCACGTATCGTTGGATTGATGACGCCGGAATTCCGCGCTTCGCTCGGGATGGTTCCTTTCTCGGATACATCGGCTCCTGTACTGATATCCACGAGTACAGGGAAACTCAGAGCGAACTACGGCGTCGCCTCCTGGAGATCGCTCGATTGACGAGACGTGCCGACGCTGCGGCGATAGCTTCATTGTTTGCGCACGAATTGAACCAGCCGTTGGCAGCCATCCTTAGCAATATCGAAACCGCGGAGCTGGATGCTCCCGCCGGCGCGCTAAAGGACATCCTCGCCGACGTTCGTCACGATAACCTGCGTGCCGCTCACATCATCCGGCACATGCAGAACCTGTTGCGAAGCGACGAGCCGGAACTACAGAAAATCGATTTGAACGATGTCGTATGCGTCGTTCATGAAATTTTGAAACCACACGCGGCTGAAGTGGGAGTCGAAATGAAAACGTATCCCTGGCAAAGCATGCTGGAGGTGCGCGCTGATCCAACCTGGCTGCAGCAGGTTGTGTTGAATTTGGCGTTGAATGCCATGGACGCGACCATCCATAATTTTCCAGGTCAGCGCCGCATTGTGTTGGAAACCCACCAGGTCGGTCGATCCAAGGCAGGGCTTTCTGTTTCCGATACGGGAACCGGCATCCCGGCTCACCAGCTTGCCGGCATTTTCGAGCCGTTCACCTCCAAGCGAGGTGGTTCGGGGCTTGGACTGTCCACGTCGCGCGGGATCGTTGAAGCCTTTGGCGGAAAGATCTGGGCGAAGAACCAGGCGAGCGGTGGTGCAGTTTTTCAGTTCACCCTGCCATTGTCCGGTGCATAGTCATCTCCTCTCCTACACCGGATCAAACGCGCGGATCGGCGGCAGATTGCCGTTGAACCGCTCCACTTCCACCGTCGTGAGCTGCCCCGTGCAGCCTTGCGCAAACGACGACGTGCCCTTATCGCGCGTCAGCACGTTCGGATTGCCGTGGACGCAGAGCGGCGCCTCGTCCTCGGGGTCCATCGGGTCGTACCAGGCGCCGGTCGGGAGCTGGATGATGCCGGGGGCTATTGAATCGGTGACGCGCACCGCGGCTAGGCAGGCGCCGCGCGCGTTGAACAGGCGGATGATGTCGCCATCAGTGATGCCGCGGGGCTTGGCATCGTGCGGGTTCATGCGCGCGACCTCGCGGCCGCGATGCTTGGCGTCGGTCGAATGCCCGCCGAAGTCGAGCTGGCTGTGCAGACGCGTCGTCGGCTGGTTGGCGACCAGGTAGAGCGGCGAGGTCGGCTCAGGGACATCCGTTTTCTCAAGCCAGGCCGGATGGCCGGGACAATCAGCATCGCCATGGCCTGAGATCTTCTTCGAGAAGATCTCGATGCGTCCGCTCGGCGTTGGCAAGGGGTGTGCGACCGGATCCTCGCGGAAGCGGCGCAGCACGCCGCCGTCGTCGGCCTGTTGCGGCACGGTGAGGCTGCCGGCTTGCCAGAATTCCTCGAAGCTCGGCGCGGCGAGACCCTGTGCGGCGAGCGAGGCGCGAGCCGGCTCATAGAGATGCGCCAGCCATTGCCGTGACGTACGGCCCTCGGTGAAGGGCTCGCGTGCCCCCAGACGCTCGGCGAGATCGGCAAAGATCTCATAGTCGTCACGCGCAAGGCCAAACGGCTCGGCGATACGGTGCATGGCGACCATCAAGGGATCGTTGCTGGAATAGCCGATGTCCTCGCGCTCCAGCGTCATCGTGGACGGCAGCACGATATCGGCATGCCGGGCGGTCGCGGTCCAGGCGAGCTCGTGCACCACCAGTGTGTCGACTTGCGCGAACGCCTTGCGCAGGCGGTTGAGGTCCTGGTGGTGGTGGAAGGGATTGCCGCCGGCCCAATAGACCAGACGGATGTCCGGATAGGTGCGCGTCTCGCCATCGTAGCGATAGGTCATGCCGGGCTTGAGCAGCATGTCGGCGATGCGCGCCACCGGAATGAAATCGGCGACGCCGTTCTTGCCCTGCCGGAGCGTCGGGCCCGGCACGGCGTTGACGCGGCGGCCGTAATAACCGATCGCGCCCAGCGAATAGGCGTAGCCGCCGCCGGGCCGACCGATCTGGCCGAGCGCGGCCGCGAGCACCATGCCCATCCACACCGGCTGCTCGCCATGCTCGGCGCGCTGGAGCGAATGCGAGATGGTGATGAGCGATCTCTTTCCGGCAAGACGGCGCGCGAGCTTGCGGATGATGTCAGCGTCGATGCCGCAGATCGCTGCGGCCCACTTCGCGTCCTTCGGCTGACCGTCCGCCTCGCCGGTCAGGTAGCGCAGGAAGACCGGCCAGCCTTCGGTATAGCGGTCGAGGAAGCCCTGATCGTGCAGGCCTTCACTGACCAGCGTATGGACGATGCCCATCATCAGCGCCGTATCGGTGCCGGGACGCACCGTCATCCACTCCGCGCCGGCCTCAGCGGGCAGATCGTCGCGGAGCGGACTGACTAGGATGAACGCGCAGCCGCGCCGGTGCGCCGTTGCCATGGCGCCGCGCTCGACATGCTTGGAGATCGAGCCGCCGGCCACCATGGAGTTCTTCAGCGCCATGCCGCCGAACGCCAGCACGATCTCCGTCTCGGCCGCGATCTGCTCCCAGGTGACGTTGCGCTTGGTAATGTCCTCGTAGCCGGCGAGAATCTGCGGCAGCAGCACCGAGGACGCGCCGGAGGAATAGCTGTTCACCGAACTCACATAGCCGCCCATGGCGATATTGAGGAAACGATGCACCTGGCTTTGCGCGTGATGGAAGCGGCCGGCGCTCGCCCAGCCATAGGAGCCACCGAATACCGCGCCGGGCCCGCGCGTGTCGCGGATGCGCGTCAGCTCGTTCCCTAAGAGATCGAGCGCCTTCTCCCAGCTGACGGAAACGTACTCGTCGCGGCCGCGGCGATCATCGGGGCCGGGACCGCGCTCGAGCCAGCCGCGGCGGATCGCCGGCTGGGCGATGCGGGCCTGGTGGCGCAAAGCAGCGGGGAAATTGTCGATGATGCCGTTCGGATCGGGATCGCCGGCATAGGAACGGACTTCCAGGCCAGTCTTGCCGAGACGCGCTGAGAACACGCCCCAATGCGAGGTGTGCGGCTTGAAGCCGTCGGACAAATCGAGGCGGGGGTCGGGGTAACCAATCGTATCGCTCATCCGGCAGTGTCCTTCGCAACGGCAGCCATCGGCGTTGGCATCTGCGTACCAACAAAACCGTGATTGCGCCCGACGGCATCAGCGTCAAGCGCGGAAGACCAGCAATTTGGTAGTAGCAGGGTTGCCCTGAGCTGCCGTGGGACCTAGCTTCTGTCTACCAGTCAGGCGGAACAGTTCGCGACGCAGAAAGCTCGGGAAATGTCGACCGCAGTACAGAGTAAGCGTGAGACGCGCCGTGGCGTGGAGTATTGGGCGCAGACCGTCGGTCTGTTGCTGGCGATCGCTTTCGTCCCGTCCGCTTCGGCCCAGCCCCCGGCCGACCTGGACGGCTTTATTTTCGATCCCGGCGAGATCGAAACCGTCTCATTCGGTGAAGACAAGAAGCCCGCTGCCCTCTTCGGCATGGAAACCGAATCCTTCGCGGGCGCCGCGCTCTCGTGGAAATGGAGCCGCGTGAAGGCCGAGATCAGTCGCGAACTCGAGATCGTGGCCCGGTGCCATGAGAACGGCGCGTGCCCCGCGGACGCGCAAAAGCTGATCGTGTTGAGCGCAGCCGGCGCCGGCCGAACCAGCCGTGCCAAGATCGGCCTCATCAACAGGGCGGTGGATCAGGCGATCACGCCCGTGAGTGACGAGGCACAATGGGGCGTTCCCGATCATTGGAGCGCCCCGTTCGAGACCCTTCGATTGAGCCGCGGCGATTGCGAGGACTATGCGTTTCTCAAATATCTCGCGCTGCTGGAGGCCGGCATCTCCATGGATGATGTGAAGATCGTGATCCTGAAGAACCGCTTCCCCCGTGAGCATCACGCGGTGGTGGCCGTCCGCGCCGACGGTCAGTGGCTCATCCTCGATAACCGCACGCTCACGCTGGTGCGCGACATGGATCTGATGCGGGCGACCCCGGAGTTCGTGCTCGATCAGACCGGCGTCAGGCGCTTTGTCGCATCCCCTCATCCTGGGGAGCTTGCGCAGCAAGCGTCTCGAAGGATGTGGCCCCAGACGGGCCTCATGGTTCGAGACGCGCGTTCCGCGCTCCTCACCATGAGGGTTGACGCAGCAGGGCCGGCTGAGCGGCGCTACTTCAGACGCGCGGCGCGCGCGATGAAGTCGAGGAAGCTGCGCACCTTCAGCGAGAGATATTTGCGGCTGGGATAAACAGAGCGACTTCCCGGGCAGCCGGGCGTTATCGAGCTTCCGTTTCGGCGGCTAGAACAGCTCCAGCCCGTCATCCGCATCCGCTGGCACGGCGGCCTTCTCCGGCTCCTTCGGCGCGATGCCGAACGTGCGCAGGAAACCGCGATGCACGTCGCGCTCGCGCTCCATGGTATAGCGGGCGAAGAGATCGTCGAGCGTGGCTTCGTCGGAGGCGGCCAGCGCCGTAGTCAGTGATCCGTGGCCCGCGCCATCGAGGCGGTGCGCGACGTCGGGCAGAATCTCGGCGCCCTTGCCGAGCTCGCGCATCAGGCCCGTGGAGGAGTTCATCAGCCCTTCGAACTCGGCGCCTTCGGTGATGAGGCGGCTGATCAAGCTGCCGAGACGGTCGTTGCCTGCCTCGATCTCGCGCAACGCCCCGAGGATCGCGGGCTCGAGCCGCGTCAGTTGCGCGCCATCGCTGTGGACGCGCAGGCCGCGCAACTCGTTGGCGGATTTTTCGATCTCATCGAGCACTGGCTTCAGGCGGCCGGCGCCGGCGGACACCTGGTCGGCGGTCGCCTTCAGCTCGTTGGCGATCACGACAAAGGCGTTGCCCTTGCTGCCGAGATGGCTCGCTTTCAGGCTCGCATTCATGCCGATCAGGGTGATGTCGACGACCGCCTCGGAAAGACCGGAAATCGCCCCGCGGAATTTGCCGAGCGTATCCTCGACCAGCGTCAGCGCATCGTCCACCGATTTGCCTGATCTCTCGCACGTCGCGATCAGCGAGGAAGCCTGCGCCAGCATGTCCTTGATGCGGTTCAGGAACGAATCGGAGCCTTGTCCACTATCCTGCCCGCCATAGAGCGAGCGGCCCTGATCGACCACATGGGTGGCATCGCCAAGGATCGCCGACAGCGATTGGATGATCTGGCCGACGCCCTGGTCGAGCTCGCGCTGCGCGTCCTTGAGCTGCACCGCCTGCAGGTGGAGGATCACATCGGCGGAATTGTCGTGGGGCTGAGGCGCAAGGCTCGGCGCCGCATCGCCCGCCAGATGGAGGCCGTGACAGATATGCTCCAGCCGCTGGCGCGTGCTGTCGCCGGTCTGCAGCGAGATGATCGCGCGACCGACCGTGTCGGCAATCTTCTTGGTGCTGACACCTGTGAGACCGGCAAGGTGCGCGCTCTTGCCCTGCTGCTCCTGAATGCCGGCATAGGCGGAGACCAGATCGCCGCCGGCCGAGGACAGCTTGTCGCGGTAGCGGAGATCAAAATCCTGCTGCCGGCCGAGCGCGACCTCGACCGCCTTCGACAGTTGGTCCTGATCGCGCGCGCAGCCTTCGAGCGAGGCCTGCACCGCTTTGGCGAGCTCGAAAGCTTCGCCGGTGAAGGCGAGAAAGCCTTCACGATCCTCAGCGAGCGAAGCCGCCTCGATCCTGGCGCTGCGCGCGATGATCGAGATCATCTGAATGTGCTTGAACAGCGGCTTCAGCAACTCGGAGGCACCGGTGGCGGCCTTGCCGAGACAGGCGAGCAGCGCGCTTTCGGCCGGCAGTGCTTGCGCGAGGCCATTCAGCCGGTCGGCGATGTCGTGCAGGGCCTCGGAGGCATGCTCGAACTGCGCGCCCGAGAGCTCGCCGGAGAGCGCGGTGAGCGCCTGATTCAGTTCCATGAAGATCGCGTGCCCGCGCCCGAGCTGGTGCCCGGCCTTGGCAAACGTCTCTTCGATCCTCGAGGATACGTCCTCTATCGCTGCTATCGCAGAGCTTGTGCTGTCTACGGTTGTTAACACGGACATCGCGTCAATCCGCCGCCACCGGCACGCCGGCCTGATACCAGAGCATGATCTCGCGCGGGATCTGGTTCAGCGAAACCACCTTGTCGACCGCGCCGCGTGCGATCGCTTCCTTGGGCATGCCGAACACCACGCAGCTCTCTTCATCCTGCGCGCGCGTGGTCGCCCCGAGCTTGCGCATCTCGAGCATACCGCGAGCGCCGTCGTCGCCCATGCCGGTCATGATCACGCCGAGCGCGTTCGCTCCGGCATATTGCGCGGCGGATCGAAACAGCACGTCGGCCGACGGCCGATGCCGCGATACAGGCGGGCCGTCCTTGATGGCGATGTGATAGCGCAGGCCCGTCCGTTGCAGCAGCATGTGGCGCGCGCCGGGCGCGATGTAAGCGTAGCCGGGCGAGACCGGTTCGCCATCCTCGGCCTCCTTGACACTAATCTGGCAGATGCCGTCGAGGCGCCTGGCAAAAGCCGCGGTGAAACCTGGCGGCATGTGCTGCACGATCAGGATGCCCGGCGCATTTGCCGGCAGCATCTCTAGCACATCAGCGAGCGCCTCGGTACCTCCGGTGGAGGCACCGATGCAAACGATCCGCTCGGTGGTCGGACGCGACCGGCCCTGCACCGGCGCCGGCATGATTACATCCGCCGTCAGCTTCTTCTCGACCGGCCGCGGGGCGGAGCGCGCGCGCACGCGGGCACGCGCCGCCGATTTGACCGCCTCGCGCAGCCGCGTCGAGCATTCCATCAAGGCCTGCCGCGTATCGATCCTGGGCTTCGGCACGATGTCGACGGCGCCCGCCTCGAACGCCTCGAACATCAAATTGGAGCCTTCGACCGTAAGCGAGGAGCAGATGATCACAGGGATCGGGCGCTGCGCCATGATCTTGCGCAGGAAGGTGATGCCATCCATGCGCGGCATCTCGATGTCGAGGATGATGACGTCAGGCAGCTCGTTCTGCAAGCGCCGCGCCGCCGCGAACGGGTCGGAGGCGGTCGCCATCACCTCGATGTCGGGATCCTCGCTCAGGATCGTCGAGAGGATCTGGCGCACGGAGGCGGAATCGTCGACGATCAGCACACGAACTTTTGGCCTGGTCATGGCGCACTCCATTTCACCTCTCCCCTTTGGGGAGAGGTCGGATTGCGAAAGCAATCCGGGTGAGGGGGCGCGGCTCCATCGACAGGCCTGAACCCCTCACCCGATTTGCTGGCGCAAATCGACCTCTCCCTACGGGAGAGGTAAACCCCGAGCGCAGTTCCAGTTCGACCTAATCCCATCATGGTCTAGACCTTGAAGATCGTCGGCTGGACCTGCTTCAGGCCCGGCACGACGCTGTGAATCATGGACTCGGAATGCCCGACTATCAGATAGCCGCCCGGACGCAGGTGCTCGCAGAGCTGGCTCACGACCTTGCGCTGGGTCTCCTTCTCGAAATAGATCAGCACGTTGCGGCAGAAGATGATGTCGACATCGCGATCGACCGGATATTTCCTGTCCATCAGGTTCATGCGCATGAAATTGGTGAGTTGGCGCAGTTCCGGCACCACGCGCACCTCGTCGCTCAGCCGGTTGCGCGAGCGCAGGAAATAGCGCTTGACGAACTCGCCCGGCACCGGCGCGAGCGCGTCGCGGGTATAGATCGCAGCCTTGGCGATGCGCAGCACGGCGGTCGAGATGTCGGTACCGAGGATGCGGAAGCGCATGCGCGTGCCACTTCGCGTCATGTCGTCGAGCACCATGGCGGTCGTATAGGCTTCCATCCCGGTCGAGCAGGCCGCGCTCCATATTTTCAGCTCGGGGCGCGCGCGCTGCTTCAGGAGCGCGGGCACCGCTACCTGTCTGATAAAGTCGAAATGTGAGGGCTCGCGGAAGAAATCGGTCTTGTTGGTGGTGACGACGTCGATCAGGTGCAAGAGCTCGTTGTCGAGCTGCTGGTCATCGAACAGGTTGTCGACATATTCGTTGAGCCCGGAATAATTCAGGGCGCGGACGCGCTTGTGCAGCCGCCCTTCGAGCATCAACCGCTTGCCGGCCGGCAACTTGATGCCGACCTGCCCTTCGATCAACTGGGCGATGGCGCGGAAATGGCGCTCCGACAGGCCGGTGGCGGCATGGGGCATGGCTGAGGTCATTGAACTTACGCCGCGACGGTCTCGTCGACTTGCGTCTGCTTCGCCGCGGGCATGCCCTCATGCGCCATCAGGCGCGCCAGATCGAACAGGATGACGAACTTGTCGCCCTTGCGGCCGATGCCGGCGCTGTAGTCTGACTGCCAGCGCCCGCCGACTTCCGGTATCGGCTCGACGCTCGCCTCATCGATGTCGGTGACCTCGTAGACGCAGTCGGCGACGAAGCCGACGCCGATCACGCGGTCGCCCATCGGTACGTCCAGAATGATGATGCGCGTGGCGTCGGTCGCCGGCACGCTCGGCAGATCGAGCTTGAGGCGGAGGTCGACGATCGGGTAGCCGCTGCCGCGGACGTCGATCATGCCGAGCAGGAAATGCGGGGCGTGCGGCAGGCGGGAGATCGGCCGCATGTCCAGTATCTCGCGCACGTTGCGAATCCCGATCCCGAAGGTCTCGCCCGCGAGACCGAGCGTCAGATATTGCGCCGTTTCGGCCATTTGTATCCTCAATCCTTGAGCTTCCTGGAAACGGCGCGGCCGTTACGACCGCGCCGTTCCATCATCTGCTAGCGTTGAAATTCCGCATCGCGATCGTCGGCGCTGTCATCCATCGCAAAAGCGAAACCGCCGCCATTGGCCGCCCTCGCAGCCCGCACGGGCTTGGCCGCGGGAGCGGGCTTCCTCGCGCCGCGTTCGGCCGATTGCATGGTTGCCGCCTTGGCGCGGAGCTGAGTCACCGCACGATCCACCGGCGCTTCGGCTTTGTGGGCGGCGGCATTCTCAATGCGGAAATAGGCGATGGTCGACTGCAGCTGCTCGGCCTGGGAGGCCAGCTCTTCCGAGGTTGACGATACTTCCTCCGAGGCGCTGGCGTTCTGCTGGCCGACCTTGTCGAGCTGCTGGATCGCCTGGTTGATCTGCGCCGAGCCGACATCCTGCTCGCGGCAGGCCGCCGTGATCTCGACGACCAGCTCGGCAGTCTTCTTGATGTCGGGCACGAGCTTCGAGAGCATGAAGCCCGCTTCCTGCGCGACCTTCACCGTGTCCGCCGACAGCGTGCCGATCTCGGCCGCGGCCGCCTGGCTGCGCTCGGCGAGCTTGCGCACTTCGGAGGCAACCACCGCAAAGCCCTTGCCATGCTCGCCGGCGCGCGCGGCTTCCACCGCCGCATTGAGCGCGAGCAGATCGGTCTGGCGCGCGATCTCCTGCACGATGGTGATCTTCTCGGCGATGGTCTGCATCGCCTCGACGGCGCGGCCGACCGCGGTACCACTGGCTTCGGCGTCCCTGGCCGATTGCGCCGCGATCTTCTCGGTCTGGCTGGCGTTATCGGCGTTCTGTTTCACATTGGACGCCATTTCCTCCATCGAGGATGAGGCTTCTTCCGCCGAAGACGCCTGCTCGGTGGCGCCCTGCGAGAGCTGCTCGGCACTGGCCGAAAGCTCCTGGCTGCCGGCCGAAACATTCTGTGCCGCGGTCAAGGCTTCCGCCACGATCTGACGCAACTTCTCTACCATCCGCTCCAGCGCGATGCCGAGTGTGTCGACATCCGACAGGCGCTTCGCTTCAACGGTGAGGTTGCCATTCGCGATTTCGTTGGCAACGGCTGCTGTCGTATTGAGGTTTGCAGTCATCTTGTTCAACGATTTGACGAGATCGCCGACCTCGTCGTCGCTGACATTGTCGATCTTCTGGCCGAGATCGCCGATCGCCACGGCATCCGCAAGACCGACGGCGCGGGCGAGTGCTCGGCTGATGCTGAGCGCGATCCAGGTCGCGGACACGACCGCGATCAGAAGCGCGCCGATGATGACGCTGACCATCAGCATCTTGGCGAACGCGGCCTCGCGCGCGCCCTCGTCGGCCACTTCGGCCATCTGCTGCTCGTTGCGCTTGACGTACTGCTCGATGGCACCGAGGCTTTCATCGAAAGCCTTGCGGCCGTCGCCGCTCGCAATCGCGGTCGCTTTGATGTTGCCGGCTTCCGAGGCGAGGCTCGCCGCCTTTTCCGCGCTCTTGGTCAGGCGATCAAGCTCGGCGGCAAGCGCGGTTGCGGCGCCGCCGGTCTGCTCGGCGGACAGCTTGGCGATGTCGGCCTTAACGGCGGCAAGCTTCTGCAGGGCTTCCTTGACGTCGGCGTCGACATCGCCAACATTCGAAGCCGTATAGGCCGAGATGATCGCCCGGGCGATACGCGTCGCGTCGTACTTGGCGGTCATCAGCAGCGTCACCAGACGCTGGCTTTCGGAAGCGTTCTTGTTCAATTCCGCGATCATGGAATCGAGCGTGGTATCCAGGTCGCGGACCGCCGGCTGTCCCTCGCCCTTCCAGAGCTCGGCCGCCTTGTTGTTCGAGTTGAGCAGCGCGAGATTGCCTGCCTGCTCCTCGAGCTCGTTCATGCGCTTGATTGGAGCGGCTGCCGCGTCGAGCAGCTGCTTGCCGGTTTCGCTGGCCTTGCCGTAGAGCTCGTCGCGCAGCTTCAGCACCTTGTCGCGCCGCGCGAGCATCGCCTTGTAATTGTCCTGCGTATCCTTCTCGTTGGTCGCGTAGATCATGCGCGACTCCGAACGCTGCTGGCCCTGGATGCCGTCCATGACGTCGGCCGCCATCTTCAGGCGCAGCGCCTGCGCGACGGTTCGTTCTTCTGCCCCGCTCAGCGCGGAAAGCTTGTTGTAGGCGATCGCGCCGGTGACCATCGAAAGTATGATAACCGTACCAAACGCCCCCGCGAGTTTGGCCTTGATCGAGAATCTCATTTTCAGCCCCTATTCCCAATTTGCTGCGGGCCGCCTTTCAGCGGCCCGCCTATTCCTAGCGTTGAAACTCTACGTCCCGGTCGTCGCCACCGTCATCCATGGCGAAGGCAAAGCCGCCGCCACCGCTGCCGTTTGCGACCTTCAACCCACGACGCGGCGCGGGCTTGGCGGCAACCGGCTTGTGTCCGCCGCGTTCGGCTGTGGCCATGCTGGCCGCCTTGGCCTTGAGCTGCTTGACCGCATGGTCCACCGGCGCCGCGGCCACTGCCCGCCCACGATTGGCTTCATCAATGCGGAAGAAGGAAATCGTCGACTGCAACTGCTCGGCCTGCGAAGCCAATTCCTCCGAGGTCGATGACACCTGCTCGGACGCGCTGGCGTTCTGCTGGCCGACCTTGTCGAGCTGCTGGATCGCCTGGTTGATCTGCGCCGAGCCGACATCTTGTTCGCGGCAGGCCGCGGTGATCTCCATCACGAGATCCGCCGTCTTCTTGATGTCCGGCACCAGCTTCGACAGCATCTGGCCGGCATCCTGAGCGACCTTCACGGTGTCGGTCGACAGCGCGCCGATCTCGGCCGCGGCCGCCTGGCTGCGCTCGGCGAGCTTGCGCACTTCGGAAGCGACCACGGCAAAGCCCTTGCCATGCTCGCCGGCGCGCGCCGCCTCGACCGCGGCGTTGAGCGCAAGCAGGTCGGTCTGGCGCGCGATCTCCTGCACGATGGTGATCTTCTCGGCAATGGTCTGCATCGCCTGCACTGCACGACCGACGGCCGCGCCGCTCGCTTCGGCATCCCTGGCCGATTGCGCCGCGATCTTCTCGGTCTGGTTGGCGTTGTCGGCGTTCTGTTTCACATTGGACGCCATCTCCTCCATCGAGGACGAGGCCTCCTCCGCGGACGAAGCCTGCTCGGTGGCGCCCTGTGAGAGCTGCTCGGCGCTGGCCGAAAGCTCCTGGCTGCCGGCCGAGACGTTCTGCGCCGCGGTCAAGGCCTCGGCGACGATTTGACGGAGTTTGTCGACCATCCGCTCCAGTGCGATGCCAAGCGTATCCTTGTCCGACAGCCGCCTGGCCTCGACAAGGAGATTACCCTGCGCAATCTGGTCGGCCAGCGAGGCCGTCGCTTGCAGGTTAATTGTCATCGACTTCAGTTTGTCGCTCAGCTCCTCGGCCTGACCGCCATAAGCCTTCTCTATTGTCTGTGTGAGATCTCCGATGGACACGGCAGTCACCGTCCGGGCAATATCCTGAAAGGCGCTCTCGACAGCGAGCACGCTGCCTTCCATCTTGCCTACTTCGTCGCGACGCCCCGTTTCAACGGGCGTCGCAAGGTTCGCCAGCTTTGCCGCGACAGCCGATACCGGACGTGCAACGGTACGCGTCAGCAAAAGCCCTATCCCGAAAGCGATGATCAGGTTGGCTCCCATGCCAATAAAGATCACCTTGGTCATGATGTCGAAGGCTGACTCCTGCGCCTGGCGACGCGTCGTCATCAGAGCTTGTTCAGCTCCGATGATTTCGCCGACTTTCGTACGGACCACCGCTATGACGGCCTTTCCGGCGCCGCTGCGCTCAATGTCCTGCGCTTCCTTCCGGGTCTGCTCGTTCGCCATCAGACTGATGGCGTGCTCTGCAATGTCCTTCCGCCATTTCTCACCCGCCTTCTGCACCTCATCAAATCGGGAGGCCTGCGCGGGGTTGTTTGCGGTCAATTCCTTCCCTTTCGCGACGATCGCTTCGAAATCCGTCTGCCCCCTTCTGTACGCGTCGAGGAACTTATCATCGCCGCCGATCAGGAACCCGCGGTAACCGGTCTCCTGGTTGATCATGCCGCTAAGCGCGCCATTGGCAGCCGCGAGGACTTCCTGCGTGTGCTGCGTCCACACCGTCGTCTGCTGCACTTCAGCTGATTTCAGGTAGATCACGATATTAGCCGCCATGATCGATGCAAGCATGAGCCCCAAGGCCAGGATGAGCTTGCGCGGGATAGTCAAATTGTCGAACAGTTTCATTTGAGCCTCTAGACGGGCGTTAGCTGAGGATGCGGTCCATGTTTTCGTACGATCACAAACTCGTTGCTCCACTTGGTGATAAAGCGGATGAGCGCGGGCCTTCACGCGCGGCGCACATGGCCGCGCGAGATCTAACGTTGAAACTCCGCGTCCCGGTCGTCACCACCGTCATCCATGGCGAAGGCAAAGCCGCCGCTGCGGTTTGCGACCTTCAACCCACGGCGCGGCGCGGGCTTGGCGGCAACCGGCTTGTGTCCGCCGCGCTCGGCTGCGGCCATGCTGGCGGCCTTGGCCTTGAGCTGCTTGACCGCATGGTCCACCGGCGACGCGGCTGCTGCCCGCTCACGATTGGCTTCATCAATGCGGAAGAAGGAAATCGTCGACTGCAACTGCTCGGCCTGTGAGGCCAGCTCTTCCGAGGTTGACGATACTTCCTCCGAAGCGCTCGCGTTCTGCTGACCGACCTTGTCGAGTTGCTGGATCGCCTGGTTGATCTGCGCCGATCCGACGTCCTGCTCACGGCAGGCCGCGGTGATCTCGACCACGAGATCGGCGGTCTTCTTGATATCGGGCACCAGCCTGGAGAGCATGTCGCCGGCTTCCTGCGCCACCTTGACGGTGTCGGTCGACAGCGTGCCGATCTCGGCAGCGGCCGCCTGGCTCCGTTCGGCAAGCTTGCGCACCTCGGAAGCAACCACCGCAAAACCCTTGCCATGCTCGCCGGCGCGCGCGGCTTCCACCGCCGCGTTGAGCGCGAGCAAGTCGGTCTGGCGGGCAATCTCCTGCACGATGGTGATCTTCTCGGCAATGGTCTGCATCGCCTGCACCGCGCGGCCGACCGCCGCTCCGCTGGCCTCGGCATCCTTGGCCGATTGCGCCGCGATCTTCTCGGTCTGGTTGGCATTGTCGGCGTTCTGTTTCACGTTGGAAGCCATTTCCTCCATCGAGGAGGAGGCTTCTTCCGCAGACGAAGCCTGCTCGGTGGCTCCTTGCGAGAGCTGCTCGGCGCTGGCCGAAAGCTCCTGGCTGCCGGCCG
>Ga0134128_10004014_pt1 | contig 18023 bp, 12 predicted proteins | sample KB31754_FD_96462 | JGI IMG/M metagenome (GOLD analysis project Ga0134128, IMG submission 96462) | Terrestrial soil microbial communities with excess Nitrogen fertilizer from Kellogg Biological Station, Michigan, USA - KB3-175-4 | ecosystem: Environmental > Terrestrial > Soil > Unclassified ... | reverse complement strand
CGGAAAGGCGTCGCGGCCCGCGTAGCGGACCTTGCCGAGCTCCGCCTCGATGCGCAGGAGCTGGTTGTACTTGGCGATGCGGTCGGAGCGCGAGAGGGAGCCGGTCTTGATCTGCGTGGCGGCGGTGGCGACGGCGAGGTCGGCGATGGTGCTGTCCTCGGTCTCACCGGAGCGGTGGGACATCACGGCGGCGTAGTGCGAGTCGTCTGCGAGCTCGATGGCGCCGAGAGTTTCCGTGAGCGTGCCGATCTGGTTGGGCTTGATCAGGATGGCGTTCGCGATGTGCTTCTCGATGCCCTCCTTCAGGATCTTGGTGTTGGTGACGAAGAGATCGTCACCGACGATCTGATGCTTCTCCCCGAGCGCGCGGGTGAGCTGTGCCCAGCCGTCCCAGTCCCCCTCGGCCATGCCGTCCTCGATGCTGATGATGGGGTAGCGGCCGGCGAGGTCGGCCAGGTAGCGGGTGAACTCTGCGCTCGAGTACCGGCGCTTCTCGGCCTTGAGCTCGTAACCGCCGTCGTGGAAGAACTCCGAGCTCGCGCAGTCGAGGCCGAGGTAGATGTCGCGGCCGGCCTTGTAGCCCGCCTTGTCGATGGCCTGCAGGATGATGCCGAGCGCTTCCTCGTTGGAGCCCAGGTTGGGCGCGAAGCCGCCCTCGTCGCCGACGGTGGTCGGCAAAGAGCGGTCGCCGAGGATCTTCTTCAAGTGATGGAAGACCTCCGCGCCGTAGCGCAGCGCCTCCCGGAAGCTCGGCGCGCCGACGGGGAGGATCATGAACTCCTGGATGTCGAGGCTGTTGTTGGCATGCGCGCCGCCGTTGATGATGTTCATCATCGGCACGGGCATCACCGGCTCCCGGCCGCCCGTGAGGGTCTGGGCGAGGTAGCGGTAGAGCGGCAGCCCGGCATCGCGCGCCGCCGCATGGGCGGTCGCCAGCGAGATGGCGAGGATGGCGTTGGCGCCCAGGCGCCCCTTGTTGTCCGTGCCGTCGAGCTCGACCATCTTCTGATCGATCCCCGCCTGGTCGCGCGCATCCGCGCCCAGCACCGCGGACTTCAGCACGGTGTTGACGTGCTCCACGGCTTTCAGCACGCCCTTGCCGAGATACCGCTTCTTGTCGCCGTCGCGCAGCTCCACCGCCTCGCGCGTGCCCGTCGATGCGCCCGAGGGAACCGCCGCACGGCCCATCACGCCGGAGTCGAGAATGACGTCGGCCTCGACGGTGGGATTGCCGCGGGAATCGAGGATCTCACGGCCGCGGATGTCGGCAATTCGGGTCATCTTGATGCTCCTTCTGGTAAAAGCAGCGACTCCTCGAGCGGCCGGGCTTTCACGGCATCATCGAGAGCCTTGAGGGTGACGAGCAGCGGCTCCATGCGGTCGAGGGGCCACGCATTGGGGCCGTCGGAGAGCGCGCGCGCCGGATCGGGGTGTGTCTCCATGAAGAGGCCGGAGATACCCGCCGCGACGGCGGCACGGGCCAGGACCGGGATGAACTCGCGCTGCCCGCCGGAGGCGGCGCCGAGGCCGCCGGGGAGCTGCACCGAATGGGTCGCATCGAAGACCACCGGGCAGCCCGTCGAGCGCATGACCGAGAGCGAGCGCATGTCGGAAACGAGGTTGTTGTAGCCGAAGGAGAAGCCCCGCTCGCAGACGAGGATCGACTCGTTGCCGGTCGAGCGCGCCTTGTCGACGACGTTGCCCATCTCCCAGGGCGAGAGAAACTGGCCCTTCTTGATGTTGACGGGCTTGCCCCGCGAAGCGACGCCGACGATGAAGTTGGTCTGCCGGCAGAGGAAGGCCGGCGTCTGCAGCACGTCGACCACTGCCGCGACCTCATCGAGCGGCGTGTCCTCGTGCACGTCGGTGAGCACGGGCACGCCGATGCTGCGGCGCACCCCTTCCAGGATCTTCAGGCCCTGCTCCAGCCCCAAGCCGCGGTAGCTCGCCCGCGAGGAGCGGTTCGCCTTGTCGAAGGAGCACTTGAATACGAACGGCACGCCCAAGCGGCCGGTGATCTCCTTCAGGCGCCCGGCGACCTGCTGCGTGAGCTCCGCGCTCTCGATGACGCAGGGGCCGGCGATGAGAAAGAGCGGCCGGCCGATGCCGATCTCATGGCCCGCGAGCCTCATGCCCGGATCCAGCGCTTCATACTATGCGCCTGCGGCCTGCGGCAGGAGCGAAGCCCGCTGGGCGCGCGCGGCGCGGATGAAGCCGGTGAAGAGCGGGTGACCGTCGCGCGGCGTCGAGGTGAACTCCGGATGGAACTGCGTCGCCACGAACCAGGGATGTCCGGGAATCTCGATGACTTCCACCAGGTTGTCGCGCGAGAAGCCGGAGAAGCGCATGCCGGCCTGCCGGTAGCGGTCGAGAAAGTTGTTGTTGAACTCGTAGCGGTGGCGATGGCGCTCGAAGATCGAGTCCTTGCCGAACACCTCGCGCGCGCGGGTGCCGGCCCCGAGCAGGATCTCCTGGGCGCCCAGGCGCATGGTGCCGCCCTTGGCGGAGGCCTCGTCGCGCTGCTGGATGCCGTGAGTCTGATCCTGCCACTCGCTGATGAGGGCGATCACCGGGTACGGGGTCGCGCGGTTGAACTCCGTGCTGTTGGCACCCGTGAGACCGAGCGCGTGGCGGCCGAACTCCACGATGGCCACCTGCATCCCCAGGCAGATGCCGAGGTACGGCACGCCGTTCTCCCGGGCGAAGCGCACCGCCTGGATCTTGCCCTCGATGCCGCGCTCCCCGAATCCGCCCGGCACCAGAATCGCGTCCATCCCCTTGAGCGCGTGGGTGCCGTGCTGCTCGATGTCGGTCGACTCGATGTAATGGATGTTGACGCGGCTACGGGACTTCAGGCCGCCGTGCATCAGCGCCTCGTGCAGCGACAGGTAGGAGTCACGGATCTGCACGTACTTGCCGACCATGGCGATGTCGACCTGGCCGTCGGGGTTCGCCTTGGCGTTCACCACCTGCCGCCATTCCGCGAGGTCGGTCTGCGGCACATCGAGCCGCAGCTTGTCGATCACGATCTCATCGAGCGACTGCTCGTGCAGCAGGATCGGGATCTGATAGATATCCTCCGCGTCGACCGCGGAGATGACGGCCCGCTCCTCGACGTTGGTGAAGAGCGCGATCTTGCGCCGCTGCTCCTCGGGCAGGGGATGCTTGCAGCGGCAGAGGAGGACGTCGGGCTGGATACCGATGCCCCGCAGCTCCTTGACGGAGTGTTGGGTCGGCTTGGTCTTGATCTCTCCGGACCCGCCCACGACCGGCACCAGCGTGAGGTGCATGTAGACGCAGTTGCTGCGCCCGAGCTCGACGCCGAGCTGGCGGATCGCCTCGAGGAACGGGAGCGACTCGATGTCGCCCACGGTGCCGCCGATTTCCACCATGCAGACGTCGGCGCCCTCGGAGCCGAGCTGGATGCTGCGCTTGATCTCGTCGGTGATGTGCGGGATCACCTGCACGGTGGCGCCGAGATAGTCGCCGCGGCGCTCCTTGGCGATCACCCGCTCGTAGATGCGGCCGGTGGTGAAATTGCTGTTGCGGCCCGTGGTCGTGCGCACGAAGCGCTCGTAGTGACCGAGGTCGAGGTCGGTCTCCGTGCCGTCGTGGGTGACGAACACCTCCCCGTGCTGGAAGGGGCTCATCGTGCCCGGATCGACGTTGATATAGGGGTCGAGCTTGACCATGGCGACCTTGAGGCCGCGGGCCTCGAGGATCGCCCCGAGGGAAGCGGAGGCGATGCCCTTGCCCAACGAGGACACGACGCCGCCGGTGACGAATACGAAACGCGCCATAGTTAAATCAGGGATGTCCCGTCGTAAGAATTGCTGCCTGCAGCGCCCGATGGATGAGAGCTGAACGACGGGAGGGCAGATTAGCACAAACGGGCCGGCGGTGGGCCGGGTGCATCAGGCAGGCGCGCGGGCTGAACCCAGACGATGCGACCCCGATGGCGCGCCTCGGGCGGCGCCCGCACCGACTCATCCAGCCAGCGGTCCGCGGCCGCGATCAGCGCACCGTCCCCGAAAATCAGGGGCAGGCGCGCGCGCTCCGCGAGTGGCACTCGAGCTTCCCGCAGCAAGCTCTTGAGCGTGCGGCGCGGGCCACCGTGCCGCACGCGCAACCGCTCGCCGCCGCGCCGCCAGCAGATGACGAGCCGCGGCGGCAGCGCGTCGAGATCGATCGGCCCGTGCCGCTCCGGCGTCAGCTGCAGCAGACTTCCGTCCGGCAGCGCGGTATAGGACGACAGCCGCCAGTCCCAGCCGAGGTGCAGCGTCGATACTTCCGGATCCAACACCGGCGCATGCTCGGCGAGCGACAGCAGATCCGCTTCGCGCGTCACGATGCAGCGCTTGCCGGCGTCGCCATCTGCGCTTGCCTCTCTCGCCCACTCGACCCGCGGATGCGCGTCGGCCCGCGCCTCGATGAGCGGCCCGGCGATCTCATCCAGCCGCCGCGAATCCGGCAGCGTACGGCCGCCGCTCGCGATCCAAAGCCGCAGCACATTGCGCCGCCGCTCGAGCGGCAGCCCTCGCAGCGCCTTCACGGCCAAAGCCGGACCATCGCTCGCGCGCTCGAGGTCGGCCCGGGCCAGCGCCGTGAGCAGCCCCTGCGCCTCCGCGGCATGGCGCGCGGAGCGCGCCACGGCCGGCCCGACCCCCGGCCAGCGCTCCCGCACTGCCGGCAGCACCCGCCGCCGCAGATAATTGCGATCGAAGCGCTCATCCTCATTCGTGTCGTCCTCGATCCACCTAAGGCCGCGATCGCGGACCCAGGACTCGAGCTCCGCGCGCGAGCAGGCGAGGAGCGGCCGCGCGATGGTGCCCGGGCCGAGCCGCGCCACGGCCGGCATGGCGGCGAGTCCCGGCAGGCCGCAGCCGCGGAAGAGCTGAAGCAGCACGGTCTCGAGCTGATCGTCCCGGGTGTGCGCGGTCAGCAGGATCTCGCCCCGCCGCAGCCGTGCCGCGAGGCTGCGGTAGCGCGCGACTCGCGCGGCCTCTTCCAACGAGGCGCCGCGCTCGCGCGGCACTCGCACCGTGACGACCTCGAGTGGAACCTCGAGCTGGCGCGCGAGCTTGCGGCAATGCGCGCTCCAGCGCTTCGCGTTGGGGTGCAGCCCGTGATTGACGTGCACGGCGCGCAAACGCGTGCGGCCGGTACTCATCTCGGCGAGTGCGGCGAGGAGCGCAGTGGAATCGATGCCGCCGCTCAGGGCGACGCAGATCTCGACATCGGGGAATCCGGGCAGTAGATGCGACAGCCGCCCGCGGAGCCAGTCGGGACCGAACTCGCCCTTACTGCTCGGCGCCATCCCTGCGCCTCGCCCCCGCTGTCGCGGGGGCCGACGCGCTCGCGCGCGTCGTCATGACAAAGCTGCCAGGAGCAGCTTTGGACGCCGCCAGGCGTGCCGCAGGCCGAGCCCCAGGGATGGCGGCGAGCAATTGCTCCGGCAATTCATTCTTGGCTCTCACTGTAGACCCCGAACGAGCCGATCCGGCGCGAGCGCGCGGCGCGCAGCTCATCGCGCGGGATCGACTCCAGCTCATCGAGGTGCTTGAGCAGCGCCGCCTTGACGGCCGCCGACGTGGCGGCCGGGTCGCGATGGGCGCCGCCGAGGGGCTCCTCGAGCACCTCGTCCACCAGTCCCAGCTTGGCCAGGCGGTCCGCGGTCATGTTCATCGCCTCGGCCGCCGCCTCCTTCTTGTCCTGACTCTTCCAGAGGATCGACGCGCAGCCCTCGGGCGAGATGACGGAGTAGGTGCTGTACTGGAGCATGAGCAGGCGGTCGCAAACGCCGATCGCGAGTGCCCCGCCGGAGCCACCCTCGCCCGTCACCAGGGTGACGATCGGTACGCTGAGGACCGACATCTCGAAGAGGTTGCGGGCGATCGCCTCGCTCTGGCCGCGCTCCTCGGCGCCGACGCCCGGATGCGCGCCCGGAGTGTCGATGAGCGTGATGAGCGGCAGCCCGAAGCGCTCCGCGAGCCGCATCAGCCGCAGCGCCTTGCGGTAGCCTTCAGGTTTCGGCATCCCGTAGTTGCGCCGCACGCGCTCCTTCGTATCGCGCCCTTTCTGGTGTCCGATCACCATGATCGGACGGCCGTCGATGCGCGCGAGACCGCCGACGATCGCCTGGTCGTCGGCATACATGCGATCGCCGTGCAGCTCGCTGAATTCCGTGCAGATGGCGGTGACATAATCCAGCGTGTAGGGACGGCGGGGATGGCGCGCGAGCTGGGTGATCTGCCAGGGCGTGAGGCTCGCGAAGATACTGGTCGTGAGCTGCCGGCTCTTGGCCTGCAGCCGCGAGATCTCCTCCTGGATGTTGACCTCGGAGTCGGAAGTGACGTGCCGCAGCTCCTCGATCTTCGCCTCGAGCTCGGCAATGGGCTGCTCAAAATCCAGGAACGCAACGGCCATGCAGTGTTACCGCGACTTTCTCACGCTGCGCGCGAGGTTAAGGGCCCGCAGCCCCGGGCGCAAGCGTGGAGCACGGGCACAGGGAGGTGCCTCAACTAATGCCCATCCGCGGAGACCGGCGAGCCGGCGGCGGCGCCGATCGGGGCGTACCGGATATCCACGGAGCCGCGGCCGAGCAGCCCCTCGAGAGCTTCGCGCAGCTCGCTCGTGGCGCGCACCGCCCACTCCGGCCCGAGCTTGAGCGCACCGCGCGCGGCAGCGCCGGCGTACTCGATCACGATGGTGCAGGGTCCGGGGCGGTAGGCGGCGAGGAGCTCCGCCAGGCGTCCCTGGAGCGCCGCCGTGTCGGGCCGATCCTCGGGCCAGGTGAGGAGGATATTGCGCGCCTGTTGCTCGCTCATCTTGCCGAGGTCGGTGATCGAGCGCGCGGTGACCCGCCAGCCATCGCTGAAGTCATCGAAACGCAGCATGCCCTCGACGAGCACCAGGGCGTCCTTCGTGGCGATGTCCCGATACTTCAGGTACACATCCTCGAACAAAGTCACCTCGAGCCGCCCGGTACCGTCGTCCAGTGTCAGGATGAAACGCGGCCCGCGCTTCTTGACCTCATCGATCAGGCCTCCCACCGTCACCAGCTTGCCGCCGCCAAAGCGCACCGGCTCGGCACTCGGCGCCGGCCGCTCGCTCACCAGATCGCCGATCCAGTGCGAGGCCACCCGCGCCAAGAGCGGCGCGAACGGCTTGGCGGGATGGCCCGTCAGATAAAGCCCCAAGGTCTCGCGCTCGCCCGCGAGGCGTACCGCCTCGGTCCACTCCTGGAGCACCGTAGACGCCGTTGGCGCCGCGGCTGGCGAGGGCGCGGCGGGCGCGGGCCCGAGCCCGAACAGATCGTTCTGCCCGGCCTCGTGGGCCTTGGAGTTCTGGTCCCCGAGCTGCATCGCCGCCGGCAGGCGCTGCATGAGCGTCGCGCGGTTGGGGCCGAGCGCATCGAGGCTGCCCGAGCGCAGCAGCGCCTCCAACACACGGCGATTGATCTTCTGCAGATCGATGCGGCGGCAGAGATCCTCGAGGCTGGTGAAGGGCCCGCGTTTCTCGCGCTCCGCGATCATCGCCTCCACCGCCCCCCGCCCGACGCCGCGCACCGCGCCCAGGCCGTAGAGGATGGTGCTCTCACCCTCGACCGCGAACTCGTAGAGCGAGGTGTTGATGTCCGGCCGGCGGACCTTCAGCTTCATGGCCTCGCACTCGTGGATCAGCGTCACCACCTTGTCGGTGTGATCCATGTCGGCGGACAGCATGGCCGCCATGAACGCCGCGGGAAAGTGCGCCTTGAGGTACGCGGTCTGATAGGAGACGAGCGCGTAGGCCGCGGCATGGCTCTTGTTGAAGCCGTAGCCGGCGAACTTCTCCATCTGGTCGAAGATGGCGTTGGCGATCCGCTCCTCGATGCCGCGCGCCGCCGCACCCGCCACGAAGATCGCGCGCTGCTTGGCCATCTCCTCGGGCTTCTTCTTGCCCATGGCCCGGCGCAGGAGATCGGCGCCGCCGAGCGTGTAGCCCGCGAGGCGCTGCGCCATCTGCATCACCTGCTCCTGGTAGACGAACACGCCATACGTGACGCCCAGCACCTGCTCCATGTCGGGGTGCAGGTACTCGGGCTTCTTGCCGTGCTTGCAGGCGATGTATTCCGGGATCAGGTCCATCGGGCCGGGACGATAGAGCGCGCCGAGGGCGATGAGATCATCGAAGCGGTCGGGCTTCGCTTCCTTGAGCATGCGCTGCATGCCGCCCGACTCGAACTGGAACACCGCCACGGTCTGCGCGCGCTTGAACACCCGCTCATAGGTGAAGACGTCATCCAGCGGGATCCGGCTGATGTCGAGCGCCGGCTCGCCGGCGCGGGCGCGCCGCGCGTTGATCGCCTTGACGGTCCAGTCGATGACCGTGAGCGTGCGCAAGCCGAGGAAGTCGAACTTCACCAGGCCCGCCGCCTCGACGTCGTCCTTGTCGAACTGGGTGACGAGGCTGCCGCCCGACTCGTCGCAATAAAGCGGCGCAAAGTCCGTCAACACCGAGGGCGCGATGACGACACCGCCGGCGTGCATCCCGGCATTGCGCGTCAGTCCTTCGAGGGAGCGGGCGAGATCGATGAGGTTGCGGACCTCCTCCTCGGAATCGTAGAGGCGCTTGAGCTCGGGCTCCTTCTGCAGCGCGTCATCGAGGGTGATGCCGAGCTCGAACGGAATGAGCTTCGCGATCTTGTCGACGAAACCATAGGTCATGCCGAGCACGCGGCCGACGTCGCGCACCACGGCCTTGGCGGCCATGGTGCCGTAGGTGATGATCTGGGAGACCCGCTCGCGGCCGTAATGGCCGGCGACGTAGTCGATCACGCGGTCGCGGCCCTCCATGCAGAAGTCGACGTCGAAGTCGGGCATGGAGACGCGCTCGGGATTCAGGAAGCGCTCGAAGAGGAGGTCGTAGCGCAGCGGATCGAGATCGGTGATCGCTAAGCTGTAGGCCACCAGGGAGCCGGCGCCGGAGCCACGGCCGGGACCGACGGGCACACCGTTCTCCTTCGCCCAGCGGATGAAATCGGCGACGATGAGGAAGTAGCCCGCGAACCCCATCTTGCAGATGACATCGATCTCCGCCCGCAGGCGTTGGTGGTACGGGCCGGGATCCAGGGCGCCACCCGCCCCCGGCGCCGCGCCCAGCTCCGCGAGGCGCCTCTCGAGTCCCGCCTCCGCCTCGCGGCTCAGGAACTCCTCCGTGCTCATGTCGCCGGGAACGGGGTAGCGCGGCAACCTCGGCTGGCCGAGCTTCAGGGTGAGGCTGGCACGGCGGGCGATCTCGACGGAGTTGGCCAGCGCCTCCGGGATGTCGGCGAAGAGTCGCGCCATCTCCTCCGGGGAGCGCAGGTACTGTTGGGGAGTGTAGCGGCGCACGCGGTTGGCGTCCGCGAGGAGCGTGCCGTCATGAATGCAGACACGGGCCTCGTGGGACTCGAAGTCGCTCGGCTCGAGGAAGCGGACATCGTTGCTGGCGACTACGGGGACGCCGCGGCGGCCGGCGAGATTGACGGCGGCGGCGATGTAGCTTTCCTCATCGGAGCGGCCGAGGCGCTGCAGCTCGATGTAATAACGGTCGGGAAGGAGCGCCAGCCAGTAATCGAGCGCGCGTGCGGCTTCCTCCTCGCGGCCATTGACCAGCGCGCGGCCGACATCGCCCTCGGTCGCGCAGGAGAGCGCGATCAGCCCATCGAGCGTCTCGGCGCTCAGCCACTCGCGCTCGATGAGCGGCACCCCGCGCTGCTGTCCTTCCAGATAGGCGCGACTGACGAGGCGCGTAGCGTTGAGATAGCCGGTCTGGTTCTGACAGATGAGCGTGATGCGCGAGGGCTGCTGCCGCTCACCGGCCTCGCGGACCAGGAGGTCGACGCCGATGATCGGCTTCACGCCGCGGGCGAGCGCCTCGCGGTAGAACTTGACCATCGCGAAGAGGTTGCACTGGTCGGTCGCGGCGACCGCGGGCATGCCAGCGGCCGCGACGGCCTCGATGAGCTCCGGCACGCGCACTACGCTGTCGATCAGCGAATACTCGGTGTGCAGGCGCAGGTGGACGAAGCCGGCGGACACCTCAGGACTCCGTGCCGGTGCCGGCCAGCGCAAGCTCGCCCTGCAGGTCAGAGACCTCGGGCAGCTCCGCCAGCTCGGGCAGCCCGAGAGCGACCCTCACGGGGTTGAAGGAGCGGCGATGCTGTGCCGAAGGCTCGTGGATCTGCAGCGCCGCCAGGTGAGCGGGGGTCCCGTAACCTTTGTGCGCCGCGAGCCCGAAACCCGGATAACAAGGATCGAGAGCCTCCATCATGGCGTCACGGTACGTCTTCGCGAGAATGGAAGCGGCGCTGATGGCCGCGACGCGCGCATCGCCCTCGACGATGGCTTCCGCGGTGCAGGCGAACGGCAGGTCGGCGAGCGGCGGAAGTTGGTTGCCGTCCACCGCCACGTGGTTGGGACAAACCGGCAGGCGCAGGAGCGCGCGCCGCATGGCGAGGAACGTGGCGCCGAGGATGTTGAGCGCATCGATCTCGTCACGGTCCGCCCAGGCGACGGCCCACGCCAGGGCGCGGGCGCGGATGATCGGCGCGAGACGCTCGCGCTCCTCACGCGCGAGGGCCTTGGAGTCGGCGAGACCGCGGATGCGCCGGCCCGGGTCGAGGATGACCGCGGCGGCGACGACCGGTCCCGCAAGCGGTCCGCGCCCGGCCTCATCGACGCCGGCCACGCGCCCGACGGGCGGCGCCATGCGCCGGCGGAGGGACATCAAAACCCGACGCTTGGCGGACTTCTCCACGACCGCCACCACTTTTCGGCTGCGCCGCGGGGCGGGGCTCACGCCGGCCTCCCCTGCGCTCCCCGCTCCCGCAGCAGCGCCAGGATCGCTTCGGCGGCGCGGGCGGCCGCGCCCCCGCGCAGATTCTCGTGCACCCTGCGAAAGGCCTCGTCGATCTCCCGCAGATACTCGCGGTCGAACAGCCGTGCGAGGAGCGCCTCGCCGAGCGCAGCGCCGCTCACCTGCTCCTGCAGGAGCTCGGGCACGAGCGGGCGTCCGACGAGAAGATTCGGTTGCGAGAAGTACGGCACCTTCACGAGTCGCAGTCTTCGCAGCAGAAACGCGGTGAGCGCGCCGAACCGATAGGCAACGACCATCGGACGGCGCGACAGCAGAGTTTCGAGTGTAGCCGTTCCCGAGGCCACGATGGCCGCATCGCACGCAGCGAGCGCCTGCTGGGCACGACCGTCGACCAGCAAAATAGGCGTCGCGGCAGAGACTTGAGCCTGTTTCCTCGCGAACGCCTCACGAGCCCGCGAGGTCGCCATGGGCGCGATGAATTTGAGCTCCGGCCGGCGCTCGTGCAGCCAGGCCGCACCCCGCAGGAAGTCCGCGCCCAGCCGCTCGACCTCACCCACGCGGCTGCCGGGCAGGAGCGCGATCACGGTTGCGGAAGGCTCCAGGCCCAGCGCGGCGCGGGCCGCCTCGCGGTCGACCTCTCGCGGAATCTGGTCGGCAAGCGGATGGCCTACAAACACCGCCGCGACGTTGTGACGCGCGTAGAAAGCGGTCTCGAACGGCAGCAGGCAGAGGACGAGGTCGACGGCGCGGCCGATCTTGTGCACGCGTCCCTGGCGCCAGGCCCAGACCTGCGGGCTCACGTACTGCACGGTCGTGAGACCTCCGGCGTGGAGGCGCCTCGCCAGACCCAGATTGAACTCCGGCGCGTCGATTCCCACGAATACGTCCGGGCGGGCCTTCAGGAACCGCTTCGTCAACGACGCGCGCAACCGCAAGAGGCGCGGCAGATGGCTCACCACCTCGGTGAGCCCCATCACCGCGAGCTCTTCCGCCCCAGCCCAGGCCTCACAGCCGGCGGCGATCATCTTCGGTCCTGCGACCCCGAAGCACTGCAACTCCGGCACACGCTCCCGCAACGCCGCAATGAGCGCGGCGCCAAGCTGATCTCCGGAAGATTCCCCCGCGACGATACCGACGCGCAGGGGCGCCGCCCGCGTCATCTGACGATGCTGCGGGTCGAGCTGCGGATGAAGTCGACGAACAGGCGCAGCTCCGGCCGCTCCGCGGCTGGCAGCTCCAGCCGCTCCAGCGCCTCGCTGAGCTTCAGGTCGCACCGGTACACCAGGCGGTAGGCCTCGCGGATCGCGCGGATCTGATCCTCCGTAAATCCCCTGCGCTTCAGACCCTCGGAGTTGACCGCATGCGGGACGCCGGGGTTACCGGCCACCATGACATATGGAGGCACGTCACGGGTGACGATGGCACCGCCCGCCAGAAAAGCGTGCGCCCCGATCATGCAATACTGGTGCACCGCCGACAGACCGCCGAGAATGACCCAGTCGCCGATCTCGACGTGGCCGCCCAGCGACACGCAATTGGCGAACACCGTGTTGCTTCCCACCACGCAGTCGTGCGCGACGTGGGAGTACGCCATGAAGAGATTGTCGTCGCCGACGCGGGTGACGCCCTTGTCGTGTGTGGTGCCACGATTGACGGTGCAGCTCTCACGGAACACGTTGCGGTCGCCGATCTCGAGCCGCGTCGGCTCTCCGCCGTACTTCTTGTCCTGCGGCGCATCGCCCAGGGACGCGAACTGATGGATCCGATTGCCCGCGCCGATCGTGGTCGGACCGTTGATGACCACGTGCGGACCGACGACGGTCCCCGGGCCGATGCGCACCTCCGGCCCTATCACGCTGAACGGACCCACGGCGACGTCCGCCGCCAGCTCCGCGCGCGGCGAGACGATGGCATGGCTGTCGATCACTTCGCGGTCTCCGGCGCCACCATGATTTCCGCGTGAGCCACCTCGGTGTCGCCGATCAAGGCCACCGTCGAGAAGCGCCAGATGCCCTTCAGGTACCGCTCCACCTGAGCGGTGAGCACGAGTTGATCGCCGGGCTCCACCGGCTTCCTGAAGCGCGCCTTGTCGATGCCGACAAAGTAGAAACGGGTTTCCACGTCGGGGATCACATTGGCGCTCAGGAACGTGAGAATGCCCGCTGTCTGCGCCAGCGCTTCGATGATGATGACGCCGGGCATGACCGGGCGGCCGGGAAAATGGCCGGGGAAGTACGGCTCGTTGTACGTGACGTTCTTCAGCGCCCGGATGTTCTTGCCGCTGTGCCATTCGAGCACGCGGTCGACCAGCAGGAACGGATAGCGGTGCGGCAGGTACCGCAGAATGCCCTGGATATCGAGTTGCGTCGAGTCAGTCATCATCCTCTTCCTGATCGGGGTGGCCCGGAGCGTGGCGCTCCAGCGCTTTCAGCCGCGTGGCGAGCGAATCGAGGCGCTTGAAGCGCGCGACCAGCCGGCGCCAGACATGGGCCTCTTCGAGCGGAATGCCCCCGGAGTATACGCCGGGGCGGGCAATGGAATGGCTGACCATGGTGCAGCCGGTGATGATCACGTCGTCGCCGATCGCAAGGTGACCGCCGATGCCCACCTGGCCGCCGATCATGCAGCGTCGGCCGATCGTCGTGCTGCCCGAGATGCCCACGCATGCCGCCAGGGCGCTGTGGGCGCCGACCCGGACGTTATGGGCGATCATGATCAGATTGTCGAGCTTCACGCCCTCCTCGATCACGGTGTCCTCGAGCGCGCCACGGTCGATGGTCGTGTTGGCACCTACCTCGACGTCGGGTCCAATGCGCACGGTCCCCGTCTGCGGAACCTTGACCCAACGGCCCCCCTCCTGCGCGAAGCCGAAACCGTCGCCGCCGATGACGGCCCCCGGTTGAATGATGGTGCGCGCGCCGATCTCCACGTTCCGACAGATGGTTACGCGAGCCGTGAGACGTACGTCTTCAGCAAGCGTCGTGTGGTCCTCGATCAGACACTGAGGGCCGACGAACGTCCGCGCCCCGATGACGACGCCCTCCCCGATTACGCTGAGCGCGCCAACATGGGCGCTGGGATCGATGCGTGAGCCCGCGGCAATCACCGCTGTCGGATGCACGCCAGGCGGCGCCGCGGGGAACGGATGCAGAACGGCAGCTATCCGCGCGTAAGTGGCGTGTGGATTGAGGCAGACGAGCACGGCAGTGGCGCAGTCGGCGGCGCTCGCCTCATCGAGCACCACCGCGCCCGCTTTAGTCGATGCGAGCTGCTGGCGATAGCGTGGATTGGCGACGAATGCCAGCGACCGCGAATCCGCGTGCGCCAGCGTGTCGACGTGATCTACCTGCGCTTCGGGGTCGCCGCGCAGCTCGCAGCCGAAACGGACCGCGAGCTCCCCGAGTGAGACGCCCATGGCGCCTAGTATAAAGCGCTGGATCCGGGCTCCTGCCCGGCCCAGCGCGGCTTTGGGCAAAAAGCGTGGTTTTTGCCCAAAGCTCCGCCACCTGCGGCGGCGGTGCACATCCTGTGCCTGGCCGCACGATCATGCCGCTTCATGATTCGGGTCGACATGAGTCAATGGGGAAGCCGCTACCTGCCGGCTGGGGCGCGACGAAGAGGCTGGGATTTCAGCGCCGACAGGATGGCCGGCGTGATGTCGAGCGTGGAGTCGGAATAGATGACGCCGTCGGCGAGCACGAGGTCATACTTCTGCTGCTTGGCGTAGTTCTGCACGACCTGCACCAGCGTGCGCTGCAGCTGCGACATCAGCTCGTTGCGGCGCGTGTTGACGTCGTCCTGGATCTCGCTCTGCTTGCGGGCGAGGTCCTGATAGCGCTCGCGCAGGTCGAGCTCCGCCTGGTCCTTCTGGTCCTGCGTCATGGTGGCCTCGTTCTTCTTCAGGTTGTCCTCCTTGGCCTTCAGCTGACTGGCCTCGGCCTGGAGCGAGCGCTGCTTGGGCGCGAATTCCGCGCGCAGCGAGGCGACCGCCGCCTTGGCTTGGGGCGACTCCTGAATCAGCTGGGCGTAGTTGACCACCGCGATTCTCAGCCCGGCCGCCCGGGCCGGCGCCGCCGCGAGCGCGCCAGCCAGCGTCAGCGCCACGAGGGCGGCGAGACCTCCCGGCATGGCGATCCTGCAAACCCCAGAGCTCAACCGGATCAAGCGCTTCACGGAAACCCACCTCTGCATCTGAATAATCATGACGGCCGCGATCGGCGGCCAAGCTGCTCATATTACCATCTGGCGGCGCTCAGAACGCCTGGCCAATCGAGAACTGGAAGCCCTCGGTCTCATCTCCCCAGTAGTGCCCCAGCGGATCGCTGCGCCTGGCGTTGAGCGGCACGCCGAAGCTGAACCGGAAGAGCCCGAGCGGCGCCAGCCACTCCACCGCGATGCCGGTCGAGCGCTTGAGGTCGCTCCAGCCGTTCAGGTGATAGGTCTGCGGCGTCACCCCGTCCGGCCCGACGAACTGGATCCTGTTGCCGGTATAGAAGACGTTGCCGATGTCGAAGAAGAGGCTCACCCGTGCGTTCTCCCGCCACTTCGCCGGCATGGGCAGGATCAGCTCGTTCTGGCTGACGACGCTGAAATTGCCGCCGTACGGATTGCCGTAGTTGTCGCGCGGCCCGAGCCAGTCCTCGCGGAAGCCGCGGACCGAGTCCGGGCCGCCGCCGAACTGCTGCTGGAAGGGCGGGATGGCCGTGGTCTTGCCGAGCGGCGCGCCGTAGAAGACGTTGTCCATCAGCGAGAGGGTGAGGTCGTGCCGCCAGATCGGCACGTACTGCTGGAACGCGAAGTTGCCGACCCAATACTTCACCGTGCTTCCCGGCGCGGTGATGCGCAAGGTGAGCGCGGTGCGGTTGCCGCGGTCGGCGAACAGCGTGCGGTTGCGGTCATCGCGCCCCCACCCGGCGACGATCTGCACGTCGTGGAAGTCGGTGCCGTAGAGCTGGAAGTCGTTGTTGCTGTAGTCCTCGTGCACCAGGCGACTGTAGGGATTGCCGTTCTGCTGCACCCATTCCTGCGCCTGCTGCGCGCTGCTCAAGGAGGTGGTGAGCAGCTTCGAGCTGTCGAACACCGCGCCCAGGGTGAGGTACTGCCAGAGCGTGATCGGGTAGCTCCAGGTGGGACCCACGCTCAGGGTCTTCGAGGAGAAGTTGGAGGAAGACGACACGAACTGCGTGACGTCGCTGTAGCTCACCGACAGCGTCTGACTGACGCCGTTCATGGTGATGTACGGATTGGTGTACGCGACCGTGTAGACCTTGTTGAACGCCCCGCCCTCCAGGTTGATGGCAAAGCGGTCGCCGGTGCCGAGGAAGTCGGAGTCGGCGTAGTTGGCATTCAGCATCAGCTTGTAGGTGGCGGAGTAGCCGATGCCGCCCGAAAGCTGCGCGGCCGGCCCCTGCGTGATCTTGTAATCGACGTCCACCTGGTCGGGGGACCCCGGCACCCGATTCTTGCTGTAGCTCACGTCCTTGACGTAGGGGAGCCTCTGGATGCGCTGCTTGGAGCGCTCGAGTGACACGTTCGACAGCCAGCCGCCCTCCTGCTGCAGCAGCTCGCGGCGCAGCACCACATCGTTGATCGCCGTCTCGCCGGAGAAGGTGATGTTGCGCACGTAGACGCGGTTGCCCGGGTCGACGAAGAAGGTGAGTGAGACCGTATGATCCTTGTCGTCCGGCGTCGGCACCGGATCGACCTTCGCGAAGGCGTAGCCGTCCTCGCCCAGGCGGTCCTCGATCAGCTTCTCGGTGTTGGTGATGAGCTTGCGATTGAAGGTCTCCCCGGGATGGATCTCGATCAACCGCTCGAGCTCAGCCTTCGGCACCACGAACGTGCCGGCGAGCTTCACCTCGGAGATCTTGTAGACCTGGCCCTGGGTGATGTTGATATCGATGAAGATGTCGCTCTTCTCGGGCGTGATCTGCACCTGGGTGGAGTTGATCTGGAAGTTGGCGTAGCCGCGGTCCATGTAGTAGTCGCGCAGCCGCTCGAGGTCGCCCTGCAGCGACTCGCGCGAGTAGCGGTCGTCCTGCTTGTACCAGGAGAGCCAGTTCGGCGTCTTCAGGTGGAAGGTCTTGAGGATCGCCTTCTGCTTGTACTTCGTGTCGCCCACGAGGTTGATGTCGCGGATCACCGCCCGCTCGCCCTCGTCGATCTTGATCGCGATCTTCACCCGGTTGTCGGTGTCGGGCGTGACCTTGGTGTCGATGGCGACGCCGTACTTGCCGCGGCTGTAGTACTGGTCGGTGAGGTACTGCGTGACGTCATCGAGCGTGGAGCGGTCGAAGATCTTGCCGGGCGCGAGGCCGACGTCGCGCAGCGACTTCTGCAGGTCCTTGGTCTTGATGTCCTTGTTGCCGGAGATGGTGAAGCTCTCGATCGAGGGCCGCTCGAGCACCACCACCACCAGGGTGTTGCCCTCGCGGCGCAGCTCCACATCGCGAAAGAACCCGGTCTGGTAGAGAGCGCGGATGGCCTCGCGCACCCGCTGCGGCGTCAGGTGATCGCCGATGTTCACCGGCAGGTAGTTGAATACCGTGCCCTCGGAGATGCGCTGCAGGCCCTCCACCTTGATGTCGCCGACGGTGAAAACCGCGCTCGGCGAAGCTGTCTGCACCTGAGCGAGCGCGAGCGCCGAATGAACGGCGAGGCCGATCGAGGCCAGCAGCGCGACGCGAGGCTTCATGTTCTGATACCCAACTTTGTCACTTTCGGGCCCACCGGGCCCCCTATCGTTGTCACAATCACGTAATTCGACCCCCGCTCACCGCGGCGGGAAGGACCGCGGCGAGGACTCCCGGACCTCTAGGGGTCCGGTGCTCGCTCACTGATGCTCAGCTGAACTGGCGCGCGATGTCGTTGAAGAGCGCTACTCCCATGAGGAGGATCAGCAGCGCGATCCCCACCTGCTGCCCGAACGCCTGCGCCCGATCCGACATCGGGCTGCCCTTCACCCACTCGACCAGCTGGAAGACGATCTGGCCGCCGTCGAGGAGCGGAATGGGCAGCAGATTCAGGAAACCGAGCGAGAGGGAGATCAGCACCAGGAAATCCAGGAACGAGCTCACGCCGGCGCTGGCCGACTGCCCCGCGTACTCGGCGATCGACACCGGTCCGCTCAGGTTCTGCAGCGACACCTGGCCGAGCAGCATGCGCCAGAAGAGCGTTCCCTG
>Ga0134128_10004013_pt1 | contig 18023 bp, 16 predicted proteins | sample KB31754_FD_96462 | JGI IMG/M metagenome (GOLD analysis project Ga0134128, IMG submission 96462) | Terrestrial soil microbial communities with excess Nitrogen fertilizer from Kellogg Biological Station, Michigan, USA - KB3-175-4 | ecosystem: Environmental > Terrestrial > Soil > Unclassified ... | reverse complement strand
GCTGCAACTCATAGTTGCCAACGACGACAACTACGCTCTAGCTGCCTAAACGCAGCTGACCTCTGACCGGCTCGTGCCTGTGCGACCGAATCAGGGGACGCGTTCACAGGATCGCGATCCGCGTGTGCGACGGGCCGGATCGTTAAGAGTCACCGTCCGCTGGCGCGGCGTCTTCCCTGCCCCTCGGGTAGCGCAGCGTGAGAACCAAAGAGTGGCTACGTACGTAGATCCTGTAGTCTAGGACTTGCGGACGGGGGTTCGATCAAGGGTCGCGCCGATCCGCGAGGATCGGCTGATAACGGAGCTCACATCGGCGAAACCTGACGGCGCTCTCTTCGGAGAGTGGCATGGCAACGCCGAGGGGTAGGAAGAGGGCCAACCTCAGGCCTGCCCTGTAGAGACTCATAGGCTTGCCGCGGACTTTCAGTCCTGGGTGGGTACTAGGATTCCGCTGGAATGGTGGAATAACACGCTCCGCATCCGCACCGTCCGATGAGGTGCGGATGAAGGCATAGTCCAGGCCGCCGCGAAAGCGGCGGGTGTACTGTCCCCCCGCCTCCACCAATGGTGACCGCACTTCCGGCGATGAGCCGGGGGTGCGGTCTGTTTCTGGTGAAACACGCCCGTTAAACGGCATCGTGCTGCATCTCGCGCAGAGCTATCCTTCCTCGTCCCAAGCTGGGCCGTTCGCTGAGGGGCCTCGATGCTGCTCATCCGAGAACTATCCGACACCGAGGCTGCCTATGTGGCCGGGATCATCGACGGCGAGGGAACCATTACGCTCACGCGCACCCATCGCAGCGAGCGCCGGCGGCCCATCGTGAGCATCAGCAGCACCGAGCTGTCTCTGTTGCGGTACGTGCGATCAGTTATCGGGGCAGGCCGTATCACCGGAAAAATCACTGCCAAGGACCATCATTCGCCGAGCTACGCGTACGTACTTTCTAGTCGGCAGGCACTCGCTCTACTCGCGCAGATTGCCAAGCACCTTCGCACTTACAAATTGCAACGCTGCCGCTTGCTGCTCGATGACTATGTTGCAGTCACGCCGCGAAACGGACGCTATACGCCCTCGCAACGTGCGGCGAAGGAATTATTCGAGAAACGCTTCTTTGCGCTCTCCATTCGCGCCGGAACCAACGGCCGCGGTCGCTCATTGAACGGAGACGATGACGACCGAGGATACCGAGCCGCTTTCGAGGCGCGGACGGGCCGGCCGTGAGGAGGAAGGCGGGCTCATCGGCGCGCGCACACTCATGTCGCTCGGCGAATTACGCGGAGCGGTGAATGAGTGCCGGCGTTGCTCGTTGTGGAAGTCCACGACGCAGGGAGTGCCCGGCGAAGGCTTGGCGCCCTCGCGGCTGATGCTGGTCGGCGAAGCGCCCGGCGACTCGGAAGATCTGCAGGGACATCCCTTCGTCGGACCCGCAGGGGCCATCCTCGATCGTGCGCTGAAGGATGCTGGCCTCGGACGCGAAGCCGTCTACATCACCAACGCCGTCAAGCACTTCAAGTTCGAGCCACGCGGCAAGCGAAGGCTGCACATCAAGCCGAGCGCGAGCGAGATCGAGGCCTGTCACTGGTGGCTCGGCGAGGAGCTGCGACTGGTGGCGCCAAAGCTCGTGATGGCGCTCGGCGGAACGGCTGCGCGCGCCCTGCTCGGCCATCCGGTGATCGTGTCGCAACTGCGCGGCTCGCCGACCAGACTTTCCCCGACGTCCCATCTCTGGGTGACCATTCACCCATCATTTCTGCTTCGCGTTCCCGACGACGCACAACGACGCAACGAATACGCGCGCTTCGTGAAGGAGCTGAAGGACGCGCTGGCCTGGATCGAGAAGCACTGAGTCTATTGGCGCAACGGCGGCTTTGGCCCGCTCACTCATTCGCTTTCGGCCTTCCATCGAGCGATACGAGCGAACCATAAAGGTCAGGCCGCCGGTCGCGGAAGACGAACCAGTTGTTCCGCAGGGCCGCCGTCTCTTCGAGGTCGAATGTCGCGGTGAGCACGGCGTCTCCCTCCTCGGGCGCTTCCGCGACCCTCGCGCCCATCGCATCCGTGATGAACGACGAGCCGTAGAAACGTATGTACAGCCCGTCCGGGTCCTGCAGTGAGCGCTCGAGGCCGTATCGGTTCGCGGCGGCGAGTGGGATGAGATTCGCAGCGGCATGCCCCTGTTGGGTCCGTTGCCAGTGCTCGCGGGAATTCACCGGCAGCGCGGGTGGAGGCTCCGTGCCGATGGCCGTCGGGTAGAGCAGGACTTCCGCACCGGCGAGCGTCATCGCGCGTGCCGCCTCGGGAAACCACTGGTCCCAGCAGATCCCGACTCCGAGCCGCGCGTACCGCGTCTGCCACACCTTGAAGCCGGTGTCGCCGGGACTGAAGTAATTCTTCTCCTGGTACCCCGGGCCATTGGGGATGTGGGACTTGCGGTAGATGCCGAGCCGCGAGCCGTCGGCATCGAGAATGACGATGGAGTTAAAAAAGGCCGGGCCCGCGCGCTCGAAGAAGCTGATGGGCAGGACCACTCCCAACTCGCGCGCGACGCCGCTGAAATGCCGGACTGCAGGGTTTTCCTCTGCGGTACGGGCGAGCTTGAGATGCCGGGCATCCTGCTCGATGCAGAAATACGGCGTCTCGAAGAGCTCAGGCAGCAGGATGACCTGCGCCCCGCGCGCCGCCGCTTCCCGTACCAACAGTTCCGCTTTCGCAATGTTGGCGGCGGCATCCCAGCCGCAGGCCATCTGGACCGCCGCAACCGTGACGGGGCGAGGCGCTTGGCGGAAATGCTCAGGTGTCTCGGACATCAGGCTTGGCTCCCGTTTTTCGGCGGTCGGCCACTGACCGGCGAACCTGCTCGGTGATGCGCATGGCGGTCTCGAGCGCCATCAGGCCGGCCTCACCCGTGACAACGGGAGGGCGTCCTTCGCGGATGCAGGTGAGGAAAGAGTCGATCTCCGCTTTCAGCGCATCTCCGGGATCGAGGCTCTGCTCCTCGATGTTGACCGGCAGCGGTCCGGGCGGCTCGCCCGGGCCGCGCTTGCGGATGAGCGTCAGAATCTTCTGCTGCAGATCCAGCGAGAGGTAGGCGTCGTCTTCGAAAATGCGCATTTTGCGCTCGGTTTTCAAGCTGACGCGGCTGGCCGTGGCGTTGACGACGCATCCGTTGATGAAAGTGATGCGCGCATTGGCGATATCGATGTCTTCGGAGAAGACCGGCGTCCCCACCGCATCGATGGCTTTGACGGGCGAGCCGACGATGGTCTGGACGATGTCGATATCGTGGATCATGAGATCGAGAACCACATTCACGTCAGTGCCCCGCTCACGATACGGGGCCAGCCTGTGACACTCGACGAAGCGCGGCGCCCGCAGGTACGGCTCTGCAGCCAGGATGGCCGAATTGAAGCGCTCGAGGTGCCCTACCTGCAGTATGCGTCCGCGGCGGGAGGCGAGCTCGATCAGGTCGCGCGCCTCATCCGGTGTCTCGGTGATCGGTTTCTCGACCAACACGTGCGCGCCGGACTCGAGGAAGTCTCGCGCTATCGAATGATGTGCCGGTGTCGGCGTGACGACGCTGACCGCCTCGACCGCTCCGAGAAGATCCCGATAATCGGCGATCGCCCGGGTGCCCACCTCCGAAGCCACGGCATCACGCGCCTCCTGTCGGGCATCGACGACACCCACCAGCTCGCATTGCGCGGCCTGTGCGTACTTCTGCGCATGAAACCGCCCCAGGTAACCCACGCCGATTACGGCTGCCGTGACTTTCCGCATAGCCTCTCATTATGACCTGGGATCGGCGGCCCGATCGGATACACTGACCCTATGATGGAGCCTGCCGGCAAACCAGCGCCCCTGGCCCGGGCTCGAGCCTTCCGCCTCGAGACCCGCACCCGGCGCGAGGCGGCCCTTTACGGGGGTGCGCTGGCACTCGGGTTGCTCGTGATTCCGCTGCTCATCTGGATCGTCGGGCACCGGGCGCTCGGCCCGTACACCCATGGCGATGACCCCCGCGGCCTCGGTCCCCTGGCGCTCTATGGGGATTACTTCTCCGGCCTCGCCCATGGCTGGGTCGGCTACTGGGCGGTCGCAGTGGGCCCCGCCCTGCTGATCCTCGCGGGCAGACTCTGGCTGACCCTGCTGCGTCGCCTGCCCCGGGAATGAGCCGTGCGAGCCCAGGGATGTGCCCAGGAGACCACTTTGCGAATCCGGACGCATTCAGGATGTCTCAGCGATACTATTGGCCGTGAGCGCGCAGAGCGCGCCCGGTCGCTGAGTACCGTCCTTCCGTAGACCCCACTCCACTTCCCAAGGACCCCGCGAGCAGCTCCAAGATGTCCAAGCACCTCCGCCGTCCGCTCGGATGGCTAGCCCTTACCCTCGTGTCGGGCCTCTTGGTCGCCGCCACGGCCACCGCCCTGCGGTCCCCCGCCAGCGCCGCATCGATCCTGCCTCACGGGGCACTCGCGCCGACCGAGGATCAGCGCGCCGTCGCCCGCAAGATCGGCCGCATCCTCGAGGAGACCCACTACAGCCGCGCTGCCATCGACGACACCTTTTCCCGCGAGGTGTTCAAGCGCTACCTGGAGTTCCTCGACCCGGAGCACAGCTACTTTCTGGCGAGCGACGTGCAGCAGCTCTCCGTTTACCGGGACCGGTTCGATGACATGATCCATACCGGAAACATAGATCCCGGTTATGTGATCTTCGACCGCTTCAAGCAGCGCAACCGGGAACGGATGCAGTACGCGCTCGAGCTGCTGAAAACGGAGCCCGACTGGAACACGACGGCCAGCTACGATTTCGACCGCGAGCATGCGGCCTGGCCTGCGACTCAGGCGGAAATGGACCAGCTCTGGAAGAAGCGCGTCACCAATGACGCCGTGTCGCTCCTCCTCGCCGGCAAGACCTGGCCGCAGGCGGCGGAGCTGCTGCGCAAGCGCTATCAGACCGTCATCACACGCGTGGACCAGATCAAGTCCGAGGACGTGTTCGAGGACCTGATGAACGCCTACGCTCGCACCTACGATCCGCACACGAGCTACTTCTCGCCGCTGAACTCGGAGGAGTACCGCATCCAGATGAGCCTCAACTACGAGGGCATCGGCGCATCTCTGCAGCTCATCGACAACTACGTCACCATCATGAACGTCATCCAGGGTGGGCCGGCGGCCACCGCCGGGACGCTGAAGCCGAATGACCGCATCACGGGCGTCGGCCAGGGGGATGCCGGTCCGGTCACGGACGTCGTCGGCTGGCGGCTGGATGATGTGGTGCAGCTCATCCGCGGTAAGGCAGGCACTGCGGTGCGGCTGCAGGTGCTGCCGGCAGGCGCCGCGCCCGGCTCCAAGGAGAGGACGCTGCAATTCGTGCGCAATAAAGTGACGTTGAAGGCGCAGGAAGCTCACAGTGAGCTCAAGACCGTGACCGATCACGGCCGCACTTACAGGGTCGGCGTGATCACGGTACCGAGCTTCTACGAGGACATCGCCGCCGAGAATGCCGGCGATCCCAACTATCGCAGCACGACCCGCGACGTGCTGCGTCTGCTCGAGAAGCTCGAAGACCAACACATCGACGGGCTGGTGCTCGACCTGCGTGACAACGGTGGCGGCTATCTGCCCGAGGCGACCGCACTCACGGGCCTCTTCACTCCACACGGTCCGGTCGTGCAGCTACGCGGCCGCAACGGACAGATCGACAAGCTGGACGATCCGGAGGAGGGACCCGCCTACACCGGGCCGCTCGCCGTGCTGGTGAATCGCTACAGCGCATCGGCCTCGGAGATCTTCGCGGGCGCGATACAGGACTATCACCGCGGCCTCATCATCGGTCAGAACACCTTCGGCAAGGGCACGGTGCAGAACCTCGTGCCGCTCGATCGCTGGAGCGACAAGCCGGTCGAAGGCCAGCTCACCGTCACCATCGGCAAGTTCTACCGCATCACCGGCGAGAGCACGCAGCACCGCGGAGTGGTGCCGGACGTAGTCCTACCGTCTCCGATCGACCCGAAAGAAGTCGGTGAGGCCGATCAGCCGGCCTCTTTGCCGTGGGACCGCATCTCGGGCGTACCCTTCACGGTCAGCACGGGAATGTCGGCGGTGCCATCGGTCGCGCAGCTGAGTGCGGCCGAGACGGCTCGGGCGCAGCGTGACCCCAACTATCAGTGGCTGGTCGCGGACATCAACACCATCGATGCCCTGCGTGAACAGCACACCGTCTCCCTCAACCTCACCGCGCGGCGTGAGGAGCGTACCCGCGACGACAAGGCGCTGCTGTCACTCGACAACAGGCGCCGCGCTGCGCTCGGCCTGCCGCCGCTCAAGAGCATGGAGCAGATCGACAAGGACAAAGACAAGATTCCGGACGTGATCCTCGATCAGGCAGCCGACATCACGGCGGACATGATCGCGCTCGACCGCTCCGGCCTGCCCGGCGAGAAGACCGCGAGCACGAACCCGCAACGGGGATCATGAATCGAGACTGGCCAGCCATTAAGCGGTCCAGGGCCGCTCCCTGGACCGCGGGGTCGAATTAGCGATAACGCGGGCTCGCTGCACAAAATCGCCGGGAGCGATTTTGGACGCGCAGCGGCCCCGTAGGGGCGAGGCCCAGGACGGGCCGAGCAACCGCCGCAGGCGACTTGCAGCCAATCAACGCAGGAGGACGCGGTATAGGTCCCAGGTGTCCTCGGCGAGCACGTTGGGCATGCGGGCCGCCGAGAGCCCGCCGGGCTCGGCTCCGAGCGCATCCCCTTCGGAGAAGGCCAGCGACTCGGCCGTCGGCGCCGCATCCGTCGCCGCACGATAGCGGGCGACCTGCATCAGGCGCCCTGACCTCTGTTTGACTTCCTGAGTCAGGTTGCCGGGTCCCCGCAGCAGATCGTCCGCGCGCTCGATCTGCTTCATCAGCGCTTCGCATTCCGCGCGTGAGCCGTATTCGTCGGTGGCTTCCCGGTGGCGCGTGGCCTCGCGCGCCTGCATGACGAGTTGGGTACGGGAGAGCCGCAGGCAGAGCACCTCGGCGTACGCAATCGCCGCGATGTTGATGGCGCGCCGCGCCTCGAGAGAAAGTCCGGTAAACTCGGGGACAGGCTCACGCTCGATTTCCTCGACCGCCTCGCGCGCGGCGACCAGGGACAGCTCCGCGGCCGCCGCGGCGGCACGCGCCTGCGAGATCGTCTGCTCGAGCGCCCGGCGCCTGAAGTAGTGCCAGAACCGTTGCAGCCGTGCGCGCCGGCTCTCGAGCTCGGTCAGACGTGCTGCCTCTTCCGCCGCGAGCCGCTGCGCACCGCGCAGCCGCTGGTCGGCGGCCTGACGCTTCGCGAACACGCGCCGGTTGTGCTCGGCGACGGCCTGGCGGCGCTCGCGCTCCTCCTGTTGGGCCGCAAGCTCGCTGATGAAGCGTTCGAGAAGCTCGTTCCCCGTCTGCCAGAGTCTGCGCAGCTGGTAAAACACCAGCGCCGGAAACGCCGTCTCGGAGACCCCGAGGCGGCCTTCGAGCGCGCCCAGCATCTCCTGTACGCGTTGAGTCGCGCCCTCCTGCTGCTTGATGCGGTCCTTCAGGCGGTAGATTTCCTCCTGCAGCTCGCCATAGGCCTTCTTCAGCTCCGCGCGGTTGCGGAACAGGGCGAGCACGCGATGGTCATCCTCCGCAGTGTCGTCGCGGCGGAGATTGACCTTCAGGAAGCCGAGTTGTCGAAGCGCCATCATGAGACGAACGGCGGCGGGCCGCCGGTTCTCACTCGGCGGCGCTGAGCCTCGTAGCCGTTGAGAAGCGATGCCCCCGCTCCGCGCAGTATTCCAGCCACTTGTTTAACATCATGTTGCGCGCCCAGCGCTGATCCAGTTCACGCTCCGGTTTCCTGGGGGTCTCAGGGGCGGCCCGGAGCGTCCGGAGCGCCGGTTGGCCGTGGTTTACTCCCTGGCCCGTCGCCCATTCCTGCGCCTCGACGAGATGCGCGTCATGGTAGATGCACAGGCGCATATCGGGGTAGGCCACGGCACCGGCGGTCCCGGGCAAGACGTAGGTCAGGTCGGCGGTGCTGGTATAGGGCGAGCGGCCGGTGACCGTGAGAAGGAGATCACAATCGCCGGTCACGTGCGAGCAGTGCCGGCCTTCCAGGCGCTGGAGATCTCCTGCGAGCCAGCCGAGGCGGATGAAATTGCTCTCGTACAGGCTCATGAGCGCGACGAAGCTGCGCGGCCGCGCACGCCAGGAGACTCGTGTCAGGGTGTCATTGAGCATCACCCCGACTATAACGTACGTCCGTGACACTGCAAGCCATGCAACGACGGTTTTTTAGACCGTCGTCGCGGAACTTTCCAGCACGGAACTTGCACGCCACTCAGTCCGGGTTCCAGGTCCCGATGGCCTCCGGGAACCTTCTCTCGGCATTGATTCCGGGCGCCGACAGAGCGCTTCCCGGAACGGCTACGGCCGCAGCCGCCGCTCGATGCCGGTGGTGTTGAGAATACGGGCGGCGATCTCCTCGATCGAGCATTCGGTGGTATCGAGCGTCGGGATGCGCAGGCGCGCGATCAGCGCCTCGGCCGCGCGCAGCTCGTAGCTCACCTGCTGCTGTGAGGCATAGCGGCTCTGCGGGCGGCGCTCGTTGCGGATCTGTTGCAGTCGCTCGGGCTTGATGGTGAGGGCATAAAGCTTGCGACGATGCGGCTCGAGCCGGGCCGGAAGCTGTCCGGATTCGAGGTCGTCCTCGGTAAGCGGATAATTGGCTGCGAATACGCCGTATTGCAGCGCAAGATAGAGACAGGTCGGGGTCTTCCCGGAGCGGGAGACGCCGACCAGTATGACATCGGCATGGGCATAGTCGCCGCCGGTGCCGTCATCGTTGGCCAACGCGAAGTTGGTAGCGTTGATGCGCGCCGTATACGCGCTCAGGTCGGCAATGCCGTGCGCGCGGCCGGCCCGATGGGTGGAGCGGGTGTTGAGCTCGCGCTCCAGAGGGCCCACGAAAGCGGCAAAGAAGTCGAGAAAGAGGCCATTGGCGCGCATCACCACATCGCGCAGCTCGTCCTGCACCAGCGTGCTGAACACGATCGGCCGGAGCCCTTCCTCCTGAGCGGCGCGGTCGATTCTGCGCACCGCCTCCTCCGCCTTGTCAAGGGTCGATACAAATGGCAAAGTCACGGGGCGAAACTGCAAACCCTCGAACTGGGTCATGAGGCTGTGGCCCAGCGTTTCAGCGGTCACTCCCGTCTGGTCCGATACGAAGAATACGGTTCGACGGCTCACGGTGTGCGGCTCGACTGCGGAGGGCCCAAGTCTTCCACCGCGCGCGGCGCGGAGCAAGCGGAGTTCTCTTGAACGCATACGTCATTCCCCTCGAGCGGTTAGGAATGGGCGACTTGGACCGCGTGGGCGGCAAGAATGCCTCGCTCGGCGAGATGATCGGCTCGCTCGCCAAGCTGGGTGTGCGCGTGCCGGGCGGCTTCGCCACCACCGCGCACGCCTTCAGAGAGTTTCTCGAGCAGGGCGGCCTCGGCGCCCGCATCCGTGCGGAGCTCGCCGCACTCGATGTCGACGATGTGACTCGGCTCGCCGTCGCCGGCGCGCGGATCCGCCAATGGGTGCTGTCGACGCCCTTCCCTCCTGCCCTGCAGCAGGCGGTGAAAGACGAGCTGCGCCGGATGAGCGGCGGCGCGGAGATCGCCGTGGCCGTACGCTCCTCCGCGACCGCGGAGGACCTGCCGGATGCCTCCTTCGCCGGACAGCAGGAGACTTTTCTCAATGTCCGCGGCGAAGCGCGCGTGCTCGAGACGATGCACGAGGTGTTCGCGTCCCTCTTCAATGACCGGGCGATCTCATACCGGGTACATCAGGGCTTCGATCACGGTGCGGTAGCGCTATCGGCAGGCGTGCAGCACATGGTGCGCAGCGATCTCGGCGCCAGCGGTGTCATGTTCACGCTGGATACCGACTCGGGCTTCCGCGATGTCGTATTCATAACAGCCTCCTACGGGCTCGGCGAGACCGTGGTGCAGGGTGCGGTCAACCCCGACGAGTTCTACGTCTACAAGCCGGCGCTGCGGGCCGGCAGGCACGCCGTATTGCGCCGCAATCTCGGCGCCAAGGCCATCAAGATGGTCTACGCGCCCGCAGGCTCCCGCGAGCGCGTGCAGATCATACCGGTGCCGGAGGCCGAGCGGACGCGCTTTTGCCTCACCGACGCGGATCTCACGGCTCTCGCCCGACAGGCGCTCATCATCGAGGAGCACTATCGCCAGCCGATGGACATCGAGTGGGGCAAGGACGGCGCCAACGGCGAGATCTTCATCCTGCAGGCCCGGCCGGAAACCGTGCAGAGTCGTGCCGGACGAACGATCCAACGTTTCTCGCTGAAGTCACGCTCGCAGATCCTCAGCACCGGCCGCAGCATCGGCCAGCGGATCGGCGCCGGACCGGCGCGCATCATCCGGGACGTATCCGAGATGGCCCGCGTGCAGGCGGGCGACGTGTTGGTCGCCGACATGACCGACCTCGACTGGGAGCCGGTAATGAAGCGCTCGGCGGCGATCGTCACCAATCGCGGCGGCCGCACCTGCCACGCGGCGATCATCGCGCGCGAGCTCGGCATTCCGGCCGTAGTCGGCTGCGGCGATGCGACGCAGCGGATCAGCGAGGGGCAGGAGGTCACCGTCTCCTGCGCCGAGGGCGACACCGGGTACGTCTACGCCGGCCTGCTCGAGTTCGAGCGCAAGCAGATCGAGCTCGACTCGCTGCCGAAGATCCCGGTGAAGATCATGATGAACGTCGGCAATCCCGATCGGGCGTTCGACTTCGCCGGCATTCCCAACCGCGGCGTCGGCCTCGCGCGGCTGGAGTTCATCATCAACCGGATGATCGGCGTGCACCCGCGGGCACTCCTCGAGTACGAGCTCCTGGACGAAGACCTCAAGGCGCAGATCAGCGCGCAGATGGCAGGCTATGCGGATCCCGTCAGCTTCTACGTCGAGAAGCTCGCCGAGGGCATCGCGCAGATCGCCGCGGCATTTGCGCCGGAGCCGGTGATCGTGCGCCTGTCGGATTTCAAGTCCAACGAGTATGCCAACCTCATCGGTGGCAGCCGCTACGAGCCGGACGAGGAGAACCCGATGCTCGGCTTCCGCGGCGCGTCGCGCTACGTGGATGAGACGTTCCGCCCGTGCTTCGAGCTCGAATGCCGCGCGCTCAAGCGCGTGCGCGACCTGATGGGCCTTGTCAACGTGCAGGTGATGGTCCCCTTCGTGCGCAGCGTCAAAGAAGCGAAGAAAGTGACGGAGCTGCTCGCCCTCAACGGCCTCGGCCGCGGCGAGAACGGCCTCAAGGTCATCATGATGTGCGAGCTGCCGACCAACGCGCTGCTCGCAGAGGAATACCTCGAGCATTTCGACGGCATGTCCATCGGCTCGAACGATCTGACCCAACTCACGCTCGGCCTCGATCGGGATTCGGCCATCATGGCGCAGCACTTCGACGAGCGCGACGAGGCGGTCAAGCGCCTGCTCGGCATGGCGATCGCGGCCTGCCGCAGGCGCGGCAAGTACATCGGCATCTGCGGCCAGGGGCCCTCCGACCATCCGGACCTCGCACGCTGGCTGCTCGATCAGGGAATCGAGAGCATGTCTCTGAACCCGGACACCGTGGTCGAGACGTGGCTGTTCTTGGCATCTGGCTGAAAGTCGCCTGGCGGCGCTTTCAGCGACCCGCCCATTCACGTATTCGGGCTCGCGGGCCAAAGGCGGCTTTGGCCCGCTTACTCGCGAGCTTGTTACAAAGACTTGACGCCCGCGTAGGCCGGGGCGAAGAGCCGCGCCCGGTAATACTTCAGCTCCTCGATCGACTCGCGGATGTCGGCGAGCGCGAGATGCGAGCTCTGCTTGGCGATGCCCGCCGCGACAGCCGGCGCCCACCGCCGGGCCAGCTCCTTCAAGGTGCTGACATCGAGGCTGCGGTAGTGGAAGAACTTCTCGAGCTGCGGCATGTGGCGCGCGAGGAACCGTCGGTCCTGGCAGATGCTGTTGCCGCACATCGGTGAGGCGCCGGGAGCAACCAGCGGGGCCAGGAACTCGAGCGTGCGCGCTTCGGCCTGCGCGACGCCGATCCGACTCGCCCGCACCCGCGCCACCAGGCCGGAGGAGCCGTGCTGCCGCTGGTTCCAGTCGTCCATCCGCGCCAGCACCTCATCGGACTGGTGAATGGCCATGACCGGCCCCTCCGCGAGCACCGAGAGCTCCTTGTCGGTGACGATCGTGGCGATCTCGATGATAGAGTCCGTGTCGGGCTTGAGTCCCGTCATCTCGAGGTCGATCCAGATCAGATTCTCTGCGCTCGGCATACCGTGAGTGTAGCAACCTTCGATGCGCGCGTGATCGCCGCTTTCGGCCGGCACCTCCTCGTCCAGGAGGCCTCCGGCCGTATCATCAGAGCACGGCCTTTCGGGCGCGACCTGGGTGCGGTGTGTGGCGATGAGGTCCGCTGCCGCAACGATCCGCACCATGCCGAGGTGCACGTGCTGGAAGTGCTCCCCCGGCGCACGGGCCTGTACCGATCGAATGCGCGCGGCCGTGTCGAGCCGGTGCTCGCGAACGTCACGCGGCTGTTGGTCGTCATTGCGACCCTCCCGCCGCCCGATCCGTTCGTCGCCGACCGCTACCTCGCGGCCGCCGCGTCCGCGGGTATCGCCGCCACGCCCGTGCTCAACAAAGCCGAGCTCGGTGTCGATGAAGCACTGCGGACGCAACTCGAGGTCTACGCGGCCGCGGGCTATCAGTGCATCACCGTCTCCGCGGCCACCGGTGAGGGTGTCGGCCTGCTGCTGGCGGCATGCGCCGGCCAGGTCGCGGCGCTGGTCGGACAGTCGGGTGTCGGCAAGTCATCGCTCGTCCGCCGCCTGGCTCCCGATGCCGAGGTCGAGATCGGCGGGCTGATCCGCGAGGAGGAAGGACGCCATACGACGACTGTCTCGCGTCTGTACGAGCTCGCAGGCGGAGGCAGGCTCATCGACTCCCCGGGTGTGCGCGACTTTGCGCCGGCCGTCGCCCACCTCGATCCGCGCCATCTCGGGTTCGTGGAAGTGGCGCGTCTGGCTCCCGGCTGTCGGTTCCTCGACTGCCGCCACATGCGCGAACCGGATTGCGCCGTGCGACAGGCGGTCGAGTCGGGATCGATGGATGCCAGGCGATACGAGAGTTATCGGCGCCTGCGGCGCCTTGCCGAGGACCTCACGGCGGTCAGGCGGGGAAAGCAGAGGCGCTGAACGATCACACGACGGTCTGCCGCCCGGTGAGCGCGTGCGCCAGCGTGCCGCCGTCGACGTACTCGAGCTCTCCGCCAATCGGCACGCCGTGGGCGATCCGGCTGGCACGCAGTCCGCGGCGAGTAGCGAGCTCGGCGAGAAAATGCGCCGTGGCCTCCCCCTCGACGGTCGGGTTGGTGGCGAGAATCAACTCGCGGACCGAGCCCTCCTCGAGGATGGCCTCGAGCTCACGGATACCGAGCTGCTCCGGGCCGACACCGTCGAGCGGCGACAGGTGGCCCATCAACACGAAGTAGCGCCCGCGGTAACTGCCCGACTGCTCGATGGCGACGACATCCGCCGGGGATTCCACTGCGCAAAGGAGCGACGTCTCGCGCTGCGGCGCGGCGCAGATCGAGCACAGCTCCTCCTCGGTGAGCATGCGGCAACGCCGACAGCGAGTCACCGAAGCCAGCGCGCCGTCGAGCGCCTGTGCAAGCGTGCGCGCCGCAGGCCGTGCGTCCTGGAGCAGGTGGAAGGCCATGCGCTGAGCCGTCTTCGGCCCGACGCCCGGGAGCGATCGCAGGGCTTCGATGAGCTGGGCGAGGCGGGGAGAGTGCTTCATGATCAGCTGCAGTAAATTCCGACTATCAGTAAGCGGGCGGGAGCCGCCTTCCGCCCGCGGGATCGAAATAGTCCGGCCCAGGCTCGGTAAAAGCGCCGCAGGCGACTTTTACCCAATCTAAAAAGGCAGTTTCATGCCCGGGGGGAGCTGCAGGCCTGCCGTCATGGACGACATTTTCTCCTGCACCTTCGCCTCCACCTTATGGACGGCATCGTTGACCGCCGCGGCAATGAGATCCTCGAGCATCTCGCGGTCCTCGCCGATCACGGCAGGCTCGATCTGCACGCGGCGGGTCTCGTGCCGGCCGCTCATGGTCACCTTCACCATGCCGCCACCGGCCTCGCCGACCACCTCCAGCGCCGCGATCTCCTCCTGGACCTTCTGCATGTTGGCCTGCATGGCCTGGGCCTGCTTCATCAGATTGTTGAAATTCCCCTTCATGGTCTCTCCGCAGATTGATGGCCTATTTTAAGGGCCGGATGGTCTCGGGGAGGGGCGTTGCGCCGAAACGCTCGCGAAAGCCCTGGACGCCGGGGTCGGCCTCGAAGGCGCGGCGCGTGGCGTCGGCCTCCTCCTGAGAGACGCGTTCCCCCGCTTGAGCCGGGGTCTCGGGCTGCGCTGCCGTCGTGGTGAACTCCAGGCGTACCGGCTCGCCATAATGCCGCGCGAGGGCCTGGGCGAGTTTCTCCTCCACCGCGGGGGTCCGCATGAACTTGCTGCGCGGATCGAGCGCCAGTCGTACGACCGCGCCCTCGCGCCCGACGAGCGCGCAGTGCGTCGCAAGCTGCCGTGCCGCGCCTTGCAGCTCCATCGCGGAAATGGTGGCACCCCAGTCCTCTGTACCCGCCGGAGTGGCGACCGCCGCAGCCGGCGTGGCCGGAGGCGGCACGCGCCTGGATGCGCCGTCCGGACCCTCTGAGACCCTCATCTGCGCGCCTGGCGTGGGACTCGGGGCACGAGCCCCGGCGCCTGGGACGGCGGTTGGTGCCGCCCCGGCCTCGCTCTGCGGACGGAACGCGACCATCCTGAGGAGGGCCATCTCGAAGCCGGTGCGTGGATCGGAAGCCAGGGCAAGGTCCCGCCGGCCGACGATGGCGGTCTGGTAATAGAGCTGCACGTCCTCGGGAGGGATCGCGTGGGCCAGACGCTCGAGCAGCTCCGTGGCATAGAGATCGTCCCCGTCGTAATCCTTGACCACCTGTTTGAGGGCGACCCGAGCGAGCAGCGAGCCGAGCTCGTCGAGCACTTGGGCATAATCGGGCGCCCACTCCTCGAGGGATCTGGCATAGCGCATGAGCTCGGCCGCATCCGCGGCCGCCAGCCGCTCCGCCAGTTGCAGCACGTGATCGCGGGAGATCGTGCCGAGCATGGCCCGCGCTTCCGACTGGCCCGCACGCCCGCCGCCGAAGGCGATGAGCTGGTCGAGGAGCGACAGGCCATCCCGCATGCTGCCGTCCGCGGCCTGCGCGAGCAGCGCAAGAGCGGCCGGCTCGAACCCAATGCCTTCCTTCTCGAGAATGGTGCGCAGATGCGCGGCGATCTGCGCGAGCGGAATCCTCTTGAGGTTGAACTGCAGGCAGCGCGAGAGCACCGTGACCGGCAGTTTCTGGGGGTCGGTGGTGGCCAGGAGGAACTTCACGTGCGGCGGCGGCTCCTCCAGGGTCTTCAGGAGCGCGTTGAAGGAGTGTGTCGAGAGCATGTGTACCTCGTCGATCAGGTACACCTTGTAGCGGCCTCGGGTGGGTGCGTACTGCACGTTGTCGAGCAGCTCACGTGTGTCGTCCACCTTGGTGCGCGAAGCCGCATCGACCTCGATGAGGTCAACGAAACGGCCGGCGTCGATCTCGCGGCAGCTGGCGCACTCGCCGCAGGGAGTCGGCGTGACGCCTTTCTCGCAGTTGAGACACTTGGCGAGAATGCGCGCAATGGTGGTCTTGCCCACGCCGCGCGTGCCGGTGAAGAGGAAGGCATGATGCACGCGACCGGTCTCGAGCGCGTTCACGAGGGCACGGCGCACATGATCCTGGCCGATCAGCTCGGCAAAGGTCCGCGGCCGCCACTTGCGCGCGAGCGCCGTGTAGGTTTCAGTCATTGCTAGCCTTGCGTGGAGGCGGCCCGCATCAGCGAGAGCTCCGGCACCCGACGTCGCCGCTGCCGCTGCTGCCTTCCGGCCCTGACGGGGTTCACGACTGGTCGTCGCGGAGTAGCCGACACGGGCCACCATAGCCTTTACGTGCCCCGGCACCGCGTACGAAAGCTGAGGCTCCGGCGCCGGCCGCAGGACTGGGAAACCCCATGCCTGCCGGCGCCGCTCGCCAGCGGCGAATGATATCAGAACGGCTCTCGGCCTCGTGCTTGCAGCGCCCCGGGCCCTCTGCTACAAAGCCGGGGTCTTGGGGAGTAGCCGCCCGGCGCTGGTCGGGCCGTACGTCAACACGCTTGAGCGCTCCGCTCATGGCGTACGGGGTCCTGGTGGGGCATGGCGAGACCAACGGCTGAAGCCCTCGAGGCGAGCGACGGGGGTCCTCGGCCGTGGTCCACCCACCCGCTCGGATCGAGGTCCCTGATGGAATCCTTTCTGATCAGCCTGTCGACGGTGGCCGTCGCGGAGATGGGCGATCGCACGCAGCTCCTCTCGCTCATGCTGGCAGCGCGCTTTCGCCGACCGTGGCCGATCCTCGCCGGTGTGCTCTGTGCAACGCTTGCCAATCACGCCGTCGCCGGCTTCGTAGGCCAGCGGCTCGGCCACGCGCTCACGCCGCGCATACTGGACGCCACCGTCGGGATCAGCATGATCGTCATGTCACTTTGGACGCTGAAACCTGACACCCTCGACGAAGCATCGACGGCGGGAAGCCGCAGGGGCGCGTTCCTGGCTACGCTGGTCACCATCTTCATCGCCGAGATCGGCGACAAGACTCAGATTGCCACCATCGCACTGGCCGCCGCCTACTCCAACCTGTTGGCGGTAGTCGCGGGCACCACCACCGGGATGGTGCTCGCCAACGCACCGGTTGTCTTCTTCGGCAAGACGTTCTCGGCTCGCCTGCCGCTCAAATGGATCCGCTACCTCGCAAGCGCCATATTCCTCGCGCTCGGCTTGTTCTTTTTCGTGCGTGGATTTGGCGGCGCAGCGTAGCTTGGATTCCGGCAACGCGCCGGTCATCTGCGTTTGAACCATCGCTCCGGCGTTGCGACACTCACCCGAGTCACGGCCAACGTGGGTGCCCACCATGTCCCGGCGGAACTTGAGCTCTCTCAGAGCAGTAGCCTGTATTCCGGCCTTCCTCGTAGCGAGCTGCGGAGGCGGGATGATGGGCGGCTACGGCGGCGCCATGAGCAGCAACATGAGCACCGGCATGATGGGTCCTTCCCCGATGATGATGTCGATGCCCTCCGTGATGTTCAGCTCGCCTACTCAGGCGGCGACGATTCATCTGGGGCAGGGCGTGACGCTCGCATGGAGCTCGAGCGGTGCAATGTCCTGCTCCGCATCGAGTTCGAGCGACATCGGTGGCGCTTTCAGCGGCAATCAACCTGTCAACGGATCGATGACCGTAGCGCCTGTCGGAACCGGCACGGTCACGTACACGCTGTCCTGCTCGGGAGGCAACGACGGCACGGCATCGGCCAGGACGGCCCCGATCACGGTGCTTCCCTCCATCCTGAGCATGCTGTCCCCGAACACCATTACGACCATCGGCTCGACGATCGATCCCATCGAGAAGGGTGGCAATCCCAACGGGCTCGCCATTGCGCCGGCAACCTCCGGCCTGGTGACCGCCGGTGATCTGATCGTCTGCAACTTCAACGACGGTGCGACCAACACGGAGGGAAAGGGAACGACCATTGTCGGCCTGCACCCGACGCCCGGCGCCTCGCCCTATCGCATTGCCCAATCACCTTCCTTGCAGGGATGTAACGCCCTCGCCGCCTTCCCGGACGACAGCATCGCGGCGGCGGCCTTCTCGGCGAACCAGAACCCGCTCGTCGCCCCCTCCGGCACCGTGGGCACGCCGTTCTCTGCCGACACGTTCGCGGGTCCCTGGGGCGGGGCTTTTGCGGCAGCCAACGGTCAGAATCCTGCCGCGCTCTACGTCTCCAATGTGAATGGAACGATCGATCGCATCACGTTGAGCGGGGACACCCAGACCGGC
>Ga0134128_10004011_pt1 | contig 18026 bp, 18 predicted proteins | sample KB31754_FD_96462 | JGI IMG/M metagenome (GOLD analysis project Ga0134128, IMG submission 96462) | Terrestrial soil microbial communities with excess Nitrogen fertilizer from Kellogg Biological Station, Michigan, USA - KB3-175-4 | ecosystem: Environmental > Terrestrial > Soil > Unclassified ... | reverse complement strand
GGTGAGGTTTTGTCGTCTGCCGCTTTCTGCCGTAGAGCCGTGGCTTGATCGTCAGTGAGGCCGGTTGCATCAGGAAATGTCCAAGGACAGATGCGCTGAAACTGAACCACCGGTAAAGAACACTTCGCCATATTCAAGGCGTTCGTAAAACGCACGGTCAACGTGGTGTCGTCAACACTTGCCGCTTCCCCGATACCGACGAACTTGACAATGGAGTCGGACGAGAAGACTTCGTTCACAACGTCATAGAAGACGAACCGGAACACAGCGGACGCACCACGGAAGCCACGGCCTTGTTCAGCTTCGTAGTTGCGCCAGATGGTTCTATCCGGGTCCGCAATCTTGAGTGTGACCGTAGGAATCGTGTCGATGCCGAGAGAGCTTGACGCCTGAATCATCGCCAGATTCGAGTTCTGAATCCGGGGGGTATAGTCGTTGCCGCCCCATTGCACACCGGTTGTTGCCGCTCGTAGATCGTGCGTAGACAACCGCAATACGCTTTCGTCGCTGAAAGTAATTTCAACGAGCAATAGCGGCTGCGCCGTTAGGGACTGTTCCTTGTAGGTTTGAATGTTGACGAGGGGCATAGGGCGGGATGCCGGGTGTGATTCCGTGCCGCAAAAGAAAGCGTTATAGCGGCGTGCGTGGATTCGCCACGTCACCACAGCACCGAGCTTCAGTATTTATGGTTGTTTGGGAGTGGGCGGGACTGCTAAACTCGCTGCTAAAGCAATATGGAACTGGTTAAGAGTCTATGGCAAGTGATTGGGAGTGCGGCTATCGCAGTCGTGATCCTGCTCTGGTGGGTTAAGGCTTATTTCGAGCCATACTTGAAGAAGAAGGCCGAGAACCTTGCTACCCATGAAGATATTCAAAGGCTCATCGAGCAGGTGCGTGAGACAGAACGTGTCAAGGCCGATATCCTCCAGTCGATGTGGGACACGCAGGAGCGGTGGACAGCACGCAAGGATTTCTATTGCCACCTCACAACTGACCTAACCAAAATATTGCTCCAACTCGAAGTTCTTACCCGATCTAGTGGAAATGATCTGAAGACGATTCCCTCACTACTTGAAGCGATAGGCTCCCAACTTGACAACAACACAATAGGGCTGAATGTTGCAAGGCTGTTTGCGTCGGAAAACGTTCTAAGCAAATACTATGCGTTAACTAAGACCATTGTTGATATGTTCACTGCACGTCAAAAGGACGCATGGGCAAGTCTGGACAGCCATCTACTGCAAATTAGGTTGCACTTGGAAGCCTTTATTGTCGCTGCAAGACAGGATCTCGGCAACTAGCCCGCAAACTCCGCAATCCGCAGCGTCACCGAACAGTTGTTGACCCCGTTATACGTCACCTGAAAATTGTCCTGATCGAACCGGCAGTTTGGGTGGACATTGCCCGCTTCGAGATCCATAAAACTGAACGTCCCATACCGACCGCTCATTGAATTAAAGAACTCTTCGAGTGTCTTCACGTCCGCTGTCGGAATCGACCGATAGCTCACCACGAACGTGCGAAGCGGATTCGTGCGCCACGAGTACGACCACCGGACGCCGCAGGGCATGTCCACCTTGGTATGGAGGAAAGCGGGAGCCGTCGTGTACGGATACTGCGACACGATGTGACCGCCGCCGATAAGGGGAAAGGTTGCCACTACTGGACCGCCCGCAAGCGCAACGTGATATCCCAACGTTTCGGCTTGCTCTGGATTGCTTTAAACACATCGTCAACGAAGACGAGGTTTGTGTACGCCATGCTAACGCCAGTGTCCGGGTCCGTTCCGAGATCAAGAGAGAAGGTGTTGATATCGGCTCCGTGCATAGACAACCAAAAGGTGTACAGGGCGTTATATGAGGTTTGATCCACACCGGTATACTTCAAAACGAACTCTGCCTTCGGCGTTTGCTGAACGAATCGTTGTTCCTGATCGTTAAGGAATCGGAGCACCCGTGTCGTCCATTTCGTATTGCGTTCGAGCGGGTACATGGCCCTTCTCGAAAAGGAAATCGTCGGGAACGTAACGGGCATTATCGAGCCTGCCTGATCGAGTCAACGACCGAATGGTTCATGTTGACGGCGTGGCTGATCGCATTCGCTATGGGTTGCCAGTGGTCCACAATGCTCTTGCTGTCCAGTGCGTTCACATGAAGATTGAGAACCACAGCCTGTCCGGGACCGGTAATGTGCGACTGGTTTCCGCTAATGTCGAAGGTCTCGGACATCGACGGCGGCAAGCGGTCATACGAACCGGCCACATTGTTTTGCATTTGGTTGTAGCGTTCCTGTACGCTCATGCCGCTCAACATGGAAACGAAGCCCAACGCCATCGAAGCAACCATGCCGACCGGCCCCAAGACGTTTAAAGATTTCGACAACCCAGAGAGCGCCTGTGTGACGCCGCCGACGAGCGCCGCCGATGCCGCAAGCGATCCTTGAACGCCGCCCTGATGGAATCCTGCGAATGCGCCGATACCAGCGCCCGCCAAATCAAGACCACTGCTCAAGTAGTTGACATGCCCCGCACCCGGCGAGACATCGCCCACACGTGCCCTGAAGAACGCAATGTCAGGGTCGGTATTAGCCGTAATCGCATGGACATCACCACCGCTGGCGTTCCGTGATCCAGCATCCGTATGGAACAGAGACGAAAGCGCACTGCCCAACGATGCTCCACCGGGCAAGAACGACAGGGCCTTTGACAAGACGGAGCCAGTTGCAGGCGTGCTCGTGCCGCCGCCCGCCGTTGACCTACCTGTGAGCGCCGCCGTTAAATTGTTGATGGCGTCGGTGTTTTCCTTGCGAGAGCGGATTTCGGGTGACGCCTGATCTATGCCAAGCGGTGTTCCCTGAAGAGCCTTTCCAAGCCAATTGGGGTTCCCCTGCCCGTCCAATTCGTGCGGCGTCAAGAATCCCTGCACATGCGACCGGATGCTCTGTAGCGGCATTTCGAGCGCATTGCTGAACATCGTGCGCTCGATCCCCGTGAGCTTCGACCGGAAGAACTGAGAAACGGCACCACGTCTGCCGCTGTCGAATGCATCGAAGAGTTCGCCCAAGACCTTGCGGTCTTCTTCCCGCTCCTGCCTGCGAATCTCAGCAATCTTCAGTTCCGTGTCGAGTCCGATCTGCTTTGTTTCACGCTCGTACAGGTCGTTGGCACGCTTCTGTTCTGTCAGCGGATCTTTGGAGTCCTTGGCAGTTTCAAGACTCGCCTGTTTGTTTTGCAATGCTTCAAGCTGCGCCTGATTCTGGGCACCGTAGAACGCCGACATCTCGCCCGCTGGTCCTGCGTTGATAGCGGCAAGGCGACCAAGGTAGCGGCGGTCGATGTTGAAATTCGCAATTCGATTGGACCGCTCTTCCCGGCTCACACCGTCGAGATCGTTAAAGTGTTCCATCCAACCATGAATCGTTGCCTTATCGAGTCCGAGTAGCGACAACATGAACTCGATCTGCTGGTGGTCGCCCTTCTTCGTGTGGCCGAGTTCGGGGTCGAAGATGAGGTTGTTGAGCTTCATGTCTTCGAGCTTTTGTTTCTCGAAGGCTTCCATCGACATCTTCAACCAAGCCAAATCGACAGCCGACAACACACGAGCCGTGTCCATGTGGGGGTTCTTTTCAAGCATCCGGCGCACTTCATCGTTTGCTTGTTCGGCGTACCGTCCAGCCGGGTTCATCTCATGACGATCAGCGCCACGAATGATGGCGGCTTCGATTCGTGCGGCTTCGGCGGCATCCGTCTGGAGCTTCTTTGCGCTGCGCTCACGTTCGGCTTTGGCGTCAGCCTCTAATTCCTTCTGAGCACTCGGCAGCTTGACCTGTTGATACTCGTCAAGCATGTATTGGAACTTGCTGAGTTCGGGGTCTAACGTTTCTTTGATGACCTTAGCGTGCTCAATATCGAGGTCGGAATGATAATTGGATAAGACGGGTCTTCCGGGCGTGCCAAATTCCCCAAGCTGGTACTTGTATTGCGGGTGTGCCGCATCAAAGAGAATGGCGTTGGCGCTATCAAGTTCGGCCTTGATATCATCACGTCTCTTCTTTATCAACGCAATGTCGCCTTGAACGATTCCGATTTCGGCGGAATCCTTTACGCTTCCGTCGAGACCAATCAGCTTCATCGCACTGACCTTCATCGCAAGGTCAAGCACGTGGTCGTACCACTTATCGGCGTGCTTAATACTCGCCTCAAAAGCGTGCTTCGACTTCTCCGTCCAGCCGTCAAGAGACAGCGCCATTTTGTTGATGGCACCGGGCACCTTCTCCAGAACTTCGATAAGGGCGACGGCTCCTATGATGGGAAAGGCCGCTCTGAGGAGTGGCGCTATGCCTTCTACAGAGGCAACAAACTGCGCCGCCGCACGGATGGGCATAGAGCCTTCCAAAAACCGAAGCTCCGCAGCCGCATCACGAGCCGACGACCCAAGACGGTTTGCGCCACTGGCAGCACTATTGGATGCCAGCGCTTGTTCTTCGAGTGTTTTCGTCAGCGTGACGACGGAAGTCGTCAGAGCCTTGAGGTTGCCGTCGAGCGTGAGAAGAGTGGCTTGGAGCCGCTTGAATTGTTCGTCGCTTACGGTCGCAGCACCAGCAAGCGCACGGATCTCCTGTTCGCCCTGCGTCCGGGCACGGATAAGAATATCAACGGAATCGTTGGGCGAGAAGGGCATGGCGGGTACCAGAGGTATTTATCGAAGCTCGTCCATTTCTGTGACGTGGTGCTCGTGGTCGTACTCATTGCGAGTCGTGGCGATACAGGTAAACGCATCGACCACCTTGGACGGCCACTTCGACAGATCAGGGCCATACAGGGAAGCGCCGGTCGATTCTTTGAGAACCTGATTTTGAACTTCGACTTGGATCAAGTGACGGGATGCTGGCGTGATGAATGAAACCGGGCAGTCCGTACATTCGCAGGGGGAGACGCCGAAGAACGAGCCTTTCGGCGTTTGAAATTCGGGTTCCCATGTGTAGTTGGAATTGCAGGGCTGATCGGGAAAGTATCTACGACAGTTACGTTGTCGGTAATAGCCCGCCGCCTTGCACAACTCGCAGTCGTAGGCTTCCTTATTCCAACCGCCGCCTTTGGCGAACAACCATGCTACTCGGAGAGTTTTTTTTCCTCTGGTGAGAGTTCGGCCTGTCCCTTAATGAGATTCACGCATTCGGCAAACAGGTCGGTCGGTGCATCGGAAAGGAACGTGTCCACGGTTGCCGGTGTACCGTCGATGTCCAAACCGTCGATGGAAACAACATACGTCCTGATCCATGCGGGCCAAATCTCCCGACTCGTGATCTCGTTGATTTGGTCGATGAGCGCCGTGCGCTTCCATTGCGTTTCGGAGTCGAGCGTTTCACCTTCGACCGGAAGTAGAGCGTTGGCCTTGCCGACGAGTTCGTACATTGTGTACGTTGCATCGGCCACCGAAGCCATTACCTGTTGGCGGCGACCTTCGGATAGAGTCCTGACCTTGTACGAGACTTCGGGATACAGTTTGCTTTGGAGGTTGGTGGTGGTAACGAGTTTCTTCATGAGGGGAGAAGGAAAGGCCCCGCCTCACGACAGGGCCTTCAACGGTACGGAACTACTTAGGTGAGGGCAAGCGAGAATGCGTCCAACCCGGAGAGAGTTGTGCCGTGAGCGACCGAAGCGTTGAAGTCGAGCCGCATTCTGCCTTTCGGTCCCGGACTGAACTTTGGGTTGACCATCTGAACCTGATTGAGATTGAACGTCCACGTGTTGCCAGCCGTGGTCCCGCAAACCGCAACGATGTTGATTGGAGCGAATGAAAATGCCTTCTGTTTTAGATCCAGCATGGCCGCCGAATCGGAATCATCAAGCGTGAGAGACACATCAATGGTCCTGAAATCCCCCTGCACACCGGAACCGAAGTACTGCCCGAAGGTGTCATCAACGATTTGATTTCCGGTTGTGACCTTGATCGTCATCGACTTGAGTTCTGCAACGCTGTTGCTGTCCGTAGTCAAAGACCCGGTGAAGCCGACGACAGGCACACCGTGGAATACAGGGCTAGACGGTTCAGACGGAAACGCAGAGAGACCGCCCTTTGCTCCAGAGAAGACACCCGTGTATGCACTCCAGTTGTCGCTATCAAGGACGAAGATGGACCGGCCATTTGCGGACAGTGTAGCGATGTCCGAGCCAAGGCTGAACGTAGCCTGCGTGACAGTGCTTCCCATGCTGATTTGCTGCGTCAACGCCGTCGTGCCGTTCTGTGCGTGCCGGTAGTGGTACAGGGCACAGGTGATGATGTTGTCGCTGAGAGAATATGTGTTGCTCGTGCTGGCGACCGCCGTATTAGCGGCTCCGAAGATCGCCTGCAAAAGAGGGTCACAATCGGGTGCTGTACCAGCCGAACCGCTTCCAGCGAGTGACATTGAAACGCTCCAAGTACCGGTGTGCCGCCCCGGAAGACCGATCAAATCCTGACGGGACCCTGTGATATCGGGCCTACGGATAACCTGTTGTTCACCAACAATGTCAAGGCTTGAAAACAGACAATAATTCGTATTGGTGATGCTGGACGGCAGTGTCAAGGGATCGGTCTGCGCCGCCATGTAGAGCCGACGCAACCGATTCAGAGCGTAGTTGGACATGAATACCTCATCTGCCGATCAACGACAGGAATTTCAAATCAGAGGTATTTATCGTTTGGGTTAGGCTGCAATCAGATCGAACGTGAGGCGTGACGATATCAACTGCAACCAATTCTGAGCGCCTTTGGCAATCGGTCCACGTTGAATCGTTAGGTCTCCGTTGTACTGTACATCGCCGTAATAACCATAATTGCTTGGCGAGTTGAAGACTGTGTACAAGGTTCCCTCCACTGCATCCACCAAGTCGTCCGTATTGTTACGTGCTTGCGAAGGCGGAAAGCTCAAGTACGTGTCGAGACCGAACATCACCGAACCTGAAAAGGTTGCGAACTTCGCCGTGTTTTGGTTTTGGCTCTTGATCGTGTAGACGCACATCAACGGGAATTTCGTGGTGGTCGTAGCAATAAGATCCTTGGCGGCATACCAGCCCTGCAAGACGTTCTTGCTCGTGGCACTGAAGTCAAGCGTGAACGTCGGAAGCTGAATGCCGGTCGTGATGGCCTGCAACGTCGGGTTGAATCCAACGGTCTCATCGGCCATGAGCGCCATTACCGTATCACGAACGTGTTTGCTAACCGAGATCATTCACTCTCCGAAACAGGCCCGCTCGAATGTCCGCAATGATGTCTTCTCTGTCCTGAAGGCTTACGCCGAAGAAGAACCGCTGCGGTAGGCGGTCTGTGCCTTCGTTGTGATATCGGGCGATTTGTGCTTGCTCCTCGTCGGCAAAGAGAACGTGCGCCTCATCGTTGTCGGCTATAACCGTCATCGACGCCAGCATGTCCCCGCTCTCCGTCAAGTTCACGGGTGGGTTCTTTCCGGTTGCGGGCGAGTAGGGAGCGAACGGTTGAAGGTCTACGCTGATGCCGGAAACTGTACGGGCCAAAATTCGCTCTTGCTGCCCCGTCGCAGCGTGGTACAATTCCGACCGTTGCGGCTCCAGTTGCACCGGGAGTTCGTTGAGCCATTTCGCCAAATCGACAAGGTTGGACATCGCTACGCTCGACTGAACAGATTGATAAAGGTGAGACTGGTGTCCTTGGGCTGTCCAGTTCCGGCGATAGTCCCCGAAAGGAGCGGATCGCCAGCTAACGTGAACGTTTTCGTCGCCACAGGAACGGTTGCCTGACTGAAAAGCGTAGATCCGGTGATGCCCGCATAGATGTTCCACGACGCCATTGACGTTCCTGCGACGGTCGGAACTACGAGCGAACTGATCGTAACCTCTAGAACATGCCCTGCGGGTATAGTGATCGTCTGGGTCTGGGACGGTGCCGATTCGCCCTGTGCCCCGGCCCACGTGATAGCGACATCGAACGTGTTGCCGACGCCCGAACCGGGAACAGCGGCAAGGTTCGATGCGCTCCAGATTCCCTGCCCCACCTCATAGAGAGCGCCGGGACACGGAATCGGGTTGTAGCACATCGGCAGTCCACACGCCTTCAGAGCGGGCCAATACGTGTCGTCAATGGCGCATTCGTAGTCACGCCGCTTCTTCTCGTAACGATCTTCCAGTAGACGATTTGATACAAGCCGGTAAAAATTCTTGAGAGCGACGTAAGTGATCCATTGCTTTAACGGACTTTGGAAGGTGCTCGTGTCGCTATCCGTGACGATCTGTCCCAACCTGATCCGAACCGTAGGCGTTGCGTCGTAGGCCGGAAAAAACAGGCCGGGTGACGGCTGTGTTCCGCTCGAAGTGTAGTGCGGATACGAGAAGTTCTGCATCAATCCGAGGATGCGGTTGCCCGCTTCGACCACCGCAAGGTGAACAAAGCTGGAATCGCCCTCAGTCGGTATCGACTCAGTAGCGGCGATACTCGCCACTTCGGGGTCAACCGCCGTGATGTCATCAATGCTGATGCAGTCCCGATCCGTCAGAAACACTTATTTGCCCTTCTTCGCTTCTACCTTCAGGTCCGATCCGGCCACAACGTTGTGGATGTGGATGCCCTTGGCGTCAATGACTTGCTGTTTCGCACGCTCACGAGCCGCTTCCATACCGGCCTTGTATTGTGCGACTTCCTCTTCGGTAGAGAGCCTGTGGGTACCGTCTAGGATGTCTTGTGCGGCATAGAAGGGCACGTGTTCAACAACGACACCGGCCCGGTGGTGCGGATATTGCGGCACTTCAACTGACGTGATGTAGACCACGGGCGGAAGCGTCTTTGCGAGTTCGTGTACTCGCATCCAATAGTCTTCGAGGTTTTGTAGGATTTTCATATTCAAAACAGAAAGGCAACGACATCTAGCCGTTGCCTTAATCCGCTGCAATGTTGGTTAGCTGAGAACCTGAATTCCGAACTGGTTACGCAGAACGGAGACACCGTAGAGGCAGTCAACAACGGCCTGCACTGCCACGGTCTGCGGGTTGTAGCTGAGTGTCAGACGCATTCCGAAATCTCCAAGCGAGATCGGAGCCGACACAGCGCCCATTCCCTGTGGCACGGTACCGAGGTTTCTCGTGACCATCGCAAAGGCATCCTTCGCAAAAGCGATATTGAACGTGGTCGTCGCCGGTTTCGGAACCAACTGGGACCGAAATACCTTGAATCCCTTGATGCTGCCAAGTTCACCAGTCCGCAACGCTTCAGCTTGAGGACCGTACTGATACGTGTTGACGTAGGAACCAATCTGACGAAGACCACTGTAGGCAGTCGGTGATACGACAAGGAACTTCTCGGCGGTCGGTGGGACATAAGCCGCAAAGAGCGATGTTTCCGCCGAGTCGATTACCGCATCCGTTAGAGTGGTTGCAGAAACGCCTACCGCCGTGTTCGCTGTAAGCCCGGAATACAATGCAAAAATGTCGGCTTCGATATCGCTTGCAAGTTGGATAACGAGCGGCTTGATGTACGTCCCAAAGATGTCCAAATTAGTGAACGCCTGCGTCATGTCAGGAATGGTGATAGCCGCCGTTCTGTGCTTGTTTACGACCAACTGAGCGGTCGAGATGTTCGGCGCTTGGAATGAGACCGTCGAGCCTTCGGCAAGATTGGCGGAAGTGAACCCACCGGGAGCCACAGGAACGGGGACATTCACTGTGTTGCCCACTGAGCCGGGATTGTTATCATAAGCCCGGTTGATGAGGTTGCCCATCACCAGAGCCGGTTGAAGTGCGTCTACGGCCTGTGCCGCATACAGCGTCACAAGTTGAGACGCTAGATTGGCATCAACAATAAAAGCCATTGATTAGTCGTCCTGATTCTTTTCGAGTGGAATCACCACCTTTCTTTTTGCTGAAGTATTTAGTTACCGCTGCCTCAAAATGGCGTAGGCTTGCTGAATCTCTTCAGGTGTCATCTGCGGCTTGATTAGTTTGTCAAGTCCGATAGAGACGTTATTAGCTGTACCGACAGCGCCGCTACTACCCACGGCCTTTGGCGCTAACAGACCCGGAAGTTCCTTCATCTGTTGAGCTACTGCATCCTTGACGGTCTGATCGGCAATGAAGTACTCGCCGTCCTTCGACCGCTGCATCTGGGATTCAAAGGTCTTGAGCGCAACTTCACGTGCCTTGTCGCTGGCGAACGTGTACGTTGACAAAGCGTCGGATAAAATCTTTGCCTGTTCCGCCTTGACCGCCTTCTCTTCCGCAGCCTTGTGAGCCTTGGTCAATTCGGCAAGTGATCGTTCAAGCGATGCCACCTTTGGGTCGATGGCGTTGCCGCCTTCCGCTTGAATGGCGGGTTCCACCGGCTTCGTGGGTGCTTTCAGTTGTTCCGAAAACGAGTCGTGCAATTTGTTCAACTGCCGCTCGTACTTCGTGGCATGTCCAGCGAGAGCGGTGTTAATCATTTGCTGCACTTGCTCTGCTGTGATCGTTGTAGCTTGGATGCTGTCGTTAGTAACTGTGTCTGACATGTAGTCTCTTCGCCTTAAAGGTGCGATGGCCGTCTTTTGCTTCGGTGTTTAGGGCGTTCCGATGCCGCCGCAAACTGCAATAAGTATTTAGCGGTAGGGCTACTTCGATTGAATAAAGACTTCAAAGCTCTGCGCTTCTGTGCGCCCGCCTTGAGTCGTAATGAGGCATTCAACCCGGTAGGTTTTGCCGAGAGCGCCGCCACTCAGCCATACCGTTGTTGTGGTCGTAGTGTTGCTCTGGTTTTCGATGTTGATGCCCGCTTGGGCGGTCCACACCACGCTAGAAATCGTGTCCGAGGAAGCGGCTCCCTTGAGCCATGCGGACCAATCGAGGGTGTAATCGAGAGTGGCGCTTGGATCTTTGATGAACTTGGTTAGTGGCTGCACGCAAGCTATTTATTGCGGCATAACTGTTCTGAGGTCGAACGTTTTCAGCACGGCTCTTCGATCTACGAGTACATCAACGGTTCTGGACGACGCTTCGATGTTCACGGCCCTATCAGCCGCTTCCACCGCCAGCCTTCGTGACTGTCGTTGAACGTATAAGCGAAGCGCCGGATCGTTGCTCAAAAACCATACGATCACCGCAATCCGTTGGATATCGGTTGCAGTGTACGAATCGCTTGAGCCGAGTGCCGCCCGAAGAGCGGCCACCACTTCCGACACCGTCATCACGAACGTATCCGTACCCATGAACTGCACCAGCACACCCGTTACCGTTTCAAATGGCGAAACTGACACGTTCTCCGATGCAGTAGGGCGCTTGAACGTTTGGTTAAAGAGAAGTAGTAGCGACACGGATCACCTCCTACTTGAGAGCAAGGTACTTGTTCACCGTGAGCGCCGGGGTTGATGCCCACACCGATGACGCCATGTCGGTCGCATTCGCCGCTGGTGATGCCGACACGATGAAGATCGGACCACCGGACGTGTCAATCACCGCTGTTGCCGAATTGCTGCCGTCTGTAATGTTGCCGCCACTCACCACAACCGGCGTTGAATTCTGATTCTTGATGGTCATACCGCCGATGAACTGTGCCCATGTTGAAGACGGCAAGGTAATGTCGCTTGGCTGTAACCCGATATATGCTGTGGTTGAGATCGTCCACAGGTACCATGCAATGAGCCGCTGAACCGTCGTGCTCGTACCCGTCACGAAGATCTTCACTTGGGAACCGCTGAAGCTGAACTCCGTCACTGTCGAGCCGTCTATACCCGTTTGGGCGTAAATTGGGTTTGCTGACTGACTGACGACGATGTTGACGCTAGATGCGCTCAACACCGTCGAAGTCTCAAATGGCAGGTAATCCGCCTTGCGTACCCGGATGCGGATCGTATCGGCGCTGCCGGTGTACAGCGCATAGTAGTTGAGCGTCGTGCTGTTCACGACGGCGTTGTACAACTCAGTGCTCGTGGCGGTGTCGTACAGTTCGACCGTGGACCCGCTGACAAGACCAGAGAGAGCGATGGTAATGTGGGTTCCGTTCGCATCGGATACGGTGACGTTCTGCAACTGCCCGTTGCTGTTGGTGAACACGAAGCTGCCAAGGGTGATGAGCTTCTGCGCTCCGTTGCCAGTGAGAGTGGCATTGCTCAACACATAGTTCGCCGAACAGGTGAAATTGTTGCCGTCAATCGTGGTGAACGGCACGGCGGTGTTGACGTTGGCTGTTTGTGCGGCCCACCACTGAAAGTAGGCGTACACCTGCGTAACGGGCAGGTTTCCTGTTTGGGTGATAGTCGTGCCGTCATACGATAGGCTGGAACCATAGCTCTGCGCCGTCGCACTGCTGATCGGTCCAAGCACAGCATCGGTAAGGAACGAGTTCGTAACGGGTGTGTTTAATGCTTGCTGTATCGTATCAGTTGATTGGAACACTGTGGTCGTGTACGTCTGATACTGGTAACCATATTGCCGCACATTGAAGATCAAATTACTCCACGTGACGCCACTATTCGCTTCGGTGCAAGTAGAGGTTGGCTTCTGCGACAACACGACGTTTAGATTGTTATTGTTGGTTGTGAACACATAGCTCGTGCTCAACGTCTGCGATGACGTGCCGCTACTGGCGCTCACCGTCGCAACCGGGTTCGTCGCTCCATCCGCATACACATCCAATTTGGGCATCACAACGCCGCTTCCACCCGTATAATATGCGGCGTTGGCAATCTGAGCGGTTACTTGTGCGCCCAAGGTGAAGCCACTTACCGACCGAGTGTAATTGTAGAACGTGGTCGACAGCGTATTGAACGTAGATGTCACGCCATTCAAGAATGTCTTGCCCAACAAGCTGGCTTTATCCGGTGTGGTGTAATAGCCGTTCGGATAGAAACTTCGATTGCTGTTTACTACGTTTGCTTCGTTGAGAATACGGATGTACGACCCGCTTGGATTCGTGGCTGTACTTCCGCTAAAGACGTTATTGGGGATGTTAACGGCGGTCAACGGCGTGTCGATTACAATGTTCGGCGCACCAAGGTTCGAGGTTCGGTTCGACCGCATGTCTACCGTGTTTGCCACTTCGTTGCCAAAGGATTCGTTCTTAAAGGTCGCATAAGCAGCATTAAACTCAATGGGAATGGTGCAATTGTTGTACGTGTTGTTTTGGAACGTGAGTCCTGATGCCGCCGCCAGCGCTGTGCCGAGGTTAAACAAACCATCAAAGCTCTGACTGCATCCCCAAAAACGGCAGTTCTGAACGGTAGCGTTATAAGCGGGTACCACGATTTCGTCTAAAGTATTTTCCACGACTACGCTTGTAAACACAGCAGACGTATTAAGGGTGATGAGGCCATTGTCGTTACCGGCCCCATTCAACACCCAACACGTAGTAACGTTCAACCCTGTTGGTGCAACGCCGCCAAGCGGAACAATGCTGCCGAGTGGTGCGTTGATGAAAGCTGTGTTCTGCACCAACGTACCGAACGGGTTCAGATTAGAGGCGAGGTTGGCAAAGCAACTGTAGGTAAAGAACGTTGGAGTGACACGTTGAATGAACAGGCAATTATTCCACGTCCATTGAGTGAGGTTGGCTGTGTCGTCCGAACCAAGAAGGCCGCTTCCAAAGCTTTGTGTTGAAAATTGTACTTCCTGAAACTGAACCCCTTGGAAATACAGATTCGACACGCCTTCGATCTGAATCAGGTTCACTCCACCTGTGCTACCGCCCTTCATGACGATGCTGTATCCGTCGATGTTAATGATGACGCCACCGGGAGCGCCGTTGATCGGCCCTTTGCGAGTGTTCGTCGCAATCGCTTCGTTGAATGTCAGTGTCGTTGTGCCGCTTGCGAACACAGCCGTCCTCAAAGCGTTGTACGCCGTCGAGCCTTGGCCCTGTACGTTCTGCTTGCCCAAGTAGACCCTTGTGGCCGTGCTCAGAGTGTGTGTGCCTGACTGTGAGCCAGTCGTGATTACGGATGCGCCGCCACTAGTTGCTGAGAATTGGAATTGTGTCTGCGTCAAGCCTGTGGCACTGACGTAATAGATCGTTCCCGCCGTGATCCCGGTCGGGAGTGCGCCCGTCGTGGTGAAGATGATCTGATCGCCAGATTGTAGGCAGTGCGGGGTCGGCGTGGTTGCGACACCCGGTGACGCAATCGTAATTGTCACACCAGACGGCCCAAGTTGAGCGCTTGTCGGCCACGAAGAGAGGTTAGACGTGGTTGTTGCGGTCGTTGCTCCCGAAGCTGCGTCCGCACTGAGCGTGGCGTACTGATTCGTAACTGTTGTGCCGAAACAGAAAATGGACGGCTTGGAATCCGCACCGCCGCCACCCAATATGACTCCATACAACCCGGACTTTAGAGTACCGGAAGACAGATAGTTGAAATTGAGAACCGCTTTCTGCGCTACCGGAATGACAGATGTGGACTTTCCAATGCGAAGAGCACCGTGCGCTGACAACACCAAGCCACCGTCGATTCCAAGCTCGTAAGACGCAGCCGGGGAAAACCACGTCAGGTTACCAACATCGTTGCTGTACGTCGGTGCGCTCGAAGATTTGCAAACGATTCCGCAAATCTGAACCGTCGAACTGTTGCGCTTCAGGATGTAATTGCCATCAATGTTGACGGCATCCATGAAGATGACCTGATCCTGATTGCTGGTGAAGGTCGCTTGCGTGTCCGATAACGCAACGTAGAAGCCGTTAATGCCGTCTGATGTAGCAAGGTTGAAGGTGCCCGTCGTGCCACCGCTCTGTACTACGCTGTAGCGCCACGTGCTTGCCGCCGCCGTTACCGCAACTCCAGTCCACTTGAACGGCACAATCCAGTTACCCTGCTTGTTCGTGATGCCGTTGCAGATCGTGGCCGCTGTGAGCGTTTGGGAAGCTACCGTAGTCCATGCACCAGAAACGAACTGTTGCAATGAAGCCGTAATGGAACGGTCAAACGTTGCCGTACCCACCAAACATAGAATCACGCCGTTGTTGTTATAGCCCGTCGTCGGTGTGAAGGCGATGGTCTGTGTACTGGACAGAGCGAGAGATGTACCTTGCGCCATGAGGTTGAACGTGTCGGCCTTAACCAGACCATTCGTTGTCCCAAGGCTTCCAGTGTAGGCTGCGTTGCGTGCGTCGGATACCAAGACTGACATTAGCTGTTATTACCTGCAAAGAGCGCTTCGAGCGCCGCATCGTCATTCCAGACGGCGTTAAGATCCGCTTGGACCGGGGTGTTGCCGTTGGAGATGTAGGTGAGGATCGGAGTGGCGTCGTCCCGATACGCAGTGTACGTCACGCCGTTCACTTGCTTCTGATTTACGTAGTCTAAGATCATTATGAGTAAGTGAGAGTCGCCCGGTTGTTCCAGATTTGGTTAAAGAGCACGGAGCCACCTGCATATTGCCGATTCGTCACCCGCCCGGAGCCGTCGTAGGTGAGTTTGAGAATACGCCATACCGCCGAAGCCGCATTGCTATTGCCGGGAACTGCATACCCCAAATAGATGGGATTTCCGCTGGCGTCGTAATCGAAAGCCTGTGTGTAGAGCGTCGGTGCGCTGGTGCCGGTCGCCGGGTCCAAGACCTTCACGTACTGGCAACAGGAGCCGTCCGTCAGGGTATCCGTAGAGATTACGGGGTTGCCGTTGCCGGGATCGGCGTAATGGAGAGTGGACATTCTAGGTCACCGTGAGCGTGACGGTAAACTGCCACGACTGATTGTTGGGCTTTGTGCCTACTGTTTCGACCTTGCGGGATATCATTGTTCCGCCCGCCGTGAACACGCCCCACTCGTTCCACGCATAGTTCGCTACCGACGCCGGGAACGTGGCTTGGTACGTGACAGTGTTCCCCGAAACCTGCGGGAAGCCCGCATCAACCGCCTGACGATACTTGTTCGTGCCTTGAAGGTCGGTTTGCGTGTTCGAGAAGGCGGCTGTGCCGTCGCCTACACCGATGAATGCTCCCTGCGTAGCGAGTGTTTGGGAAAGGATATTGTCTGCGGATGAAGTGAGGGGCATGTGATCGGGGATATTTATGAGCCGGGGCCTACTGCGGATTCCCGGCTCGTTCCGAAATGTTCAGCGTCACATCGGCACCGCCGCCCGGAGCGCCCGGTGTACTCTGGGGCGGATGGAATGCCTCATCAGGCGTGGCTTCGATTTCATCAACCATCTGCTGAACGAGATCTGCATTGGCGTCGTTGCGGAACAGCGAACGGACCACCTGTTTCTCCAGTTCCCGTAGCGCTGTTGTGGAGTGGATCGTCAGCGCCTTAGCCGCCAACGCAATGTCGATGGTCGATGCCGCCGTGTCTTGGACGAAGGTGAAGCCCCGGACATCACTCTTGACGCTCTCGCCCCGGATCGCTGCCACCGCATCCAAGGTCTGCTGAAGGACGTTCTTCACCATCGTCCCGATGCAATTTAGGACCGATGCAGACGGCGACATTTCAAGCTCTTTCGAGTAGCCGGATTGGGCGTTTGGCGTAGCTTTCGTGGACCTTCCGAGCGGCGAAACATGCGCCATGCGGTAGACGTTGGAGCGTAGCTCTTCAAGGTATTTCAGCGATGCGTCCCAAGAGGTGCCCTGCGGCTCCAACCAAAACGCTTTGCCGTTGTATGGCAGGTGGAGAAAGGCGTACTCGGAAACGGTTTGCTGAAGCTCGACCGCCTTCTGTTCCCCGTCCTGAATGACGGGCACCGGATTTAGAGCTTGCCACAGCGAGAATGCCAGTGAGTTGTACGCATTGAAGTGTTCTAGCAGGGACAGGTACAGGCGGTTGCCAAGCCAATGTTGGCTCGTGCTGATCGCAATCACTGGCACGACACTTTGGTCTGCCATTGCGTGCCGCCCAGAGTCCACCAGCATGGCCGTCGTCGGTCGCTGCTTTCCTTCGGCTGCATACTCGCACTGGTAGACGGCGTAGTTCGTCTTGTCGTAATACGTCCATGTCTCAACGGTGAGTGGATTCGCAAGGAAGCTCTGAACCTGTTGCTTGTTGTGAACCACGCACCACTCGAAGTTCCCGAAGGCGTCTTGCTGCCAGTTTTGGACCGCCGTAATGTCGATGTGGGCAAGATATGGATTCAGCCCGCCAAGCTGTTGCTGTTCGTTCAAGTTCGATGGCTGAACCGGGAGTTTCGGCAAGTCGATAATGAAGTAACTCTTCCCATAAACCAAAAGCTCTTCGGTTAGTCGGGTGAAAAACAATTCCAGCGACGTATCGCCACGGTCGCACTCCTGAACGAAGTCTGTGTAGAATTCATCGACTGCCGAACTCTCGCCATTTGCGAACTCAACCTCGATTCCGTTCTCGTACATCTTGGACACGTAGAAGCTCACGACGGTCGAGAGAATCGGGTCGTAGTTGATCTTCGCTTCACGAGCAAGAAACGCCGTGCCAAGCTCACGCTGGCGCTTCACGAGGAACCGGAAGCATTGATCCTTTAGTTCCTTGCCGCCGACGTAGAGAAGGCGTAGGTCATCGTAGAGCGAAGCAAATTTCTGAAGTTCCGGGTGTTTGGCGTCGATGTCCTTGACGGGAACTGTAGCGGGAAAGGTCTGACTCACCCGGATATTTAGCGGTTAGGGCTTAAATCAGAAGGAACTGACCGAACACGTCTCTGTGAGGCACGCAACCTTCGAGTTTGTTCACTGCCATAGCGAAACAGTCAATTTGGTCATCGTGGGAAGACGAGGGCACCGCTTCAGCCTCTAGCAAGAACTCTTCGAGCCAATCAGCGTGCTTCGGCAGGTACACGTTCCGTGCGGCCACGAAAGGGGCGACGGCATGGTATCGGGAGACCTTGGACGTGCTTCCGACCGCAACGGGAATGATGCCGGGAATGCTGTTCTTTAAAGTGTCGATGATGGCGAAGCCGTTGGAGCTTTTTTCGATGTACTTGGCTCTCGCTTGCGGCCACTTGCGGCAGAAATCGACAAGAATCTGTTTGGTCCTCGTGAAATCGGCTTTCTCCCGGACCTGATCTCTCAGGTAGAACGTGCTTCCCTTCGATGACCAGCATTGAACCACGACATAATCCGAATCCCTGCCTGCGCTGAAGCTACAATCAAGCGCAATGATCGT
>Ga0134128_10004010_pt1 | contig 18027 bp, 15 predicted proteins | sample KB31754_FD_96462 | JGI IMG/M metagenome (GOLD analysis project Ga0134128, IMG submission 96462) | Terrestrial soil microbial communities with excess Nitrogen fertilizer from Kellogg Biological Station, Michigan, USA - KB3-175-4 | ecosystem: Environmental > Terrestrial > Soil > Unclassified ... | reverse complement strand
GCAGATGGGGCGCAATGCGCGCGAACTGTTCGGGAGTGAGTTCCATCCCGCAATCGTATCAAACATCTTTGATAGTGTTAACACGCCCTAGCGGAGACATCGTGAAAGCCGTTCGAAGCTTCGCGGCTCTGACCGCCTTCCTTCTGGCGTTCGTGCCTTCGATCCTCCAGGCGGCGGGGAGGCCCGTTCAGCTCACCGACTTGCGGGAGCTCCGGCGCATCGCCTCGCCGCAGTTCTCACCCGATGGGCAGCAGATCGCGTTTCTCACGATCCGGCCAGATTTCGTACACGACCGGTACGATGCGACGTTACGCGTGATTGGCATCCACGGCGGCAGCCTCCGAGTCTTGGTGCGCGGGATGACGGACTTGGAAATGCCTCGCTGGTCACCTGACGGCCGCACTCTCGCATTCATCGCAAAGGTCGGCGACCGGAAATCGCAGATCTACACCGTGCCTGCCGCCGGAGGCACACCCACCGAGCTCGGGGATGTGCCGAATGGCGTCGAGCAGTTCGCCTGGAGCCCGAACGGCAGCGCTGTCGCTTACGTCACACCCGATGATTCCCCGTTGAGCAAGGAAGACGAGCGTACGCACCATGATCTATTCACGATCGGGAATGACGACTATCTGATCGACAAGGCACCTGTCCCCTCGCACATCTGGCTTCTCTCGGTCGCATCCGGCAAGGCGCGTCAACTCACGCACGGCCCCGCGAGCGCTCTGGAGGCTGCGCCGCCGTTCGGTGGGAGTGTGAGCGAGCCGTCCTGGTCAGCCGATGGCCGATGGATCGCCTATACCCGCCAGGTCGACGCTGACGATGCCGATACCGATCGCACCCGCATTGCGGTCGTCGACGCCTCGAGCGGGGCGGAGCACATGCTCACTTCGCAGACGAGCTATGAGTACACGCCCCGCTTTGCGCGCCAGGGCAGTACCGTCGCATACCTGTTTCCGCACGGCCCCGGTGCCGTCAGCAATATGGATCTGTTCGTCGCCCCGTCGGCCGGCGCGGCGGCACGCGACGTGAGTGCCGCGCTCGATCGCAATCTGCTCGGAGACTTCTCCTGGCTGCCCGACGGCAGCGGCCTCGTGGTTCTCGCGGACGCGGGTGTCCGCACCGCCTTGTATCTTCAGCCCCTCGACGGTATGGCCCGTGCACTCGATCTCGGCGATTTGAATCCGCTCGCGTTGGACGTCTCTGCCCAGGGTGCGCTGGCGGTCGTCGCCGACAGCGCCACACAGGCTCCGGAGCTGTATCTGATGCGCACGGCCGAGAGTCGTCCGATGCGCCTCACAGACTTCAACCGCGGATTCGGTGACGATGCATTTTCGCGAAGCGTGGAGGTGAGATGGCGCGCGCCGGACCGTGAGCTCAACGACGGCATCCTCACGTACCCCAATGACTATCAGGCTGGGAAGCGCTACCCCCTCGTCGTCTACAGCCACGGCGGCCCCGAGGCCGCCTCGACCGAGCATTTCGACGCCGATGAGGTCGGCCCCCTTCGCATGCTGTTTGCGGCGCGCGGATATTTGGTCTTCGAGCCCAACTACCGCGGCAGCGACAGTCTCGGCAACGCGCACATGCACGCGATCTTCCGGGACCCGGGAGAAGGCCCCAATCGCGACGTGATCTCAGGCATACGGATGCTGGAGAAGCAGGGTGTGGTCGACAGCTCGCGTATCGCCGCCGTCGGTCACTCGTACGGCGGCTACATGACCGCCTGGCTCATCTCACACCAGCACTTCTGGCGCTGTGCGGTCGTGGCCGACGGAGCCCTCGATTGGACGCAGGAGTACGAGCTCTCCGGCGCGGGGAACCTCGCCTGGACTCGCGATTCGCTCGGCGGCAGCCCGTGGGATGAGGCGAGTGCGGCTCTGTACCGCACCGGATCGCCGATCACCTATGCCGGGGAGATCGTCACGCCGACGCTCATCCTGTCCGGGACGGACGACAAGACGGTGCCGATCACCGAATCGTTCGCGCTGTATCACGCTCTCGCGAGCCGGCATGTGCCGGTGAAATTCATCGGTATCCCCGGTGCGCATCACTCACCGCAAGACCCGGTTCACCGTGAGCTCTACTACGGTGCGATCGTCGATTGGGTCGCGGCGCATCTTGGCCCGCAAGGGGGCGGCCAGCCACCCGCCCTGCGTTGAGGAGCACACCCGTGGTGCGCAACCTGAATGTCGCTCAGATGCTCTTTGCGGCGACCTTTGTCGCCCTCGGAGTCATCGGCCTGGTCGGAGGGGATTTCGCCCCCGCCTGGCAGCCGGTGCCGAGGACCGTGCCTGAACGCGAGGCGCTCGCCTATCTCTGCGGCTTCATCTCTCTCGCATCCGGCATGGGCCTGCTGTGGCCGCGCACGGCAGCGGCCGCCGCGCGTGTGCTGCTCGGCTCTCTGCTGCTGTGGTTCCTCCTCTTTAGAGTGCCCGTCCTGTTCCGCGCGCCGATCGTGGAGGTGTCCTGGGAAGGGTGCGGCGAGAGTGCAGTCGTCGTGTCAGGCGCGTGGGCTCTCTATGCGTGGCTTGCCTCCGACTGGGACCGGCAGCGGCTCGGTTTCGCCGTGGGCGAAGCGGGTGTGCGCCTCGCGCGGGTGGTATTCGGCCTTGCATTGATCCCGCTCGGTCTGGCTCACTTTGTATATTTGAAGCAGACCGCTGCTCTTGTGCCTGCGTGGCTGCCCTCGCACCAGGTCTGGGCGTCTTTCACGGGATTTACCTACATTGCGGCGGGCGTCGCGATGCTCGGCCATGTGCTTGCCCGGTTCGCAGCGGCACTTTCAGCTTTGCAGATGGGGGCGTTCACACTGCTGGTCTGGGTACCGATCCTCGTAACGGGACCGAGGGGCCCTTTCCAATGGAGCGAGGCGCTCGTCTCTTGGTCCCTGACAGCGAGCGCTCTGGTCGTGGCGGACTCCTATCGCCGATGGAGTGCTGCGCCGACCGGGCCGACGCCTTTGCGGGCCCGTCAAGAAAGTCGTCTGCCATTCCGGTTATGATCCACGTGATCGGAGGTAGCCCATGCAGCACGCACACAAGAACGCCCGCTTCCGGACCGAGTGCAGGGTTGAGCGGGTGCACGCGACAGCCATGGCAGCCTTTTCGCTCGCCTTGGGACTGGCTTTTCTCGCCGGAACCGCGGCTCACGCGAGCACCGGGGTCGACTATAAAATCACGAAGTCCGTTTCGCTCGGCGCGCCCGACCGCTGGGACTACGTGGTGTTTGATGCGCCGTCACACCGGGTCTTCGTCGCCCACGGCGATCGCGTCACCGTCGTCGATGCGCAGAGCGGACAGATCGTCGGCCAGGTCGAAACCCTGCCCGGCGGCACGCACGGCATCGCGATCTCTCATGCAGCGGGTCTCGGCTATACCGATGACGGCCGTGCGGGGCAGGCCGCTGCCTTCGATCTGCGCTCGCTGAAGATCGTCAAGCATCTGCAAGCCAAGCCGGATGCCGATGCGGTCACGATCGACCCGACGAGCGGACACGTATTCGTCGTGGATGGCGATCCCGGCGACTTGACCGTCATCGATCCCTCGACCGACAGCGTGATTGCGACGGTTTCGGCAGGAAGCAAGCTCGAGTATGCGGTCGCTGGAGTCGGGGGCAAGGTATACGTCAATGGCGAGGAGAAGCAGGAGATCTTCCGCATCGACACCGCGACCAACCAGGTCGATGCCACTTGGCCGATTCCGCAGTGCGAGTCCCCGCACGGGCTTGCGATCGATACGGCGACTCACCGCCTCTTCTCGAGCTGCGAGAATCGCCGCCTGGTCGTCGTGAACGCGGATACGGGAGCCGTCGTCGCGACCGTTCCCATCGGCCGCGGCACGGATGCGGCGGCTTTCGATTCCCGTCGCAAGCTCATTTTCAGCTCCAACGGCGCCGATGGAACGATAAGCATCATCCGGGAGGTGAGCGCCGATAAGTTCGTGCCGGCAGGCACGGTGAAGACGGCGGTCTCGGGGCGCACGATGGGAGTCGATCCCGAGAGTGGGCGCCTGTTCGTCGCGGCCGCGGATGAGGACCCCGCTGCAATGGCGGCGTTCCGCGCCGCACTCGCGGCTCACAAGCGGCCAACCAGGATGCCCTTCGCCGCGGGGTCCCTGAAGCTCTTGTTCCTCGATCCCGTGCACTGAGGGAGCGCCTGGAGAACGAGATGGCGAACGAAGATACTGCAAGCGCCAATCAGCCCGCCGGCTACATTCCTCCCAAGGTGTGGGTCTGGGACAAGGAGAACGGCGGACAGTTCTCGAAGATCAACCGCCCGATCTCCGGTGCCACGCACGAGAAGGAGCTGCCGGTCGGCAAGCACCCGTTTCAGCTCTATTCGCTCGGCACTCCCAACGGCCAGAAAGTGACGATCATGCTCGAGGAGCTGCTCGGGGCAGGCCACGCGGGCGCGGAATACGATGCATGGCTGATCCGGATCGGCGAAAGCGAGCAATTCTCGAGCGGGTTCGTTGCGATCAACCCCAATTCAAAGATCCCCGCCATGCTCGACTGCTCGACCGATCCGCCTACGCGACTGTTCGAGAGCGGGTCGATACTGTTCTATCTTGCGGAGAAATTCCACGCGCTGCTGCCGACCGAGCATTACAAACGCGCGGCCACGATGAACTGGCTCATGTGGCAGATGGGAGCCGCGCCGTTCGTCGGCGGCGGCTTCGGCCATTTCTATGCATACGCGCCCTTCAAGATCGAGTACGCGATCAATCGCTATGCGATGGAGACCAAGCGGCAGCTGCATCTGCTCGATACCCATCTGGCGAAGAACGAGTACATGGCGGGCGATGAGTACACGATAGCCGACATCGCGATCTGGCCTTGGTACGGCGCGATGGTGCGCAGTGCGTACAACTCGCAGGAATTCCTCTCAGTCAGCGAATACCGGAACGTCAATCGCTGGGTCGAGCTGATCGGGAACCGACGCGCCGTGAAGCGTGGTCAAGTGGTCAATCGGACCTTCGGTCCACCCGAGACTCAGGTCGCCGAGCGGCACGACGCGAGCGACATAGACAAGGTCGTAGGGAGGGCGGTATGAGGCACACCCGCTTGCTCACTCGCCGACAGTTCGGTGCGCGTTGCGCCGCGCTCGGGTTGTCGTTCCCCGCCTTGAGCGTGCTGCCTGCTTTGCAACCGCGCGCAAGAGCTCTCGCGGCTGGGGACACTGCGCCGGGGGCTGCGCGCCGAACCGTCCGATTCCCGGACGGCGTGACCGTTCCGGCCCTCGGCCAGGGCGCCTGGCATCTCGGGCAGGGAAGGCATCCGGCGGCCGTCGAGGAGGAGGCCGTGCATACGGGCATTTCGCTCGGCATGACGCTCATCGATACGTCCGGCAACTATGGCGACGGCCGTTCCGAGCAATTCCTCGGCCATGCGCTCGCCGGTGAGCGCAACCGGGTATTCCTGGTCTCCAAGGTGGAGGCCGATGAAGTCTCAGGAGACGGCATTGCCCGTGCCTGCGATGCGAGTCTCGCTCGCCTCGGGACCCAGTATCTCGATCTATATCTGCTGCATTCGCCCGTCCCGAGCGAGCAGTTCGCGGGCGTCGTGGCGGCGTTCGAGCGATTGCGAGCTGCCGGTAAGATTCGCGCCTGGGGCGTATCCAATTTCGACACGGGCCAGATGAAAGATCTGTTCGATGTGCCCGACGGAAAGCGCTGCGCAACGAATCAAGTCGTCTACAGTCTGCACAACCGTGACATCGAGCGCGATCTGCTGCCGTGGTGCATGCAGCACGACATGCCGGTGATGGCATATTCCCCGCTCGGCGGCGATCATCACCTCGTGGTGCATGACCGTACTTTGGCGCAAATCGGCGCTCGGCATCGGTGCTCGGCAGCCGCCGTCGCGCTCGCCTGGGTGATCCGCAACGGGAACGTCATCGCGATTCCCGAATCCGGCTCACCGGCACATACCAAAGAAAACGCTCAGGCGTTTTCAGTAGCACTCACGTCGCAGGATCTCAAAGCGTTGGCTGCTGCGTATCCGGGTCCATCGGGCGCTGCCTAGGGGAACACGCGTGACTCCGTATCCAAAGAGGCCCATGCATCGCATCGCCTATACCAAGCTCACCAAAGAGCAGATCGCCGCCAAGCTCGGCCCGGTCGCCGAGCGTGGGCCGGCCAGCGTGTCGCCGCTTGCGACCGACTTCGCCGGCGAGTCGCTCAATGTCGTGACCGATGATGGTCCGGCGCTCAGCTACAAATTCTCCAGCAACTCGAAGCTCTCGGTGGCAGAGAACGGCGGCAGGGCGACGCATGCCGGCTTCGGTGCGCTCGAGATGGATCACATCTGCCTGTTCACGCACATGATCCCCGGCACGCAGCGCGGCTACGTCGTCGTCGTCGACCGCCGCAGCAAGCTCGCGACCGTCATCGAGCTGTGGTTCAGCGGTTACGAGGACAACCGCGAGGTCCAGCGGCAGATCTACTACGGGTACATCGACGGCGGCGGCCAGCCACCCAAAGAGCGGCACGCGTACACCGATCGTCTGGAGGGCCGGGGCTATCACTGGCGGCAAGACAACGGCACCGAGACGCTGGAATACTATCCTTCCGCCGGCTATTCCCACTTCGTGGAGCTCTCGCGCACGGGCGGTGAGCTCGGCTTCTCGGCGCCGTCCGATTACCTCAAGGTCGACAACGATTTCTTCGTGTACACCCGCACGGAATGCGAGTTTTCGGGGGCGTTCACCGCTTACGTGATCGACATGAATCGCACGCAGAAGATGGGCGTGCGGCTCGGCTTCGATGAAGCGGACAACCTCCGATACGACCTCTTCCGCGGCCGTGGCGACATCGTGGGCCAGATCGCCCGTTTCGAGAAATTCGGCGACTACTCCGGAGACCCCATTCCCGGCCCGAAGGGCAAGGATGGCAAGCCCGTCAAGGGCGGCCGGCGCGTGTACCGCCCGATCAAGACCATGGAGAAGCTGACCCGGGAGCAAGTGGCGCAGATCGTCAAGGAACACTCCACTGCGTTCCCGCCGCAGACAACGAGCGGTGGCGCCGCCGGCATGGGCAGCGTGAACGCTCTGCCGGCCAGTGATTTTCTCGCAGGCAAGACTTTCACACTGCGCTACGACAATGGCCCCGTGATGGAATATCAGGTCGCGAGCGCCGATGAGCTCAACTGGCGAACCGATGGCGAAGGCGCGTGGACCAAGGCGCGCTACCAGGCCTACGAGGTGGCACCGGGGCTGTTCTTGATGGGGCACCTGCTCGAAGGCACGCCGAACCACGACGGGCACATCATGGCGGTGGATTTTCATCAGGGACTCGTGACCTGCTACAACGGGTTTCTCAACACGCCGTATTTCGCAAACGAGGCCGGGGCGCGCACCTGGTTCGGCGTTCTGGAGATGGAGGGCATCCAGCCGCCCATGTATCGCCGCCACGCCAGGACGACCGAAATGCTCGGCCGATGCATCACGTACAGCTATGCCCCCGGGCTCACGTCCATGCATCTGTATTCGACGCCGAACACCGTGTCCTGGATCATCTTCACGCCGGATGGGCACGGCGGCATGGAGTGGAGCGGTCCGGGCGATTTCGTGAAGATCCGCGACGGCATCTATTTCATGAACTGGCGGGAGGAGGCCTGCAACGGGACGCTCGGCACCGTCCTCCTGAATCTCAACATCATGCACGACGCCGGTATCGGCTATCACTGCGGCACTCGTGGTGGGCTCAACATGAGCCGGATCGGCGCGGTGATCCGGCACGCCGGCAAGTTCGAAGTCGACAGGTATTTTCAAATCAGGACGTGAGGGGGGACGTGTATGGCTCAGGACAAGACCTCCTCGCGTCGCGCATTTTTGAGAGGCGGTGCGATTCTGGCCGCACCTGTCGCCGCCGTCGCGCTTCCCGCCGTGGCGCTTGCCGATCAGGGGTTGCAGGCGCGCATTCGACGCCTCGAGGATGAGGCTGCGATCCGCGAGCTGCATCGGGCGTGGCTGCAACGTGTCAATGCCGGCGAGCGCGCTGCGCTGCCCGATGCCACGGTGCGCCGGATCATTTGGGATCATGCCGGCGCGCCTGACAACATTGAAATCGCGGCGGACGGACGCAGCGCCGTTGGCAGTTTCGACTGCGCGGTGGAGGTGGAGGAGCCGCTTCCGAAGGACTGCACCTTGGGGCAAATGGCTCATGCTCAGGGGCACGGCAGCATCCGCCGGGCCGAGCGCCGCACGCTGAGGGCCGAGTACGCCAAGGACAGCGGCACCTGGAAGATCAGCAGAGTCGATCTGACGACCCCCGGCTAGCGCGACGCACCGGCCTTCAAGACGAGCGCACGCGCTGCGTGTGGCCCGAGCTCGAGTCGCAGCCGGCGATCACCATCGAGCTCGATCGCGCGGGCCTGGGGATCGAGCGCATCGCGCGCGAGTGCGTGAGCGGCCGCCGGTGCGATTGGCACGGCCTCATCGATCGCCTGATTGGAGAAATTGACCGCCGACACTTCGAGGCCGCCGTGCTGCGGCAGCTCGTGCACCAGCACCAGCAGGCCCTTCGCCTTCACCTGCGGCACATCGACGAGTCGAGCGGCGTAGAGCTTCAGGCGGGCGCGCGCAGCGAGGATGCGCGCGAGCCGCGAGGCGAACGAGTTCGGATCGCGCAACTGCGCGGGGAGCGGGCCGTAGAGCGCCACGGCACGCGGTAGTCCCGCGGGCGAGCGCTGCGCGCTCGGATTCGTGCCCAAGAGGTCATAGGCACCGCGGTTGATCCAGCGAGTATCCCCATCGGCGAGGCGCGCACGCACGGAGTCGGCGGGCAGCGTGAGAGCACCGACCAGGTCCCAACCCGACAGAGCGAACACTCCCGGCTGCATCGCGTTGTAGAACGCGAGCAGGAGGTGCAGGCGCTTCACGCGCTCGATCTCGGCGGGCGTGAGATGCGTGAGGTCGCGAATGCCCAGCGCCGCGGTGATGATCGTGGCGGTGGTCGATGCGATGCCGTCGCCGAACTTGAGGTTATAGGGCGCGGCATTCCCCATCAGGTGCGCGTACATCTCGCGTCGGACGGTCTCTTGCAGCTCGCGTCCGCTCATCTGCCGGCCACGGAACTCGAAGCGCTCATCGGCATGCGCACCGAAGTGGGCGAGTCCGAGCGTGAGCTCGTCATGGTTCTGCAGCGCATGCACCAGGCGACCGGAGTCGATGTCGTACTGCTGCATGAGCTTGAACACCAGCCTCAGGAGCGAGGCGTCGCCCATGACGAGCGCATCGTCGTATGCCGGGCGCGTGACGAAGTCGTATGACAGATCCGGACCGCCGCTCGACTCATCGTGGATGCGATCGAAGGCGAGCGCGAGCTCCTCGAACGTGAAGCCGCCGAGCTTGCGTACCATGTCGGCGATCATTTGATTGGCGGTCACCGAGAGGGGATGGCCCTCCGACCATACGCGACCGTTCGGCTCTCGCTCGATGCCGAGCAGGCCGTTGGCATCGAGCCTCAATCCGGAGTCGCCGAGGACGCCGAGCTCGTCCACCGCATCCCCGATGACGAGCCGCTCGGCGGCGAAGCTCGGATCGAGCCAGTTGAGCGTCGGTTGTCCTTCCTTGAAGTAGTGCAGGTAGACCCAGCGGCGCTCGACGCCGTCGACGCCGCGCACGACATCCGTCGCGCTCCAGTCGGAGTCCTTGACGCCCGGTTGATAGAAGATCGTGGAGGACAGTTGCCCGACGATGTATCCGCGCGCCTGCAGGGCATCGACCGTCGCAGGCTTGAGATTCACTGAATCGTGTCCGGGGAGTACGGGCGGGAGCAGATTCCAATCCTTAGGGGCGATGTGCACCATGTGATAGATCCCGGGATAGTCGGCATAGTCGCGCTCGGCGAGGCGCCAGTCGGGCCCCTTGCCGGTATGTCCGGGAATGATGTCGCCGATCACGATCGCATGGTGCCGGTGCGCGGTGCTCACCATCGCTTTGTATTGCGCCTCGGTGCCGAATGCCGGATCGATCTCGAAGCTGATGCGGTCGAAGTGACCGTCCACGGTCGGGGTGTACGTATACCCTCGCACTCCGCCCGAGAGTTTCATCGGTCCCGTGTGGATCGCCTGGATCCCGATCGTCTCGAATGTGCCCCAGAGCTGCTCGCTCCCGAGCGTGCTCAGCACGGACTCGCCGGGTTTCGATGGAATGGTCGAGGCGGGATAGGCCGTGAACCACACCGAGGCGCGTGCGGTCGCCGCTTGCGGCCGCGGCTTGCCGTACGGGTGCTGCCACTGAATGGAGGAGCCGGAATACTTGCGCGCAAGGAGCGCAGCCTGATGCAGCATCGAGCGCTCCTCGAGCCAGTGAATGTAGCTCGATGGCTCTGCGGTCGGCGTTTTGCGAGCACTGCCGGCCGGGTGGGTGGCGCATGCGGTCAGTGCCAGCGCGCACGCGAGTACGGTGAGCCCCGATGCGAGTCTCGATGCCATGGTCACCTCCGTGCCGGTGCAGGCTCTTTTAGGAACGGGCGCACAGCGAGATAGACACTGCTCCAGAGCTGCGCCGCATTCGATTCGTCTACATCTGCCGCGCGCGCGCCGAACGGGGCGACTTCGTAGCGGCTGTTCCCGAAGGACCAGGACCAGAGCTCCGAGTTGCTGATCGATCGAGTGGCCTCGATCGCCGACCAGAGTACGCGCTGCGCATCGAGCAGATGCCCACGCACGGAGGGCGGCAGGTCTCCGCGCTCGAGCTGATGGGCGATTCCTGCGGCAAAGAGGGCCTGCTGCCAGGACCACACCACGGTACCATGGTAAGCGTTGCGGCCGAAGCGAGCCTGCAGGGACGGCCTGCAAAATACAGGGTTGGCCACCACCATACCCACGCGGGTCATCAGCCCCGCGGGGAACGGGCGCATCAACGCTTGCACGATGCGATCGATGAAAGCCCCATCGGGCTCGCCGAAGAGCAGCGCGAACCCCTCATCGGAATGCATCACGGGAATCGCGTTACCCTCCCCATCGAGCGCGAGCGCATGAAAGCGGACGGCACCGTTGCCGAGCGCCGCGAGCGCCGGCTGCGCGGGGATTGACTGCGCAGCGGCATAAGCTGCGATCGCATGCGCGGCGACCGCATGCGATACGGTCACATCGAAGAGCGGCGGGGCTTTGGCGCGCCAGGTCGCGGCCATTGCGGCCGCGCGAGCAAACAGGGCCCGATCGGCGGGCGTGAGATAGGGTGTGAGCAGTCCGCTCGCATAAAGCCGCGAGGCGGCCTCGAGCGCAGCGGGCACCAGTACTGCGTTCACATCGTACGGATAGCGCCCGCCGCCGAGCCCCCACTCGCTGTCGCGCCAGTCCGCCACATCGACACCTGGCTTGAGGCCCACGAGGTTGCGAGCGGCCGGATGCGCGGCGAAGCCGGCGGCACGCTCGATGGCGTAGCGCAGATTGCCGAGGAGCGCGGCACCGCGCGTGGTGCGCCGTCCGTCGGCCGCCGAGATGCCGCCTGCGAGAAACGATCGCGCCGAGGATTGCGTGGGGTCGTCCCGACTTCCGCGCCCGAGGAGCCAGGCGCTCGCGACGGGCGCGAGCATGAAGTCCTCATCGATCATCTTATAGTCGTACACGGGCGCGGCCGAGCGCGTGTGGTCGCGCTCCAGGTGATCGAGCACGGCACGCTCGCCGATATCCTCTTCGTGCGCGACTTCACCTTGGGGCGAGAGCCGCTCGAGCACCGAGGACAATGCATTCTCCACCGCGGGTCGAGCGAGCGCAGGCAGCAGCAGTCGCACCGACATGAGCGTGTCGCGGCCGAAGTACGTATCGAAACGCCACGAGCCGGCGAGCAGCTTCTGGCGATACGCGAGAAAGCTGAGCGTATTGCGAGCGCTCGGGTCCGCGGCCGCCGTCCCGTTCAGCAGCTCATCGCCTGCAAGAGGCGTCAACGCCGGCTCGCCCGTGAGTCCCGTGATGCGCACGCGCAGTTTGCCGTCGCTGCCGGCATAAAGATGGGTCCCCTCGACCCGACCGTCGGTGATCTCGAGGGAGAGACGATAGCCGGCCGCCCCATCGAGCCGGTCGCGAGACCACAGGAGGGTCCGATCTTCGACGGTGAGCGGCGCTTCGAGGGCCGGCGGGAGCCGCCGCTGTTGCTCGTAGTCCCGGATCACGCGGATGCTCGAAAGAACGGCTTGCCGTATCCGCACATCGTCCGCATCCGAACTCACTTGCGCGACAATTCCGGTGAGCGCTCTGCCGTGGTCATCGCGAGCGTGAATGGGCTCCGGAGCTGTCAGGAGGCGCCAAGTGACCGGTCGGCCTCGATGCTCGAACCAGACCGCAACGCCGCTATCGCCCGCTGGGAATGCGATGAGCAGGCGCGGCTCCCTCCCGGAGCGCAGCACCAGATGCGCAGCCACATCGCCCGCGCGCAGGAAGGCGTTGGTGTTGAGTCCTTCGTGGACGCTGAACTCGAGCCGCGGCTCGCCGAAGGCAGCGGCGCCCGCAACGAGGAGCGCAAGCAGCAGCCAGCGGAAGATGCGGGCCGAGGTAGCCAATTTGCGCACGGCCATCGCGCGAGGAGTATACCTCGGCGTTGAGCACGAGCCGGGCGGCCCGACCGAGTCGTGCGGCCCGAGAGAGTCCGCTTACACGGAGATCGCGAGGCGCTCCGAGCCGTAGACTCGCGCAGTGACCGCCAACATGAGCGCAGCGACAGCGAAGCCGCAGACGAGGCATGTCCCGATCTGCGCCGCTGTCACCGAGCCGCCGAGCAGCAGCTCGGTGATGGCCACTTGCTGACTGAGGAGCGGCACCGCATACATCCACGAAGCTGTCTTCACGGGGAAAAGACTGAGCATGATCGAGGGCAGGATCGGGATCAGCATGAGCAGACTCAAATATGTCTGCGCCTCCCGGAAGCTCTTGGAGAAGGCGGCCACGAGTGTCTCCAGGGCGGCGATCAGCAGTACGAGCGGGAGCATGAGCACCAGCACCTCGACTGCGAACACCGGTCCCAGTCCGAGGGCCATGCCTAGCTTCTCGGTCGGAATGAAGCGGCCGGCGACGGTGAACGCGACGATGCAGATGAGCAGACTGCACGCCGAGAAGACGCAGATCGCCGCGACCTTGCCGAGCAGGATGCGCCAGGGCGCCACAGGGTTGACGAACAGCGGCTCGAGCGATTGCCGCTCGCGCTCGCCGGCCGTGAGATCGATGGCGAGGTACATGCCGCCGATGAACACTGTGAGAACGAAGAAGTACGGCAGGATCGAGAAGAGCGCGCCGGCCCGCGACTGTGGCGTCGACTGGTCGCGTTCATCCACGAGAACCGGGCTCGCCAACGTGGATGAGAGTCCGCGCGCAACCAGGCGCATCGCGCCGGTGAGGCGCGAGTATCTCTGCACCATCTCTTTCAGGCGGTTCACGACTTGTTGCGTCTCGCGTCGCGAGGAGTCGTAATAGATCTCGACCTGCGCCGGCTCACCCGTGTGCCACGACTCCCCGAAGGCGGGCGGGATGCGCAGAACGGCAGCCACGTCGCGATTGCGCACGGCCGCAATGGGGTCAGCGACCGGCGGCTGCGGATCGAGCCCCTGCTGGCGCAGCTCGGCGATCAGATTCGGGGCATTGGTGGCGCCGATGACCGGCAGCCGGAGGGGGCCTTCAGCCTGACTGAGCTGGCGCGAGATCATGACATTAATGAGCATGACGAAGATCAGCGGCCCGATCAGCGGCCCGGTGATCAGGGCGTTGAGCACCGTGCGCCTGTCGCGCAGGTTCTCACGAAACTCCTTCAGGAAGACGACGAGCGAGCTGTTCATGCCGCAAGTCCCTCTCCGCTGCCGATGATCTTCACGAACGCTTCCTCGAGATTGGATTCGCCCGTCTGCGTACGGAGTGCTTCGGGCGGCTCATCGGCGACGACTCGACCCTTGGCGATGACGACGATGCGGTCACACAACTGCGCGACCTCTTGCATGATGTGGCTCGAGAACAGCACGCAGCGCCCCTCGGCGCGCAAATCGCGCATGAACTGCCGCATGCGCCGCGTGGCCATCACGTCGAGCCCGTTGGTCGGCTCATCGAGGATGACGTTTTTCGGATCGTGTATCAGCGCGCGCGCGATCGCCGTCTTCACGCGTTGCCCCTGCGAGAAGCCCTCCGCGCGACGATCGACGAAGTCGCGCATCTCGAGCACCTTGATCAGAGTGTCGCGGCGATGCGCCGCTACGCCGGCCGGTACGCCTTGCAGACGCGCGAAGTAATCGATGTTCTCGCGTGCCGTGAGATGCTTGTAAAGGCCGCGCGCATCGGGCAGCACGCCGAGCCGTTTGCGAACCGCGAGGGGATCGATACCGGAGTCGATCCCGTCGACCAGCACCCGGCCGGAGTCGGGGCGCATCAGCGTGTAGAGCATGCGCAAGGTGGTCGTTTTGCCGGCACCGTTCGGCCCGAGCAATCCCGTGATCTCACCGTCGCGCGCCGCGAAGCTGACACCGTCGACGGCTCGCACCTCGCCGAATGCTTTGTGCAGATTCTCGACCTGAATCATGGCGAGGCTCCATTGAAATCCACGAATGCCGGCGTCGGCCCGAGACGATCCAGGCATCGTGCATCGAGCTTCTTGGGCTTCGGATCGTTGACGAATTGCTCGACGAGCTTCGGCATGCAGCCGCGGCCGAGAACGGAGTGGCCCTGCCCGTTGAGCACCAGATGCCGAGCGTTGCTGAGGCCCTGCATGATCTCCTTCCCATACCTCGGCGGCGTGACGGGGTCTCGCGAGCCCGAGAGGATCAGGATGGGCTTGTCGCTCCGCAGGGGATCGTGGAAATCCTTGGGCATCGCGCCGCGCGGCCAAACGTCGCACTGCGCTTTGATGCTCTCGATGAGGCGGTTGCCCAGGATCGTGTCGGCATCCTGCGGCCTCTCGTGCAGCTCGCCGGCGTCCTCGCTGCAGATGACGCTCATCGACATGCCGCTGTTGAGATCGCCCGCGAGATCGGCGTCCAACAATCGCTCTTGCCCGAGCAGCGGCGCCACATCCCCGTGTGCGGCAGCATCGATCGACAAGGGGAGGAGAGCGGCGCTCTCCGGCTCGTAGGCGAACATGCGCACGACCGACGCGAGCGTGTATGGCGTCAGCATGCGCGAGACGGGCTCGAAATTGCGCGGGTCGCGGAAAGTGACCTCACGGGGCTTCGACCGCAGGGCGTCGCGAAGCTTGTAGAGCGTCATCATCGGATCGCCGTATGCCCGTTTGCACGCCGGCACGGCGATGCAGTCGGCGAAGTCGCGCTTCAGCGCAGACTCCAGGTTGTCGGCGAATTCCTCGCCGAGGATCAGCTGGTTCGGCGCCGGCGAGTCGAGCACGACACTGCGCACGCCCTCGGGATGACGCATGAGGTACTGCTGCGCGACACGAGTGCCGTAAGAGCCGCCGATCAGATCGAAGGGGGGCGCACCGAGTGACTGGCGAACTTTCTCGAGATCCTCGACCGCGATGGTGGTCGTGTAATAGCGCGGATCGGCTTTCTTGCTCACTTCGGCGAGACAGCTCGCAACGTTGTTGCGGATGTTCTCCGGATCGAACGTGTCCATGCGAGTTCCCTGCGCGCGTTGCGCCTTGGCCGTCTCCTTGCAACTCAGCGGGTTCGAGCCGCCCGTCCCTCGCTGATCGAGGAGCAGCACATTGTGGTGCTTGAGCAAGCCCGAGTAGAGGGTCGTGTCCGCGAAGGCCTCGGTGGCGGCCTCGCCGGGACCGCCCGCGATCATGACCACGATATCGGGGGCGGGCGTTGCCGCGCCGCTGCGAATCACAGCAAGGTGCACGCCGATGTGGCGGCCCTCGGGTTGCGCGGGGTTTTCGGCGACATCGAAGTTCGTGCACCACGCTGCCGTCGTTGCGCCGCTATTGAGATGCGGCAGCTCGCACGAGGTGAGCTTCAAGGCCCCGAGCTGCCAGTGGCGCGGCGGAGCCGGTTTCACGGCGGCCCCGGATGCCATGGCCGCCTTCTGCCCAGGCACGACGCGTCCGGTGTCTTCCTGCCCGCCGTGCTGGCGAGCGAAGTACTGCCGGGCGACCAATGCAGCAACAACCGCGAGGATCACGATACGAAGGACCGTTCGACCTTTCAAAGCCACTCGCTCACTCCTCAGATTGCAGCACGGTCACCCCGATGAGGCTCCCGACCGCCGTCGGAGCGGCCCGCCGCGGGCGGGGACGCTACTGCGGCCCGGCAGGCTGCCGCGTGTCGGGATACTGCCGCGTGTCGGAACGCTGCTCCGCTCGGCCGCGGGGCCCTGCGGCTCGTCCGGATCGAAAATATCCTCGATGGATCGCTCGAATAGCCGAGCGACCTTGAATGCAAGCGGCAGGCTCGGATCGTATTTGCCCGTCTCGAGCGCGTTGACCGTCTGTCTGGACACATCCAGGCGATCTGCAAGGTCTGCTTGAGACCAGCCGCGTTCCGCGCGCAGGGCGCGCAAATTGTTCTTCATCGATAGCGCTTGCTCGCGAGGACCCTTCCGGACGCATACCCCAGTGCCGAGACGGCGACGATCAAGGGAGTGCCGCTTGCGGGGTCGAGGTGCGGGAGTCCGGCTTGCGCTAAGACGCTGTAGGCGACGCCGAAGGCGAGCCCAGCCCAGAAGCCCACGGCCAACGCTTCCAGCTGGATCTTGCGGATGAGCTCATCGGCTTCCCGTAGAAAGCGCAATTGGGACCAAAGCCACGGAATCATCAGAGCGATGGTCACCGCGGTTACGGCCCATTTGAGTGCGTCGCTGACTCCAGGACCTGCCTTGAGCAGGGCGACCGATCCCACCAACCCCACCGCGAGCAGGATCGACCAGCAAAGGATGGCGGTCTGGTTGCGGCGATCGCGTGTCGTTCCCAGCCACGCACCCAAGGTCAAACACTTGAAGAGTCCGACTTCATCGGCGCCTGCTTCGACGCCTGCGTTGCGGCTCATCGATCACCCCCGCGCGTTTGCTTGCATCAGACAGCGGCGTGCAGACCCCGGACTCAAGGACGCCCGCGTAAAGGACGCTTTACATCGGCAAGCGTAGCCCGTCACTGCGCCGATTGTCAAGCATGCTTGACTGCCGCTCGTAGAGCGAGGCTCTGAAGTCAGGGCTTTGTGTATTTGTGCTCCGCCCTTGCACCCCAGCGGTAGAGATCCTCATTCGCGCAATGCGGACACTTGAGCACAGCGAGCTGGTCGTTCGACTCGGCAGAAGCCGGTTTGCTTCCGGGCGGGGAGGGGGCAATGGCGATGATCAGGCCGCACGATTTGTTCTTGCACACCCATCCCATATAGAGATCCCCTGCAACCATCTGGTGCGGTGCCATGACCTCGACGTGGCGCATGCCCTGCGACGACACCGGCCTGCGCACCGGGGTTCCGAGGCTCTTGGATGAACGTTTAATCGCCATGGATGCCTCCGGAATGATGCAGCCGGGTGAATTTGTCGATCATGAATGCTGGCGGCAGGCTCTGCAACGAGAGTATCCACGCGCGGGCCGCTCGAACCGCCGCTGTTGTTACGAGCGACGCCGGCGACTGCTAGACTGCCCGCGGGGGCTGCTCGGGGGAGGTCTTTTGTCACCCTGCCCAAATTGCGGTGCACAAAACCCGCAGAACTTCTCGTTCTGCAGCGTCTGCGCGCATGCGCTTTCGGAAGCGGCCCTCGTCGCTGCGCCTCCTGCTGCGGCTTTGCAATCCGGCCCCGAAGCGGCGGCCGCGATCGAGGGGGCGCCTGCGGTTCTCCTCGGTTTGCTGGCGCTGAAGCATCTGCCGAACGGTCCGCACGACGCGACGTGGCTCAGCGGCCCGGATCGCAAGTGGTTGCAGGATCGCCTCGCCGCGGATGAGTCCAATGGGCCAGTCGATCGTCGGCACTCGATCCTTGCGCTCTGCGGATTCTATCTGCGGGCGTTCGGCATCTGGGGCGCGCTCGGTCCGTTCTGGGCGGTCTGTTCCACTTTCTCGGCCGGACGAGGCCGCGCCGTGGCAGTGGCGTCGATCTATGCAGTCGGTAATGTAGGGTTTCTCCTGCTGGTCGCCTTGCTCAATCTAT